>Ga0315321_10000871_pt1 | contig 22897 bp, 26 predicted proteins | sample M180m21515metaG_FD_203464 | JGI IMG/M metagenome (GOLD analysis project Ga0315321, IMG submission 203464) | Ammonia-oxidizing marine archaeal communities from Monterey Bay, California, United States - M1 80m 21515 | ecosystem: Environmental > Aquatic > Marine > Intertidal zone | place: USA...
CCCAATCGTGCATTCCTACTTTAGGTTCTTTAACATACCCACCTGGAAAAGCTTCTGTAGTTTTTTCCTCTGACGGGATCGTCGCAATCTTAGAGCGAGCTAGACGACGGAAGATGATTGAATCCCAAATCGCACACGTACCAAGAGTGTCTTGGTAATTCACACCTCCAAGGTACGCCATAGTCATAACAAGAGTAATAAGACCAAGCTTATCTTCCATTCGCTCAATAAGTTCGACATCTTTTATGTTATAGTCAACAAACAATTGGTAGTCGGCATCATAGAGATCGCGTAGAGAGCCAACTTCAGAATAGTCAAGTTTTTTCTCACCTAATACAACACTTGAAATATGATTGAGAGAATACGACTCTTGGTTTCCATAAGTATAGGCAAACTTTTTAAAGAGCTCCATATAGTCAAGGTGCTGAATGCCACTAATATCAAAAGTTGTTCGAATACTTCCTTGAACGCGGATATCTTTACGCTCAATCTTCCGCCATGGAGAAATGTTTCGTACTACCTCTTCACCCAACAAAAAGACCATACGTGAAATCATATAAGGAATATCAAAGAACCGCGTGTTCCAGCCCGTAATAATGTCTGGCGTATTATCTGGCGTTGCCCAATATTCTATGAAAGCCTCTAGCATTGCAGCTTCGCTTGTGAATTGGCGATACTCAATCTTTAGATGATTAAGCTGAGTTGCTTGTTCGTCATAAGGTTTTAAACCCCAAACACGGTATGTGTCGTCCCTGGAACTCTTTAATGCAATAGTGAGAATCTCATTAACAGGATTGTCAATTTCTGGAAATCCGTCACCAAATGAAGTCTCGATATCAAGAGAAGCAATATCAATTAGGCGGCGGTCATAAGGTATTTCATTTGGAAATTGTCCTTGAATAAAAGCAGGAATATGCCTTTCATTACCATACAATTTGAAGTCAGGAACATCGCGGTATGTTTTTTGAAAATCGCGGAGCTCTGACATTGAGCTAAATTGTATTGGATCAACAGGGATACCATCTAACGATTTCCAAGTTGTGTTTTGTTTTTTTGACTTTAAATATAATGTTGGTTTGTATTTAATCCGATGCGATACTTTCTTACCGTCATCGTCATATCCTCTATAGAGGAGATTGTTTGCAAACCTTTCGACACTCGTATAAAACCCACCTAAGATCATGTAAGTATTATAGCATATTTACCGCGGGATGTAAATACTAAAGTTCATATCTAAGCAAATAAGCCCTCCCAGAACGGATTCTAAGAGGGCTATAATATTTATGGTTTATGTGTGTTACTCGTTTAGAAGTTCCCTCTTTTGATTAATTTTAAACCTTTTAGGTTTTTTCTCTTCAGGCACATTTTTGTCTAAGCACACAGCCAGAATACCGTTCACCAAAGTTACGTCTGTAACTTCGATGTATTCTCCTAGTGTAAACTGCTTACTAAACTTACGATTTGCGATTCCCTTATGAATAAAGGTTGCATCTTCGCTACGAATAGTTTCAGATGAAATCGTAAGAACATTTTCATCTTGTGCTATTACCAAGTCTTTTTGACTTAGTCCTGCGACAGCAACTTCGATCTTAAAGGACTCATCCCCTGTTCTAACCACATTATGTGGAGGATAAGCCGGTTGCTGTGAATTTAATCTTTCGAGTCTGTCGAAAACAGAGTCGAACCCTACGCTCCACGCATGTGGAATATTATATGTTGTCATTTTTTTATTTCTCCTATTAAGCGAGTTAATAATGTTGAGCTCCTTTCAGACGCTCGTTCGAGTGGTCGCTTCAACCTCTCGAAAGTTATTTATACGTTTTTACGTTCCCAATTGAATATTTTGATTCAAGATTCCATTCTTTTTTATCCCGGTGTGAAATTATTTTAATAGCACGTAAAGATGTTTTAGGCGAAGCTTGTTCTGGAATAACGACTTCTAATAAACCCCAATCAGAAAGTAATGTAGTGATAGTATTCCTGCGGGCAAAATCATCCTCTGTAAAGTTTGAAGGTTTACCATCAAGTAGGAAAAGTTCTTTAAAATGAACAATAAAATAGCGTCCTTGTTTGTGAAGAATGTGGCAACTCTGGTATAAAGTATTTTGTTCTTTTTTAGAAGATACACCGATTCGCGTAAGTGTTTCTTTAATTTTTAGAAAATCGTCAGGTTCTTCAATTCGCACTTCAAGCATACGAGAGGGTTCCCATTCTATAATATCTTCGTTCATGGAATTATTTATAGAAATCTAACCTTTACAATATTTGCTTACTTCGGTGATAATTGTTCTTCTTGAGAGGGTATAATATCGGCTCCGCAATAATTAGACCAAGATCTTTGAGTTGTTTTGTTTAAACAGTAATCATACAATAGGTCTTCAACGATAAAGGATGGGCCTGAGTACCATCCTTTATCTTTTGCTTTTTTAAAAAGAGACTTGATCTGTTCCTCACCTAGAAACATCAGCTCTCTAGTAAATTCCGCTACTTTTTTAGCTTCTTCTTCAAATTCATTAGTAACTTTAATTTTAGTACTCATCACTTTTTATTTTTTAATATTTTTCGAATAATCAATCCAACTGAAATAGCTGCAGCGGCTAAACCACCAATTGTTTTTTTAAATTTCATTTATTTTCCTCCCTTGTCATGTTTCTTATAAAGTTTATTTATTTTATCCTTATCAAATAAGGAATAAACAGCTTCGGCTTTTTCGCGAGAATAGCCATACTCTTTTTGTATAATTTTTATATCGCCTGATGAGTCAGCTTTTTTAGACCATTTAGAAAATCTACGTTTTGCCGTAACCATATTTCTGTAAAAGTCATATTGCATACGACTAGGTAGTGCGTGGTGAATATTCATTTCATTGGCAAATATTACAGTATCTTTAAAATAAGATAGTGATCTATTAACTACAAAAGGAACATACGCCTTTTCTATAGAATCAGGATTTGTTATTTCTAAAGATTGATCTGCTTTACAATCTTTCAATAGATGCTTGCCCTTACGTCCATCGTTAATGGAGCTTATAAATGTAAACGGTGTTATTTTACTCATTTCCACTCAGATGAAGCCATTATTTCTGTAAGACACGCAACAGTATTTAGTTCTTTGTCTGCAACAAAACCTGCTTTGTATTGGTAATCAGCAAGGATTAGAATAATTGCTGGGATTGATTGAGGCTGTGCAAAATCATACAGCGTATCATATATCCTTCTAAAGATAACAGAAGAGTCTACATCGGTGTTATTTGTAACCCACGATCTCATACTCTTAAAATCTTTACTCTTTAAGAATCCTACTAACGCAGCAATATTCTGATCCGATAGGCCAATTAGTATGTCTGAAGTAATTTCACCAGATGATGAGTACCGTTGGCATTCATTAATAACTCTACGCCAATCAGGAGCATAACGCATGATCAACTCAGCAAGGATTTTATTATTAAAGTCAACAGCTTCAGTAGTAAGGATATACTGCATCCTTTTCATAAACCCAGCAGCAAGTGCAGCGAGTTGTTTTTTAGTAGTGTTAAATTCGATGACTGAACATCTTGAATGTAAAGGCTCGATAATTCTATTCTTAAAATTACATGTTAAGATAAATCGACAATTAGTACTAAACTCTTCAATAAAGCCGCGAAGGGCTGGTTGCGTTGATTGTGCATTTAGGTAATCAGCCTCATCAAGTATAACTACTTTAGTTCCTCCGCTTAATGAAACAGAAGAGGCAAACTGCTTAATCTTAGATCTTAGAACATCAATGCCGTTCTCTTCTGAAGCGTTGATAACAATATAATCAAGATTTAACTGATTACATAATGCTCGGGCAACTGTAGTCTTTCCAAGACCTGCAGACCCAGTTAATAACATATTGTGCATTTCTCCGCTGTCAACGATTTGTTGAAAAGTCTTCTTTAGACTTTCTGGAAGAATACAATCTTCGATGGTTTGAGGGCGATATTTTTCAACCCATAGGAATTCACTTTTACTCATAAACAAATATATTCTACACTATTTTTTACAGGTTGTACATAATAAATGGCTCCGAAGGTAGGGTTCGAACCTACGACCTAGTGGTTAACAGCCACCCGCTCTACCGCTGAGCTACTTCGGAGTAAGTGGAGCTTTCTGTCGGACTCGAACCGACGACCTGGTGATTACAAATCAACTGCTCTACCAGCTGAGCTAAGAAAGCATTTACTTTACCACTTCCAAGGGATAAGAAGCTTACCTAAAGCCTCACCTAAGGTGACCCTCCTACGAACGTCTTTTTTATCGAGATCAACAAATGTAACATTGCACAATTTCTGATCTTCAGTATTTTTCTCAGCTCGACTTTTAGCCTTCTTCATATCGTTCTCAGTAAAGAAAAATACTGAAGAATCTTCAGTCACAACCTGAAAATACTCTGAACCTGCTGATGTACGTTTACCGCTATTTTCAACAGATTGGATATATGCGTATTGCTTTTTCATAATTTAAATAAGGCCAGTTTAACAACTTAGCCCAGGTTGCCGGTTAACTACTCCGAGGTTTCCTCGGTCCCCTCAGCGCTTGGAGCAGACGTCGGGTTTTCTTCTTCTTTTGGCGCATGGAAATTAACAAATCCAGCGAAAGAGTTTCGAATTTGTCCAATGGCTTCAAGCTCTGGACCTTTAAATGCACCGCGGGTTGAACATAGATCAATGATCTCGGTTACTGCGGCGATTTGATTAAATGAAATCTGAGGTTCAGTTTGTTCCTCTTCATTCTGTACGTTTTCTACTTCTTGAGTAGGTTCTACTGTTTTTTCTGACATAATATATTAGTTTTGTTATGAGTTAAATGATGAATTTTTTTCGAGCGCAATCCAGTATTGTGTTTTACTATTTATACCTTTCCACTGCGAAATCAATTTAGAACTTACGGAAATTTCGTAGTCGTCTGGCAAAAGTTTTAAATTTGAAATAAGAAATTGGAAATCATATGTGCGAGACTCGTCATCACCAATATTTAAGCGATACATATTTGCCGATGAATTGTCGGGATCCTTTACCTCCAAATATACTTTATCGCTATCTTCAGGAGATGAGATTGAAACAACAGCGTGACCCAAAGCCCCGCCAGCTTTTCTAATTTCACTGATAATATTAGATGTTATTTCTACCGTGAAATCAGGATCAGGCATGCTTACTTCCTTTTGAGGAGAAGTGAGAATGAGAGGATCCGAGTATCGATAATTTACTGATGCACGGTTATTCGCAATAGTTACAGAGTTTTCTCCAAAATCTAGTTCAGGATCTTCAATTAGATTTAGAGCGGAGAGGAATTCATTCAAATCGTAAATTCCTACTTCAGTGTCAAAGACTTCGCTTACAGTAACATTAGCCATAATGTTTTTTGCATCGGCGATGGTCGATAGTTTGTTTCCTTGTTTAATGACAAGATTCGGATTAATACCTGAGAAGTTTTTCAGGACTTCGATGGTTTCTTTGCTTATTTTCATAACGAGTATATTATACAGTGTTTTAGTCAGTTTGTAAATAATAAAATTCAAGCATAAACATCATACAACAAATTGCGTGTGCGGCGTGATGAATGCCGGTCTCCTCATCCAGTGTTTCGCCTCGTTGCAACGCCCACAGATGACGTTGCGCTGCAGCGAAATAACGACTATCAAGATTCTCAAGGTGCTGCCAATTGTTTCTGTCATATTTTTGAGCTCCATAAGTTAGCACTTTAGCTACATCATCCAACGCGTTTGGTGGGATTAGGCTGTAGTCAGGTTTTTGTGAATCGAATTTGATTCCAGTCATTTTAAAAGGTTGCCCCGCCTCCGTTAGGAGACGAGGACTTAATCAGGTTAGGTTATGCTATGAAATGTGGTTATTAACCACTGAAGTTTTTATTTGTATGTGGGTATTATAGCACAAATTGGCTAGCATGTACATACTATTCTTTTTCTTTTTTCATCTGACTAAAGTTTTTAATCTTCTCAAACTCTATCTTCATAGGAAATTTTCCTTCTAGAAGATCTTGTTTATGAGAGATGATAAAGACATTAGTTTCCTTTCCAAGGGTATTTAGAATCTTGAGAAGATTGTCGACGCCATCGGCATCCATACTTGAATCAAATGTCTCGTCTAGAATTAACAAATTTGTATTTGCACTATTTTTCATACGAGCGATCTGCCTCCAAGAAAAAAGCAAACTTAAGTCTATTCGCTGTTTTTCTCCTTCTGAAAATGAAGAATACGTGAATTCATCTCTATGGCGAGATTTAATTGTCTCGTTGAATGAATCATCGAGATGAAAAAGAACAAAAAAGTCGAGAACTTGTAAATACTGGTTAATGAGCTTATTCATAATAGGAAGATATTGTCTAATAACCTTCGTCTTAATACCTGTATCACGTAGCAATTCCCCAATAGCATCAAAGTAAGACGTCAGGGTGCACTGCTCTAAACGGACTTCATTAAGGCCATCTCTTTTTTCTTTATCTTCTGACAATTTTCTTTCTGCCTCTGTAGTGTCTTGAATATCGGCGGTGCGCGACAAAGCTTCAACTCTATTTTTAAGAATATTAATTCTCGTTTCGTTCTGTCGAATGCTGTTATTGACTTCATTGAGGTGCACAATTTTAGCATACAACTTATCTGCTTCAGATTCAGACACTTTTAATTTCTCTTTTGTGCCCGTGTACTCCGAATTAAGAGATTTAGCCTTATGTTTGCATTCTTCGTTTTTAGACGTTTTAAGCTCAGCTGAAATATCTTGAGAACATGTTGGGCAGTGGTCATTTTTTTCGTAAAACTTAGACTCCTTAACAACGTCATCCATATTACGTTTAAGGTTAGAGATTTCTACTGTATACGACGTTTTATCGCTTGAAGCTTTTTCATGACCTTCGACAGTAGTATTATAACTTAAATCATACTCGTATTGAAGGTCTGAGTTACTGCCCTCTAATACAGATATTTCTTCGCTAATGACACTTATCTCATTTGTTCTTTTTTCTTCTTGTGTAGAATCAATCTTTTTTAGTTCGCTAATATGCGAAGTTTGGAGTTTAATCGTTTCTTTAAGAATGTTTAATTCGTTATCGGTGTCATTCATTTTATGGCGAAGTGCCACAATTTTTTCTTTAAGAACACCATTCATCTTCGTGAAAATGCCGATATCAAGTAGATCTTCAATTACGTTTCTACGTTGATGCGAAGGCAATTGCATGAACGGGATAAAGTTCGAAGATCCCAAAACAACTACCTGGTGAAAAGATTTGTGATTAAGTTTTAGAATATTCTGCTCGATAATTTTTTGATAATCACGGCTATGAGATTCCTGGTTAAGTAACTTTCCATTTCGATAAACCTCAAATACATTAGGTTTAATTCCACGAATAATTTTATATTCTATACTCCCAACGCTAAATTCAACTGTCGTTAAACAGTTCTTGTTATTAATTGAGTTTACTAACTGTGGCTTATTAATACTACGGTGTGGCTTACCAAAAAGAGCGAAGGACAGCGCATCGAGCATGGTAGACTTACCGGCGCCATTTGAACCAACGACGAGGGTTGCAGAATCTTTATTAAGATATACTGTAGTTTCGTTGTTTCCGGTAGATAAAAAGTTTTTCCAAGTGAGTTTCTTAAATGTAATCATTATATATTGTCTAAGGCTTGCGCTTCAATTAAAAGTTCTTGCATCATTTTCTTAAGAACATTCGAGTCTAAATTTGTTTCTGTTGCGTCGATATAACTATTTAGCAGTGTTGGTGTATCGTCAACCTTTACGGCATCGTCATTAATCTTATCTCCGCCGTATTCATCAAAGTTTTCTATTATTCTGACTTCATACGGGTTAAAGTCATATATTTGCTCCATAAATTTATCAAATACATACAGATCCTTTTTATTAGAAACAATGACCTTTATATATGTATCCTTTACTAGACTAGATGTTATAGCAGGGATATTATCTTCATCGTAGTAAATTTTTCGAAATAGAACATTAGGATTTCTAATAGCTTCGAGGCCTCTGGTTTCAGTATCAAGTACGTGGAAATATTTAGGGTCGTTAGCATCTGACCATGTTAATTGATACTGAGTTCCAAGATACGTGACATTACCTTCGGTGCTTTTAGTATGATAATGTCCAGAGTAAACAGCGTCGTAGCGGTCAAACAATGATTTATCCATGCCATGAGACTTAATACTAGCGTTACCCATATATTTAAACCCGCCGAGTTCAAGGTGACCCATAAGAATCGAAGCTTTAGAGTTTTTGATAAACTCCATTGACTCGTCGTGATTGTCTTCGCAAATCCATGGGAGTAAACCTATATCTAACCCTCCAATTTTTTTAACAACAGGATTCATTTGTATACGGATCCTATCGCTGTATTTCTCTAAAATCTGCTCTAAAGAATTTAATTCATTTGTGTTTTTATAGTAAACGTCGTGGTTGCCTGGAATGATATCCATGTACATGTCATAATCATAAAGCTTCTTAATGAAGACTTCGAAATTATGCTTTAAAACTTTAAAGTTAACAAACCTGCGATGATCAAAATAGTCACCAAGATGTATAATGTCTCGTATGCCATTTTTTAACAGATATGGAAAGAAAATCTCATCGTAAAATTTGGCAGAATAGTTTAAGAAAATATCAGACCCATTCTTTACACCAGAATGAGTGTCGTTGATTATAGCCAATCGCATATTATAAAAACTCGTCAAGTAAGCCGCTAATTCTTTTCTTAGATCTCTTTTTCTTTTTAAGAGACTTGCCAAAGTTCTTAATGGCAGAATCACGGTCACGTATTAATTGAGATTTAAACCTCACTCTGTCAACAATGCCCGCGGCGTCGGCGTGACCTGAAACATGCATGAATCCTTCTGCTCCGGCGTGCTCCATGTACAATTCCTTAATATCTTGGTGCTTTTTCTCTTTAGCAATTCGTCTTAAAAATGCATAATATGTAATCTGTGTAAAATATGCAAATGCATTAGGTAAACCAGTGCGTGTTGCTTTCTTTACGTCGTAATTCATAATAGCCTTAATACAGTTTTCTACGGCATCCATTACCATTTCTTCTCGGTATGTATATCCAGAAAAGTTTGGTTTATGCGAAAGGCCCTCGGCAATTTTCAAGAAGCACGTACCGATATATTCAGTAATAATAGGTTCCTCCTCTTCCTTGCTACGAGCTTCATTCGCTGAATTCACATAGTCAACAACTGCTCCAGAAAACTGCTTGTTGTTCACGTAATGTGGTCTTTCGTTAGCTTTCTTTTTCATAATCTGTAGTCATATTCTACACTGTTATGACGCGGATGTACATAATATATTTGCATCTCAGTGTATTTTTTTATTTACATAGTTTACACTTCTGTGTATAATATTCTTAGAATAACAAAAAACCTCAATTGTCATACGGTTTCCATTGTTTTCTCCATTCTAAAGTCTTTGGTTCAAGTGATGTGTATTCATCAAATACACCACCATCAATTTCTGTATTGTCTAGATTATCAAGTTCGTCATAAAATAATTGATCTAATACAGTTCCTATCTCCTTTTTAGTAAGTGCACCATGCAAATTACTTGATATAATATATCTGTGGTATTGTATTTTAATATCTTCAACTGGAGGGGCAGAAGCTATAATATGTGTGTTTAGTATTCTTATTTGCTCTTCATCACCTGTTATTAACCAGGGAGAGAAGAAAGCCTTACCATCATCGCTAATATTTACTTGTACCGCTGATGATACGTAGAATGCATGATGTGCCGAATCATATTTCTCTTCGTTCGCTATAATATGACTACCGTCACGCAACCTATATCCCATCAAGTCAAAATCTCTCATGTAGTCCCTCAGCGCTTCATTCATAGTGGTACTTCGTATATTTTATATTTAAATTTTTCTTTAGCGTATATTTTTACGCGTTCTATTGCATGGTTTAGCGTGTAATTCTTTTTCTTTTTCCATGAAAGGTCATCGGCTAGATCATATATCGTTGTTCCTTGCCCATCTTCTGTTTTTCTCAGTCCGCGCCCAATCGACTGTAAAACACGTATTTGTGATTTTGTCGGAGAAGCAAACATAATGTTGTGCAGGTTAACTATATTTATACCTGTAGAAAACGTCCCTACACTAGCAACAATTACAGCGTTCTTTTCCTGTTCAGTAACCTCCCGGATTTTTTCCCTTTCATCTGCATTAACTGCTCCAGAAACAAAGAACACTTTTCTACCAGTACCTTTAAGCTTTTCTACGAAAGAGTTATATAACGGCTTACCATGTTTTTCAACTAAATTATAAAGAACCAATGAATTTCCTTGTTGGTCACACGTTAAGTTAACGATGAATCTATTCCTTTTTTCGTGACTTACGATATGATCTATTTCGTCTTGATACTTAAGCCCCTTGCATGCTTTACGTTCTTCATCGCTGTATTTTAACACTAAGCATTGAATTGTAAGCTGTGCAAGCGTATCAGCATCAATCAATTCTTTTGTTGTAGTAACTTTATATACAGGACCAAAGTTTCCCTCTAGAGTCATCTTGTTTGAAATAGCGTCATCGATAGTTCCTGTTGTACCAATTCTAAAACCAGCATTCACTAATCGGTTCATTATTGTAGTGAGAGATTTAGCTTTAAATGTGTGAGCTTCGTCTCCTATAACCATACCATATCCTGAAAACCATGAAAGCGAAAGTTTAATAGCACTTTGCCAAGTAGTAATTACAACAGAGGCCTCAAAGTTAATCTTTTCTTTACCTGAATATATACGATGGACATCATCTTCAACGTCAAACGATTCATCTTGCCACGAGTAAGATTCGAAATCTTTATACATTTGCTCAACTAAGGAAGTAGTTGGTACTACAACTAGCACCTTTTTATCCATCTCATGGCTAAGATAGTGTCTCATCATCATGTAGATAATAAGAGATTTTCCTGACCCCGTCGGCGAAATTAATATTGCTCTTTTATTTTGTATACCGTGAACAAATGCATCAAGTTGGTAGTCTCTTGGTTTAATCAATTTATCTTTAAGACTTATGGTAGATTCATTAATAAATTTTTCAAGATCTCCTCTCTCGTAAAAACTGTGATTCTTTAAGGTTTCGTCATATACAAGTTTGTATCCTCTTTCATAGCAAAATTCAGCAACTCTTTTCATTAAACCATATGGAATAGTTTGGGATCTAGAATCAAAAAGGCGGATTTTGCCATCCCACAGTTTATTCCTATAAGCAGGCATAAACTTATACCCTTCCGCATAGAAAGTAAAATATTCGCTAAGCTCCATCAGAATGCCAGAATCATCTGATCTAAGAAGCACTTTAGATTCGTCTTTTTTATAAGCTGTTAACATTACATTCCAGAAGTAAACTTCTTAAATTCCAATATGTTTTTAACATGGGTGTGGCGCCATCTAATATTTCCCATGATTTCTTCCAGTGTTTCAATAATTGTTTTCTGGTAATCGAGCTGTGCTTTTATTTTTACAAGATCTTCGTCAGTAGAATAGTACATATCCATATCAGACTTCATCGGCTTAGACATTCCATCAAACGGATCATATTTCCATTTGTTTCTATCCATGTCATCTTTAGTCATCTTCCCATTGTAATAAAGCCACTTATCTTTTTTCATAGATCCATACTCCATTTCTTTTTTCTTAAGCATTAGTTTTGCCATAGAAAAAAGCTCTAGGTATTTTGCGTGCAGTTTGGAAGATTTAATCGTTTCGTCGTCAAGGCATACGTCATCAATAACAGCATCCTTTTTCCACATCATTAAAATATCATTCAAATCCATCATATAGTATTATTTATTCCTATTTTATGATTAGGAATTCATCATATCTAAAGGCAACATCAGCCTGTGCATATTCTACATCATTTGACTGTACGTTAAAATCTACACCGCTCAAAGAAGTAGGGAATGCATTCTTAAATTGAAATTGCTTATTCACAGTATTGTGGCTAGACATGACTGAAAGAATCATGTCGGCAACTTCGTACTTTTCAGTATTATCCTTCATCCAATCATATATTTCTGTATAGTTTTTCATATCTTCATCAATAGCAAACCTTAAACTCAACCCTCCGAATTGACGAGTTTCGCTTGTTTGATATGAAATGCCTCCTCTAAAATTCATTTGAACTTCACCAGCGGTGATCTCAGGTATGCTAAAGTTTGTTATAAAGTACTCAGTGTTAGCATACTTTTGCCTGTTAATTGTAAGCTTAAAACCAACAGGAGAAAGAAGATTGGTGTTAGATGTCAAATTGTTCTCAGCCATAATTCTATTTATAAAAAAAGAGGGCCCCCTTTCGAGGACCCTCTTAAATTTAGGTTTAAAACCTTATTAGCTTACACCGCCGACATTAAGGGATCCCACCTTGAATGTACGGTAGTATGGGTTGCTACCGGAAGCACCGATAGATCCATCAACTACACCAGTAATTGGGTTAGCACAAAGACCATAACGTGTCTTGAATGCAATCTTAGGCTGGAAGCTATTCTCTCCAACAGCGCGAACCATTGTAAGAGGCACATAAGGTGCGTAGAACAGGCCAGCGTCATATGGGGAAGCACCCTTATAACCAACAGTAGCATAGTCAACTGAAGCATATGGATCAATATATACCTTAAGGCGTCCATTGAGAGTACCAGCAAATGTATTACCAGTAGCATCAACAGCAAGTTCACCTTCTCCGCCGAACTTAAGGCTACCAGCTGCAGCAAGTGCAGAAGCAACGTTGCTTGAGCAGATAACGAAGTTACCCTTACCGCGTCGTGTGGATGTTGCAATCGTGTTGGCTTCCTGCTCGATCTGGAAGATCAAGGACTGGAATTTCTCAACAGCCCAACGGCCGTCAGCATCAGCAACAAGGTCAAATGCCTCAGTAGATCCAACTCCTCCACGCTGGCCAGTAATAACCATGCTGCGAATCACCTCACGGTTAATTTCAGCAAGGATTTCACCAGAAAGGATGTTAGCAAGCTCAGACTCAGCATCAAGGCCGTGAACAGCTTTGAGGTCTTGAGCAAGCTCCATGGTGTACTCAGCTTTAAGCTGACGTGTCTTAGCAGCAACAACCGTCTTTTCGATAGTGAAACCCATTTCTGGGAGAGTTGTGTCAACTTCAGCAGCCGCGGTCCCTTCACCGGTACCAGTAGTAACAGGGGAATCAAAGAGTCCATTAGCACTATGTGCACCATCACCAGAGAAGTCCGTGTCAGCCTCATTAAAGAGAGCTTCAGGATCAGCGGTGGTTACTTTAGTAGTAGGATTCGCGGTATTGTAACGAGACTTCATCGCAAAAATGAGGCCAGTAGGACCAGACATAGGCTGGACACCTGCGACATCATAAGCGATGAGGTTAGGCATTGCACGACGAACAAGAGAAATAAGGACTGGATCTGAATATTCATTAGATGTCGTCTGGTTACTTGTCTCATTCAAAGTGCCGAACGAAGATGCTTGAGCCTCCTCACGGAGAGCAATTTCAGTGTTTTCGAGCAATTTGGCTGTTACAGCCTTCTTGTAGCTATCAGTGATAGCGGGAGCGTCAGCGTGCTCAAGCACGGGAGCCCATTTTTGTAGTTCTTTTTCTGCGTTTAGCATAATAGTTTTTTCTTTCTTTGTTGTTTGGTTGGGTTATTTGAAGCGAGAAAGAGTTGAAATATAGCGTTGCATGTCACCAGACAACTTGCTATTAGGATCAATTTCTCCCTCGACGATTGTTTTTACGTTAGTTGAATCGGATGATTCGGTAATGACTTCTTCTTCTTTCGAATCAGAATCTGAGAAGAATCCTTCTTTAATTACAGCTACCTTAGATGCAAATGTATCTGCATCTACAAAGTCAACTTCTTCAATAAGAGAAGAGAGTTTAGCGACTTGTGTGGAAGCCAAATCAGTAGTAGCTTCAGAAAGAATCTTTTCCCGATGAAGACTTTCAAGTTCTTCAGCAAGAGCAACATTCTTTTCCTCAACATCTACGAGGGATTCTTTAACAGAAGCAACTTCCTCTGAAAGCTGATCAACAAGATCAACCTTAGAATCAGGTACTTCGATGTAGTGTTCTGTGAAAACACCTTGAAGAGCTTTCATGAAGTTTTCTGTGATGTCAGTGCGAAGCTTGTTATCAACAAACTCCTGGTTCTCTTCGATCCAAGTTTCTACCACATAAGAAAGATAATCATCAATCTTAGTGACGAGAGACTCACGAATGTAGCCTACTTCTTCTTGAAGATCGTTCTCATATTGAGCTTCAAGAGATTCTTTGATCTCGACAACACGGTTTGCAATAGCACCTTCAAACAGAGTAGCAACCTTAGCTTTAAAGCCTTCGGTCAATTCCTGTTCAGAGTCAGCAAGAACTTTAAGATCTTCAGCATAGCTTTCAGTCTCAAGTTCCTCATGCATACCACCGCAAGAATCTTGAATAGCCTTATAAGAGGCAGTCAATTGATCCTTTTTCATAGCCTTAAGTTGACCATACATTGCGTTGATAATATCTGCCTTTGTCTTTGGCACTTCTACTTCACCTTCATCTTCACTCACATTAATACCTTTATAAGCACTAACGAGTTGTGATTTCTTCATGCCCTTAAGAGCATCAAAACTTGCAGCAAGATAACCTGCTTTAGTTTTAACATCTGGAAGGTTAACTTCTTCTACTTCTTCCTCTTCTTCATCAGATTCTTCAGCAGATTCTTCTACTTCTTCCTCTTCTTCATCAGATTCTTCAGCAGATTCTTCTACTTCTTCCTCTTCTTCGGGCTCTTCTTCTTCGGTCTTGGCTTTAGCCTCTTCTACTTCTTCAGAATCGTCCTCTTCAGGATCTTCTTCTTCTGTCTTAGATTTAGCTTCTTCCATTTCTTCTTCGGAATCATCATCATCTGACTCTTCTTCGGATTCGTTCTTCTTAGCTTCGCCAAGAAGTGCGTCTACGACGGCTTGAGTTAAAGTTTGACTTGTGTCCTCAGCAACTTCTTCAGGAATATCCTGCACAAGCTCCTGGTTCTCAACAAGATCAACTTCCTCGACGTCTTCTATAATTTGGTTTTCGTCTGACATATATTCTTATTTTGAATTTAGAGTTTGGAGAGGAAATCATTGAAGATCCGTTCCTGAGCTTCGCTTACGCGCCCAAGTGGAACTTTATTAATTTCAGTCTCATATTCTTCAATTTGTTGAGGTTTGAGAAGACCATTCTCCCAAATCCATTCAACACCTTCCATAATACCTTCAACGAAGGCGGAAGGGGCAGAAGGATCTTGGACAATATCCACAGTAGAAAGAACGAAATCGTCCTTAACATATGTTTTGCCTTCCTTTTGCTCAACAGTACCCATACCACGGCTAGAGACACCTAACTTGCATCCACCTTCAACGAGACCTTTCACGATTTTGCCCATTGGTGTATCAAGTATAAGTGCCTTTCCAACAACATTATTACCATCCCAATTAAGTTCGGTAATTCTGTGTGAAACTTTATCTAAGTTAATTGCTGGCCCTTCGGGGTGATTCAACTCACCAACTGCTCGACCAGTTTTAACTTGTTCTTTAACGTACTTACCACATGCTGCTTCTAAAACAGTCTTTGGGTAAATACGTTTATTGCGGTTTTGTTGCTCCGCTTGCATAAAAATTCCTTCGATAAAAACGTTCTTTTCACCGTTGTCCTTTGCTTCAGTAATATACTCAAGCGTATCTAAATGTTCCGTAATTAATTTCATAGCTTTTATCCGTAAAAACCTAGCTTAGTAAATAGGACGTTAGTATTTGCACCAGTACCTGCAGCTGCAGCAGATGCGAAAATTTCATCCGTAGTGTTTTTACGAACTATAATGTTACTTTTGTTTGGAACATAAAACGAAGCATATCTATTTCCGCTTGTTCCGGATTCTATATGTACGTATGCTGCAGCAGTACCAGTATTTTGTACTAGTACTTGTTGAGCGTCACTCACATTTGATGCTGCAGCGGTTAGCGATGCAGATGCTGCGACTGTTAATGGTTCAATTTTCATTTTTTTTTATTATTGTTGTTTAGTCTTCCATCCCTATTGATAGTGTAGAGATAGCATCACGAAGATTGTCAAAGTATTCTACTCCAGAATCTTTGCCTCCATCAAACTTAATTTTTCCTTTATCGAAACTAAACTTGATTTTTGTCCCACCAAAATCTGCAACGTTACCTTTAACCTTTGCACCGTTTTTATCTACAAATTTTAAAAGCTTAGCAATGTCTCCGCTCGAAGCTTCTTCAAGACTTTCTGCCATTTTATAATACTTACTAGATATCGCATTTCTTTCTTTTTGATCTTTTGGCATTATAGAACCTATTTGCATGTGTTTTTTATTAATGCTTTTAATTTTTTTTACTTCTGCTGGAGTTCCAAAAGATTGTGCAAGTCTTAAAGCAAGTTCGCCATGCTGATTATTATCTTCTAATGCATCACGCTCTTTTTTAGTTATTTTTTTCGCTTCGTTAACTTCTTTAACGACAGTTTCAGAGCTTGCAACTTGTTTGTTGTAAATTCCTGCGGTAATGCCGGCTTTACGAACATCCAGAGCTTGATCCATCTTTTGCTTTATTGCGCTACTAAAATCTTCTTGCGAAGCTGTACCAGTAACGATAGTTTTAAATAATTCTTTAGCAATATCACTCATATTAATACTATTTATAAATTTTTTGTTTTACAGTTTTAAATATCTTCATCTCCATCATCAAATTCACCATCATCTCCTGAACCTTCTTCTTCGATTTCTGCGTCTAAACGCATAATATCTTCATCTGATTGTTTAAGTATAACTGTACGCACGTACTTGTCAGAGATATATTTACCAACAATATCTTCAAGCATCTGTGACATTTCTAAACGTTCTCTAAGGATTTCAAATTCCTTTAATTCAGCAAAATAGTTATCTTCAAGGAAGCTAATATTAATAGATTCTTCAATATCGCCCCAGTCTTTTTCGGTAATAACACCTTTAAGGATGAGCTGTATTCTTAAAGCATCCATCAACATGAAAGAAAATTTCTTTCTTAAACGATCGATGAACTTTTGAAATTTGACTTCTTCTCTCGAAACTTCGCTTGCTCGACCTACACTAAAAGCAGTATCCTGTTCTAACCTTGCAACAGGAACGTTGAGTGCCCGGTATAGCTTCCGTTGGAAAAACTGTACGTCTTCAATCTGACCCAAGTTTTCTCCTCCACCAAGTGTAGTAATCTCGGTTCCTCTTCCTCCCTCTCGTCTAGGAAGATAAAAATCTTCAAGCATTGACATATGTCTACGGTCATCGCTAATATTTCCGGTATTTGCGTCATACACAAGCTTATTTCTATAACGAGAAACAACTTGCTGAACGTATTCTTCAGCCTTACCTTTTGGAAGGTTACCAACATCGATATAAAAGATTCTTCTTTCTGGTGCTCGTGAAACGCGATAAACGACCAGAGAATCTTCCATGTAACGAAGCTGGTTAACAAGCTTCATTGCCTTATGCAAATGACCAACTGTACGGATCTTATCAGGATCCATTATTCCAGAATTAACTTGAATAATAGCATCATTGGCAAACTTAATCCCATTTAATTTATCAGCACCATTATTTCCAAGGTCAGGAGAATAAACATAATATTCGTCGACGACCTTTTCGTATTCTAATCCTGTCTTTTTATCAGTTTCCTGTTTTACTTCTTTAACTTTATTGATATGTGTTGATTCAACAGGTCTAAGTTCTATAATACCTTTCTGAGGATTATTAGGATCGATGATTACATTAAAGTATGCTTTACCATCAACGTACCAATTACGAAAATAGTCTGCAGCATTTCTATTAAATTTGTAGAGTTTTAACACGCGGTTAAACTCATTAATTATTTTTTTCTTTACATTGCTAGGCAAGTCTAAATCACCCATAGACAAATCAACTGGTGAAGATTCTTCTGATGAAGCAATAGCTCCATCAACAATATCAGAAACAGCAGCATCGCACTCGGGTTGCATAGCTGCTTCACGGTATTTACGAATTAATTCGTGATCTGAAACCGTGTCGGTATTTGAAAGATCTACGTATTGCCCGTAGTAGCCGCCTCCAACTGCCACCGTTGCTGAAGATTCATCAGTCGGCTTAGGTATAGGTGAGATCGCTTCAACACTATTCTGTGGTGAAACCTTTTTACTAATTTCAAATCCAAATAAATTTATCGCCATAATACATTATTTATAATAAAAAACCAGGGAGGGTTTGGACCTCCCCAGTTCTATTGTTTTAACTTGTGGTGTTTGACTCCCAATACTGATAAGCGAATTCAACAGTGAATTCCTCAATAGTATCAGCTGAGTCGTTACTTACTTCAATACTTGAAACATTTACTGGCCATGCCGATCTAAATGTATAAGTTTTGATAACGTTCCCTGCTTTATCAAGCTGATCAACTGAAAGATCAGCCTCGTAATCAGATGGGTTTGTTAAACCACCATTTGATACGTGAGAGTTTATTCCATTCTGCCAACGCTCCATTGCGTCACGAATTTCAAACCCTGTATCATTGATAATTGTTACTGACCAGTTTTCGTATGTACGATCACCGGCTATTTTCATTTGACGTCCACGATAGGGAACATCAATCTGACCAACAACGCTGGCTGGAAGTTGTGCTGCTTTACACATAAACTGTGCAAGCTCACTATCTCCTGCAGCGTACGCTGGGAAAGCAATGGTCGCCTTAAAAAGGTTTGCCCTTGCTCCACCACCGATAAGCTTTGCTTTAAAATCGTCTACTGTTGCCATAATAGTTTTTCTTTCTTTTGTTATTTATTAGTTACCAGTTCCAACGATCTCAGAGAATTCAACACCTGTTCTTGTTGCAACAAAATTCAAAGTAATGAAGTTAATTGAACGAGCAGGCTTAATGTAAATATCTGCAACAAACCGATTAGCGTCAATTACTGCTCCTGTATTATTTGTTTCGTCACAAACAACTAGGAAATCAGTAATACCGCGTCTTCCTTTAACATCCCTAAGGAATGGTTCGGTCATGTTCCTAAACATTGCTCTCGTAAACTCATCATTGAGCTCAAAGAGTTGGAATTTAGATGCTGTAGAGATTGCTTTTTCAAGAACCACAAACAACCTACGAACGTTAATACGATCAAAGGCGGATGGTTTACTCTGTGCAGTCTTATCGCCAAATAGCAGAATCCCTTGACCAGGCTCTGAAATAATTGGGTTAACACCTGCTTTATAAAGTGTGTCTCTATCTGATTTAGTTGGGTTCCACTTGAGCTTAGTTACTCCAAGGAGGTTTCCTCGGTTATAACCAGCTGGTGAGAACCATGGATCGTTAGTATCGTCAGTCCTTGCACAAAGACCAGCAATGTGACCGTTTGCAGGAATGTAGCGATAAGAATCATTGTACTTATTGTATACATAAACTGCAGAGGAATCTTGTACAATGTAAGAACTATTGTAACCAAGATCGCCGGTAACATCACTCGCTTGAGCAGCCGTTGTATCTGGTGATACAAAACCAACGCAATCTTTACGTGCAGTACCTGCGATACGAATCACTTCATTATGGATCGCAGTATTGCCATTTACTCCTTCAGCAAAAAGAAGATTGATGTCAATCTCTTCTGGGTTAGCAAACTGGCCTAGAGCAGTTACAACGTCTGCAGCATCTGCAGAATTGTTTGCGTCAGACCCATCAAGACCGTTAACTAAAGAATAGTCAAATAAGCCGGCATTAGCAGTATTAAGTGTTGCTACTGTAATAGTGAGATCTTCATCAGGACTGTTAGCGTCAGAAGATGCACCAATAAGAGCTTCAGGAATTGTTATAGTATTGCCAACTGCAAAACCAAAACCACCGTTAACAACGCTAACCGCCGCGGCGAAGCCGGCTGACCCATCCTCTGAAATAACAACAGTAAATGTCGCTGAACCTCCAGAACCGGAAGTTGTAACACCGCTATCTTCAGTAGAAACAGTGTACGTACCAACTGCAATATCACTCGGATCGTCCCTGTTTGCTAAGGAAACTGTTGATATAGTAGCTATCTGGCTTGAACCTTTAAGTCCTGCAACGTTGAAAAGTTTTCCACTTGTACCAGCATTTCCAGGAACAGCATATGTTACACCGCCAACCGCTGAAGAATTAAAACTGCTTGAAACCAGAGCAGCTTCGTTAATATAAACATAAGCTGAATCTCGATTTACAACAGTTTTATAGTAGTTTGAACCACCATCTTTAAGAGCGTCTGAATACAATGAAAGTCCTTCAAAGACTTCTAAAACTGTACCTTTAACACCGCTAAATAGACCATCCTCGTCAATAACTGCGATATGAACTTCATCACTCGTGCTTCCAGTAACGTTACTCGACGCCCAAGCAGACGTTCCAGCTGATGCGCTAACCATATCGTTTAGATTAGCATCGGTGAAATTGCCTGAGTTAAGAAGTCCAGTCGCGATCTGTAATTTTAGGCTATTGCCTGCAGTTCCTGGATAACGCGCTTGAACAACGCCGGGTTTGGCTCCGAAACTTGCTCCAGCAAAATCGTCTTCTTTATTGACAATTGTTACTGTTGTAGCTGCCTCGTATCGAGAACCTGCCGCGTTTTTAGCGTCGTCTGAACACGCTCGTGAAATACGAAGTGTATTGCTATATTTTAAAAAGCTTGCGGCCTGTAGAAATGAAGTGTAGTTATCGTACTGACCACCAGTGGTTGTATCCACTGGAGCTCCGTATTCATTAATTAGTTCCTTCTCAGAAGATACCAATTTTACTTCTCCTACAGGACCCCAGCTGAAGTGACCTGCAAATGCACCGATCGATGTCGATACTGCGGGGATCACATTTGTCAAGTCTATTTCCTTGACCTCTACTCCTGGTGATACCTGAAATGCCATTTTAGTTTTTTCCTTTCAATGTGTTATTAATAAGTTGATTCATTATAAGATTGTTTCAATACTTCTATTTATACAACAATGAGTTTAGAGGTCGTGCCACTGTTTAACTTGATTAACTAATTCCTCGTGTTTATTACCACTATCTGCAGAATTGCTTATAACACCAAATGGCGGGACATCATTTTCGATCTGCTCCATCTTTTCTTTGAATAACATTTCTTTTAAATCAACTGTTGATATATCACCAAATGCTTCCGATGATACAAACCAAGCGAACATAACTAAATTCATTACTAAGTCGTCATGATTGCCAGAACTAGCTTCATAAGAACTTCCCTTTACCTCAAATGTGGAAAGTTCTAAAATAGTATGTTCATCTATTATGTTTAACTTACCTAATTCCACTAAATCTTTTAGGTTAGAACAGCCAATCCGTTTAATCCTTTTTGTCATCATTACGCCAATTCCATTCTTACGCACACTCGACTCCACAAACATGTTTTCGTATTCGTGCTCATAATAAACATCATTGCACACGACCATTCCCGCATCGTTATTTTCAATAATGACTAATGCTTCATTATATTCTCTTGCTACTCTTACAATAATATCTCCAAAAATCATAGGAGATATCATATTATCTCTAAACGTAGCAACTTGTCTAAATTTTCCAAATGTTGAATCTATCACAGTGAGAGTCGAATAATCCTGACCTCTACCTTTTGAAACATCAACTGTCATCACATATTGATGATCTTCTTGCGGATCTTCGTAATATTTTACTCCTCTGTGGTGCCTTTCAGGTGAATGCATCTGCAAACCTAAAAGAGTATTAGATGAAATAAGAGTATTAGATGTTCCAATAAAACTATTACCAAACTCTTGATCAAACTGAAGTTCTGATGTATTAGCAATAGTCATTGCTTTCCATACCTCATCTCGTCCAGGAACATCCCACCAATCTACTCTAAATGGCGTAAATTCGTTCTTCTTTTTCTGTGCACCTTCCCATAATCCGCAGAATATATTACCAATACCGTTTGCAGTAGATGTAATAATAACCTTTGTTTCTTTACCAGCAGAAACCACGGGGTAAGTTGAAGTATAAAATTCACTGGCATTCTCAACAAAAGCAAACTCATCTAGGAAAAGAAGGTTTACCGAAAGTCCTCGAATAGAACTAGCTGATGTAGCTGCAGCGATAATCTTTGAATTGTTTGAAAACTCAATGGATCCTTTATTAAGAGCTTTGCATCCTGGTTGTAAGAAAAATGGAAGATTCTCAAGTGCAAGAGTAATGCGGCTTAGCATTTCTCTGGCTGTAGATCCTTTGTTAGCAAGTATAGTAACGGTCTTTTCTGAATTAAAAAGAACATACCATAGAATGTAGATCACCGATGAAATAGATTTTCCAGACTGCCGGCATGCAAGAACTATATTAAAACGATTATCATTAAACTGTTTGAACATCTTCTTTTGATATTCATAAGGTTTAAATGGAACTAATCCATCGTCAAGCGATATAACCTTTACATATTTTTCAGCAAAGTATATAGGATCATTCATGCATTTAACATACTCTTCAACTTCTTCAGCTGAAAATGATGTTTGCAAACCATCCTTTTTCACAAGCGGGTTACCCATGTAACCGCCATTACCATTTACTAAACTCTCAGACATCTATAGATTCTTCGTCATCATTATTTTTTTTAAGATATTTTTGCAATTCTGTAGTTGATCCAACGAAGATAGAATTGTTTGTCGTTGTACTTGAAGGGCCGCTTTTTTCTTGCGTTATATCTTTTCGGGTCTTTTGCAGTTTAACGAGATCCTGTGACATCTCACTCGTGTGTTTTATCATTGTAGATAGAACCTCAAATGCTCTCGGATGTTCTGAATCTGAAGCAAGTGCCATCATGTGATTAATAGCTTCACAAGATTGATCAATCAAAGACTTCA
>Ga0315321_10000872_pt1 | contig 22891 bp, 22 predicted proteins | sample M180m21515metaG_FD_203464 | JGI IMG/M metagenome (GOLD analysis project Ga0315321, IMG submission 203464) | Ammonia-oxidizing marine archaeal communities from Monterey Bay, California, United States - M1 80m 21515 | ecosystem: Environmental > Aquatic > Marine > Intertidal zone | place: USA...
ACAATTATTTAAAAAAGAATGATGTTATAGGAAAAAAATGTACAAATTTACTATGCATCAGAAAATAAACAGTAATTAAAAAATAATTTCAATATTATCAAATTAAATAAAAATACAAACTGTAATATGCCATAATAATTCATTAAGAAATTATTATGGTAACATGTCTAATAAAATTAAAATGAATTCGGATAATAAATTGCCAAAAGTTTGTGTAGGAATACCTGTGTATAATGGTGAAAAATTTCTTCGAAGTGCACTTGAGTGTATTTTAAATCAATCTTATGAAAACATAGAAATAATTATTTCAGATGATGCTTCAACAGATTCTACAAAAAATATATGCAAAGAATACATGGAAAAAGATTCACGAATAAAATACATGCAACAGATAAAAAATTTAGGAGGTTTACTTAACTTCAATTTTGTTTTGTCTCAAGCAAAATCAAAATATTTTATGTGGGCAGAAGTAGACGATAAATGGGAACCAGAATTTATTGAAAAGAACGTTGCTGTTTTAGAATCAAACCCAGACATAGTAGGAAGTATTAGTGAGGTAGCATGGTATGGTAAAAAGATAATTCGTGAAAAAGGCTCTACTTTAAAAAATATTTTAAAATTCAGAAAACCATATGATATTTTTGCAGAATATGAACATGTGTTACCAACATCTGGAACATTTGAAAAAAAAGCCGGGCTGTATCTCAGATTCAATCGAGGAACAAGTATTTTTGCAGTTTATAGAACAGAAAAATTACAAAGGAGTGTAGTTAAAAAACCAATTGCAGGTTGGGATTTAATAGTAATTCTCAAGGTATTGAGATTTGGAGACATTCATGTGTTAAAAGAAAATTTAATGCAAAGATATGCTGGGGGGAGATCAAGTGGATCAATATTATTTACTCAACGAAAAGGAGATAATGTAGGATGGTTAGCAAGTTTATTCATATACATGCCTTTAACGATTTGGTGTTTAAAAAATCTTGGATTAAAAATATTTTTTAAAAATTTAGATTGGTTTTTTGTTCTTAATGGTTATGGGGAATCAATGGTATTACCAGAAATTCCAATGTTGTTGAAATATGTATTTCTTAGACAAGAACCAAAAGAATGAATATTTAGGAAATCAAAGCAATATTAAAAGAAAACACGTCATTAAAATAAATCAATAAATAATGAAGTAATAAAAAACAAGGGTGCTACTAGGAATTGCGCCATTAAGAATAAGTTTTGGTGGTGGTGGTACTGATCTAGAAGAATATCACAATACACATGAAGGTTTTACAATTTCTGCAACCATCAATAAATTTACTTATGTGTTTGTACGAATTAGAGAAGATACTAAAATACAAAGTTTTTCTCCAGATTTTGCATCACATTTACCACCAAAAGCAATGGACAAGATAACATCATCACAAGGGCATGAAATTGTTTTGACATGTCTTAAAGAAATGAAATTCAAAAAAGGGGCAGATACATTTTTTTTTAGTGATGTATCTCTAGGTTCAGGATTAGGAGCATCCTCATCATTAACAACAAATTTTGTTAAAGTCATTCTTGAATTACAAAATAAAAAATGGAATAATAATAAAATTGCAATGAAAGCATACAGTATAGGTCATGATGTTTTAAAATGGGGAATTGGGAAACAAGACGAATTTGCTTCAGCATATGGTGGGATTAACTTATACAAATTCACAAAAAATAAGGTTGATGTAACACCTGTATCATTAAAAAAGAATACATTAAAAGAATTACAAAATAATTCATTACTATTTCATATGGGTTCTAGAGGTCATTCTTCAAAAGTATTAAAGAGACAAGTTACAAATATAGAAAAATCATCTAAAAAAACATTAGAAGCATTACAAAATACAAAAAAAATTGCAATTCAGATAAATGATGCTTTAAGACAAAATGATCTTACTACATTTGTAGAATTAATCAATCAAGGTTGGAAAGAAAAAAAGAAACACGCATCTGGAGTTACAAATAAAAGAATTGATGAAATTTGTAGGATTGCATTAACGAATGGGGCTGAAGCATTAAAAGTAACAGGTGCAGGAGGAGGCGGTCATTTGTATATGTTTGCAAAACCATCAAAACACAAAAAAATTGAACAAGCATTAAAAAAAATGGAAGTGAAGAACATTCCATTTGAATTCATAGATAAAGGGGTAAAAGTGAAGCATATTGAAAATTTATAATACAAATTAATTAACAGAAATCATGAAAAATAATCAAATTATGAATAGATACTTCGATTCACAAATTGATTGTATTGATCAAATTAAAAAATCACAAGAAAATCTAAATAAAATATTTAAAAAACTTTTGAGTGCAAGAGATAAGAAAAAACAGGTTTTTGTAATGGGTAATGGGGGTAGTGCTTCTACTGCAACACATTTTGTATCAGATTTATTGAAAACAAGTTTGACTAAAAATACAAACAGATTCAAAGCTTTTTCATTATCAGATAACGTACCAGTTATGTTAGCATGGGCAAATGATACTTCATATGATGAAATTTTTGCAAGTCAATTAGAAAATATCTTAAATAAAAATGACATTGTTATAGGAATTAGTGGGAGTGGAAATTCTCAAAATGTTTTAAAAGCCATAAAATTTGCAAATAAAATGAAAGCCACAACAATATCCCTAACAGGTCAAAAAGGCGGTAAAATTTCAAAGATTTCAAAAATCAATTTCACAGTGCCAAGTAATGACATGCTTACAATTGAAACTATGCATTTAATGATTTGTCATCTAATTACTACAATGTTGAGAAACACTGGAAAACCAGTTTTTAAATATTAATTTTCCATGAAAGCTATATTTCTTGATCGTGATGGAGTAATTAATCAGGAACGAAAAGATTATGTAAAAAATTTAGAAGAGTTTAAAATTTTTGATAACGTAGCAGATGCGATCTCTTTATTAAAAAAAGAAAACTTTCTTGTTGTTGTAATTACTAATCAATCAGCAATTAATCGAAAATTATTAAGCATAGAAAATCTAGAAAAGATTCATGAATTTCTAAAAAAATATTTAAAAAAAAATAATACATCATTAGATGGAATATATTATTGTCCTCATACTCCTGATGAATGTTGTGCTTGTAGAAAACCTAAACCAGGTTTATTGTTAAAGGCCGCATCAGATTTAAACATTGATCTAAATAATAGTTGGATGATAGGAGATTCAAAAACAGACATAGATGCGGCGAAAACAGCAGGGTGTAATTCAATTTTATTAAAAAAAAATGAAAAGCTTTTCGACATAGTAAAAGAACTCATAAGTAACAACAAATGAAGATGGATAAAATGGATGAATTAAAAGAAGAATTACTAAAAACAATTGCAAAATATTATGAAAATAAAGATAAGAATAGAACTCATACCCCAGGAAAAGATGTTATACAGCATGCAGGTCCTTATTTAAGAAAAGAAGAATTTCTAGCAGGTATCAAAACATTACTTAATGAATGGATGGTAACCGGAGAAAATGGACAAAAATTTGAGAATGAATTTTGTAAATTAATGGGACAACCGTATGGAATTGTTACAAATTCAGGTAGTTCTGCAAATTTATTGATGCTGTCTGCTCTAAAATCTAAAACTACCTATAATCTAAAAAAAGCTAAAATAATTACTCCTGCATTTTGTTTCCCAACAACACTGAATCCAATAATTCAAAATGGGTTTGAACCTGTTTTTGTTGATGTAAAACTTGGTGATTATAATATCGATACAGAAGAAATTGAAAAAGTCATAGATAAAGACTGTAAAGTATTATTTTTCTCCCATAATTTTGGTACACCTGCAAATATGGATAAAATTATGAAGATTGTAGATGAACATGATTTGATCCTATTGGAAGATAATTGTGATGCTTTAAGAAGTACGTTCGATGGAAAATTAACTGGTAGTTTTGGCATAATGTCTAGTTGTTCCTTTTATCCAGCACATCACATAACATTAGGTGAAGGAGGTTTTGTTGCATGTTCAAATGAAAATTTAGCTAGAGTTGTACGTAGTTTACGGGATTGGGGACGTGGTTGTTATTGTGTTGGGAAAAAAGCAAATGAATCAAAAACTGGAACGTGTGGAAAAAGATTTGATAATTGGATTGAATCTATGCCAAATGAAATATTTGATCATAAATTTGTGTATGGAGAAATAGGATATAATCTAAAACCTCTTGACTTACAATCTGCAATGGGGTTAGAACAAATTAAAAGATTAGATTGGTTTGAACAAAAAAGAAAAGAAAATTTTGAACAACTTTATAATCACTTTAAAAAATATGAAGAATTTTTTATTCTTCCAGAATACAATGATCCTAAAAAAAATATTAATTGGTTTGGATTTATAGTGACTCTTAAAAATACTTCAAAATTTAATCGACATGATATATGTGACTTTTATGAAGACAATAAAATTTCTACAAGAACATTTTTTGGAGGCAATACATTACTACATCCTGCATATAGTGATGTAATAAAATATGATGAAGCACTAACAAAATATCCCAATGCAACAAAAATAACTACAGATGCTTTTATTCTCGGACTTCATCCTAGTATTGGTCCAGAACAAATTGAGTGGATGAAGAAAGTAACAGATGAATTTTTTATTTCAAAAAAATTAATTTAAAAAACATTTTCAATACAATAAAATAATAACTAAATATTACAATAATATTGAAATCATTATTAATTATAGGTGGAAGTGGACTTGTTGGTACATCACTTATTAAATTAGCATGTAATTCAATGAATGTTTTTTTTACTTACAATAACAATCCATTTAAAACATCAAAAGCAAAAGGTTCATTCATTAATTTATTAAATAATGATGGGGCTATTTCTAAATTAATAAAATCTATTTGTCCAGATGTTGTGGTAAATACTGCAGCATATCAAAATGTAGATTATTGTGAAGAGAAACCAGATATGGCAAATTTATTACACGTGAAATCAACTGAAGAAATTAGTTTAGCCTGTTTAGATACATCCTCAAAGCTAATTCATTTTTCATCAAATTTTGTATTTGATGGGAAAAAAGGGTTCTATAATGAAAATGATTCTCCTAATCCAATTAGTCATTATGGTAAAACAAGATTAGATGCGGAAAAAATTGTGTTGGAAAAATCATCACAAAACGTAGTATTAAGAACCACTGTAATATATGGTTGGCATAAAAACTCAAAATTTACAAATTTTGTTTTAAAACAATTAAAAAATAATTTAAATGTAAATGCATTTACAGATCAATACGGAAATCCCACTTTAGCAGATGATCTAGCTAGTTGTATCATGAAAATCATATCAACTAATACAAATGGATTATTTAATGCAGTAGGAAAAAGTTGTGTAAATAGATATGAATTCGCTAAAAGTATTTCAGAGAAATTTGGATATAATACTAAATTAATTTACCCAACATTATCTTCTCAAAAAAAACAAATTGCACTACGCCCAGAAAATGGATGTTTGGATACATCAAAAATTGAGAATGAGTTAAAATTTGATTTTTGTGATATCGAAACTGGAATCAATCAAATTTACAATGAGTATGTGAGAAATAATCAAAAATTTGATTTTTAAATAACTTTTTTAGAAGTATAAGATTCCCATTTTTTCCAATTATAATCATCAAATACCACATTATGTTCATCTTTATCATTAGGACTCCAAGCAGGGTTTGCTAAACAAAGAATCATACTAGTTTCATTTGACAAATTGATATGACTGGAAACAAAATTTTTTGGTACTTCAATTAAGACGGGATTATCATGACCAGATTCTATTTCATGATATTTTCCTGATGGATCTCTAATAATAAAAACAACTTTTCCTCGAATGCATGTAAAATAATAGTGTCGTGTAATATGTAAATGAGGGCCTTTAATTTCATGAGGTTCAATTGTAGTTACATAAACCATTTTAGGATGAATTTTTACCAAATTATCCCAATCTCTCCATACAGGAATTAATGATCCATTAACATGACCATCATGAATATCCTTTGTTTCATGTTTTTCTAAAGAAAATGTTTTAATTTGATATGTCAATAAAATGACTAATTAAAAAAGTAATATAAAAATTACCAAACCCACTTAAATTGTAATAATTCCATTTGGAGAAATTATTTTATTTTCAATATCATTCAAAGATTTTACATTGGAGTCATTTAAAATAAAAGAATTATTAATTTTAATATTATTTTTAATTTGTACATTTTCTTCTATAGATACAAATGGACCTATAGTACAACCCTGACAAATAGTAGTATTTTTTCCAATAAATACAGGTTCAATCAAAGATACGTTTGGTATATTTTTAGATTGAGAAGGAATTGAAGTTAATAAAAATTTGACAACTTCAAATAATCCTTTTGGAGTTCCTAAATCTATAAATTTTTTAGATATTTGAAATTCAATTTCTTTATTATTATCAAATATTTTATTCATAGCTTCTGTGATATCATATTCACCTCTAGCAGATAATGGTAATGTATTAATTAATTTAAAAATAAAATTAGTTTTAAAAAATGCTATTCCAGCCCAAGCTAAATTTGAAGAAGCGTTTTGTGATTTTTCATTAATTTTTATAACTTTATTTTTATTAATTTCCATAGTTCCAACATGAGAAATATGTTCTTCAGGAACTGGGGATGCCAAAAGATGAATTTCAGAAGTTGTTCCAATCATTTCATCAAAATAAGTTACTAATCCATCAGAAAGAATAGTATCTGGAAGATATAATAAAAATGGATCATTTCCAACAAATTTTTCTGTGTATCTTAATGCATCTGCAGTTCCAAGAGGTTTTTTCTGGACAACGAATTCTATGTTTACACCAAATTCTTTTCCATTCCCAAAATAATCTTTAATTTGTTTTCCAAAATGACCTATAACTATACAAATATCAGAAATACCTATACTAATTAAATCATTTATGATGTATTCTAGAAAGGGTTTTCCATTTATTACAATCATAAGTTTAGATAGATTTTCACTTACTGGATGGAGTCTTTTTCCTTTCCCAGCAGCAAGTAATACTGCTTTCATAATTTTCACATAACAGCATTTAGCGAGTTATAAAACTCTATGTTTCAAATAATACTCAATGATTCTTTTTATAATCTAATTCAATTTTGTAGATAATTTTAATTTAAAAAATTAAAATTTGTTATTTAGATACAACTACATCAAATTGAAAAAAATAAAAAATGATTTTTTTAATAAGAAATCAAGTTGGTGTTTATTAAGGGTGTAATTAGAAATGAAGTGATTTAATTGAATTATAGAAAACTTGGTAAAACAAAATTAACAGTGTCAGAAATTGGATTAGGGTGTTGGGAATTAGGAGGTGAAACAACAATTAATAATATTCCAATGACGTATGGAAAAGTTAGTGAAAAAAATGCATCAAAAATAATTCAAACAGCCATACAAATGGGGATAAATACATTTGATACCGCTGATAGTTATTCTTTAGGAAATAGTGAAAAAAGACTTGGTAATGAAATAAAAAATTTTAAAAAAAAGATAAATATTTTTACCAAAGCTGGAATAATCGCTGCTTCCAATTCACCATTACCGGTAGAAATTGATTTATCAGAAGAGTATCTAATATCATCAATTAAACGTAGTTTAAGTAGATTAAACAAAAAAAAGATAGAGTTATTTCAAGCACATAAACCACCTAAAAATGAAAAAGAGATAAAACAATTAGAAAAAACATTTAGAAAAATCAAAGAAGGGAATTTGGCATCTTTTTGTGGTGTATCAATTGGATTAGAGTATGAGATAGGGAAAAAATTGATTGATAATGGGTTTGTAGATACTTTACAATTGTACTTTTCAATGATTGATTATAAACCAACAATAGAACTATTAGCACATGCCAAAAAAAATAATGTTGGAATTATTATAGCATCACCTTTAGGGCAAGGATTTTTGGCTGGAAAATATAAAGAAGATCACAAATTTGAAAAAAACGATATTAGACATATTACTTATTCTAAAAAAATAATAAAAGAGCGAATAAAAAAAGCAAACCAATTTAAATTTTTAACGAACAAAAATAGAAGTATAGCACAAATTGGAATTGCATATGTTTTAAGTAAAAAAGAAGTATCTCTATGTATTCCTGGTTCAAGTTCACCAAAACATGTAATTTCAAATGCTAGTGCATCAAAAATTAAATTGACAAATGATGAATTAAAGCATATTAAAGAAATACAAGATAAATGGGATAATTAAATACTAACCATCTCTAAATGAATCGCCACTTTCAAAGTTACGAATTTTTAATAATTGTTCTTCACTTGGGCTTTGACCCATACTCAATTCATATGGACTTGGTTTACTCCCATGACCGCCTTCACCGTGTTCATGTTTGTATCCTAATGCCTTGTTACATTCAGTTTCTATTTCCTCTTGTAAACGAACTAAATCTTCAGAAGATAGAGATGAGGTTCTAACCCATGATTTCCATTTCTTTTTTCCATGCATCATATATGATACTTCTTCTTTAGAATAATCAATTTTATCATAATCAATATCATATTTTTCTTTTTGATCATATTGAGGGGCACCAGGATATGGTGTGTTTATTCCAAGATTAAAGTAATCAGGTTTAGCATCAAGAATCCATTTTTTTGTAAGCATTGCATCTTCGTAAGTTTCACCAGGTAAACCTAAAATCAAAAAAGCTTTTGCAAATATATCATATTTTCTACAAAGTTGAACAAATCTCTTGTTTATATCATAAGTAGTTCCTTTTTGAATAATTTTTAGGATTTTATCACTCCCAGATTCAACTCCTGTAGAAAGTTCTAGTGCACCACCTTCAGCCATCGCCTTGGCTGTTTCATCATCAAACAAATTAGCTTTAATGTATGCTCTAAATCTATAACCACGTTTCTTAAATTCTTCCATAAGTTCAAGTGTACGTTTCTTAACTATGTTTACCTCATCATCATAAAGCATAAAACAATCATAACCATATTTGTCATGCAACATATCCAATTCTTTCATTACATTTGGGATAGAACGTAATCGCATTTTTCTATATTCAGGTTGAGCCCGACCAGAACAAAATGCACATCCATATGGACATCCAAGCTGTGTCATCACATTTGTTGCACGAACACCTCGAATATAGTATTCATAACTACTCATATCAATTAAGTCACGTGCTGGAAAGGGAGCATCATCAAAATTTTCTAGCATAGGTGCAAAAATTAATTTTTTATCAGATTCATCCTCAATTGCAAGCTTAGCTCCAGACCAACCATCACCAACTACAATTTTATCAAAATCATATCCTTCAGAAATCTGAGGAGCTACTGATGCATGTGGACCACCTAAAATGACTTTATTTTTTGGATTGACACTTTTAATTAATTCTAAAATGTTAATAGCTTGACCAACATCTGTACTTGTACCTGTAAGACCGTATGCATCATAGGATTTAGATGCATATGTCTTTACTTCATCTTCATAGTCAGTTTTTCCAGTTAGATCTAAAACCTCAACATCATAGCCTTGTTCTCGTAGTGCACTTGCAACATACAATATTCCTAAAGGAACAATTGCTTTATCAGAAAGTAGGAATGGGGAGGGAGGCGTTATTAACAGGACTCGTTTCAATAGTGAACTTTTGATAACACGCTATATAAACAAAACCAGTTTAAACGAATACAATCCAAATGACTTCAATGTTTTATTCCCAACAACACCCTAATTCAATAATGTAGAATGAATTTGAACCAGTTTTGTTAACGAAATTAATATTCTAAAACAATGTATCGTTAATTAAAAAATTTTTTGATGCTTCGGAATTACTCATTAAATATTTGTACCATTCAACTGTTTTTGTTTTAATTGTATCTGAGATTGTTTTATTTTTTAATCCCTGATACATTTCCTTTGCACCATCTCCAATTGAATAATTTGTTGTGAAGTTTAAAGTATTTTTTATTTTATCAAATGATGCAAAATAAGAACGATGATCATTTGTTCCTTCAACTACTATTTCACAAGATTGACCAATAGAATCAATAGTTTGATTAGCTAAATCAATCATTGTTACATTTTGTTCATTAGATCCTATGTTAAAAATTTCACCTGAAATTTTTTGTTTTGGTGCAGCAATAACTGCAAGATATGCTCTAACAGCATCTTTAATAAACACAAAAGGACGTTTATTGTCTTTACCACTCACGGTAATTTTTCCTTTTTTATAAAGATCTAAAACCATTGCATTAACAGCAGTATCAAATCTCATTCGAGGAGATTCACCATAGATGCTTGAAAATCTTAATGCAGTAGTAGTAAATTTATCATCATTTAATGAAAGATTATCAATTTCTGCTTTTCTGTTTGCTTTAGAATATGCAGTAAGAGGATTTACAGTTGAGTTCTCATCAGCAATTTTTTCTTGTTGGCCATATATGCTTGCACTAGATGCTAAAATGTATCGTTTCACACCCATTTTTTTACTTAGTTTTGCAACTCTATGCCTTCCTTGATGATTAATTTCAAATGTTTTTTCAGGATCTAATTCTCCTGCAGGATCATTTGAAATGGCAGCCAGATCCAAAACTACGTCTACACCATCCAAAATTTTTTCATCAAAAAATCTAATATCATCTTTAATTAATTCAAGATTATTTTGAAATTTTGGATTTGATAAATATTCAATACCAAAAAAAAATCTATCTAAACACTTAACATGAAATCCATTATCAATTAATTCAGGTATCAAAACACTTCCAACATACCCTGCACCACCAGTTACAAGAATTGACTTAAATGAATTCAACTATACACCTTAATTCATATAATTTTTAAGTATCAATATAAACGTCTTATTTATCAAATTCTTAAAGATAAAAATTCCTACTCAATATAAAATCAAAAATATTTAAGTTATTTTTTGATTTCTTTAATAATTTCTAAAACAAGTTGTTTTATTCTATCATCAACAAAAAATGATATACCAATATAGGCTGAAATTCCAATAATTATAAAAAATAAAACGTTAGGAAGAAATGTAAAAATATTTTCATCATAAGTTAAAAATTGTTCAATTATGAAATGCATAGAAGAAAAAACTACTAGGCTAATTAGAAAATATTTTATAATTTTTTTAAATTCAAATGAAATGTGTGTTTCTTTTCTTACCATAATGAAATGATAGAATGTAAAAGGAATTTGAATGAGTAAATAAATTATTGACCAATACAAAAGTAATTCAAATTGACTAGATGTTGAATGAGTAAAAAGGAGAATAGTTGTTAATGATGTAATATAGATAGCATATTGAACAAGTAATAATGTAGGTAAAAAGAATAATTTACTTTTGATATGTGCTATTAAACCATTTTTTTCGTCAATATCAACTGTTTCAGTACCTTTAAGAATATTTTGAAAAACAGTACTCAGTGTATTTAGAAATGTCCAAATTGTCAAAATGATCACTATAGGAAAAACAATTTCATATATTGGGTTGAGAATAAACAATCCAGGTTTGGCAAAAACTATAGCAATAGCAGATAGAGGAAATCCAAAATAAAAGATGAGAGTGATGTTATGTTGAAGATTATCTATTTTACCCTCTTTCAATAATTTTGTATATACAGCACTTGAAACATGACCAGCATTAGCTACAATATTAGGCAACAAAATTGCTACTGTCCAAAAAGCAATACCCTCTACTGTTCCCACAATTAAAGAAAAAACTATTACATCATAGGAATGAATAATTCCTGCAATTCCAGGGTAAAAAGGTAGCCAAGAAAATTTAAACCATTTCTTTAGAAATTTTTTCTGAAAGTCATTCTTTATTTTTTCCCAACTACTAATAGTTAAAAGGAGTATACTTGCTAAATTTGCAATTCCAATAGCATAAAAAATACCATAGACACCCAAGTCTAGATGATAAACAAAAATTAAAGCCATTGGAATTTGAGTTATACTATAAACCAAGAGACCATAACTAACCATATGGGGTTTCCATCCAAGATTAATTGCTGTTAAAATTTTATTTAGAAATATTAAAGGAATAAGTAAACTTGCTGTAAGTATTGTTTGAAGATCAATATCAGTATTATTTCCCATTACATATGCAATAATTAAAAAAGCAAAAATGGCAATTGAAGATAAAACTCCATTAGCAAAAATTGCAGTTTTTGCTGATTCAATTCCTCTAGAAATTTCTCTAGTTGTCCAATAGGAAACAATTGGTTCAATATTTAAAACACTTAGAAACATGGCATAAATTATTCCCCATGTTCCAAAGTCTATAGGATCTAATATACGAGTTAATATAATAACAAATACCAACCCAGTAATTGTTGTAATTAAACCTGTGACAATAGCAATTAAACCTGTGAAAGTTATACGAATTTCTGGCAATCAAAAGAACTCATATAATGAATTATTTATGATGTTCTTTACAAATTATCAATAGTAAATCAAATTTTCATGAAATACAATATTAAAAAAAATAAAAATTGAATAATTTAGGCGTATTATTAGAGTTTAAGATTGATTAAGGCGTATGTGAAATAATAAGAAATGTTAACTATACTAACGCCAATTCATATAACTCCAAATATAAGATCATATAGAACACATTCATTTAAAAATATTTTAAAATATCTAAGTAAAATTACAGAAATACAAATTGTTTGGTTAGTATACAAACCAGAAAAAATTGATGGAAAAAAATATAGTGATGAAAATAATATTGTTTTAGATATTCATGATTTTGAAAATGCAACTGATGTAATAAAAAAAATTCAACCAAATATTATTTGGGCAGCTCCAACGCTAAATTTACCAGATTTTGCTTTATCAATAGCAGGAAAAAAATTAGGAATTCCAGTCGTAGGAGAATTAGTAACTGAATTATTTTTTAATGATAATAATTTCAATATTTTGAAAACATATCTAGGATCTTTTTTTGAAAGTAGTGTTCCAACAGATATTTCAGATAAAGATAAAAAATTTATGAAAAGAGGCAGATTTTTTATATACAAATTTTTATTTCTTGTGAAAACGCAAAAAAAAATAGGATGGACATTTTTTAAAATTTTAAAATATTTTTTTATTTTGGTAAAAGCACATATTACTGTGTATAAAGATGTGCATAATCCAAAATTTGCATGTGATATTCATTTTGTTGAAACAGAAAAATTAGTAGAAGAATTAATTAAAAAAGGATATGACAAAAAAAAATTAATTGTTACAGGAATTCCAATGTATGATGAAGCATCAACACAAATTAAAGAATTAGAAAAAAAGAGAATAATTAATACAAAAAAGAATGTACTATTTTTAACTCATGCAATGTATGAACATGGAATGTGGACTAAAGAACAAAGAAATTCATTAATTAAAAAAATAGTTACAGAATTATCAAAAAAAGAGAATAATTATAATTTAACAATTAAAATTCATCCATCCAGTGAACAATTAGCAGATTATGAAACAATTGTACATAAAATAGATAAATCGATAAAAATTATTCAGCAAGGAGATATTTTAGAACATATTACGAATGCAGACGTAATAATTACTTATTCAGGTGCATCTTCTTTAGTTTATGCATTAATGTGTAATAAACCAATAATCATATGTAATTTTTACGATTTAAGAAATGATATTTTTATTGATGGAAAAGTAGCTGTTTCATGTAAAAATGAAAAAGAAGTTAAAAAAACAATTGAGAAAGTAGGAATAGAGTCATTTATCAAAAAAGAAGATGTTGAAAAATTTATTGCAGAATATTTTCACAAATTAGATGGAAAAGCTTCAGAAAGAATAGGAAATGAAATATTAAAAATAGTTAAAAAACAATAACACAGTATATAAAAAAAGTAGGAATTGTTATATTTAGATATCATAAAATTAAGAAATGAAAATTGGAAAACAAAAATGAACAGTGGAAAATCCCATTGTATAAAATTTTTACAGATGATGAAGATATTAATTTAATTACAAAAATAGTGAAAAGAGGTAACAATTGGGCATTAGGACCAGAAATAGAAGAATTTGAACACAAATTAGCAGATTATGTAGGTGTAGATTATTGTTTAACTCTTAATTCTGGAACGTCAGCACTACATGCAAGTTTACTATCCAATGATATTGGAAATTTAGATGAAGTTTTAGTTCCTTCTTTTTCATTCATTTCAACAGCAAATGCTACGTTATTTGTTGATTCAAAACCAATTTTTGTAGATATTGAAGAAGAAACATTTGGAATGAATCCAGAATTAATTGAACAAAATATTTCAAAAAAAACTAAAGCTATAATTCCAATGGATTATGGAGGACAATCTTGTAAAATTTTTGAAATAAAAGAAAAAGCACAAAAAAATAATTTGCTTTTAATTGAAGATGCTGCAGAATCATTAGGTTCTAAAGTCAAGGGATTTAAAGTTGGATCTGTATCAGATATTGCAATCTTTAGTTTTTGTGGAAATAAAGTTCTAACAACAGGTGAAGGAGGTGCAATAGTAACAAATTCAAAAGAAAAATTTGAGAAGATAAAATTAATTCGTTCTCATGGAAGAATTGACGAGGGAAATTATTTTTCAAATCCAAATATTGCAAATTATTATGATATTGGTTATAATTGGAGAATGTCTTCAATTACGGCATCATTAGGCATTTCTCAATTAGATAAATTAGAAAAAATAATTAGTAAGAGGCAAAAAAATGCCAAATACATATCAACAAGAATTTCAAAATGGAGTCAAATCAAAACACCCATATCAACAAATGAAAATGAAAATATTTTTCAAATGTATACAATCAGATTATTAAATAAAGAAATTCGAAATAATCTTCAAAAATTTCTTTTAGAAAAAAAGATTTTTTCAAAAATATATTTTACACCTATTCATCTATCAAAATTTTATATGGAAAAAATAGGCACAAAAAGAGGAGATCTACCAATTACAGAAAAAATATCTGATCAAGTGTTGACCTTACCATTATATCCAAATATGGAACAGGATGAAATGGATTATGTTATAGAATCTATAAATGAATTTTTTGAAAATTATAATTAAAGAGGTTTATAAGATTTTATAATCCACATGTCAGTTTTTTCAACTGAATTAATTTTTTCATTTTCTGTGATCAATGTTTCTTTAAGTTTTTCACCTTGTCTTAGACCAATTATTTTATGTTTTTTTGAATATTCCTTTGCTAGATCTTTAATCTTATAAGATTTCATTTTAGGGACATAAAGTTCACCATTATTTGTAATAAGAAGACATTTTAAAATAAAATTAATTGCTTCATCAGAATGGAAAAAAAATCTTTCAGATGTAGGATCAGTAATAGACAAAGGTCGATTATTTTTTAATTCATCACGCCAAACTTCAAATACATTTCCTCTAGTCTCAATGACATTTCCAAATCTTAGTGTTGCAAATTTTGTAGACATAATATGATTACCAGCCCAACTAGTTAATTTCTCACCAAGAAGTTTTGTAGTACCATATAATGTTGAAGAATCTGCTGCTTTGTCAGTACTGATATTAAGAAATTTTTTTGGTTTTTGAGTCATACACATCTTAATGAGGTTCACTACACCATCAACATTAGTTTGTATAGTTTCAATTGGATTAAATTCTGAAATTTCTATATTTTTTATTGCAGCACAATGAATTACAATATCTATATTTGAACCGGCCATTTCAACTCTATCACGATTCAAAATATTTCCTAAAAGGTAACGTACTCTTTTATCATTAAGTTCTCTTTTGAGTTTAAACAAAGAATGTTCATTGATATCAAGAATTCTGACAGATTTTACAGGATATTCAAGAATTTTTTTTGTAAGAGCAGAGCCAATACTGCCTGCACCACCGGTTATTAGTAATGATTTATTTTTTAATTCAGCAGTAACTTTTTGTTCAAAAACGGATTTTTTAGTCATAATGGTATCATTTTGTTGAGATATATCATCATTTAAAATTATGGGTATTCAAAAGATAAGTATAATATTTTAGTGGTAAAAGTAAAAGAATGTTAAAAATTCTTGTAGTAGGTTACGGTTCTATAGGAAAAAGACATGTTAAAAATTTAACAAATTATAAAAATATTGAGCTAATAATATTAACAAAAATAAAATCAAATAATTTCTTAAAAAAAGAAAAATACAAAATTGTGAATTCCATAGAGGATGCAATTAAAGAAAAACCAGATGCAGCATTGATTACTAATATTACAAGTGAACATATTGATGTAGGATTAAAATTAGCAAAGAATGGAATCCATTTATTTATTGAAAAACCATTATCGAATTCACTAAAAAAAATAAAACAATTAGAAAAAATTATTAAAAAAGAAAAAATCATTTCTCAAATAGGATGTAATTTAAGATTTCATCCATGTGTGAAAAAAATAAGGGAATTGATAATTAAAGAAGTAATTGGCAAACATTATTCTATCATAGTAGAAAATGGATCATATCTTCCAGATTGGCATCCATATGAAGATTATAAAAAAAGTTATGCATCAAATGAAAAACAAGGTGGTGGAGTTATTCTTACAAATATTCATGAAATTGATTATCTTTACTGGTTTTTTGGAAAAGTAAATGAAGTTACTGCAATTTCTGGAAGAATTAGTAAACTAGGAATTAAAGCAGAAGATTACTCTTCAATAATTTTAAAATTTAATAAAAATATTATGGGGGAAATACATTTTGACTATTTTCAAAGACCATCATTTAGAGGATGTAAAATAATTGGTGAAAAAGGAACAATAATTTGGAATTATAATAAAAATAAAGTCATGATATACAATATAAAAAAGAAAGAATGGCAAACCCATTTAAAATTAAAAAAGTATGATAATAATATTATGTACATTGATGAAATAGAACATTTTTTAAAGTGCGTTAAAGAAAAAAAGAATTCAGTTAATGATATTCAAGAAGGAATTAAAGTTTTAAAAATAGCACTGGATATTAAAAAATCAGCATTGGTTAAAAGGACAATTAAAATAAAATGATCAAAACATTTCATGAAAAAGTTTTTGATATTTCAGGTAAAGTGATTGTATTAACTGGTTCTGCAGGCAGAGTAGGAAGCCATTTTTCTCATACACTTGCAAATGCAGGCGCAAATCTTGTTTTAATTGATAAAGATAGAAAAGTTGTGAATTTAAAAAAGCAAATGGAAAAAAAATTTGAAGTGAAAATTTTTGCTGTTGTAGGAGATATTACAAAAAAACAAGATGTAAAAAAAATTACAAATATAATTCAAAAAGAATTTGGTCATGTAGATGTATTAATTAATAATGCACACTATGTACCTCGCACACATCCAAAAAGAGATGTCCCATTAGAAGAATTTCCATTGAAATTATGGGATTTAACAATAAGATCAAATCTGAATGGGTTATTTTTGATGTGTCAAGAAATAGGAAAAATTATGATTAAACAAAAAAAAGGAATAATTGTGAATATTTCATCAATTTATGGAATTACAGGACCTGATCAAAGAATTTATGGAAAAAGTAGATTAAACTCTCCTGCATTTTATTCAGCCACAAAAGGAGCAATGGTAAATTTAACTAAATATCTAGCATCATCATGGAAAGATTACAACATTAGAGTCAATACTTTAACTTTAGGAGGAATCTTTGATGAAAAATTGCATACAAATAAAGAATTTGTTAAGAATTATTCAAATAAAACAATGATTGGAAGAATGGCAAATGTTGATGATTTTGATGGTGCACTTTTATTTTTAACATCTAATGCATCAAAATACATGACAGGATCAAATATTATTATTGATGGAGGGTGGACATCTTGGTAGGTAACAATAATTTATTTTTTTATTTCTGTAGATAATGAAATGTAAGTAGTTAATTGTTTCAATTCCTCTGGATCAAAACTTACATTATTATCTACAAAATTATGTTTTTTATCTTTTGTGATATGAATTTCAATAATATTAGCACCTAAAATTGCAGCATTTAGAGGAGCCATAATATTTTGACAATGATTCGAGAATCCATTGAAAAAAGGTAATTTAGAAAAATCAAGTTCATTTAACAAACAAGGATATTTTGGAACACAGTATAACCAATCAATTTTATTTTCATAAGAATCTATTTTACATGGTATTGATTGACTACTTATGATTACATTCTTCTCAGTTTGGAAAATTTTTTCAATTAATTCATTAGTTTTATTTTGTGCTAATAATCTTCCATCATATTCTCTTATTTTGAATCGTTTTACAAAAGGATCTAACAAATTTATTGCATCAACATACATTGGAGTTGCAAACCATTCTATACCAACTTCTTTTGCTAAATCGTCTATTTCACAAATATTTTTTGAGGAGATAGAAGACTCAAGTAGTTTATCAGCCAAAGGATGTTCAGATACAATTTCTTTAGAAAAAGACTGAAATTTTACAGCATCTAAATTATTCTCTTTTGAAATCATCATGAGTTCTCTAGCAATATCAAAATCACCATCCCAATTTACGCCTATTTCACCTACTAAGAATACCATAAAGTATGAAAAATAGAACTAGTTTTAAAGATAACAATTTTGAAAGTAGTTAGACTAATGTTTTACAATTCGCATTTATATTCATAATAATATTATAAAAATTATGAAATATTGTAAAAAATGTCTTATGCCAGATACAAGACCAGGATTAATTTTTGATGAGGGTGTTTGTAAAGCATGTATTAATTTTGAAAGTCAGAAAAATACAGATTGGAACACAAGATTTGAAGAATTAGAGAAAATTTGTGACAAATATAGAGGTTCAAATGGAGATGGATATGATTGTGCAATAGCTGTTTCTGGTGGGAAAGATTCTCATTTCCAAACTTATATTATAAAAGAAAAATTAAAAATGAATCCAATATTATTTTCAGTAGGAAATATAGATTGGACTGAAACAGGGAGAGAAAATCTAAATAATATTTCCGAAGCTTTTGGTTGTGACATAATACAATTTCAACCAAACAGAAAAATTGCAAAAAAAATGTTTCGTAAATCTTTAGAAGAGATTGGTTCTACATCATGGTATCTTGATGCTTTAATCTATGCTTTTCCAGTTAAAATGGCAATGAAAATGGGAATTAAACTTCTATTTTATGGAGAGGATATTAATTATACATACGGTGGAAAACATGATCAAGAAACACCGTCTGCGCTAAATCAATTTGATAATGATGTAGTGAAACCAGTTTGGGATAATTGGTTTGGTGATGATGTATCTCAAAAAGATCTTGATTCAACAAAATTTACAAGTATAGAAGAATGTAAAAAATTTGGATTGGAACCAATGTACTTGAGTTATTTTGTTCCGTGGAATTCAGTACATAATTACCAAGTTGCAAAAAGATGGGGATTCAAACATCTTAATCATGAATATGTAAGAGAAGGATCAATTGATGATTATGATCAAATTGATTCATTAAGTTACATGTTAAATCCATATCTAAAATATTTAAAATTTGGACATTCTGTTGCAACAGACAATGCTTCAAGATGGATTAGATATGGATTAAAAACAAGAGAAGAAATGATTTCAATTGTAGAAGAGAAAGATAGTAAATTAGATCAAGGAATTGTAGAAAAATTTTGTAACTTTACTGGAATAAATGAGGTTGAATTCTGGAAAATTATGGATAAATGGTATAACAAAGAATTGTTTGAACAAGATAAAGATGGAGTATGGCATCCAAAATTCAAAGTAGGCACAGGCTTAATCAAATAAAAATATGAAGAAAAAAATTGCCATTACAACTGGATCCAGAGCAGAATATGGAATATTACGATCGTTAATTCATGAAATAAATCAAAATAAAAATTTTGAATTATTACTTGTTGTTACAGGTTCACATTTGTCAAAAAATCATGGTATGACGATAAAAGAGATTATCGAGGATGGAATAAAAATTTCATCAAAAATAAACATTAATCCAAAAGGACAAGAATCATTTGATTCAGCAACATCAATGGGAAAAGCTGTAATAGAATTTGCTAAGTTTTTTAAAAAATCTAAACCAGATATGAATATAATTTTAGGAGATAGATATGAAATGTTTGCATCAGCTATTGCATCATATCAAATGAACATTCCAAATGTGCATATCCATGGTGGAGATAGATCAGGAGGATTAGATGAATATACAAGACATGCAATAACAAAAATATCAAATATACATTTTACAGCTACAAAAATGAGTTCAGAAAGAATTAGAAAAATGGGAGAAAAATCAAAAACTATTTTTCATACAGGATCATTAGCTATAGATGAAATATTAAATAATAATATTACAAAAAAACAAGAACTTGAGAAAAAATATAATATAAAATTAAATGGAAAAAATATATTATTAATTCAACATCCAGTAACAACAGAAAATAAAAACGTTCAAAAACAAATTTCAAAAACATTACAAGCTATTTTAAAAATTAAAAAAGATGTAATAATAATAGGTCCAAATTCAGATACAGGAAATAAATTTATACAAAAAAAGATTAAAGAAGTTTCAAAAAATAATAATATAGTAAAAGTTTATGATAATATACCAAGACAAGATTTTTTGGGATTACTAAATAATTGTGGAGTTTTAGTTGGAAATTCTAGTAGTGGAATAATTGAAGCCAGTTTATTTAAAATTCCAGTTGTAAATATAGGTATAAGACAGCAAAATAGAGAACAGGGACCCAATGTAATGAATGTTAAAGAATTTTCTGAAAAGAAAATAGAAATTGCAATAAAAAAAGCATTTAGTAAAAATAAAACAGAATTAAAAATTAGTAAAATTTATGGTAATCAAAGAGTCGCAAAAAAAATGATTAATATTTTAGAAAAAATTAATGTAGATGAACAAATAATGAAAAAGGAGTTAACATATTGAGTATAGAAAAAAAATGGAAAAAACCAATTATAGAAAATTCAAAATTAACAGAATATAATTACATTGTACAATATGTAGAAAATCTCAGGATAGGGAAAGATTTTGATATTGGTGCTTTCTCTTATATCAATTGTAAGGAAGGAGTAGAAATTCAAGATGAAGTTCAAATTGGTTCTCATTGTTCAATTTATTCTAATTCCACTATAGACAAAAAAAGTGGTCCAGTAATTTTAAAAAAAAATTGCAAGATAGGTACTCACAGTACAATCATGCCAAATATTGAAATTGGAGAAAATTCAATTGTTGCAGCATATTCTTTTGTAACTTCTAATATTCCACCAAATGAATTATGGGTAGGAATACCAGCAAAATTTAAGAAAAAATTAGTAGATCAATAATTTAAAATTTGTGTTGCAACATTTATGTAATTTATTGATTGTTCTAGCGTAATCAAAGGACAATCTTTTTCTAAATTATGATCAAGCATAATAGCAATCTCCTCTAAAACTCCAGGTTTAGTTTTTGTAGATGTTGAATTAAAAGGCACAGGATTCCAATCAACACTACCTTTTTCACAAACAAAAAGACCTTCAAGAGGCATTAATCTATATGATTTATTTTTAGTCATTATCTCTACCATCCATCTTCCTGCAGATTTCCAATTGGCATGATATGAAAAAGGAATATCATTAGATGAAATTCCACTTCCAGTAAAAATAGAACCGGAAGGATGCCAATCAAGTGATCCTTGATGAAAAGGAGAAATTTTTTTAGGCATTCCAATTAATTCAAACGCTAAAGAAATTACATGCAATGAATTACTAATTCCCCAAAGACGATATTCATCTTTAGTATATTTGTCAAATGGTATTTTATGCGTCCATTCTGTAAAATCAAAAGTACATGAAAGTATTTCATTTTTACATAATTTTTTTAAAAGATGAACATTAGGATAACAAAGTCTATTATATGCAATTCTAATTCTACATCCTTTAGATTTTTCTTGTAATAATTTTAAATCATTTTGATAAAGAGAACCAGGTTTTTCAACAAGAATATTATTTTGTTTATAATCTAAACATAATTTACATACAGGGAACAATAATTCTGTAGGAGTTGCAATAATTATGAGATCTTGTTTTTTTAATAATGGTACATGCTTTTCATATCCTCCAGATAGAACTTTGTAATCAAATTTGTTGGAAAAAGTTTTTGAATTTTTATTAGAATTTGTTATAATGGTGACATTAGAAATATCTAAAGATTCAAGAGCTTTACCATATTCTTGACCCATATACCCACCACCAATTATGGTTACAGTTGAATTACTAAATTTTTCAAGAGATATATTTGAAATGATCTCATAGGAAGAAATTTCATTCATGTTATTGGACATAATTTAACGTTCTTTTTAGAATTACTATTAATATGATGATTAAAAATTCTAAAAATCTCCAAATGTAGAGAATAAGATTCAATAATTGTGGGTAATTTGCAACAATCATTTTTTAGAATATCCATGGTAAATGTTTTAGTTAAACTACTTGCATGTTCAAAACTAAATTTTTCTAATGTAGATTTAAAATTTTTAATTCTAATCATTTTTTGATTAGTTTCATCAATACAAAATTCATCTGAAGTGTTAGAGAATTTAATAAAAACATTATTTGAATAACATTCTTGAAAGGATATTACAAATATAGCATTATTTTTTAGATGTCCAACTACTGTTCCAGAAAATTCAACAAAATCTTTTCCTCTTTTATTTTGAAGTAATTTATTTAGGAATGTGCCATCAAGTGTTACATCATAATCATCATTCATCCAAGAAAATAAATCAACATAATGAATAATATTAGTTCCCAGTCCAAGTTTTGGGTTGGAATTTACTGTTAAATTTATTGGTTCGTTATTAGACAATATTTTTTTTAATTTTACATATGAATTA
>Ga0315321_10000873_pt1 | contig 22888 bp, 26 predicted proteins | sample M180m21515metaG_FD_203464 | JGI IMG/M metagenome (GOLD analysis project Ga0315321, IMG submission 203464) | Ammonia-oxidizing marine archaeal communities from Monterey Bay, California, United States - M1 80m 21515 | ecosystem: Environmental > Aquatic > Marine > Intertidal zone | place: USA...
TGTAGTAGTGGCAGAACTTTACAACAATGTTTACAACAAAGACGAAGGAATGCGTCTTTACAACAACTTTACAACATAGGAAACAGCGTAGGAATGGGGGTTGTAGGGCGTGTTTTTACTCCCACTCAATAGTGGTGCTATACATTTTCTATATAAAACAGCAGGTTACACTCGATAAAATGAGGTTTGTAACTTCTTTGCAACTCGGCGCCAGTTTGACTCCAAAATTTGCCTGGCCAAACCTAGTGAAAATCAAACACCTATTGCTTGCTTACTAACAAACTTTGTAACTACGGCGTAATCGCCCAGAGCGTATTTCTATGCATCGTTAGAGGCAAGTAAACACAGTCTATTCTGATTCCTCCAAGCAACAAACCATGTTTCCAGCAACTGCCAAAAACAGCCTAGGGATTCAAACAAAACGTGAGGCCTAGAGGGTCAGCTTCTTCGCGTGCGAGCTCATTGCTGACTTTCACCCTAGATACCAGCCAGCGTGCCGTACGTATTCAAATCAGAATCAACGAGCAGCCACGGGATCCCTAGTTCAGAAAGCCATGCCCTCGCTGCACTAGAGTGCATAAGCATTGCTATGGTCGCCGAGCTGCCAGCTACGAGGCAATTGGGGGCCAAAATACTGACAGCAAGAGGGGCATTGTTCGTTGGCCAACCTGTTTTGGGATTGAGGATATGACTGTATCGTCTATCACCAATAACAATACAACGCTCATAGTCGCCACTGCTCGCCAGAGCCGAATTCGCTAATTGCACAGTCGCAACCGCTTTTTCCGGTGATCGTGGGTGTTTTATCCCTATATCCCATGGCGTGCCGCAGGAGAACCTGTGTTTGTTGCCAAAACCGGGTCAGATGCTGAAGATGCTGGCTATTTAATGACCTTTGTCCATGATCTGGGCATGCAAACCACAGAATTTGTGATCATGGATGCGCAGGATTTCGATCGAGACTACATCGCGAGAATTAAGCTGCCGCAAAGGGTTCCTTTTGGGTTCCACGGCAATTGGTGCAGCGACGCCAGTGTTGGTCCAAATTAGACTGGGCGAGGCAACAACCCGCTAATAGGATAACGGACTCGGCTGCGAGATCCTCAGGCCACCACTGGGGGCCCGATGTCTCCAGTTAAATTTCGACTCAGGGCTCTTGTACTCGCACAGTCTTTGAGCCTGCCGGCAGCTCAAAACGCATTAGATCCTCGGCCACCAAAGAAGGCGCAGTCACTGCCCGATCAAAAAAGCCTTTAACCAGCGCGTTGGGCGGCGAGGGAACCAAATGGTAGAGAACCAGCCGTCCCACGCCGGCAGCATCAGCTGACACTTGCAGCCCCGATAGCTCCGCATGATAATCCATAACATCGGTCACAATTTTCGCTAATCGAGGTTGGCCCGCAGACAGCGCCGCTTGGCTCATCACTTCGAGCACGGGCAGTGCTAAAGCATCGTGAAAAACCAAGTCGGCTCCAGCCGCCGCTTCCCACAACACCGGCGTATTGACGGTATCACCGCTGATCACCACACTGCGACCGCCATAGTCAACTCGATAACCGTAAGCTGGGGCAATAGGGTCGTGGTCCACGGTGAAGGCGGTGATTGACAAGGATTCGTCTGACCAAACGACCCCTGGCTCGATCACTTGACTGGACAGTGTGCCCCCTGCCGGCGGCATAAAATCGGCGCCATGATGCGCAACCCGAAAACCCCTGTCGATCCGATAAGCCTCGTTAAAGCCCGAAACCACCGAGTCAACTCCGGCAGGACCAAAGATCATGAGCGGTTCACTTGCGCCGCCGCCTGCCCAACGAGGCAGATTCACCGTCGGTAAGTCTGCCATATGATCCGAGTGCAGATGCGTTAAAAATACGGCGGTTAATCGCGGTGTCGGCAACTGCGCTTGCGACAAGCGTGCCGCTGACCCGGCACCTAAATCAAACACAAAAAAGTGTTGATCCGTTAAGACAGCAATACAGGCTTGAGCACGGTCCGGCTGCGTACCAAGAGGTGAAGCACTACCGCAAACTACCACTGTTAAGGTCTCCTCAGGCAACGCTGGGGGTGTCCCTTGGGCATTGAGCGCACGCTCAATAAGTGCGAGCGCAACCGTCTCTGACCGCAAGGCGACAACACCTGCAATAACACCCAATGCGGTCAACAATGAAACAACGAGGACTAATTTCTTCATAAGTACCCTTTCCCGTAACTGTTTAGACACAACACTTCTGATCTCGAGGCATGAAAAGCAACAGCTAACAAGCGGTTACTCCTGCAACCCCTTGACTTCAGTCACCACCCGCATCACCGCCAGAGCGATTTCTCCCGGTACCTCTTCCTGCAGAAAATGCCCTGCTTCGGTTTCTGTCACTGGCGCATCCGGAAAATTTGATTTCATTGCACCAAGCCCCTTTCCAATGATGGGGTCATTCAACCCCCAGACGATCTCGGCAGGTACCTTGAGGCCAGCCACATAGTCTTCGATAACCTGCATCTGGGGCGTGCTCGGGTGATCCGGCCCATCAGTTACCATTCGCATCAGTGCAAGCGGTGCCTTACTGTTTCCACTGTCTTCCAGTGGTCGTCCGTAAAGTTCTGAAACCTCGGCTGGAATCGAAGTGGGGTCTCCCTGCATGTTGGGGAGTTGCTCAAAGATCGACAGCAGACCTTCCAAGAAAAACTCGCCGAGTATTGGCGTTTTGACCATAGCGTGTGCCTGGGATAGATCAAACTGCTCTGTCGGGGCATTAAAACCCGTATTCATAGCAACCAGGCCTTTCAGGATGTCCGGTTTAAGTGCCAGTGCGCCCATACCTACCGGTCCGCCCCAGTCCTGTCCGACATAGACCACCTGATTGATCTGCAACTGCTCAAGTACACTGGCCATCCAGCGCATGTGGTTATCCAATGTATGTTCACTTGCTGGAATCTTGCTAGAGAAACCAAGACCGACCATCGTCGGCATGATGACGCGTACCTGGTCTGTCGGCAGTGCAGCCGCAACCTTGCGGTAAAGGAAACCCGAGGTCGGGTTGCCGTGCTGAAGATAGACGGGAAAACCTGAACCTACTTCCAGTACATGCACTTTAACGCCCGGTTCCACCTCAACGAGATAACTCTTGTATTCATCGTTGACAAATTTAGCCGCGTAATCGGGCAAGGGGTAAGCTTCGAACGTCCCAGCGTCGAGCATGACCGTCCCCTCACCAATAACGGGGACCCGTTCACCATCACGGGTTATTACTAATGCGATCAGCAGCAGCACCGAAAAAACAAGGCCAAACGCAATTCCAGAAAACTTAATGATCTTCATGTTCAGGCCTCTTTGTCATGAGTTCCGACCAGGCAACGACACCATCACCATCCCGGTCTGCTGTGTTGAAAGCCCGGTTATATGCGCCAAATCGCTTGACCATGGCAGCACGACCAATCTTGTGTTCGGCGTTGGCATCAATCAAGGCAGGAAACTCGCTGGAATCTAGTGACCCACTACCGTCCCGATCAGCAGCCTGGAAATTGGCCGTTACGATCGCCATTGGATTCTTTTCTTCAGCGTGAATCCCAATACCCGTAAATGACAACACTAGGACAAACAAAGCCCTGTTACCAAAACTCAAATTCATTCAGGAGCCTCCTCTATTGAAACTTGCGTCTCCTCAATACCAACTATCTGCCGATTGTTGATTTATAAATGTTTTGGGACTTATACTCCCAAAACAAATAATCTTGCAAATCTATTGGGACTGTCAATCCTAATAAATAGATCAGCAGAAGGTCACACTTGCCTCATAAAACAAGTCAGATGCAGCAAATTGGTGAAGAAACCTCTCGGGACGGTCGCAGCATGCGAGCCGAGCGCAATCGCCGTCTTGTCGCTGAAGCTTCACTACAGTTGCTGGAAGAAGGGGAAGCTCAACCCACTGCGCAAATGATCGCCCGAAAATCGGGCGTTTCTACGAGCACGATATTTCGTCTTTATGAAGATCTCGAAGCGATACGCGATACCGTGATTCAAAGTCGACTTGAACAGGTTAAGCACTTACTCATCGAGGTGCCTCGTGAATTGCCCCTCGAGGAAAGAATCACACAGCTTGTGAACCTGAGGTCCCAGTTTTATGAGAAGGTTGCACCAATCAGACGCCTCGTTGCCCCTCAGCGCTCGACATCTGAACTCATCAACAAAATATTAACAATGAATGAAAGCGCTTTCTTTACCCGCCAGAAAAACTTGTTCGCAGATGAGATTGCTGGCCTGAGATCGGGCGATGAGATCCTTCAAGCCATTGATAACCTGATGAGTTGGGAAAGCTGGGATCGTCTACGCAGCATTCAGAAGTTATCGATTCGAAAATCGAAGCAAGTGTTGACGGCGGCGCTTACCCGTCTATTGACTGAATGATATCGCTTAGGAATCTAGATTTACTCTTACGTCAAGCTTAAGGTAAAACGTGAAAACAACTATGGCAACATCTCGAATACTCATCTTTATACTCTCTCTGGTTAGCCTGGGTGGTTGCTCGGACCCAGATGATGTTCCGGCATCTCACATATCCGCCGTCGACTCAACGGTTGTTTCAGGTTCGCAGCCAGTTGAAAAATTTGTCAACAAAACCGCACTCTATGGTGACCTGCATGTTCATACGAGCTGGTCAGCGGATGCTTATGCAGGTGGATTACGTCTGGGCCCGAATGATGCCTACCGCTTTGCTCGCGGCGAAGCTGTGACGCTTAGGAACGGTGCACCCACGCAATTAAAAGTACCCCTGGATTTTGTCGCACTCACCGACCATGCAGAAGCTTTCACCACCCATCTCGCTTGCACGATACCAGGATTGCCGGAGTTTCAGACGGATCAGTGTCGACAGGTTCGTACAGGCATGGATCAGGAAACCATGCTGAAGATTGCATTTGAGAGAGGTATAGCGCGGCCTGCACTCCGGGACCCTGACCTCTGCGCCGACGAATCCCATTGCCTGGATCTGGCGAAATCTACCTGGCAACGAATCCAAGCAACAGCCAACGCGTTCAATGATCCGGGCAGATTCACAACGCTCATTGGCTATGAGTTTTCTTCGTTGCTTTCTGACTTCGGCATGTTGCATCGCAATGTAATTTTTCGCGGCACCGACGTGATTCCGCATGCAATCTCCTCAATGGACGTAAAGAATCAAAGAGAACTTTTTGCCCGGTTAGATGCTGACTGCCAGGAACCCTGTAGGGTACTGACAATTCCCCACAACACGAACTACTCCTGGGGGCTGACCTTCTCACGAACTGATGAAGACGGCGAAGACTACACCCTCGCCGACCTGGAGCGCCGCGCAAAGATAGATCGATTGTTTGAAATCACGCAACAAAAAGGTAACTCGGAGTGCCAGTTTGGTGTTGGACTCAGCGATGAAGATTGTAACTTCGGCAAGATCTTTCCCGCTTGCGAAGAAGGCCAGGAAACCAAATGCGACAAACCCGCATCCATGTATCGGGACGCAATGGCTGACGGGTTGAAACAGGAAGACACCACTGGCGTTAACCCCAACAAGATGGGTGTTATCGGCTCTACTGATACCCACGAATCAGACCCTGGCAACACGCGGCCTGACTACCCGACCCGATTCGCACCGGCCGCTGAGTGGGGGTTCATGGCAGATCAGCTGCTGGAAATGGAGCACATTGTTGCCGGGCCAATCAGGAATTTTAACCTGGGCGGATTGGCAGGCGTCTGGGCTGAATCAAACACCCGCGAGGACATCTTTGACGCACTGCATCGTCGAGAGACATTCGGCACGACCGGCTCCCGACTCAAGATTCGTTTCTTTGGGGGAGACTTCCCGGAAGGGTTTCCGCAAGGCATCAACGACGGCGAAGACGCGCTTACTCTGGCCTATGCGAAGGGTGTTTCCATGGGAAGCGACCTGCCAACGTCGAAGCAACCGACCTTCTGGGTCTGGGCAGCGCAAGACCCAAACGAAACCAGCCTGGATCGTGTTCAGATGATCAAAGTTTGGATTGAAAAAGGCGAAGCAAAACAAAAAACCTGGGATGTCGCCTGTTCAGGAGGAAGGACGCCCGGCTCAGACGGCCGATGCCCGGAAACCAGTGCCTCTGTGGATACAACGACCTGTGAAGTTGACGATAGTGACGGTGCTGCCGAGCTGCAGGCATTGATCAGAGACCCTGACTTTAATGCTGAACAATCTGCTTTTTACTATGTGAAGGTTTTTGAGAATCCCGTTTGTCGCTGGACCACGAGGTTAGCGAACGATGCCGGGACGGAGCCACCGGCAGATCTTGATGCAGCGGTACAGCACCTTGGATGGTCTTCACCTATCTGGGTTAACTGAGTCATCGCCGGAAACCTATGGGGTCGGAGGAAAGTGCCAGAGTAAGCCTACGACCCGCGATGTCAAATTCTTACGACAGCGATGGTACTGCAATTACTCTGTCCCAAGGGGAAACGACCTAAACTGGTAACTCCATGCATGCATGTCGCCTAGGAGTCATCCATGCCAAGCCCTCAAAGATTCTGCCCCGGAGATTAGCCAGACCAACGTTTCGACAGCACGGGCTTCATGCTCAGTCGTCACTTTCCAAAGCTCATCTAGCCAGTGAGTTCAGTGGCACATGATGAAGCCTTCTCGTCTTCGTCGGACTGGTTTCAACAGCCACCTTTGGATTTTCACCGAATAGGTGAGCGGTATTTAATTTCAAGACAAATCTCGCCGCGTCTTAGTTCCATGAGGATCGCCAAAATCTGGCTGTCGCTATATCTGGATTTGCGCATAGAAAACTCCTTTGCTTCATCTTATAAGAATTTTCTACGAATGACCGTTCTGGTTTACCGGGAGGATTACACTAGTCTCGCGATATCGCATTTCCCGTAGCTCGTACAGAGCTTTCAAATTAGCCAATCTCATACCGATTTCGCCTTCGGTTTCATTAAGAAATTGAGCTATCTCACCTTTTATCTCTGCAAGGATGCCGACCCCCAGAGCTTTAATAACTGCCTCCTCTCGCTGAGGCTCCGGCAGATCTGCCAGGTATTCGGCCATCAAGGGGTTCTCTATTCGGATGTTTTTAATTTCCAGAGTGTCCTTTTGGAGCTCAATGGCCATAGATCTGTCTCTTTTTTTATTCGGGATACCTGGATGCGAGGGTATTTACAATTTTCTCGATCTGAGCCGATTCAAGATCAGATTCTGAAATGAAATCCTCTAGCGCGGGGCCAGAACACTCACCAGATTCGACGCTCACCCATACAAAGTGACAAATTTCTTCCGCTGGTCTATGTATGACTGCCCATGCGGTCTTTTCGTGCTCTGGGAAAATAAAGTTTTCGTCTCCAGAACATTTATGGATGTAGACCGCGAAGGATTGTTCGTTGAGATCTTCAATTCCGTCGTCATCCTCTTGATAGCCATCGAAAGCAATTTTGATTTCTGGAATTATGCTGATGTTTTCCCCTACCTCTGGTAGGTCATCGACGTGTCTTGATATGCTTCTAAGCACCCACTCTTCGATGATTTTTTCCATATAGCGATTCCTTTTTTTGCTTTTTTCCGATTCCGACACTTAGTTTGACTTCAGAGTATCTTCCAAAAATTCGCCCATCCACGCGAATTTCACCCGAAATTATCGAAGGTTTAGCGCCTCTATTACCGACGAGTCAGTGACCTTAAACTCTTCTTTCATTTGATTAATCTTTCTTTTATTTGCTTTTGCCACCAACCAACCTCTTGGGCGTCCCAACAGGAAACCGCTTTTCCTCAACGCCTCTGATATTTTCCTCTGCCTTTGCAACTAACCGACTAGCCTTAACGTTCAAATAATTTTTCTTCGCCGCCCGTTTATCACCGTCCATGAAAAAAACGACTTCTTGGCGCTCATTCGCTTCATCGTCTTCCTCTGGCGTCATTGGATGCTTACGCAAGTAAGCAGCATAGGCCTCGGCGTCATAGGTTTCGCCTCGTTTCCTACCATCACGGAGATACTCCTGCTGTTGCTCAGCACAAAATCTAAAGTAGGCACCTATGTATACATTGCTATTCCCTTCTCTCCTCATCAGATACGCCTGATGTGCAGTACAGAGACTCTCCGCATCAACCTTGACGTTGAATGGATGATATTTTGCGAGTGCTTCATCTTCGTCGCTCAGCACCAAACGGTCGATCAGCTTAGCCAGCCGTCTTTGTAGTGACGCTCGAGTCATTGTTGTGGGAAGTGCCACAAGCTTTACAGCACCGCTCTCAACCAGGTCTCTGTGCTCGAGAACTTCCTCTACAGAGCTGAACTCCTCCAAGCTCTGCATGGGTTTTATTCCAAACAGCCACTGTCCACGCTCATTCCACCAGCGCCAGAAGCCTTCACCACCCTCGTATTGGAAAATATTCCCAAAGTCGTCGAATAGTTCTCGACCATACTGCTTGAGCCAAAGTTCATATTCACTTTCGTCGCAGCTTGTTAGCTGCGCATCTAATCCGCAAACACGCTGGTACTTATCACTTAGCTTCAGATACTCAAACCACCAGTAGTAGATGCTCTCACTGAGCTCAACACCTTTGACTGGCTTTTTCTTACCTTTTAGAACCTGGTGGTACCTGAACTCCCCAGTAGCTTCATTTATCTCCATTTTCCACCTGGCCGTAGGTAACGGAGACAGCGGCTGAGGTTTAGGGAAATACAAACTGGACATATCAATTACGCCATATTTTGTTCCTGATCATGATACATCGCCAGGTAAAGGTAGGCTACAGGCATGTCTTGGAATTGATTCTACAGAACTGAAATATATCAATTATATCGGTTCTGATTATTGAAAATGATACTAGTTTCAATTTCAGCATAATGAGAAAAGTCAAAGCGGTAACCCTTAACGGAGATGGAGATAAACACATGCTTATCAAAAAACTTAACGCCACAAGCGACGCTATAACTCAAGCTGCAATAGTAAGCACAAGTCGCGCAAGTGCTCGGAAGGCAATTAGCAAAATGAGCTGCCCCAATACGCTACTCAGCTACAGCGCAAGGCTTTATCGAATCTCTAAGGAACATCGCGCTGCAAACAGTCTTCAGCGCGAGGCCGAACTAGCCACACAGAAGGCGACTGAAATTCGTAGCCAGCCTGAGTACGTGGCTTGGACTGTGATTGAAGACGGCTGTGCATTTTTCAAATCCAATGGCAGATGCCCCCCAAAAGGTCGACTTACCCAAATGTATAACCGCTACGGCAGCTGGGCACTTGTTCATAAGCGAATCATTGAAAAAGGATTTGGTGGCAAGAACTTTTTGTGGCTGCGCGACCAAAACAAACTTGAGCTAACAAGCGAATGGTTTATCGCCCGCCACGCTCCCGAGTTGGTCAACGCTGAAACTAGAGCTGCACTCAATGCTCTGCTAGCACCTGCTGCTAACTCCAAATCACTGGCGGCATAAGGTGTCCAATAAAGACAGCATTATCAATCCACATTTACCGCACGGTGTGGAGCTCCACTACACGGCTCATCATGACCGAGCTGCAGAGTTTCGCTGCGAAGGATGCAACACACATTTGTGCTGGGCATCGGAGGAAGACGTGCAAACGTGGATGGATCTTGGCGCAAAGCTCAAACCCCAAGTCCCGCCAAGGAACAACCTTAAGGTGATCACAACTAGTGGAGGCAGGAATGAAAAATAAGCATGAAAAACACCCCTGCATTGTACGCCCCGTGCTGAAGCCGTCGCCTCACCGATACGAGGTCTACTGCACAAAATGCAAAAAGCACGTGCAATGGGCAAAGCCGAACCTCTACGAAGCACACGTGGCTTTGCTCACTGAAAAGTAACCGTGTCGCATAAAGCGACAAACTGAATCACTCGCACTAAACCCATTGTCCGCACGCTTGCGAGTGTGTGGCTGCGGACACTTTTGTCTCAAAAAGGAGATCGATATGACTATCTCAATCCAAAACCGTCCATCTGAACAACACAAGGAGCAGACATTTATGCCAACTCAAACCGCAACAGCCATAACCAATGCTAACCAAAACCAGGAGCAATTTATGAACTATCCAACTGCCAATTTTCTGATGACATCGCCGGCCAACACCCGCACTGAAAGCATCATCATTCAAAATGAACATGGCGTGATGATTGAGCAATCTCTGCGTAATGTGTCCGCTATGGCAAGCACTTGGTACAAAAACAGCACTAGCCAGCTCTACGCTGTTTTGGGGCAATGTTATGAACTGCATTATTTGGTTGAAACAGCCGATAGCAGCCAGCGAGACAAGTACAGGGATGACGTCAAAGCAGCTTATGTCGCATTGGGAGGCGCCCAAGGCGCAAATTCACTGCTGAGTCGCATTGTTAGCGTGGTTTTCAATTTCGCTGATTTAGACAGGCGCCAACGCAGCCGATATAGCAGCGTTATCAAAGCGGCTTATGTGAGTGAGCAACAGCCTACTGATGCAGCTGGTTTCATAAATTGGCTAGAGCATGCTGGCGGCATTGTGGCTGCGCTGGAGAAGCGTAGCGACACCAGCAGCACAAAAGTCGAGCAGAGCGAAATCAATGAAACTGTGCGAGCAATGCCTGCAAAAGCGCAGCTGAACATTGCTAACAGCGGCAATAGGTTTGTGGTGTTGCTAGCGCAACCCATAGACAGTGAAACAGTGGAAGTGCTGTATCAATTTGAGGAGGATTCGATTGGAGATTCCTTGGCTACCAAGGCCTATAAAGCTCAACTGAAGCTGGCTAAAGACGCTGAAAAGCGCTCAACAGCTGCTATCGCTGCGGACAGACTGGCTGGCGAAGGCGCTGGACAGGAGGTAGCGTAATGTTACCTGCAAATATTGATGACGTTGTGTTCACTCACTCAGCTGAAGAACGGCACATAAAGCGACTAGTGATGGGGAAGCTTGGCTTCCCCAATCACGCCAAAAGCGGATTGCTGCTCTACGGTAAGTATGGCACTGGGAAAACCACACTGGCTCACCTGTTAGCCGTTTTGCTGGAGCATCTGCATGCGCATCCCTCAGATAGAGCCAGCTTCAACTGGTGCTACGACTACCGCAGCACACGAGTAAGTGTCACACCAAAGCAATCAGCTATGCCTGACGTGACGCCAGCCAGCTTCACACTCATCAACTGCGGTAAACATCACAGCAACAGCAGCACGAGTGTGGTGCAGCAGATTGAGGATATCAGTCGCAAAAGCCTGAAATATGGCTGTGTGGCTGGCAGCTTTAATCACTTCGTACTGGATGAGCTGGACTGCTGGAGCCCTGCCGCACAGGCCAACTTAAAAGGGCTTATCACTGATAGCCCTGCGTGGAATATATTCTACGTGACTACCAATAAGCGGTATGACATCGATAAAGGCATCATTAGCAGATGCATTAATGTTGAGCTTAATGGAGGCGAGCTACAGCACCACTTGCGAGTGCTTCGTCAGCACTATGAGCATCTGGCGAACTACACAGATGAACAGCTAACTGGCGTAGTAACCGCTAGCGGTGGTGATTGGCGAGAGCTGGAGGATGCTGCATGTAGATTGTGATAGTCGCCTGCCGCCGTCCAAGCCCTGTCCGTTGCCCACAAAAAAGGGAGCTGATCAGCTCCCTTTTTTTATGCTCTTGCTCTCTCTAGTAGACTGCGAAGCACCTCATTTGCCAACGCCAAATGAAATTCAGCCATATGCTGCCATCTGCTTTGCAGGCCTTGATTGGACTCGGTTGCCGCAGCAGTTCGCCATACACTGCCTATGCCCTCAAGCTCTCCATAAAGGTTAAGCAGCACGTCATTACTGACATCTCTGCCTTTGTTTCTTCTGTTGCACAGATAGCTGCGACTAGTTTTTAAGTACTTGGTTGTAAATTCATTCTCAGTAAGCTTTTTATCTACTGTTTTCAGTTGAGCGAATATTTCGTCTGTTATCAATTTGCACTCCTTTGTTGTTTTGATTGGTTTTGATACTTCAGTCATTACGAAGCACACACAGCACTCTGCTGTGATAAATACAACGTAGGCATCTGCTTCACCGTCTATTGCTGTGCTTACTGATGAAACTCGCTCTCAAGCAGAGGGCATCCTCGCTGCGCTCATTAGCTTTAGCAGTGTCTTTGTTGCTGTACAAGGACACTGCTAGTTGATTCTTAATCTCGTTGTTTGAAAGCAAGAATAGGTAGTCATCGTCCCAATCCCCGTTTCTATGCTGCATGTCCAGCCAAGTTCTCTTCACATGCATAAGCAGTTGCTCGTCTGAGGCACTCCCGTAACGTTTCATCATCACGTTGGCGTGATAAGCACTGGCTTTCTCAATGCACACTATTCGCTCTATGCGCGAATATTTCCTACCCCACCTGCTCTCGCGCTGCTTGTAACCCCATTCGTCGCATTCCAATCTGTAAAACAGCTTTTTTACTTGCGAGCTCAACTGCTCATAACGAAGCGGTGCCGCATAGAACTTGGGCTGGTAGTTCAGCACGAAATAAAAGTCTGGCTGTATAGAGCAACACCAGTCTGCGTAGGCTTTGGTTATCTGTTGGCTGTTCATGCAGTTATTTATCAATTCCGCTTACATCGGTAAGCAGAATTGGCTTATTTTTCGAAGCGCTGCTGGAACCTTCTTTTGCGCTGTAGATAATCCTTCCGTGCTGCTGGGGACTTCGCTAGTGCCTTACCCAACTCATAGCGCAGCAGCTCGTATTGGGTACGCTCGTCAGGCTCTATTCGGCCATCATTAAGACAGCTGTCTGCGGCATCCTGTAGTCCTCTACGTAGCTCTTTTCTGAAATCATTGAGCGGATCAGTGACTATCTCACCATCACTTTCTTCGCGCTCGATGTCTTCTCTGTCCCGTTCAATGCGCCCGCTTCGCTTGGTTAACTTACTGATGAAATTATTGTTCGTTTTTTCCATGTGCTTCTCCTTACTTTAGTAAGCACATGTATTTATCCCAACGCTCAAATCAGCCGTTATAACGTGGTTACGAGTCAGCGCAGTGAAGATGCTCAGATCAGGATGACGCATGCTACAGACGCTTACAGGGCGTTTTACGAGGTGGACATGCTATTACTCAAGTAAGCAGATTTGAGGTAATTCCGACTAAAAATGTATGGAAACAAGCAATTTCATACATTTCCGCAAAAAGCCCAGTGATTACGGAAACTTACAGTTTATGGCAAAAACCAGTCGTCCTTTGAAATATATGAAAATACAATAAAAGGCAACAAAAACAAATATTTAGGTGATTTTATGGGCGACAAAGGACGACTCACAGAGGAGCAACTCAAAAAGATGCTTCTCGTAGCTAATGTCGTCATTGGAGCCCCAATTACTGAGGAAAGCAAAGATGAAGCAAGCACGTGTTTTGAACGACAAGGAACTACGAACTGTTCTCAACAGCACCAAATTAACGAGACACCAGCACAGGAACAGGCTGATGGTGATGCTTAGCTACCGTGCGGGACTGCGAGCGTGTGAGATAGCCAGCTTGCGAATTGGGGATGTGATAGGGAGCGATGGCGAGGCAAAGCACACGATTCTACTAGAGCGCTGGCAAACCAAAGGCACACAGCGACAACAGGCTGTTGTGAGCGAGAAGCTGAGGAAGGAAATTACCCAGTACATACGAGAGCACAGAGCCAGAGCACCCGCTGATGCCCCACTGCTCACCAGCCAAAAAGGCGGCGCTTTCACCAGCCAGACAATCCAGCAGGTGTTTCGCCAGCTCTATGAGCAAGTGGGCATGGATGGGGCGAGCAGCCACAGCGGGCGTCGCACCATGCTAACTAAGCTGGCAGAGCGTGGCGTGCATGCTCGTGTAATTCAGCAGATTGCGCGGCACAGCAGCTTGGCGACCACTCAACGGTACATTGAGGTTTCACCCCATTTGCTGCGCAACGCCGTGGAGATGCTCTAGTCCAGCGCCACCACATCTGCTGCACTTCCATCGTAGCGAAGCAGTGCCGCACGCTCCTGCTCAGTTAAGTCTGCATGGTAGTAAGTCTCAGTAAGGTGCTTGAGGCTGGTACCGCACACCTTGCTTAGCGTCAGCGGATTAGCATTACTCTGTAATCGTTTAGTAATGCCGTAGTGCCTGGTGCTGTAGTAGGTGAGGTTACGCTCTTTCCAGCCAGTAATGTCAGCAAGCTTCATCAATTGTGCGTAGTGGTAATACAGCGCATCGCGTGTAACACGCTCACCGTTGTGAGCAGTGAATACCCAATCACCCTGCTTGGTGTTCTTGCTGAGACTGCGCAGCCTGTCAAAGTGCTTGCCCCCTCGCACCTTAATCACCCTGCTCTGCCGCACTTTGCTGGTTTCAGCCAACACGTTGATGGTAACGAGCCTCTGTTCTTCAGCTGAGTAGGTTTCAACATTACCCCACTTGAGCTGATACAGCTCACCAAAGCGCATCATTGTGTTGGCACCAATAAGGAAAAAGTGGCGTACTAGCTGGCGCGTGAACCGCTCGTCTTCACTAAGGAACTCCGCTTTTGCAGTCTTTTTTGCCGTGTAGCTAATGAGAGCACGGGTGATGCGACGATACTCGTCGTCTGTATAGGTACTGCGACGTAACGTGTCAGCATCAACGCCTCTGCGGCTGATGCTAGGGAACACGTAGTGCTGCACTGAGTGCAGTCCCTCATCGAAAGCCCATTTGCAGAGGGCATTGATGGTGGCTTGCTCATTTTTGATGGTGACATCTCTGGCGCTCTTTTGCTGACGATACTGCTGGTAGCCCTGCAAGCTCTTGCTCTCCAAGTCGCTGAGCCTTGTGACGCTGCTTTGCTCACTGCGCCCCACAATGCCGCAATATGCGACAAAGTGATTCAGCTGCGACTTGATGGTGCCCCAGCGCCCCTCAGTGATGGAACCGCGCTTAACGTCCACCTCCCAACGATGCTTGAGGTAATCCTCAGCGGCTTGTTGAACAGTGGGACTGAAGATGCGCTTGCCAGAATTGAGATTGGCTTTGATAGCGAAGAATTCGTTTTCCGCTCGCTCTATGGCTGTATCCAAGTGCTTGGTTTTCAGCGTCTTGCGAACGTACTTGCCTTCTTCGCTAATCCACATGCGAAAGTGCCAGTACCCGCCGCTCTGCTGGGTTCTGACGATTTCTGCTTTTCCGCCGTAGATGGGGTGCTTGTCCGTTAGGAAGGACTGGGTAGGAGCTGAGCGCTTGCTGCGCTGTTTTTGCGTTCTCGTATTGTCTACCACTAAAGCTACACGGGCTGCTGCTGTCATGCTTACCTCTATGAGTTAACGTACTCATACATGGTAAGCCCCATCAGATGTGTATCAGCGTCAAGTACGCTTAACATTCATACATGATACTTATGATGCGCAGTAATCGCTACCGTTTGTAACTTCACTTGTAAAAAAGCCCCAAAAACGGGGCTCTTTGTAACTTCTTTGCAACTCGCAAACCTATATAAATCAATAGGTTAGCGTAGCCCTATTACTCCCACTCCATAGTGGTGCTATATTTTATCCAATTAAAACAGTAGTTTACGCTCGTAAAAATGAGGTTTGTAACTTCTTCGCAACTCGGCGCCAGTTTGACTCCAAAATTTGCCTGGCCAACCCTAGTGAAAATCAAACACCTATTGCTTACTAACAAACTTTGTAACTACGGCCTAATCGCCCAGAGCGTATTTCCAAGCACCGTTAGAGGCAAGTAAACACAGTCTATTCTGATTCCTCCAAGCAACAAACCATGTTCCCCGCAACTGCCAAAAACAGCCCAGGGATTCAAACAAAACCTGAGGCCTAGAGGATCAGGTTCTTCGCGCGCGAGCTCATTGCTTACTTTCACCCTAAATACCAGCCAGCGTGCCGTACGTATTGAAATCAGAATCAACGAGCAGCCATGGGATCCCTAGTTCAGAAAGCCATGCCCTCGCTGCACTAGAGTGCATAAGCATTGCTATGGTCGCCGAGCTGCCAGCTACGAGGCAATTGGGGGCCAAAATACTGACAGCGAGAGGGGCATTGTTCGTTGGCCAACCTGTTTTGGGATTGAGGATATGACTGTATCGTCTATCACCAATAACAATACAGCGCTCATAGTCGCCACTACTCGCCAGAGCCGAATTCGCTAATTGCACAGTCGCAACCGCTTTTTCCGGTGATCGTGGGTGTTTTATCCCTATATCCCATGGCGTGCCAAAGCCATTGCTAAACGCACCAATATCACCCGCCAAGTCAACTAAGGCGCCTTCAACTTTCCTCTTTTTCAGTAATGCCAGGGCGGCGTCAACAGCGTATTCCTTGACGACGCCTCCAAAGTCTATCTCCATGCCAATATCGGGCAAGAACACTTCGTCTTTTGAGAAGCGAACACCTGCCCAGCCCACTCTCGTTAGGGTTCGCTCGACTTCATCTTGGTTAGGGAGGGTTTGTGATCGAAAATCCCAACACCGCCGCAACACACCAGACGTCAAGTCAAAGAGTCCACCACTAACTTTGAAGGCTGTATCTGCGTAATTAAGCAGCCTGTAGGTCTCCTCATCTATCGAAACCGAATTTTTCCCCGCCGATGCATTAATTGTTGATGTAATTGAGTCTTCCCGATAGCGACTGTATCTTCGCTCAAGGCGAAGCACCTCCTCATGAGCGGCTTGGGCATGGTGATATGCAATATGTTCGCTGCGTGCTTTGATTCGAAAAACACACGGGCCGCCCATAGCCTTAAAGGCATATTTCATAACCAAGATTTAATGCGACCTAGCGTAATCATTCGGCTTTCAAAAGTTGTAGGTGAAGCCTAGGCTGTAACCCCAGAAATCTACCAGTGCTTTGTTCGGCACCTGGCTGTAGCGCCACCTACCCTCAGCAGATTCGTATCGCTCGGCTGTCGCACTAACCCGCCATGGCCCAAAATTCTTCTTCAATCTGAGGCCGAAAGACACCGCCGAGTAAGAGGAAAGCCTATGGTCATCAGAATAGTAGCCACCGGTGTCAACAGCCACATCAGAATAAAAGTTGGCCTGGCTTTGATTGTAGCCGCGAACAAAAGGAGTGACTTGAATATCGTTGTTCAAGTTCTGCACCCAGGCTAATTCCAGCGTGTGCGACTCCACATCCCAGCTATCGATAAAGTACCGATAGTCTGTCTGTAAAGCGCCATTTTGATCGTCAAAGAAGTGCCTATAACCGCCGCTTAGAACCAACTCTTCTCTGTTGTCAGGTCGATTATCTCGATATTTATATGGATCCGTTAGATAGCCCTGTCGCTGCGTATAGCCCAGTCCCAAATTAAAAATAGATCGGTCATTAATAATCTGGGACACGCCCACCCAAATCGAATGTATGTCTTTGTCGGCCTTCAACGTGTTAGTCGGCGCAACACCTTGTGTGGGCGTTATCTTGTCGACCGAGGCACTTAGCGCAAGAGTGTATGTCCTCAGCCCGTCGGCACTATTTAGGGATGCGTCAGCGCCGACAGAGTCAGAGTGATAATCATCCTCTTCAGAGTTCACATAATTGAAACCTACATTACCTTCATCATGAAAGTAGCGTGCTTCCACTCCATATTCAGCACGGCGATCTTCAATGCTGGCGCCGCTCATAATCACTTTTTGTTGACCATCGGCGCCGTAAAGACTAAACCAAGGAGAGGCACCGCTCATACTCTCCCACTGTCCCGTTAGTCCGACCGACCAGCTGTCGCCAACGGGGGCGATAAGGCTAAATTGCGCAACATCAATGTCATAGCGCTCGCTCTTTTGACCACTCAACGTGTCGCTCCCCGCGACCGTATCCTCTTGATATTTGCCGTACCTAAATCCAATTTCTGTGCTCTCGGGCGGTGCGTCAGCTTCAGCCGATTGATAGGCAGGTAATAACACTGCGCTGGATAATAATGCGGCCAGTGCAGGACTTTTGGCTTTGTCTAACGTGTTAGAGCCCATCAATTACACCCACACCCACCGCCTGCAGCGCCACTGGTTCCAGAAGATGCCTCTTTGCTATTAAACATCTGTTGTCGAAAACGAGCCTCCATCGTGCTGGCTTGCCATTGCATTTCTTCTTTAGCCAGAATCCCTCTCTCCCAAGGCTCAACGGTCTGGCATCCAGTCAGCGCAATTATTGACAAAACAAAAAGACTGTTTTTCACGTCAATTCTCCTCAATTAGTTTCAAAATTTCGTCACGCAGAACTGGCCCGTCGCTTTTTTTGAACCCGGCATGGACCCACCGGACCGTCCCAGACCTGTCAATTAAATAGCCTGTGGGCATGCCCAACACACCAAAGTCACTGGGGGTTGAACCTTGATCATCGTGCAAGACCGTATATGAGACAGGCATCTCTTCGAGAAACCCGCGTGCATCAGCTATTTCCCTGTCTACCGAGATGGCAAAAACCTCAAAACCAAGAGCATTGAACTCTCGATGCAAGGCTTCCAGCTGGAGGAATGACAAGCGGCAAGGACCACACCAAGACGCCCAAAAATCTACATAAACGACCTTGCCGCGAAGGGAGGACAGACTTACCTTATTCGTTCCCACTATGTTTGGCAGCGAAACTGAAGGCACTTCTTCGCCTATTCTCACTGCACTTGTTGCTGCCGAGGCGACAACAAGCGATAGAGGCAACACAACAAAAACACGAATAAGGAAGCGCGGAATTAGCAAGGGCCTCAATGGCAACTGCCACAAAGCAAGCTGTCTAACGTCTTGCACAGCTACAACCCACATGCCTGCGACAGTGAATCTGTCTCAGGGCCGCAGTTCTGCTCCAAGCAACTCTCACTGCCCAAAGCGCAACCAAAGGACTGCGCGCAGCTGGTTAGTGCCTGCGCACTTGATAATGCGGATCCGCTAAGATTGTTCGTACTACATGTATTAGCGCAATCGTAATCATCTGGAGCGCACGACTCAGAGCAATTGAAGAAGGCATCGCAGGTTCCACCCGCATCGTCGTCGCTGTCATCTTCGTTTCCACCTCCAATCTGATTCACCCGTGGAATCGTGCCGCACCAATCCCTAAGCTCCTGCAGATCAGGTGTCACTCCGATTACATGGTCATGATTGTTAAAAGGTCCAGGCATGGCGAGTTCACCGAGTTTGACAGCGAATAGGTCGTCACACTGAGGCTTGTGACAGCTCGTACATGAGTTGTCTGGCGCACCCTCATGGTAGGGCTGAGAGAAATCATCTCCGATGACGATGTAAGGCGAGTCCTTTGTAGCTATTGCTGGCACCAGTGTCTGTAAAGGATGAGCTGGATCAGCTAATTGATCGATCCAAGGCGAGTGAATCCATGGATCGGCTTGGTGACATTCTTGACAATTATCCGCGGCGACCTCAGCAGGCGGTTGCCAGTATTGATCGTAATTTGAATCGGGGTCATCAGAACCAGGATGAGCAACATCATTGGGAAAAGTATCGAGTCTTTTGTGAAAGAAACATGTGGCCCCTGTTTCCGAGTTGTGCCCGATTACCCCCATTCCCCCATCACGACAGAAATTCACAAAAACCACTTCTGGTCGAGATAAGCCGTTATGGTACGACCCCATGTAACGTGCTGCAATTCGCTCACCTGTCTCACATGTGCCGGTGAGCGCTGAAGGTTTGTCGCAGGTACTGGGTGTCTCGAACACTTCAACCCCATCAACCGTTATCGGCACCACTTGTGCATCGCTGCAACTCATTTCAGGGATTGGACCCAGATATTGAGCGCACATTTGAGCGTGGTGCAAAGCAGTTCCAGGTGCCGCAGTGATAGGAGGCGCATCCGCATCCGGAGTCAGTTGAGAGCCGCCTGTGTCTCCACCACCAGTACCTCCACCGCCTGTACCTCCACCGCCTGCAACACCATCACCACTCGGGGGAGCAGAAGCGGGCCCTGCGCCGCCACCACTGCAACCGCTAGCCAGTACAACCGTGATGGAAATCAGTAGGACTTGAGTGGTTCGGATCAGCGTCTGAAATGAATGACGGTACAGATTAAGCATGCTTGAAACTCCAAAAGCCCATGTAATGAGCAGTGGCAGTAAGGTTATCCAGTCAAGCTTTCATACACCTGTCTTTCTCTATACGTTTTTGTATACCAACTGACAGAGTCTTGTAGGACCAGTGCGACCCTGATTCAGGTCTGCATTCTCGATAGGGCAAGAACTCCTTCGGGGGCTTAATCAAACTGCAAGGAGAATTTAATTCCCCGCGGCGTCAACGCCTCTACGACCAGACGAGCACCATGATGATCTGCTACCGCTTTTACAAAGGCCAAGCCCAGACCGGCACCGTCTTCGCCACGAGATGGATCGAGTCGAACGGAGGGCTTAATTATCTCATCGAACTGATCTTCAAGGACTCCCGGTCCATCGTCTGAGATTCCAATAACGCCATTTGAGGTGAACAGGGTGATGTAATCTCCGCCATGGACAATGGCGTTTTGTAAAAGATTGGCAATTGCCTGCTCTAGCAATACTTCATCTGCCCTGATTACCCAATCTCCATCGACTTCTAAGAGTAGTGTTTTTCTTTCGGGCAATACCGGCTCATAAGTTTCATAGAGTCGCTGAGCAAAACTGCTGAGGGAAAGGGGCGTAACACTAGCCGCACTCACCTCACTTTGGAGTCTGGCGATTCGCATCATGGCATCAATAATGGAGGCGATGCGATCAACCTCAGTCAAGGCCGCAGTAAGATCATCATGCCTCTTTTCGCTACCCTCTAACGACGCGCGCAATCGAGCAAGCGGCGTCCGTAAATCATGGGCCAAGTTCTTACCAAAAAGCCTGGTTTGTTCGGTAACCACCTCCAGGCGTTCGAGAGCATCGTCAAGCCTTCGGGCTATGCTGGACAAATCATCGTTATTGGGTGGTAAATCGCAGCGAGCACTCAAGTTTCCGTCTGACAGTAACGACAGTACTGTTTGAATTTTTGTCACTTTACGTTGCGAGGACAGCGCAATGACGTAGGAGATAGCCACTAAGGACACAAAGGTAACTATGGTTGTAAAAAATATACCAGCGCTTACAGCCTCGATGCGCTCACGCTGATGATCGATTTTCACAGCCACATACTGCAATGTCTGACCATCTGAGGACATTTCGCCTATGTAACTTTCGCCTTCGTAAGCAAACTCAAATATTTCCCCCCAAGCTAGACTGCCTTCCTCTTCATCACTGTCCTCTAATTGGAGATCCTCGTCTTCCACGTGAAAAACAGCCTCGTAGAGCTCAAAAACGTGAACGAACCCCGGCAAAAAGGAGCCTTCGCATTTTCCGTCCATGAAAGCTCTTCGAATCGAGGGATCTATATTATCGCCGACCCCCCATAAGACGTCTCCTCCATGATCGTGCAAGTGTCCCCTCTCCAACTCGAGGGTCAAAGAATACAATTCGGCGATATTCGCTTCCCAGAGCGTTTCTTCAATGATCGAGGACACCAGCACCCAAACCAGACCTTGAAACACAAGGAATACACCTGAGAGGCTGGCTACAAGTCGGAAGTATGATTGCCTGATTAAAAATTTAGGCATCAAAGACATAACCATCACCCCGGAGGGTTTCAATCATCTTGTGTTCAAAGGGATTGTCGATTTTTGAGCGCAATCGGGAAATATGAGTTTCCACCACACTTGTGGTCGGATCAAAGTTCAAACCCCACACCTTTTCAAGAAGCATGGTGCGAGTAACAAGACGCTTGGGGTTTCGCATCAAGTACTCAAGGAGCTTAAATTCAGTGGATGTCAGTCTAATTTTTTGCCCTTGGCGAAAGCACTCCCTCGAGAGTAAATCAATGCTGAGTTCACCAGCGGCCAACCGAGCTGCTGTGCCTGACGCTTTTTCGCTCGAGCGACCAAGCAACATACCCACCCTCGCCAATAGTTCAATAAACGCAAAGGGCTTTACCATGTAGTCATCGCATCCTGCCTCGAACCCCTCGACTCTCTCATCAGCCCCGGACAGAGCTGTCACAAGAAGCACCGCCGTCTTGTCCCCCATGGCCCTTAAAGTTTTTAAGAGCTTCAGCCCATCGACGTCAGGAACCATTCTGTCCAATATCAATAAGTCGTAGGTTTCTTGTGTCGCCGCGGTCAAAGCATGAGCACCAGAGAAAAACGTGTCTACGGTGTGGCCCTTCTCACCAAGACCTTTGGCTACCCATTTGCGCAGCTGAGCATCGTCCTCTAACAATAATATTCGCGCCATTTTTCTTTACCAAACGCACTCACAAAGGATCTGAACTTCTCACCACTTGGACAACCAAGCTCAGCAAGGTTCAACGACAGTCGAGCTGATTGACTGGCTATGGAGATGACCCATGAACCTCGAGACTTTGAAGATATCCAATCGATGACGAGCTAGCAATGAAGCTTACGGCATTGTATGCCGAGGACCGAATCACTGTTTTGAGCAAAAGACCAGGAAACACGTAGTGCTGTACTGAGTGCAAGCCCTCATCAAACGCCCATTTTCACAGAGCGTTAATGGTGGCTTGCTCATTTCTGATGGTGACGCCTGTGGCGCCCTTCTGCTGACGGTACTGCTAGTAGCCCTGTAGGCTTTTGCTCTCCAAGTCGCTGAGTCTGGTAACGCTACTTCGCTCGCTCCGTCCCACAATGCCGCAATATGCCACAAAGTGATTCAGCTGCGACTTGATGGTGCCCCAGCGCCCCTCAGTGATGGAGCCGCGCTTAACGTCCACCTCCCAACGATGCTTGAGGTACTCCTCAGCCGCTTGTTGCACTGTAGGGCTGAAGATGCGCTTGCCAGAATTGAGATTGGCTTTGATAGCGAAGAACTCGTTCTCCGCGCGCTCCACAGCTGTATCCAAGTGCTTGGTTTTCAGCGTCTTGCGAACGTACTTGCTTTCTTCGCTAATCCACATGCGAAAGTGCCAGTACCCACCGCTTTGCTGGGTTCTGACGATTTCTGCTTTTCCGCCGTAGATAG
>Ga0315321_10000876_pt1 | contig 22841 bp, 25 predicted proteins | sample M180m21515metaG_FD_203464 | JGI IMG/M metagenome (GOLD analysis project Ga0315321, IMG submission 203464) | Ammonia-oxidizing marine archaeal communities from Monterey Bay, California, United States - M1 80m 21515 | ecosystem: Environmental > Aquatic > Marine > Intertidal zone | place: USA...
ACGATGATCGTCGCAACTGGTGGCCAGGCAAGAGCCGTGACCACCGCAAGCACGGAGCAGATGCTTTCCCTTGGGAGGGAGCATCAGACACAGAGAGCCACGTCATTGACGAACGCATTACACGACTGGTGTCTTTGTTTATGTCTTCGCTGAATCGGTCTAACATTCGTGCTTATCCAGTGGAGTCCAATGATATTGCCCGTGCAGAGATTGTATCTTCATTCCTAAAGTGGATGGTAACCAGTGGGTATATCCCTCGGTACAAGCGTGAAATGGAGCTAGGTGCCAACTACCTGCTAGAGCGTGGAATGCTTATTACTTATGTAGGCTGGCACACAGAGGACCGTCAGTTCCTACAGAAGCTTACACTTGAGCAGATCGCAGAGCTAGACCCAAATATTTTTGGTGCAGTTCAGTCAGGTGAAAATGACGATGAGCTAGTGCTTATGCTTCAGAACATCTTTGACGGTGTAACGGACAAGCGAGCAAAGAAAGCACTCAAGGACCTACGCAAGTTCGGGGAAGCGGAGCTTCCAACTGTACGCCGTCAGATTGACGCACCAGAGATTAAGACACTTGCCCCAGACGGAGATTTCTTTTTCCCAGCTTATGTAACTGATCCACAGCGTGCACCTTACTGCTTCTGGAAGACTTACTACACTGCTCAAGAGCTAGAGAATAAGGTAGCTACAGCAGGCTGGGACGCAGATTTTGTTGATTATATTATTGAGCACTACAGAGGTGTTAATATAGATAGCGTTGAAAGAGAACAGGAAGGCCGCCGCAGTACTAGCTTGACCGATAACGCCTACGAGGCGCATGAACTAATAGAAATCGTGTATGCGTACCAGCGGTTGGTCGATCCTGACGATGGTTCAGAGGGTATCTACTGCACAGTATTCCACAAGGAGTACAGCGGGGAGAACAACGAAGCACCAGGTTACGCTAAGCGTGAGCTACTAAATGGCTACGAGGACTACCCAGTGGTAGTCACAAAGCTGTCAGAGGACAGCAAGCGTCTATATGATACAACTACGGTTCCAGATATTCTTCGTGGTATCCAGAACCAAGTTAAGGTAGAGCGTGACTCTCGCATTGATCGCAACAGTTTATCTACGCTACCCCCTATCCTGCACCCAGTAGGTCAGGCACCAAGTGACTGGGGTCCTGGTCGTATGATTCCTTATCGCCGTAAGGGTGACCTGGACTTTGCACCTGTGCCTCCTGCACCTATTGGTTCCATTGAGATCGAGCAGACCCTAGAGGGTTTAGCGGATCGCCTAGTCGGACTAGACGAAGACTCTCAGATCTCTAGTGTACGCAAGCAGTTCCTCGTGGACAAGTTCTTGCAGCATAATGCAGAGGTTATGCGTATGGCGTACCGTTGCTTCCAACGCTTTGGACCAGACGAAGTATTCTTCCGTGTAACTGGAATACCTGACCCACAAGTAATGGACCGAGGTGACCCTGACGCAGACTTTGATATCACTATTAACTACGATGTGCTAAACACAGATCCTAAGTCCCAGGAAGTTAAGCTTGCTCAAATGACACAGCTTATCCAACTGGACCGCAATGGCCGTATCGACGTTGATAAACTACTTGCAGTAATGGCAAGCAGTGTTGATCCGATCCTAGCGGACTCCGTGCTGACACCTGTAGAGGATGCACAGCAGCAGGTAGTCAAAGACGTAACCGACGACCTGACGAAGATCTATGCAGGCATTGAAATGCCAGCTCGTGCAAGCGGTGGTCAGATTGCAATGCAAGTACTAGAGCAGTATGGTCAGCAGCCTGACATCCAGCAAAAGCTACAAGAGGACGAAGCCTTTGCGAGTCGCCTGCAAAAGTACGCAGGTCAGTATCAATTCCAGATGCAACAAATGCAGAACGCTGAGATTGGCCGCATCGGTACAACCCCAGCGCAGATGGGTGAAGTAGGAACTCAAAATATGGGACAGTACTAATATGACTCCAGAAGAATACGGAAATAAGCGGGCATCAGATAAACTCTTCGGGTTTCCTATTCGTGAAAAGTTATATCCTGGGGAGGATCAATTTTTCTCGGATAGACCTGAAGTAGCTGGTATGGCGGCTGAGGATAATACTATTATTCTTAATCCGTACAGCCCTTTATCAAAAAAACAATTAGGTGCAGTAGCAGAAAATGAAGCTATTCGCTTAAAGATGCGACAAGATGAATTTGATCCAGAGTTTGAAGTTACACCAGATCAAGTTAAATTCTTTGAAGGGACTGAGTACGCAGATAATCCAACAGCAATGAAACAAACCATTCTTGCTAGAGTTTACAGCAGTGATCCTAGTGCAAAGGCCACACCTGAGCAGAAACAAGTTTTAAAGGAATATCTTTCAAAAGATAAATAATATGACAATTGAAGAAGACATTGAACATCTAAAGCGGCACGATTCGTTTAACCGCTTCATTGACCTAATCAAGCAAATGCGGGAAGAGTGCATTGGAGAAATGCACGAGGTTCCAACTGATAAGCTACAGCAGCTTTCAGGTCGCATTCTAAGCTACGATCAGATTATTACAATGGCCAGTTGGGCAGAGACTTCACCCAATGAATAATTTAATAGCATACATTTCGTGTGCTATAATGCAACCATAGCTATCGCTCGGCGTTGAAGAGTGGAAATATATGAACAAAGAAGTCACAGCAGGAAACGCTGAACCTGAAAATAATACAGCGGAAAAGACAAATATCACAGCAGAGGATTTTGCGATCCAACGCTTAGGCCAACCAAGCCCTGAACCAGAAGAGCAATCTGCTCCCGAGGTTGAGGAAGAGGTAGCCGACGAAATTGCTACTGAAGAAGTAGAAGGAGTAGAAGAATCAGACGAGAGTACTGAAGACGAAACTCCCGAAGCGGAAACAGACGAGCAAGTTCTTTCTCAGATTGATTTAGATGACATGTCCGAAGTGGAACTGCGGGAACTAGCCGACAAGCTAGGCAGCCGTGCAGTAGCCCGCTTTGGAGAACTCACAGCTAAACGAAAGGCAGCAGAGGAAAGACTCCAAAAACTGGAGTCCAAAATGTTTGCCCAGGAAAACAATCCGCTTACACCAAAGAAAGAAGTTACAAACAATCCGTTTGATAGCGTAGGGACTCTTGAGGACCTGCAATCAAAAGCTACGGATGCTAGTAATGTTATTGAATGGGCAGAGGACATTATGTTCAATGCAGACGGATATGAAGCTGATGACGTAGTCACGGAAGTAGAAGGCAAGGAGATGACTAAGGCCGATGTCCGCAATGCATTATTGCAGGCACGTAAAGCCCGTGACAAATTCCTTCCTGCTCGCCTGGAGGAAATCCAGAAGGTCGAACAAAGCAAACAAATGCAGGAGCACCTAAGTGCTCAGGCTGAAGCTGAGTTACCTTGGATGACAGGTGAAGACAACGATACACGGCGTGAATACCAGGCCATTATGAGCGACCCTCGGGTCGATACATTGATGACTAATTTACCCGCTGACGTTAAAGCACAGATGCCGTACTTACTAGCGCACGCCGCTAATAGTATCTACGGTCGGAAAGAAGTAAAGAGCGTTAAGTCCAAGGTACGACTTAACCCATCAAGTAATTCTACTCCTAGTGCAGCAGGCTCAGAAAAGCCAGCAAGCCGTACAAGTAAATCAATTAAGAACTTGAATAATCAATTCAAGCAATCAGGTGATAAGAGTGACTTCATTACTCTCAGAACCCTTCAACTACAAAATAGATAAATAGAGAAGCTGTGCTTCTTAAACTAATTAATTCAAATATAAAATATTATGTCATTCTCAAATACATTCGATACTAGTCCACTTGGTGGATCTGGTGCCTCTAATCGTGAAGACCTTACAGATGTACTTACCATCTTGGCTCCCGAAGAAACTCCTGTCCTTTCATCTGCTTCTAAAAAGCGTTCTAGTGCTACATTCACTGAATGGACTGTAGACGCTCTTTCGTCCCCTAGCATTGCTGGTGTTCGTGAAGGTCAAGACGTTGGTCAAACAATCGGAGACGATACTGACCCTGGTTTTGTTGATCAGTTTGCTGGCCGTGCTCGCCTTGGTAACTACGTTCAAAAGTTCCGCCGTGCTTTCCAGGTATCTGACCTGCAAGAAGCCGTTGATTCTGTTGGACCTGCTAAGGTTGCACAAGCTGAAGCTAAGGCTATTCGTGAGCTTAAGCGTGACGTAGAAGCTACGCTTCTTGGTACACAAGACCGCAGCGTAGAAGACGGTGTTAATACACCTTATGGCCTTCGTGGTCTCGGCAAGTGGATTGACGCAGCATCTCCTGCTGACATTCCTGCTGGATTCAAAACTCCTGCTTCTTCGATTTACGATATCAGCACTTCTGGTGCATTCAGTGAAACTGCTTTAAATGATTTGATCTCTTCGATCTATCGTAAGACTGGCAGCTCCAACAACCTTATGCTTGTTGCTGATACTGGCCTTCGTCGCACTATCGCTGACTTTGCTCGTATTTCTCCTAATGCAGTAGAAAACGTACGTTCGGTTAACTACGATGGTAACAAGGCTGAGATCAAACTCTCTGTCGAGCTTTACCAAAGCGACCACGGCATCGTATCCATCGTCAACATGAACCCAGACACTGCTCCTGCAACTATTGCTGGCGGTTCGGACTTCAATGACGGCTACCTGCTTAACCCTGAGTACTACGGTGTGCACGAGCTTATCCCTATGGGTTCGACTCGTCTACCTAATCAAGGTGGCGGCGAGCGTGGTTTCTGCGATTGCACATTGACCCTCGGTGTTTACCACCCGCAGGCTCACGGTAAGATTACTCAGTAATCCTGCTTGAATTTCTGGGGAGGGGTTGGTATAATCCCAGCCTCTCCCCTTTTTTACTTTTAATTTTTAATATGGATATAATTACACCAGCTACAACTTATTCTGATGCAGAGGTCGATAAGGCTTTTATGGATGAAATCAAAAGCGGACTTCAACTTGAAAAGCGTACTGAAGCTAATCGTACAAATCAGGCTCGCAAAGAAGCTACACAGGAGCGTGGCAAGGTGCACCCAGTACTAGGACGTTGCGTTGCAACTATTCCGCATCGTGAGTACTTTAGACTTATTAAAAAATATGGACAAGAGACAGTGCACTCAAAAGAGTTCCTGCAGTATTTCCAAAAGAATTTCTCAGACCTTACGCCGAACAAGCTATAATGCAGACAAAAACCTACAGCGATTTATATAACTTAGTAACGGCACTTTCGGGTGTAGGTAGCTTTACTCCAGAGGAGAAGCTTAATATTTTACAGTTCGTCAACCGACGAGCATTTGAAGCGTACCGTACTAGCCCTAGCTGGCCACGCTACGCTGTTATCGGGGAAGAGCGTGCACTGGGGGACTCAGGATTAGTTCCCTATGCAGAGGCTGGCCTGGACAATATCTCAGACTTCCAACGCATCTATCGGACTCAACCGTTCCTTCGTAACTCTGCACTAGAGTACGAGTTCTACGTTGATTCAAGTGGTGCGCACGTACTTAACGTTGTTACCAATGATGCAACTTCAGTATTCGTAAACTACCAGAAGGAGTTACCTACCTTTACGGAGGACTCCACAGATATTCCATATGAGTTCTTTTTCTTTTTAGCGCATTCCGTGTATGCAGACTTCCTACGTATGGATGGTCAGCACGACAAGGCTATGACTGAAGAACAAGTTGCAGGTACTTACCTTGCGCTTGAGTTAGAAAAGATCGATATGCGATCTAACAATAATACTATTAACAAAAGATTTTCAACGTACGTAAGTAACCAAGCGAGATAGCACTTGTGCTATAATACAATTATGAGTTCATCAAGAAATAACACACTAGAATTTTCCTCAGTTGGATCAGAAGTACTTAACGCTGGTGACTCCGTCACTGGTCAACGATACGGAGCTATTCAACTAGTTACTGATACTAACTTTTCAGTCCTTACAGCAAATAATGTTGACCAGAGCAGTGCTGCACTTACGGGTGTAGGCATTGGCGCAGGCACAATTCTTTACGGTCAGTTCAGCGCAGTTGCTGTAACTAGCGGTCTAGTAATCTGCCACAAGTACTAGTATGTACCTTAGCCTAAAGGGTTCCCTGGGGCATACCCCCATTACGGACAGGGTAGGCGAGAATCTCCTTCAGATTGCTGAAGGGGCTTCTGCTGCTTATAGCCTACGTAACCTAGGATCGGACAGCCCTGCGGTTGTCCGTGTTCGTCGTGAAAGTGACAATAACGAACGGGACTTTACGGCTCAGGACATTAGTACCTCGGTTCTAACGAACTGGGTTAACGAGCAGATCACACCTCCACTTGACCTACGTGAGCTTACAGCTACGGGTCGTGACGGCCCTATCATTGAGGCAGCGGCTGCTTACAGTCTGCGTAACCTTAGTGACTCCTATACGGGTGATGTAGTCGAGGTTCGTCGTACTAGCGATGACGCAGAGGATTCCTTTACTGCGGCTGAGGTTGCTGATGGGACGATGGTTGCTTGGGTGGGTGCTGGCAACGACGGCTTCGTCTCCCAATGGTACGACCAGAGTACAACCGCTGGTACACCTAATGCTAACCACGCAGTGCAGACGGATGCAGCAAGTCAGCCTAAGATTGTTGACGGTGGGACTTTGGTTTCTGGTGGTATATTAAGCGATGGTGTAGGAACATTCCTAGAACTTTACTCTACACTATCAATCAGCGCTGAGTTCGACATTTTCTTTACGGGGACAGCTACAGCTTCAAATTGGACTAGTTTACAGCGTTCTCCCTACGGATTTTATACAAACGCTGATTACCCTAGATTTAACGACGATTCCTTTAGATACACGATTGCTGGCTCGGATTCGGGGACGACTAATTACAACAGTGGATTCACGATTGGCACTGGCACTCCATTCCTTTACAACTTCAACAGAGATGTATCGGATTCAGTTGGAGCACAAATAAATGGCACTGCTCAAACAAACAGAGTGACACTTACTGGCACACATCAAATTAGTCAACTGTTTCGACGGGGTGCTAATACTTCTCAAGTATGGGACGGAACAATGTCAGAGATGATATTCTACGACACCGACCAGTCAGACAACCGCACAGCCCTTGAAGCTAACATCGGTAAGGTCTACGGCATCGCTGGTATCCCTGCTTATGATGATACCGTCAACGGCTTTGTAGAGACTTGGTATGACCAGTCAGGTAATGGCAATGATGCTACTCAGAGTGTTGCTGGTTTGCAGCCAAGGATTGTTGATGCTGGTGCTTTGGTTGCTGGTGGTATTGATTTCTCTACTAGTCAATCTTTTGAAGTAAATATTAGCGTAACACGTTCTCATTTATTTTCAGTATTCAGGTCACCTAATGTTGTAACCCCCGTTAATGCCGTTCACTTGATTGACGATACTCAGAATTTCCAAACTGTCCATTTTCTTGTACAAACACCAACCAAATACATAAGATTTTTAGGGTCTAATTATACTCAGGATGTTGTTTCAATGAATACTGATGGAACGGATAACTTAGTTTCAGCACTTAACCAAACTGCAGTACAAGGAGGTTCTTCACTCCATATAAATGGTTCTCCAATGACAATTGCTACGACTGATTCGGACAGCTCTATGGTAATCAACAAAATCGGCAAGTCGTTGTGGTCGAACGTTATTAATCAAGTTATGGCTGAGTGGATTATCTATAACTCCGACCAGTCAGCCAACCGTGCAGCCATCGAAACCAACATTAACAATCAATACGACATTTACAGCTAATGTACTTAATCTACTCAACTGAAGAGGTCGCTATAGAGCGAGCCGACGAAGAAGGCAAGTATCATCAATTCGCTTACTGGACTGAAGGCAAAGGAACTCGCTGGTTGACTAAGCCAGTACCTACTGCTGACGGCAAGTGGGCATTGGATGTCTCCGAGTATGAGTTGGACGGTCTTGAAGAGGCTTCAGTTGAGTCAAGTTATTTACCAGTAGAAGTAAGTGAGGAAATCTAATGCAAGACATCGTGTACAAATCAACAATTGGAACTGGAGGCTTTATCGCTACAATTGAACTCGGTCACATCAATGAACTTTTAGGACTAGTTGTAGGTCTTGCTACTCTGGTCTATATGACTGCATCAGCAGTCAAAGTAATCAAGGAACTAAAGGACAAATAATATGAAAGAGATTATTACATACCTAGTATCAAACGTGGACAGCATTGTTGCTGCCCTTACTGCTATTGTAGCCGCTGCATCAGCTATCGCTGCACTTACCCCTACGCCAACCGACGACAGCTTTGTAGCTAAAGCATACAAGATTGTGGACTGGCTTGCACTTAACGTAGGCAAAGCGAAGGACAAATGATCTCGGTTATTGTTCAGTTGCTAATAGCATTCCCGAAGATCGGGGCTATGTTTCTGAAGGTACGTACTGCATATGTTAAAGAACTTGCTACTAGGCGTTACAATAAGCACAATGCTGATATTCAGCAATGGGTGCGTGACTCTAAAGCAGAGCAGGATACCAGAGTTCATACAGGAACTGAACAGCCACGAGTTTAGTCCAGAAGAAAGACAAACTATAGGAGAAATCCTTAACTACATTAACCAGCTAGAAAATCAATAATATGCCAAAGGACGCTTGCTACAAAAAGGTTAAATCCAGATATAAAGTATTTCCAAGTGCGTACGCAAGTGGAGCTATAGCTAAGTGTAGGAAGGTTGGTGCTTCTAATTGGGGAAAGAAAAAAGCAAACATGGGTCGAAAGAAATAGATGGCAGTTCGCAAAACAGCAAGGGGTGCATCCCTCAAGAGGTGGTTCAAGGAGGACTGGGTGGATGTCAAGTCAGGAAAGCCCTGCGGACGACGCAAGGGAGAAAAGCGAGAAACGCCCTATTGCAGACCATCAAAGCGTGTAAGCTCGAAGACCCCAGCGACTGCATCCGAAATTACTCCAGCACAAAAGAAAAAGCGTGTAGCACAGAAAAAGAAACTAGGTCAACCCAAGGGCAAGCCCCGTAGAGTTCAAAGTATACGGAGGAAGAAATAGATGAGAAAAATTCACAAAAGTAAAAAGGGTGGTCTAACTGCGGCTGGAAGAGCCCACTTCAAGCGAAAGACTGGAGCTAACCTAAAAGCACCAGTCACCGAGTCCAACCCAAAGGGCAAAAAGAAGGCCAGAAAGAAATCATTCTGTGCTAGAATGTCTGGTGTAAAGGGTCCAATGAAGGACTCCAAGGGTAGACCAACCCGTAAGGCACTTGCGTTAAGCAGGTGGAAATGTCAAAAAAAATAAACAATGAGCCTAGGTAATACGAGTGTACATCAGAGGGGTGAAATCCCAGAAATTACAAAGCTACCCAATGGACGCATTAGGGTAGTTCGTCGTTTTGAGAAGTTTACACGGGAGGATGTTGATAACGCAAACTTGGGTTCCCTCCTTGGGGACTTCGGTGACTTGGATACAGCGGGCGAGCAAATAACAAATCAGGGTTACACTAATTGTAGATTAATTTCCGTAGAGGTTGACACGCGTGTTAACTCCGCAACGAATACAGAGAATCCTTTGCTCGTACAGACCTACGAAACACTCACAAATCAATTTGTTGAAATTACGGATCCCATTGTAGAGATTCAGGAGAATGGTCTAGCTAAGATAACAAAAACATACAGAGCTATCTCTGGGACCACTCCACCCAGAAAAATTGCCGTAGATGCAGCATATGCAGTTACAAACCCAACAAACCAAGTTACTGTTATTGCATCCGAAGGAAGTGGTACTTATAAGCCAAATGCAAACTTTACCAAGTGGATTAGAGAGGGAGATGACCCAGAGCAATATCTTTTTCAGAATACATCAGGCGAGAGTGTTTCTTCTGGATGGATATTTTATGATACCCTAGACGGAAATCCCATCTACTACTCTGATACAAATGGGTATCTCCCGTGGGAAGTTCAGTGGCCCGCTGCCTCTGGTATTTCGTTTAGTACTCAAAGTAACTCTACAGTTTATGGCTTACTAGCTAGCTCGGAATTAGAGGATACCACTGCATTTGCTCAACTCACTGAGGTCTATCTAGAGGCTGGTCAAATATCCAAATCCGAAGTGCAAGGTCCAGACGGACTTCCAGACACAAAGATGGTAACCTATGTCAGTCAGATTACTGAACCCACCTCAAGTGGAATACTGTTATCAAAAAATATTGATAACACTGGGGGTTACAAGATATATACCTACAAGTACCTAGAGGGACCAACTGCGGGATCCACGCCAATTGGCACGCTTCAATCCTATGAGCAGATAATCGAAGTAAGAAAGGCTGGTTCAGTAACAGCAACGGGTGGATCCAGTAACTCACTCCCATACATAACAAGCATACCACCAAGGATTGGGAAGGTTAAGGCCACCGTTAGCATTGAGTTGACCTCAATCAATACGGTTAGCGTACCAGTTGCCTACAACTTATCTAACACATCTTGCTCTGCTACAACTGTAAACACAAAAGTAACGCCCGTTGGTGTTGAGCAGGGAGGATCGCTGACAGTGGCTGTTTACAATACTAGACAAAGTACATCGCACCAACCCTTTTCCAACTATTATGCTACTAACACTGCGGACTCTGGGTCAATTACTACTGCGGCAAGTATAGTAAGGGACAACGACAATATCATTGGAGAAACCCTAAACGAGGTATCCAGCACTGCAATTACCATCACTGGCTCAAGTTCTGCACCAGCAACAACTGGGTTATATGATCAAATTTTAGATCCAGTATTTATTGACGCATCTGGAACTCAGTTCTACAGGAAGACAAGTTATACGATATAATAACGTATGGATTTCCAAATTCAAAACTTTAAAGCTCCCCCACCGAGGTTGTCCCCTGACTTCAACGTATCTGGGATTCCAGATGCATCCTCGGTTACACCAGATGTTCTTGCTGCTCAGGGATTTAATGTATTTCCAGAGAATCCCTATCCTTCTAGTTTCGAAGGGCAAGATGGGGGTGATCAGGATCCTAATCAAAATACTGGGGATGGCTTGGCTCCATTCGCAATTAAAATCAACGGTGCGGAAGCAGACACTTCGGGCGGAACGGTTATACCCGCTAGTTCATTCACAATTGGGTGCAATTCAGGTAATTTTACTATAACCCACGAAGGAATCGATGCTGGTGGAACTAGCCCTCGGACACTTGGACCAGAGGAACTAGAATTGATTACTAGCTTCAGTGGTGATTTTACAACGGGCGATGGGTTCAAAGAATTTATAGTATTTGGTGTAGTTGTTTTCTCCAAGAACGCAGATGGAAAAGCCAATGCAATTGTTAGCAGCAATGCTGGTGGTACTTACAATACTAAAATATACGTAAGGGATGCCGAGGGTAGTAGTCCAGCGTTCGTCGAGGGATTTTCTGAGGGCTTAACGGATAACCCACTTTATATGTTTCGCATAGGAACCGTGCGTGCTACTAAATCAGGATCACTGCGAAGAGTATACGTAACACAGATGATATCTGGTAACAATGAGATTGGCGACGATCTCCCAACCATCGATACTGACCTATTTGCATTTAAAGTCGTAGATGACACAGATGGAACAGTTAGCGTAACAACGGGAACTGTAAACACAGAGACAGCAACGGGCTTAACCCCAGCAGGGAAACCCACTGCACTCTGGCTAAAGGCTACCTTTGATACGGATGGTGTGGTTACAGGTGCATCAGTACAAACAAGCTCTGGATCAACCTCCGCAACAGCGGACTACAGGCAGATAGCATCAATTACTTGGGACGGGGATGTACCTACTATCGTGCAGGGAATCAAGGGAAGTCAAAGCATTGCAAGTTGCGGGTCAACGCACCAATGGGGGACACTGTATAGCTAATGAGCATTTTTTCCTGTTGTGAACGTGAGGACGAAACTAAGTACCTACATACTTGTGGGTGTCCAAGCGTACAATTAATAACTTCGTCCGAAAAAAGAGACCTGTCATTGTGCGGTCACTCTGAATACGGCAGCACTCCAAGCAGTCCACCGAAAAAATACCTAACGGAAACGCAGACCGTGGACGGCGGGCAATCCAACGGGATTATTACGATATATACGTGTGCGGAGCCATTCGTAAAAGTCGATGATCAATGCTATAGAATTGATGATGGGGTTTGTTATTACAGAAATGAAGCTGGGACCCAGTGCAACTATACTCAATCAACATTTTGCGATGGCAATAACTACGTCACTACTTGTATAACTGGACCGAAATATTCACGAAATATAACTACCGTACAAACTACCAGTGCCTTCACAAAGACAGATTATGTTGACACCATAACATATGATTCATCAACTTGTCAGCCGACTACAGTAAGGACTGGGGCTGGTCACGTTTACACACCACAACAAGGGGATACAAGCACATCGTGTCCATCTCCAAATCAAGTAGATTCGCTGGGACAAGGATTCCCGAGAACATTTACTGACGTAACCCCTCCATTCACAGATACTAAGACAGCAAAACAAAATGGAAGTAAATTGCTCACCTCATATGGTAACCCCGACACCATTGACCTAACTACTTCCTATCAGGGAGTATATTTAGGGAGTGGATGCATATCAAGACCAACTTTTACGGGTGCAGGAAACCAGTCAAGTACTTATGGTAGAATAACAAATTATCAACTCTTAAGTGAAGACACAGAAGCCAACGCACTAAGTAGATCTCAGTTGATAGAGGGGACTGATTCATACTCGTCTATTGGAGTTAGGGGTGCATCTTATAACAGTAGTCCGTTCTCTTGGAGTATACAATCGGCTCAATACGCATTATTGTTTAAAGGATTGATTGTAGGGAAGTCCTATGAATCAGGTGGCTTACCATTTGGCTCCGCTGAAATTGGGGAAACCTATGAGGAGGAAACTAATATACCAATCCCCAGCTTTACCGCAACGGATACATTCTACATAATAGGCGGAACCCTAAACGTCACCCCAGAGGAATTTAAGGAAAACAACTTCAGCTTAAACCCAAATAGTTATAGTGGATTATCTTCAGGGGATCTAGTTATTACACCCACTGAAGATGTGCAGGAAGCAGATGGGTACAAATACAAAGTACAGAGCTACTCATTTGGCAGTGAACCCGATTTATACATTCAACTAGAGCAGTCGTGATAAAACCAAAAAAGAAAATAACTTCCTGCGAGGACACGAAGGGCGGATGCTTCAAGCAGGTATTCAAAGAAGAGCCAGAGGATCAATTAATTGATGTGGATTCATTGACATTTGAGCAACTTACGGGGTTAAAACAAAACCCAGTTGGCCTAGGTGACCGTGTGGAACGCATAGCACAACCCATAGCTAGGGTCATAGACAAGGTAGCTGGTACAAACATTCAAGGCTGCGGAGCCTGTCAGAAACGCAAAGAATATTTAAACAAGAAGTTCCCCAAAACTTAAACCCCTTATGGTACAATAACAATATGGCAAGCTACACAACACCCAGCGGAAATTACGGAGCAATGGATAGAATCAATAAGAATCTACCCAAGGATCAACAGAAGCTAGCTGATGCTGTTGCTAAGGACAAGAATGCGTATAATACTACCCTAGGTATAGCCTCAAAGGCCGCCGAGACGGGTCTTGAGGAGCTTGGTATTGCTGCGGCTATAAAGGGTGCTGGTATTTTGACTGGCAGCAAAGCCATTGCGGGGGTTGGATCTTCAATGCTGACTGCACCCGTAGTCCTCGGTGCTGCGTCACTAGCAGGGGGATATGAAGCGGGTAAAAGAATAGATGAAGAATTTGGTTTGAGCGATAAAATAGCTAATACCCTTGGGCCAATGTATGCACGCCTCAAAGGAGTAGACACCAATACGGGTGCAATTAGCCCAGAGGAAAGGGCTGCAATTGCAAGCGGAAGAAACCCAGCACTGGAGCAAAAGGGAAATATCGTTGAGCAACCAATGACTCCAATGGAGCTTCAAGCAATCCGAGAGGAAAAGAATCCACTGAAGCCCATTTACGACACAAATTCTTTAGCATCGCCCGCCACTATTCCCTCGTTAAGCACTGTAGCTATCCCCAATGTGATTGGCTATGAAGAAATGGCAGGGAAGTCCCAACAAGAAAGAGAAGCAATTGCTTCTGAGGATCTAGGTGCAACGTTTGAAGGAATGTATAAGACTAAGGATGGTCAGATGATGGGGCAGCTTGCTGCACCAAACGCTCAGTCCAGTGGGATGAATCGAATTATGTCACCCCAAGAGGTAGCTGCATTTGAAAATAACCAAGTGTTAAATGAGCAGCCAAGGGTATCTGGAACGCCAGAGGAGGGACTAAGGGAATTTACTGATGCCCGTGGTAATGTAGCATACGGAAATGAATCAGCAATCAAGCAGTTCTCCGCACCAGCTACACTAGCTACACCAGCTGCTCCATCTGCTCCATCTGCACCGCGAATGACTGCTGGTCAACAAGCACAGGCTAACTTTGAGAGATTCAAGGCAAGTGGCCAAGAGATGACTCCAGAACAATTTTTGCAGGCGAGTGAGCTAGCTGCGTCCGCTGGAAGAACATTTGATGTGGATACTGGGTACTCCAAGAATCTTGATCCAGTCCTTCGCAATGCGTACTTAGCTCGTCAGGAAAGCCAAGCTCGGGGAGTACAACCAAGTACACCCATGGGGACAACCTCCAGAGATGCTGGTCTATCTAGCTACGAGCGTGAGTCCCGTGCAAGGGAGGCTCGCATAGATGAGAGGTCCGACTTTAGCCAGCCACAAATTCGTGTAGGCGGAGAAATGGTTCCAGCTACCGACGAAAATCGCAAGCGTCGTGACCTAGAGAAATCTCTAAAAGCAGAGGCAAAGAGAGAGGGTCTAACTCCAGAGGAGACACGCACTTATATCTCCGATGAGATGCAAAACAGATCCCAAGGAGAAGAGGATCGTGCAATACAGAAGGAGATGAATGAACTTAATATCTCTAACGCACAAGCTAGACTATCAGTTACTCTACGCTCATTGATGCCAGAAGCAGTTGAGAAGATGTCCAGAGAGAATTACTTTGGTTTCATCCGTGGGTTGGAAGAGATGGGAGTAAGCATGGATTCCGAAACTGGACAATTGCTCCAAGTTGATGAGAGGTTTGGACCAGATGGCACAAAGCCCCTAAATCCAAATTCAGCACTGTTTCAACAAGTCATGGAACTAGAGGGCGGGGATCAATTCCTAGCTGCACCCAAGGATGTTAAGGGTGACTTAGCTGGACAACCAGTGGGAACTAAGTCAATGTCACAGGATGGCACTAACCGAGTCTGGGAAGTTGTCGATGCACAGGGAAACCTAAGACAGGTTCTCTAGTTCAACCAAATTAAAACTACAGGTAGAGTATGATTATTTCCGACGAGGAGTTTCTAAAGATGTCCAAGGGCGAAGAGTCCCAAGGAGCTGAAAAAAAATCAAAAATTATCTCCGACGATGAGTTCCAGAAGATGGTAGCTCAGAGTGACTCAGCGTCCCTCACTGACTACCTGCGTGCCGTTCCAGCTACAGCCGTGGATATTACCTTGGGATCCGTAGAGGGTCTTACCTCTGTGATTGGTGACTTCTCTGGGGATTATGATTTAGCTAGGAATATCGGAGAAATTCGCACGGATATAAATGATGTTATAATGGGTGATGCACCCGAATCCGTTAAGAGTGACTTTGGTTACAAGCTAGCATCTGGCTTGGGTAGTACGATTCCTTACCTTGCTGCCGCAGTGGTAGCTAAGAAACCCTCATTGGTGTCCAAGGTTGCTTCAGGTGGATTCTTCTTATCCTCCGCTGGACAACAGGTTCGTGATGACTACCTAGCTACGCAGGGTGTAACATCGGAGACTGCAACTGACGAGCAGATGTCAGAGAGTGTCAAGGCTGGTGCTATCGGTGCAATCCCCATTGCACTCGCAGAAAAGCTGGGTGCTGGAATCATCCTAAAACCCTTTACAAAGGGAGCTATCCCTGCGGGCAAAGTTATGGAACGCATTGGTCAATACGTTTCGGCGGGTGCTGGTGAAGCAGCTACGGAAGTAATGCAGTCTGGAATTATCAATAGTATAGCTAGCTACATTAGCAAGTACGACGAGGATCGTCCGATAACTAGGGGTATGGCTGAATCCGCAATCATTGGTTTCCTAGTGGGTGGTGGTGTGAATGCTGGTATTGATACAATTGATCGTGCATTAACCCAATCCGATAGACTCCGTGCGGGTGTTCGCGATGGTAGTATCAATGCGAATGATGTTATAGATCCCGATGTTGGATCCCAGATGACAGCCATTGCAGTGGAGAATGGATCCATACCAGAAGTTGATAGCAATCAACAGGCTAAACTCACGGACAAGAGCAGTGTTTCCAACTTTATATCAAAGACACTTACACCCCTCAGTCGCCGATTGGGTCGTGCAGGGAAAGAAGTAGTACGTGAATTCCGAAAGTTTGAATTGGACACTGGTGTGAAGATTAACGACTTTAAGGAGGCCGCCAGCCCCTTCAGTAAGGGAATGCTGGAGCTAAAGAAGAAGAGCCCAGAGGACTACAAAGTACTTGCACGAGCATTAGCTAATGCAAATGAGCTAGCTGTATCACTGCCAGATAGTGTCCAGAGGGACTTAGAGAAGAAAGCTCAGATCCAACCAGAGATCACACGATCCGCTAGCGAGCAATTACTGGACATCAGCAATGAAAATGCACAGGTTATCAATCAACATATTGAACAAGCACGCAAGGCACTTGAGGGTTCTGGTCTGAAGACTAAGATTCAAATTGTTGAGTCAGGAAATTCTTACTACGATCCAGCTTCCAACACCATAGCTATTAGTGCAGAGCAAGCGGATGGTACAACTGTTGCACACGAATATTTCCATGCTGTACTCGGTCAAGCAGTTAAGACTGACTTGGAATTGCAGAGCATGACTCGCAATATGTTTGATAGTGTTATCCGTGCTACTGTAGCTGGATCATCGCTCAACCAGCAACTAAAGGGATTTGTATCCCAGTATGACTCAAATGTGCAGAACGAAGAGTTCCTAGCACAGACAGTTGGCGAGCTAGCTAGCCAGTATGAAACTCTGGATATCAATACCAGAACACGCATTAAGATTTGGATAAACCAAGTAATGCAAAAGATTGGTGTGTCTGGCGTATTTAAAGAGGCTCAGACGGATGCCGAGGTCATTGAACAGCTAAATGCATTTGCTAGGTTCTCTGGTAGCACGGAGGGTTTAACGAGCAATGTGCAGGAAAAGGCACTATCTCAACCAGATGAATATCTACAAGCACCAATGCGTGCAACTAAGTTTTCTCTGAAGGATTTAACAGAAGCACCAGACCTTGTTTTTCCAGAAAAACCAAATAAACTATCCTTAATATCATCAAAGATGGGTAAGGGTGTTGGTCAGGTTGATATTATAAATATAATAAATAGGGCAATTGAAGAAAACGCTACGGTTACATTCTGGGGAGCAGATCAGCTTGGCACAGGTAAGTGGAAAGATCCAGTTACTGGGAAAGAATACGACTTGGATGGTGGAATTAGCTACCCTCTGAGCAAGCGGGGTGGCAAGGCTAGATGGGCTACAGCTAAAACTCCATCCGAAGTTAAGAAGTTGATGGAATCAGATTACGTATTTCTTTATTCTGGTAAGCCGCAAACAATGCACACCTTCAACTCCCTTGTAAGAAATATTGCACAGGATCGAATGCAGGAATATTACGGGAAAAACTGGAGGAGTAAGTTTGCTAATGACTTTGAAGATATAAAGTCAAGATCCAGAGGAAAGAGAGCATTGTCCGCACTTGAAAAACAAGTATCCGAATTTGGATTATATGATATATTTGAGTCAGCTTCGTTTACATCTGCTGGAAAATTTACTAAAAGCCTATACAAACAGGCGGGTCAAGCCAACGAGGAGTTAACTACTTTCTTAAATAAATTCCTACCCGATCTGGACTCAATGAGGGATGGATTCCTAAAAGAAAATAACTTCCCGTACTTAGGAATATATGGAGTATTCAAACCAAACTCAACGGAGATGGGTGGATCCAACCATGGAACATATGCAAATTCAGTTTTTGCTAATGTTTTAGAAAAAGATTCAGAAGGAAATGACATTGAGTTTGGGATACCAAATAAAGTCCTTACACTGGAGGACGTATTGAATGATGATACGCTTAATCAAATAAAAGATAAGGCAGAGAAGGCTGGAATGGCTGTTCAAGATTCGTCTTTTTCTGGTGGCCCCAGTGGTGTTATGCCCAGAGACTATTCTAATTTACGTAAAACTACAGAAAAGCAAATAGCTGATGCCATAGCTAGGGAAAAGGCAATCAAGTTAGCCAAACCCGATCCAGCTACACCAGAGCAAATTAAGTCTGGAGCTAAGGCAGCACGCAAGCAGCTAGACAGGTCAACTGCATCAGTTAATTTCAGGAAGTGGATGGGCAGGGGTCAATTTGTTCACGATGACGGTGAGCCCATGATTTTCTATCACGGCACGAAAGCGGACTTCACTGAGTTTACCTCAAAGGAGAACATCGACCAAGATGAATCCACGCCAGACTGGCTATACTTTGGAACAAATCCAGAGCTATCCGAAGAGATGGCTAGACATAAGGAGGCGTATAGAAATGGGCTAGATACAGATGATCGTCTTCAGAAAATATACGAGGATTTTAGCAGGGAAGATAAGCTTGTGGGTACTAGAGATGGCGACACGCCTGCGGCTAGAGGATTAAGGGAGGATGCGTATGTAAAAGAACGAATCGGAATGTATCCAGAGTCCTATGAAAAGTATGACGGAATGAGCATCATGCCCGTGTATCTAAATGCTAAGAATGTTTGGAATCCGAGTAACCCAAGTCACGTAAACAAACTGATGGTCGAGTTACGCAAGGACAAGGAGTGGGTAGAGGAGCTTGAATGGACAAGGGAAATGATTGCCTCTGGTGAATTCAGATACCTTGAAAACGTTCCAACCACAAAGGCACTTAAGAAGCTTGGATTTGATGGAGCATTCTTAGCGGAAACTCCAACTACTGGATTAACTACTATAGCTATATGGAACAACACTGGGGTAAAGTCAGCCACTGGAAACAATGGTGAGTATAGCTTGGAGAATCCAGATATTCGTCGCCAAAAGGAACGCAGGGAAACAACAGCCACAGAGGAAGAAATAATCCGTGGACTTTCTGATGATGGTATGCGTATCCTTCAAAAGTACGGGATGACTGAGAATTACAGGGCTGTTCGCAAAGTTCTCAATGACATTAAGGCCGAGTACGAGGCTCTAGGGTTGGATGCTAACTTTATTGACAATTACTTTCCTCGCTTGGTTGAAGACCTAAAGGGGCTAAAAGAATCCTACGGACAGGATACTGGGATTGTTGACCAAGAGATCCGTCGCTACGAGAAAATGACGGGGCAGACTCTTTCGGATGTTGAGCGTCAAATGATGTACGAAAAGCTAGCTAGGTCTAGACTGTATCGTGGCGGGCTAAACTCCCCTAGCAACATGAAGGAGCGTAGGACTAACCTAATAGGAGAGACCCAGATGAAATACTACGCTGATCCCGAAGTGGCACTTGATAGCTACATTGAGAAGATGGTTAATGCCATTGAGACCAAGAAGCTAATCGGGGATGCCGCATCTGGTAAAACAGTGGGAGCAGATCCAGTTTCTGGTAGACTTGGTGAGGTCATGGACAAGCTATCCAAGGAGGGTCGCCTGAGAGAGGATCAAGTGCAAGTTATTCAGGGTGCTGTAGCTGCACGCTTCGGTCAGCACGGTAGCCAGTATGGTTTTGTTAAGGGAGCTAAGAACGCTGGCTATCTAGCTACGATGGGAAACATTGGTTCAACTCTTACCCAGTTGGGTGACTTCTACTTTACGATGGTTCAGAACGGGTTAATCCCCACGGTTGAAGCAGCTATAGGCAAGAAGAACTTCACTGTTGAGGACTTGGGTATAGCTAAGGACATGGTTGAGATTGATAGCAAACAGGGTGCAGGGATGTTCTCGGATAGCGTAAAAACCGTATTTAAATGGACGGGCTTAACGGCAATGGATCGCCTAGCTAAGAACACAAATATCAATGCTGCACACGGAGTTCTCACTAAGGGTGCTAAGGCAAATCCCAACAGTAAAACCTACAAGAAAACCCTAGCTAGACTTAAAAGAACCCAAGGGGACGACGCATATAAAACAATTGCCGACCTTCAGAAGGGGGTCAAGAGTGACTACGTTATCGAGGCATTGTATAACGAGCTAGCGGATGTAGCTCCAATATCCCTACTGGAGATGCCAGAATCATATGCAGCAAATCCAAATCTAAGAATCCTATATAGCCTAAAGTCCTACACGATTAAGCAGTTTAACTTTGTCCGTGAACGAGTTTGGGTGAAGCTCATGCAGGGCATAGCTACAAAGAATCCAAAGATGATAGGAGAGGCATCCACTGACATGATGAAGATCCTAGCTTTCTCTACACTAGCTAACGGATCTGCGGATGTATTGAAGGCAATTGTGTTCAACCGTGAGATCGATGAGGAGGACTTCTATTGGAATACCCTACTTAGAATCTTCGGGATAACCAAGTATACCACTGTTCAGATCCGCAAGGAGGGTCTGGATACTGCGATACTAAAAACAATCGCACCACCACAATTGGGTGTAGCCGCTAGTGCATTTAAGGATATCCAAGAGATGCAAGAGGTAACCGATATGCGTAGCGTAAAGTACATACCATTCATTGGTAAGCTATACTACTGGCAAATGGGTCGCGGTGTAGAGTCAGAGGAACGTCTATCTAGGCTCAGAGAAACACCGAGCTATCTAGATGCCCCTGATCCTCGCTCCGAGAGGAAATCCCCACGGGATCGGGGTCTAATATAGTTAGGTGAGGGATCTTGTTTAGGTCGCTAAACCTAATCATGGATATAACATCATCCGTATGTTTACGCTGGTAAACCTTGTAGATAGCTTCCCTTGCTGTTCTTACGAAGTTATCTGTATCACATAACTTGTTAGCTAGCTCTAGCAAGTGCTTTGTTCTTACTAGGGTAAAGCCCTTGGACATTTCAAATGCCAGCCAATCCTGCTCGCCAAACAGCCACCCATCGTGACCACTTGTGTTTCTGAACTCAACCCACATGAACTCCTCCTGTAGGCTACCACCCCTTGACATTCGCTTCATGGCTTTAACGTCAATTGTACCTATGCAGGTGTGGAAGTCTATGTGCTTGAACTGCTCTTCCCTTGTGGAAGCCTTGGGAGAGGGATCGATTATACTAAACACATCCAAGAACCTGCCATGCTCAGTGTTTTGTCCTCTTACCCAACTTTTATCCTTAGTCCAATCCATTTTATTTTAAATTGTTCTCCCCACCACTAGTATTAGTGATGAGGAGAGTTGTTGTATTGTCGGAATTAAGAGAGGTGGAAAATGACAAAAAACCACCCGCTGGGGATTACTCCATCAGCTTACCAACAAATTATTTATTCCTAGATCTATTTGTTTTTTTGGATTGAATACGTAGATTCTTACGAGAGGTATTGCGAGGGTTGCGATCTTTGTGGTCGATGTCCTTGCCTTTCAGCTTGGATTTCCCTACTGCCTTGACCATCTTGCGTCTGGATTTCTTTCGGGCATCGTTACGCTTTCGCTGTTCTGGCTTACTCTGGTAATTGTCGTATTCTTTTCTGTAGTTTCTAGGCATTATTAGATTTTAACACAGAGTGATTAAATCACTCCTTGGATTCTTGGTTTACTAGGATTCGCTCCTGCAACCTAGCTATCTTGTTTTTCATCTTTTCGATATCAAGATTAAGGGTTTCATTCTGCTTGGATAGTGCATCGCATGCCTTTGTCATGGCGTTTAAGCCCCTAACTAACACGCTCTCGGTGTCTGGCTTGAAGATTTGAACTGGTTTTTTATCGGTCATAGTGGGTTTACGGTTTCCTTGTTTAGTGCCGCGATGGCTTGTTTTAGTTGGTTATTTTCCTCTTGGAGTCTAAGGTTTTCATTCTTAATGTAAATGAAATCCTCTTTTATTTGATGCAATACTTCAATTAATGTCAACTCTGTTTCTTTTTTCATAGTGCTGTTAGTTTGTATTTAATGCCGTCAACTTCGACTACCTTACCTTCACAGGCCTTAGCTGATTTAGGAGTGCCTCGCTTTACGCCTTTGCTGTCCTCGAAGTAAGATTCATCGCCATTGGCATCATACTCACGCCTATACCAGTGGTCATCACTGTCCTCGTAGTAAGTCAATTTACCATTGGCATCATACTCACGCCTCTCACAGTAGCCATCACTGTCCTCGTAGTAAGTCTCATTGCCCTTGGCATCTATAATCTCGATGGGGAAGCTGAACGCAATCCCTAGTTCTTTGTATGTTTCGCTTAGTTTTTTCATAGTTGTTGGTTAAAAAGTAAAGGCAGCATAGTATAGGAGCCTTGAGGCACTCTGGGACATGTCCCCGTTTCATTATGCTGACCTAAAGTGATTATTGATTTACTTCCATCGCTTCATCTATATCTTCGCATGTACCCAGCAGGTGCATCGCCATAAAGCTTTGCGTTGTGAGTAGCCAAGAAATTCGCTCTTTGTCTTTCATAAGATCAGTCATCTGCTTGCCATTAAGCAAGACAGCAGCAGGTTCTTGAATGTCGCAAATTTCTTTCCAGCTTTCAGGAGTGTATTGCTGACAGTCAATAATTAATGTCTTATGTATGGCTTTAAGATCAGCGTTCTCACGCTCAAGCTTTCTGGCGTGCATTGCTAGCTC
>Ga0315321_10000877_pt1 | contig 22831 bp, 18 predicted proteins | sample M180m21515metaG_FD_203464 | JGI IMG/M metagenome (GOLD analysis project Ga0315321, IMG submission 203464) | Ammonia-oxidizing marine archaeal communities from Monterey Bay, California, United States - M1 80m 21515 | ecosystem: Environmental > Aquatic > Marine > Intertidal zone | place: USA...
TTACTGGACGCCGGCGCCAGTCAAGTATTCGCCGTGGCGGATCATCAAGTGGCGCATTTGTACGTGAACGATCCGGCAATCTTAAACGACGTTAAACAACTCGTCGCCTCGATCGATGGAGTCGATACAGTGTTGGATGGCGAAGCCAAAACCGAACGCGGCATTGCCCATGAACGCGCCGGAGATCTGATTGCTGTTTCCACAGAAGACAGCTGGTTCACCTACTACTACTGGCAGGATGACTCCAAGGCACCGGACTTCGCACGCACGGTCGATATCCACCGCAAACCCGGATACGACCCAGTGGAGCTGTTTATCGATCCGGAGATCAATTTCCCCAAACTGCACATCGTGCGGCGGTTACTGCAAAAGAAACTCGGCTTCCGCATGCTCATGGACGTGATCCCGCTGGACGCCACTCTGGTCAAAGGTTCGCACGGATGCCGCCCAACCGATCGCGCCGATTGGCCCGTGCTCCTGTCGGCTACCGATGCCCTGCCCTCAAGCGAGCCCCTGAAGAGCACCGACGTGCATGATGTCATCCTTCGCGCCGTGGGTTAAATGAGATTGTGTGTCGCCCGCCCACCGCTACACTGCGCCCATGCGTAAATCGGCCCTGCTTGCACTATTCATCCTGAGCCTCAATCTTTCTGCTGAAAACTGGCCCGGTTGGCGCGGACCACGTGGAGACGGTACAAGCGTAGAAAAGAATATTCCGACCGAATGGAGTGCCACGAAAAACGTTCTCTGGAAAACGCCCATCCCCGGCAACGGCCATGCCTCCCCAATCGTCTGGGGAGACCGGATTTTTCTGGTGACCTGCGACGAAGGAAAACAGGAACGCCTCCTCCATTGCGTGAATCGCACCAACGGCAAAGTCTTGTGGCACCGCACGGTGGTGAAGTCCCCACTGGAACGTGTCCATCGCCTGAACAGCCGCGCCTCCAGCACGCCAGCCACCGACGGCACGCACGTGTACGTTTCGTTTCTGGATCAAAAGGAAATGGTCGTGGCCGCTTACGACTATACCGGCAAACCGGTTTGGCAGGTTCGCCCCGGTGTGTTTTCTAGTGTACACGGCTACTGCAGCTCGCCAGTGATCTGGAAAGATAAACTGATCGTGAACGGCGACCACGACGGCCCCTCCTACATCGTCGGACTCGACCGAAAATCCGGCGATACACTCTGGAAAACGGCGCGCGCGAATCACACCCGCAGCTACTGTGTGCCCACACTGTTCACCCTAAACGGCAAAACTCAAATGATTCTCAGCGGCGACAAAAGCGTAGCCAGCTATGATCCGGACACCGGCAAAAACATTTGGTACCTCAACGGCCCCACCGACCAGTTTGTCGCCTCCATCGTGTACAACGAGCAGGCCGACCTGCTCTTCATGACTGGCGGCTTCCCGCAGCACCACATCATGGGCATCCACCATGACGGCCAAGGGGTAATTGATGGGCAGAACAAAATCGAATGGCACCACCGCACGCCGAACTGGGTGAGCTACGTGCCCTCGCCGATTGCCGCCGGGCGTTATTTCCTGATCGTCAATGACCGCGGTTTCGCCAGTTGTTTCGATGCCAAATCCGGTGAACCCACTTGGGCTGGCCACAAACTCAGCCGCGGCGCCCATGCCAGTCTGGTCAGCGCTGTAGGGCTTGTGTATTTCACCGTCGACGACGGCACCACCTACATCATTCGTCCCGGCAAAGAACTGGATATTGTCGCCGAGAACGCCCTCGGCGAACGCGTATTCGCCAGTCCGGCCATCAGCCAAGGTGAAATCTACCTCAAAGGCGACCGGCACCTTTACGCGATCGGAAAATAGCAGAATCTGGCAAACAAACTGCTTTGATCAAGTGGAACAAAGCCGTTTTGGCTTGAAAAACAGCGATTTTGTGGTTAGTTTGAAAAATCAAGGTGGTTGCAACAAGCCAAGGATAAACCGCTCATGAAGAACTCTCTATTTTGGTGCATCGCATTTTTCTCCCTACTGCATGGATTATCAGCGGGCGTTCCGGGTATTCCCGGTGCCACTAACACGCCTCCCTCCATGGTCCCCGGAGCAATTCCCGGTGGTGTAGGGACGATTCCAGCAGTCCCGGGCGGAGCGCCCGGCATGGCCCCTACCAATGCCGTCCCCGGGGGCGTCCCAGGAATGATCCCTGGCGGAGCCATCCCCGGGGCTGGTATCCCTGGCGCCCCTCCTATCAACCCGGGAACTGGTATTCCCATCGGTGGTGTTCCAGTGGGACCGGGCACGACCCCTGTCTCAACCAACGCCCCACCACCACAGATCCAAGAAATCGTTACGCCGGAAATGATTCAGGAGGCAATGCGTGTTTACCTGCAGGGAGCAAGAGTCATTCGCGAAGAAGCAGAATACGGTCTTGTTCGCCAACAACATAATCTCGCTGTCCTTTACGGTTTAGGGCTTGGTGTTCCGTTAGATCACCAAAAAGCATTTGAGTGGTACAAGAAAGCTGCGGATGAAGGTTTGCCTGAATCTCAGTTCAACTTGGCCCTCGCCTATCAAAATGGAATGGGGACGCGCAAGGATTTGGTGAACGCCTTCAAATATTACATCTTAGCCTCAGCTCAGGGTCTCATGATCCAGACTGACCCCAATGAACTACCCCGACCTTTAGCGTCAGAATATCGTGATTACCTTGCCCGCTTTCTCAATCGGGAACAAATAGAAACAGGCCAGCGCATGGCCCGTGGCTTCATGACTAATCTGGAACGGCGGCGTTATTACAAGCGCCGCCAGCTATTCGATAAATACAAAGCCAACCTGATCCGTTCCGGGAAAAACCACATGGAACCGGATAATTATTCCGACTACCTGGAAATTCTACTGAAAAACGGCACGCAAATTTATGACCTCTATAACCGGACAAATTTCTTCCCGCCGATGATTGAAAATTTCACCTATCAACGCATCCCGCCACCGGCAATTCTGATCACGCCGACGGTAAATCCAGATGACGGACCCTTATCGCCGACGCCTCCCCCAACACCAGTGCCCCCCTCACCCGGCAATTAAACTGCATCGGCGGTTTCGGCTACCAAATGATGGCGCACCGCCAAACTCAATAACTGGCCAACCACCATCAGTGCCGCTAAATCCGCTTCGGCAAACTCCGTGTCCTCGTCGGTGTCTTCCACACATAAAAGCCCCAACTCTTCCCCTCCCCAAATCATCGGCACATAAAGTCCGGCGTTCATTGAAAGGCGCCGCACGCATTCCTCCTTGCCCACCTGTCGCCAAGAATAGCCTGTGCGAATTTCAAGGGCTCGATGTGCAAGCGTGTCGCTTAAAATAGGTTTTAATGCAGGACGATGCGCCTGCAATCGAATTCGGCCCGCCCCATGGTCCACCAGAAAAAACGCCGCCCGTTTTACCGTTGGCAGCCACTTGGTGACTCCATTTACGAACCAGTCAGCCAGCGCCTCATTGTTCTTTGCGCGGTGTATTTGAGCCACTAGTTCAGGTAGGAGTTTCAGAAACTCCTTTGAGCCGGAGCCAGCCTGCCCTGACTCAGATAAAGCCAATTGCCTGTTGGGCCGAATGCGGCCCATGGGACTCTTGCGGCTTTTCAAGACCGAATCTAGATCCGTTTTCTTTCGGTATCCCGGTTCGAAATACCGATAGCTTTCCTCTTTGTAGACCGGATAGGAATCGAGCGCCTCGAACGCACAATCATCTTCCTCCTGGGTTGCCGGCACATCAGGCATTTCCGATCTCCGTTTCGGCATCGCCGTATGCCCATTATCGTAACGAAATCGCATCACTGCCCCGCCAATGCGCACCTCATCCGAGGGATTCACTACACGCGCGCCGGACAGTGCCTCGCCGTTCACCAAGGTGCCATGAGTACTGGTTAAATCTTCCACCCAACATATTCCTCGGGTGCGCCAAATCCGGGCATGTGTACGTGAAACTTTGAGATCCGAACTCAGGTCCACATGAATCTCTTGTTCGGGATGTGTTCGCCCGACAAAGATTTCATCAAGATCATATACAAGTTCCTCCTGCCCCGCATCGGTAGTTAAATCAATATGAATTCCCTTTGCCGGCCGGCCATCATTTACGGCATCCGATCTGGATTTAGATGGATCAGAACCTGTAGGGCGATCTGGACGCCTCTCTGGACGTGGATGGCCGGGATTCTGCTTATTCTTTGGCGCGCCACCTCGTCGATGCGCCGAGAGCGGTTTGCGCAATGTGAGCTTAGTTCCACCCAACATTACTTCCGCCTCAGGCAAAACCTCCATGGCGGCCACCAATCGTTCGCCATCTACATGCGATCCCCCGCTACTGCCAAGGTCTTCCAGGAAAACCTTGTCTCCCGCTAGCCAGGCCCGCGCATGCACTCGCGACACCAATTCATCCGGTGCCAAGTCCAACTGCACCTCGCGCATTTCATTGCGTCGCCCAATCACGATCTCGTCATGCTCCAGCAACACGGTGCGCACTTCGCCGCCTTGTTTGATCTCCACCTCGATCATTAGCAGTCAGCTTGGCGAGAGGCAGGGCCTTCCGTCAATCATCATCGACAAACGGAGCTTGAGCCTACCCACCCTTGTCCGGCATCTTGTCTTTCCTCGCCATGAGCACCGGCACGGCAAGAGTCATCATTCAACGGCAAGACGGCGAAACCCTCGTTGATCATCATCTTGCCCACGGCACTTTCGGCATTGGACGGGACCCCGAAAATGGGCTGACGGCTGAAAGCGATTATCTCTCACGCCATCACGCCACCCTAACCCTTGCCCCGGACCAGTGCTGGATCGAGGACAACCAAAGCACGCACGGCACTTTTCTGAACGGCACCCGTCTCACCGAAACCACAGCTCTACCCCGTGATCAAGCTGTGCAAATCGGCGACCTATTTCTTACCATCACCACCCCGAGAGCCACCAAACACGCTGCCCGCCTCTATGTTCCCGGCGATATGATCGGCAATGGCCGCTATACTCTCAAACAGGAACTGGGCCGAGGCGGTGGCGGGGTCGTCTGGCAGGCTCGAGACGAGCATTTGCAACAGTCCATTGCCATTAAGCGACTCCCTCCGGAGCTCGCCAATGACACCGTTGCTCTCGGCGACCTCATCAGCGAAGTGCAAAAAGCCCGACTACTCAGTCAACCGCACATCATTCGCATTCATGATTTCGTCAAACTACCCAACGAACTCCCCTTTATCACCATGGAGCTAGTTGAAGGCACTGATCTGGGTTCATTGCGAAACCAGCAAGCTAACGTTTGTTTCACATGGAGCCGGCTCGAAGGCCTTGCAGTTCAAATGTGCGAAGCCCTTCAGTACGCGCACGAGCAACAAATCATCCATCGCGATTTAAAACCCGCCAACATGATGATTACCCGCGAAGGCAACCTGAAACTTGCCGATTTCGGCATCGCAGCCAGCATCTCGGATAAAAACCAAAAGGCTGAAATGGAAGGCGATGCCAGCGGGACCACCGTTTACATGAGCCCCCAACAAATGCGCGGCCAGCGCCCGGAACCTGCCGATGACATTTACGCGCTCGGGGCCACCCTGTACGATCTAATCACCACTAGACCCCCCTTCTACACCGGCGATATTTTCCAGCTCGTTCAAGATGTGCCGCCTACCACCATTTCCCAGCGCATGGCTGATTTCAAACTGGAAAACCATCTCCCGCCGCACGTGGAAGAGGCCATCATGCAATGTCTCGCCAAAAACCCTGAAGAACGCCCAGCGTCCGCCAAGGATTTAGCCGGTCTCCTGCATCCTGGTGAAGCCCCACCACCACCACCTGTGCCTGCCCCAAAAGAAATCGAGGAAATGGAATCCATCCTCAGCGAGCCCCTTCAGCATACCCGGCAATTCCTAGAGAAAAACCTCCCCCAACCCGTCACCAGCTGGTGGCGCGTAGCAGACTCCCGCAAACGCGACTACGCCTTGCTTGGAATTCTTTGTGGCATCCTGATTCTTCTCGAGTTGGTCTATTCCAAACTCGAACACGGTTCCTTCTGGCAAACCCTGAAGGCCAACCATTTTTTCCTGCCTTGGTAAAACGTGAAAAGAAGCGTCGCAATTACTGCAACCGAAATCCCATTCGAACATTCCGCCGATACGTCCGACTAGGATTCACCCGCAACGAACTGATTGAGACACTAGAACCTTGAGCACGAGCGCTAGCTGTGTTCGCTACTGGACTCGTAACCGAACGAGATGCCGGCGCGAACCGGCCCAACCGCGGTGAAACACGAAACCCGCCGTAACCTCCCACCATCCGCAAAATGCCCCCCCGATGCCGGCCAGTGGAACTGGCGGCCTGAAACGGCACGGTTAATACCCGAATATTTCCCGCCAACATGGGGTGGTGATTTCCTGAAGGAGGAGGAGTCACGCCTCCACCCATACCAGGTAGCCCGCCCGGAGCCACTCCACCTGGAGCAGATACAGGTAAACCTGTTACCGGATCAACACCCATACCACCCATACCACCCATACCACCCATACCACCCATACCACCCATACCAGGAATCAAGCCACCCATGCCAGGCAATCCACCACCCATGCCAGGTAGCCCGCCCGGCGCCCCTCCGGGAAGTCCCGGAGCCACTCCACCTAGAGCAGATACAGGTAAACCTGTTACCGGATCAACATTGAGGGCTTGAGTCACACCGTTAATGGTGACACTGCCGGTGACATTACCGGCGTTGCTCCCTTGAGGAGGGGTGCCATTGAGAGCTTGATTCACCGCAGCATTCTGCTGGGCATTAATCCCAGTAACCCCATTGGCCGCGTTCAAACCGTTGATCGCGGCCGTGCTATTAATCGACTGGAGCGTTCCGGCGATACCCATCGCGCCTAAAGAGCCCACCAACGTCTGCGCATTCGCAGTAAACGCTCCCGCCACAATCAGAATGAATGTCTGTCTCAACACTATGCTGTTATGGTGCGCTCTCACGCTGAAACGTCAAGCTAACGATTTAGGTGACAGTCCTAAACCCCTAAAATAATCAAGAAAACCTTGAAACGCCTATTTCATGGCCGCCTCGATTGCCGAGATGACTTCCGGCGCGTCGGGTTTGGTGCCAGGCGAAAATCGCTTCAGCACCTTGCCGTCCTTGCCCACCAGAAACTTCTCAAAGTTCCAGCCGATCTTCTTAAGCCCGGCCTGTTTTTTTAGGTTCTGGTACAACGGATGCGCGCTATCGCCGTTCACCTCAATCTTGGCGTACATAGGAAAGGTTACCTTATAGTTGGTGGCGCAAAATTCTTTGATCTCCGCCAGGGTGCCCGGTTCCTGTTTACCAAATTGATTGCAGGGAAATCCCAACACGGAGAAACCTTTAGCTTGGTACTTCGTATGCACGGCCTGCAATGCGCGATATTGCGAGGTCAGCCCACACTGCGAGGCCACATTGACCACCAACACAACCTTACCTTGATGTGGCTTCAAGCTGGTGGCTTTGTTGCCGATATCCTTAAGCGGTATCTCATACACGGATTTTTCCGCGACTGTGGTTAGGGCAAATCCAAATAGGGCGATGAATAAAGCTGAACGCATACGCCAATCCTCCTGCTAAGCTTCCGACCGGTCAAGCCAAGAAACTGGCCTCGTGAGTAAACCCATTTGAGAAAGCGCCGTCGTGAAGCTATGGAATGAAAAAAACCCCCAACTTCTATGCTATACAAGCTGTCAAGCCACCCTCTTCGTGGGAGTTTACGAGCTTTTGGGGCCACAAAGGATTGCAGCAGCGGTTTGGGAAGGTGAATGGATTAAGGCCAAAAGGGTTGGACGGTTGAGGGCGATTATAAAATCCATTCCGGTTTGCAGTATGCAGACATAAGGCGGTGGCGTAGGCTGATGGGCATGAGGGATTACAAGAAGGCCGAAGGCTCTAACATGTTAGCGACGCCGGTAAAATCAGAAATTGAGCCTCCCTCCTCTCTTGAAAGAATTTTAACAGGCATATTCATTGGCTTGCCAGCTGGCTGTATTGGCATAGCTTGTAGTGGCTTTGGCTACGAAATATTATTTTACGACAAGAGTTATTGGGGGTTGCTGGTATTGGTAAGTGGATTGGTTCTGATTTTTATTTCTTGGCAGATTTTGGCAGGCAAAACTAAGGGTTACACAAAAGAACAAAAAAGGGGGATGAAATCTGTTTACCCCGATGTAGACATTGTCAGCGAAGCCTTTGATGATAATGACTAATCCTCCCCGTGAAACTCCTTAAGCGCGTTGGTGAGCCTCCAAAAGGGCTGGACGGTTGAGGGTGGTTGGAGTGTTAGCCGGTTATCGTGCGGTTATCGTGTGGTTACCTTCTGTTTACCTTTCGGTTACCGCAAAAGCTACCAAAACACGTAAAGCGGGTGCATTCTGGCCCGTTTTTTATGTTGGTGTGTAAGGTAGACCCTCAGAAAACCGCACCTGTCGGCTTAAATGAAGATGGTGCGCACTGCTGGATTTGAACCAACGACCCCATCGGTGTGAACGATGTGCTCTACCACTGAGCTAAGCGCGCACTGGAGGCGGAAAGCTAACGCTTCCCGAAAAAGTTTCAAGCGTTTCTTGCGGCGGATTTCCGACGGCCTTGGCGTTGCACCAACGTATCTCGTTGCTCCCAGGATGCATCGTGCCCTGGGCAATCCAGATTGTAATGCAGCCCGCGGCTCTCAGGGCGTTGCAGGGCGCAATTGATGATCAACTCGGCCACCTGCGCAATATTGCGAAGCTCCAACAGGTCGGCGGTCACCTTGAAATCCCAATAGTATTGTCGGATTTCCTCAAGTAAATTTTCAATGCGCGCACGAGCTCGGAGCAGGCGTTTGCGTGTGCGTACAATACTCACGTAATCCCACATGCACCGGCGGATCTCATCCCAGTTATGACTGACCACCACGAGTTCATCCGGATTTTCCGCCGCACCGGAATGCCACTCCGGCAGGGCCACATCCACCGCCGACTGCGGTTCGGTTAACACCGATTGCGCCGCGCGATGGGCACAAACGAGGCCTTCCAACAACGAATTACTGGCCAAACGATTGGCACCATGCAGGCCCGTACTCGCTACTTCGCCCACGGCATACAGCCCCGGTAGGGCCGTCCGGCCGTCCACATCGGTTTGCACGCCCCCGCATTGATAATGCGCTGCGGGCACGACTGGGATGGGTTGCTTGGTGATATCGATGCCGAACTCAAGGCACTTACGATAGATGTTGGGGAAACGATCGATGATAAACGGCGCCGGTTTGTGGGTGATATCCAGCAGCATGTGATCAGACCCGGTGCGTTTCATTTCGCTGTCAATCGCGCGCGCCACAATATCGCGCGGCGCCAGACTGGCCATCGGATGAGCCTCATCCATAAATTCGCGCCCGGTCAAATCCTTCAACACCGCCCCTTCCCCGCGCAAGGCTTCACTGACAAGAAAGGACTTGGCCTTGGGATGATACAAACAAGTGGGATGAAATTGCGTGAACTCCATGTTGGCCACCGGCACGCCTGCGCGGTAAGCCATGGCCACGCCGTCGCCGGTGGCAATATCCGGATTGGTCGTGTACAGGTACACCTTGCCGCACCCGCCTGTCGCCAATACCACATGCGGCGCGCGAAAGGTTTCCACCTTGCCCGAGTTTCGATTCAGCCCATACGCGCCCACGCACCGATTCTCGCCGGACAAATCCAGCTTGGCCGAGGTGATCAGATCAATGGCGAAATGATCCTCGAACACACTCACATTGGGCGTTCGCTCCAAGGCCGCCAATAAGGCCCGCATGATCTCGCGCCCCGTGGCGTCCTTGGCATGCAGCACCCGTCGTTTGGAATGCCCACCCTCTTTGCCGAGCGAATAAAACCGTTCGCCATCGGCCGAAATACTTTCGCCCCGGGTAAACTCCATCCCGAGATCGATCAGCTCCTCCACCCGCGCCGGCCCTTCTTCAACAATCGTGCGCACGATCTCTTCGCGGCACAACCCCGCGCCAGCCCGCAATGTATCGGCCACATGCAGATCCACCGAATCAGTCGGCTTGGTCACAGCCGCAATGCCGCCTTGCGCATACTGCGTGTTCGCCTCGGCGAGATGCTTCTTGGTGAGGATCGCTACGCGTCCGTGAGGCGCCGCCTTCAGGGCAAAAGTCAGCCCCGCGATGCCGCTACCAATGACGATGTAATCAAATTCCTTCATGCTCACAGGGCGGTGTTATCAATCAACCGCACCGGCCCCACCCGCGCTGCCAGCAACAAACGCGTGCCGCTCACGGCTTTTCGAACGGGCCGCAAGGAGTCTGCGTCAACCACCTCCACATAGTCAACCGACACATCTGGCTGCGCCTCCATCAATCGCGTCAATCGACGCTTCAATCCCGCAACAGAATCGCCCACCGATTCTTTCGCCAATCGAATGGCCGCCGGCAGAACGGACGCCTGTTCACGCAAGCGCCCCTTCAGGCGCACATTGCGGGAACTCATAGCCAACCCATCAGCTTCGCGCACCGTCGAACCTAGGTTCAGGCGCACCGGGAAATCCAAATCCCGAATCATGCGCTGGATCACGGCCACCTGTTGAAAATCCTTTTCGCCAAAGACCGCTTCGGTTGGCTGCACGAGATGAAATAACTTCGCCACAACCGTCATCACTCCCGCAAAATGTCCGGGACGGTGTTCGCCTTCAAACTGGAGGGCTAAATCGTTCTCCCCAATTTCCACACTCGCCCCAACCGGATATAACGTCTGCGGCGCAAATACTGCGTCCACGCCCTCGGCACGACATAATTCTTTATCGGCCGCCAACGTGCGCGGATACTTTTTTAAGTCTTTCGGGTCATTGAACTGCGTGGGGTTCACATACACACTCACAACAATCACACCGTCTTCGCCGGCTAGTTTACGGGCACGACGGATGAGACTTAAATGCCCCCCATGCAGCGCTCCCATCGTGGGGACTAACACCACACGCCGCCCATCCCGTTGCCAACGACGTGAGTGCCGCTGCATGGTTTGAGGGCTAGTGAGGTTTTTCATGGCAAATAAAAAGGGCCGGCGAACCGGCCCCTCGAATTGCTTGCCGGCAGCTTAGTTCTTAAACTTCATGGACTGCTCCTGCGGAATCTCGTGGGCGCATGGCTGATCGGTCGGCGCATCGGCCTCCGCATCGTTCGCCGACACTACATTGTTCGCCAGCATCCACGCCTCGACCTCGTCGCCACTTACGTCCGCCAGCATATTGCCATTGATCTCCACGCACGGTTGCAACATCTGCCCAGTGCGCTCGATCATCTCGGCGCGGTGTTCCGGGTTGTTGATTGTGTCCTTCTCCTCCCACTCGAGTCCATGCTTACGCAAGACAGCGCGCACGCCTTCACTCCAGCCACAGGTAGGCTTCAAATAGCAGGTGATCTTCGGTTGTTCCATGTGTCTGAAGTATAGCGTAAGATCCCAAAAATGTAAACCTCGCGCTGGATTGATGATCCCAAACCGCGCACACTGCGCGCATGGCACGCCGTGTTCTCATTGCCCCGGATAAATTTAAAGGCACCCTATCTGCCTCGGAAGCCGCCCGGGCGATCGCCGCCGGTTGGCGCCAAGCTCGGCCCGAAGATACCCTTATCCTCCAGCCCATCAGCGATGGCGGCGATGGTTTCGGCTCGCTGATGGCCGAGGCGTTAGACGGGAAACCCACTTCTTGCGAAGCCTTCAACGCTGCAGGCCAAACGATCATAGCTACTTACTGGCTGACTCCCGATCAAACCGCGCTGATCGAGAGCGCTAATGTGATTGGCCTCGCCATGCTGCAGCCTTCCGAACGAGCACCGCTTGAAAACGACTCAACTGGCTTAGGCCAAGTCATCCAACACGCAACGACCAACGGCGCGAAGCGCTTGATCGTCGGCATTGGCGGCAGTGCCACCAATGATGGCGGATTTGGTATGGCCCGCGGCTTGGGCTGGGAATTTTTGGATTCTGCAAACAATCCCCTCCGCGAATGGCCTGCACTGACGCAGCTGAATTCCATTGAACAGCCGCTGAATCGTCCACTACCTCCGATCACGATTGCCGTCGATGTGCAAAACCCATTACTGGGACCCAATGGATGCACCCGAATTTATGGGCCGCAAAAAGGGCTCAACGAATCCGATCTGCCAGCAGCCGAACACGCTCTGGAAAAATTAGCCCGGATATGGAAGCAACAAACTAACGCAGACGCGGCACATATTCCCGGGTCCGGTGCCGCCGGCGGGTTGGGTTTCGGTTTGCAATGTTTCGCAAATTCCAATTTGCAGTCCGGGTTCGAGCTGTTCGCCGATACCGTTCGATTGGTAGAGAAACTGACGGAGGCCGATATCGTGATCACTGGCGAAGGTGGTATGGATCGCCAAACCGTCATGGGCAAAGGCGTAGGCGAACTGGCCAAGCTGGCGCGTCAACACGATTGCCGTTGCCTTGCCTTCGCTGGAACGGTCTCTGATGAAGCCAACCTCGAAAGTGTTTTTGAACAGTGCAGCAGCCTAACCGAACTGACCTCAAGTACGGAAGCTATCGCCCATCCCACCCGTTGGCTTCAAGTTCTGGCTCAACGCACCGCCGAACACCTCAGCGAAACTGAACCGAACTAATCACCGCTGGATCCAGCGTCATTTCGCCGAATATAGAAGTCCGAACGCGCACGCCTTTTGCGCTCCATTCTAATATTTCCCCAGTAACTCGCCCTTCCCCGCCAAGCGTGATCCACGCCGACTTTTCTTCGTCCGGCTGAATCTTCGGCGCGGCAAACACCACGGTCGCAATCTTCTCCAGCGGCACGGGCACCTCCGCAAACGAAGTTTTAACCATCAACTTTCCTTCCTCCACGCTGCCAACTTTGCCTTTGAGATTGTTCCCGTTGGAAAAATGCACATGATCCTCTTCGCCCCCGACCGCTTCGGCCCCGCGCCCGTTGGGCAACTGCCCATCCCAATGGCGCAAACGGATTCCAGAAATCCGCATGCGATCCGCCAATTGCGGGTTAAACCCAAGCGCCCCGCCTCGGCCGGCAAAACCATTGGGATCCTTCCAAGTTTTCACCAACTTACCACCCACCAACAAGGAGATCGCCGACTTCTTCTGATCCACTAACACCTTGATAGCAGCCTCTTTAGATGCTGGCCATTTAACGGACACCGTGCCGATGCTCGTAGAATTGTAGGTCAATCCATCGGGCGACGTGTTGCGATACAAGTGCGCGTAGTTTTGGTACAGGCGTAGTTTATACCCATTCACGGCGTTGTATTCACGCACGCGATCCCCACAAATCACCACATCCATGCCCGGCATACTTTTCCAGTCCAAATCAAACGATAACTCTGACAGTGCCGGCCATTCAAACTCGCGGCCAATCATGCTGCCAACTTGATCTGAGACGAGCGCCCCCTCCTCAAACCGCCAATGGAGGGCAGCCAATCCGACTTTTAAATCGATGGGGGCCTCCCCGCGGCGCACGCGAATCTTGAGCGTATCGCCCACCAAATGTTTTTTAACCGCCTGGATCAGCAGCGTCCGATCCAGATATGCTTTACCATTCATGTGCGTGATCAAGTCGCCCACCTTGAGCCCGCCTCGCATCGCCGGACTGTCCGCCATCACTTCAGTGATTACCACGCCGCCTACGTCCTCCCCGTCCTCGCCCAACACCACGCCCATCAAGGCCGCCCCCCAGCCGCGCAGACTTCTCGGCCCATGGTAAACCAATTCCCCCTCCCCGCCCGGCACCAGCCAAGCCAGATGGTGGCGAGGAACAGATAATTTGCCGGCAAACCAAGTCTCGATCTGCATTGCATCGGCATTAAGCTCATTTAAATTGATAGCCAACTCATCGCCGTTTCGAAAACGCACGCGTGCCGTATGCACCCGGCGTTTCGGTGCATCTGCGGCACTCAATCGCAACTGCCGTAAGCCCTTCTGGGAAATATACCGCACGCCTTCAAAGGCCGGGTGACGCCATGCCATCCCTCTCCCTTTTTCAACCCCGAGAAACTCCGCCTCAAAGCGACCCCCATCGGCCATCGTAAATACCCCCACTCGAGGCGCCGCCACCAATCCGGAGCCTAACAATATCCATGTGAGAATCGTTTTCATTGCCCCGCTCCTTTGCCTTCCGCCTTACCTGCGCCTTCGGCTCGACATAAAAGCTGCAGTTCCGATCCTGTTTCCGGATGGTTAAAATAAATCAGCCCCGTGAATCCTTGGCCCGGGAAAATGTTTTTAGGCGCTGAACTGAATTGCCATAACGATCGCTGCAGTTGCTGGCCCGTTTTGGCGTCCATCACATTCAACATCACGCTGCCCCGATCGTTGCTGAGCACCACCTCAAAATCCGCATGCTTGGCCATGACTACATCCGGCTTCAGGGCAATCTCCGGCACGGGCCCTTCGGGGATTTGAATCATCAATTCAATTCGCTGTTCATTACCCAAGGGCTGGGTCGTTTCCGCCCGTGACCAAGATTCACACACCAACATAAAGCGATCGGCTCCCGGCGAATCCCCTGAGCATCCCACCAGAAACAATGTTAGAAAAATCCAGCGCACACCGCACTGTACCCACTCCAGCGATTTTGGCAAAGCCCACTTATTGCGAAGACGGAGCCACTTTGTTGATCGTGAGATAGAACGTATTCTTGAAAATTTTTCCGTCGACGGTGTCTAGATTGTAGCGAATCGCCATCGAATGCACCGGCTTCACCTTATTCATTCGCAAAAATACAGACCGGCCATCCGGCAACAAGCGGACATCCAATATTCCCACCGGATCCCTGCCCTGCTTCGAGGGATCTTTCACCGACCAATCCTTGGAGCCATAGGTGCCGGACCATTGGTAATTCCATTGTTCAGCCGCCCAACTATCGACATCCTCAGCGATCTTTTTGTCGAGCCGTTCACTGAACGCCAGCTGAACGCCGGTGGAATAAACCTTCAACCCCACCGGGCGAGGAAACGGTTCACCGGTGTAACGCACGCGCTGGAGACAACCATCACGCACGGCCGCCGTCTGCCACCCGCGCAACCCCGATACATACAGTTGGCCGTCCTTAGAATTAAAGCGTCCACGACAGGCGCCGGAGAGAAAGCGCCCCGGCAAGGCCACCGCGCCACCGTTGTTACCGCCATCACTGATCACGTGCATCATCGTGCAGCGACCGTAGGAGAAATGGATCAGGCCGCCACCGAACTCATCCCACTGATTTTTAGGCACCCACACCTGTCCGCCGGCCGAGTTATCCAGCACCCGTGGGATCCACATCAGAGGCGGATCAAAGGTTGTCGGTTCTGTGGCCCGTTTGTGCATCGGCATATAGCCGTAAAACCCGCCGGCCTTAATTACATCCAATCGCGTCTCCGGCACCCAGGTGCCCTGCTGATCCGCGGCCGTAATGACCCCGCTGGGGCTCACGCCGAGACCGTTGGGATTACGAAAGCCGGTGGCCACCACCGAGAGTTTACTGCCATCGGCCGACACCTTCAACAGTACCCCTCCATGCGGCGTGCCTTCGGCGCAGCGAATGAAATACAAATTCCCTTCCGGATCCGATTCCAAACACGTGGCATACGAATGCCCGCCACCGCCGATCATGATATCGTTGTTAAAGGCCTCATAAAAATCCGCCTCACCGTCCTGATTACGATCATGCAGCCGCGTGATTTGGTCGCGCCCCAGCACGTACACCTGATCCTCCACTACCCGCAGCCCTAACGGCTGATACAATCCCGTGGCAAACCGCTGCCATTTCACCGCCTTTAACTCCGCATCAATGCCAGTCACTTTCCAAACATCGCCGTGCGCCATCGCCACGTAGCAATCACCGTTGCCCGTGAAATCATGTCCCGCGGTAAACATCAGCGCATGATGCGGATTTTTATATGGCACCGTAATGGTATCGATGGCAAACGGCGTCTTACGCCGATCCACCACGCCTTGGGTGACGATCGGAGCACCCCACCGAAGCCCCCCGGGCTTCAAGGCAATGCCCTGTTTCTCAGCTCCGCTAACCACTTGCAGCTCCTTCAGATTGATCTTCGCAGTCACATCCGCGAGCTTCATGGTGAACCATTTCCCGGCAGCGGGCTTCACCATCAGCATCCGTTCAAACTGCAAAGCCCCATCCGCACCGGCACGAACCCAGGGGGCATCGTAAATCTCCGTCTTACCCACATCGTAGCGCAACACCACACGGCCGCCCGCCAGATAAATGCCTTTGTACCGCACATGCCCCTTTGGCAATGGACCACTCTTGGGGTTACGAGGATCCGCAAAGGAGCCCGCCTCATTCGCCACACCCGGATTGGCTGGACTGGAAAAAATCATTTTTCCATCCGGCATCAGTGGATTGATCAACCCATATCTGCGCGGATTAGGCTTAAGGAAACCGCCTGTCCAACCGGCGCGCCACACGCAAAGATCCGTATCGAAGACCATCGTGCCCTCACCCTTCGCCCCCACCGCGACGGCGATCCCTTTGTGCGTGCTGCCTTTCGGGGTTGCAATGTGCCCGGAAACAAACGGACCAAACTTGGTTTTCGCATAGCGATCATCCATCCAATCCGCATCAGTCTGGCGCGTTGGATCGTTGACCGGCCCTGTGCCGCGCACGGAATTATCGATCGCGGGTTTGGCTTGCGGTTTCGGAGCCGGACGCACGGCAATCTTAAACGCAGCCGCTTCAGCAGTCCTCACCCTTCCATCAAAATTCCAACTCGCCAACGCCTTCTCTCCGGAATAGAGCGCCACTTCATCGAGTAATCCGTCACAACCGATGCCCCCTTCCACCAGTTGCCCCAAAGCAAAACCGCCTTTGCCGGGCGTCGCCGACTTGCCGGCCAAAGGTCGGTCCAGTACAGGTTTTCCGTTCAGATCGTCCACCCACAACCGTAAACGTGCCGGATCCAATTGCATGGCCACCTGATGCCATTTGCCGTCTGCAATCTTCCGATCCGAACGATATTCGCCTCCGCGGCCTGGAAGATACACTCTCAGCTCCCCGGTCTGACGGAAGGTGTATAGCTCCCAATGGGTGGGCGATGATTTCGGTTCACTGGCCGCGATGATGTTAAAATCGCCACTGCCAAAAATGCGCACCCACGCCGTCAGTTTAATCGGCGCCTGCCGCACCGCCGGCAGGCCGGGCATTAGGAGACCGTTCTTGCGGGCATCCAGCGCCTTGCCGGCTTTGCCGTCTGCGGTTTCAACCGCTTGAACAGTAGAAAGCCCGAGAAGACTCAATAAAATGATAAGTGGAGTGAATTTCATGTGTAAAAAATGATTAACCCACGTCGGGGATGGTGGCTTCGTGGCGCGGGGCTAGTTGACCGGACTTGATGTCGCCGCCTTGCATCACGGCGATCAGGCGCGAGCGATCTTCGAGAATGGAAATATCCGCCAACACATCGCCATCGACCACGAGGACATCGGCCAGCTTACCGGGCTCAAGCGTACCCAGTTCATCGCCGCGGCCCATGATCTCAGCACCGGTCTTGGTGGCGCAAGTGATGGTTTCCATGTGTGAGAAGCCGACGTCCTTCACGAAAAAGGTCAGCTCACGCGCGTAGGTACCATGCGGTGTCCAGGCGAAGCCGTAATCGCCGCCCAGCCCAATACGACCGCCGGCCCGGAGAATCTTCAATGCACTTGCGGCGCCGCCATCCAGAGTTTCCTGATGGCCATCAATGACGGCCTTCGGCAAACCAAATTCCGGCCCACGTTCTACACTGGCTTTTTCGAAAAATAATCCGGGCACACACGGCACATCGCGCTCAAGCAACAGATCGAGTCCTTCATCGTCAATGAAGGAGCCATGCTCAATCGAATCATAGCCGGCGCGCAGGGCGTTCTTGATACCTTCTGTAGCCCGGCAGTGACCGGTGACCTTCATGCCGTGATTGTGCGCAGTCTGCACCACGGCATGCATTTCCTCGAAGGTCATGCAGAGCGTGTGGTGATCGTTGGTGTCCGGCGCAGCGGCATCGCCGGTGGGATAGGTCTTCACCCATTCCACACCATCCTTCACCAGCGCGCGGACAGCCGAACGGGCATCTTCCACGCCGTTAATGATAAACACTAGGCCCTCCATGCCGATCTTGCGGAATTCCGGATTCCAATCCATCAAACCGCCCGAGGAGCAAATTTCCCGACCACTGGTGGAAAGGCGCGGCCCAAGGATGAGATCATTTTCAATGGCCTCCTTCAGCCAAAAATCGCAATTAAACAAACAGCCCCCCGAGCGTGCGCTGGTGTAGCCGCACTGCAACGCCAGTTGGCAATTCACACTAGCAAGCACGCTCACGTATTCCACCGGGTACTTGATATCCAGATCCGTCAGTTCGGCGACGTTGAAATAAGTGGCATGAAAATGCGCCTCCACCAATCCGGGCATGATCGTACCTCCGCATGCATCAAGCGTTGCCGCATCGGATTTCGGACAGTCTACACTCGGCCCGGCATAGGCGATCTTCCCATCCTCGATCAGCACCGCCGCATCCGCCACTGCCGGCTTGCCCGTGCCATCAACCAAAGTGCCGTTTTGAATAAGTGTCTTGCCTGCCGCAAACTTCATGACCGAAGTGTCCAGTAAGTCTCAAACCCCGTCAATCCCATCGGAAATGGGGATAAGTCCGGTTTGGAAGATCCGACACACTCTGGTCTAGTTTCCGAGCTGATGAGGAAGGCACTGCTTATTCTGGCATTGGCCGGGGAGGTTCTCTTCGGAGGAGGTTTATTGGCTCAAGACACGCCTACGGCATCGCCGTGGAAGGTGGACGCGCTGAGCAGTGAAGGCCAAATCCAATATGATGTGAACACCGGCAATATGACCGCCACCAACGGCGTGCGCGTCACGTACAAACCGGGCACGCCAGACGAGGCGGAACTTACCGCCAACGCCGCGACCATCAACCAACAGGCGGGCACCGCCGTAGCTAACGGCAAGGTCACATTACGGCGCGATGGGACAATCTGGAAATCCGAACAGCTCACCTATAATTTCCGCACCAAGAACATTGAGTCTGCCCGTTTCCGCTCCGGCTCATTGGCGGTGTTTATGGGAGGCGAGGCCATGACGGGCGATCAGACCAACGGCGTCTACCGCGCGCACAACGCAATCCTCACCACGGACGACACCAAGAACCCCGACTTCTTTATCAAGGCCAAAGAGGTGGAGGTAGTGCCCGGCGAATACGCCATCTTTCGCGGCGCGGTCGTACACGTTGGCAAAGTGCCGGTGTTCTATCTACCGTACTACCGCCGCAGTTTTAAACGCCATCCCTGGAACGTCCATCTGGAACCAGGTTTCAAGAGCGAATGGGGTGCGTTCCTACTAAGTGCCGTTCGGTGGCCATCTAACGAATACTTGGGCGGCGAGTTTAATTTGGACTATCGCGCCGATCGAGGCTTTGGCTTGGGGCCCTCGCTGGAATACAAAACCCCCGAATGGGGTGAAGGCAACCTCAACCTGTATCATGCTTCCGATGATGATCCGCTAACAGATTCCCGCGGCTTGGCCATTTCCCGCGAACGTAACCTCGCACAATGGAACCACCGTTACTCGAAGGATGAATTCAGTGCCATCGGCGTACTGGAATACGAATCCGACGAATACATGCGACGCGATTTCTTTGAGGATCGCTACCGACAAAATGTCCAGCCCAACAGCTTTCTGGAAGTCGCCAATCACTGGGACAACTACAACCTCAGCGTACTGATGCAGCCTCGTGTCAACGCCTTCTATGAGGGGATCCAGCGCAGCCCGGATATTCAATTCACCGGCACGCGACATCAACTCGGCGATACCCCGCTTTATTATGACACCGAATCAAGCGTGGGCTACTTCCAGCGCCGCTATGACTACGCCAGCGCCAGCGAGGACTACGGTCTGCTTCGGGCCGACACATTGCATCAGGTTTATCTCCCCAAAACCATCGGCGGCTGGCTGAATGTGACACCGCGTGTTGGCATGCGGTTCACTCATTACGGAGAGAGCAACGGCGTGGGCAGCACCAAGCCCAGCAGCGAACGCTACGTAGCGCACACCGGCGTGGAGGTTTCCACCAAGTTCTCCAAGATGATGCCGGAATTGAATAGCCGGCTGTTGGGCATCGATACCGGAGCCCGGCACATTATCCAGCCCTCCATCAATTTCGCCTATATCCCACGCCCCAATCGCGTACCTGATGAATTGGATAAATTCGATTACGAAATCACCAGCCCACGCCTGTTACCCCTAGAACTGCCCGAGTACAACGCCATCGATAATATTGACAGCCAAAACGTCGTCCGCCTCAGCCTCCGAAACCGACTCCAAACTAAGCGCAACCAGACCGTGTTGGATGTGGTGGATTGGGATGTCTACACCGATTGGCGCATGGATCCGAATAGCAATCAAAACACCTTTGCTGATGTTTTCTCTGACGCCCAACTCAATCCCCGCGATTGGATCAGCCTTTACTCCAATGTGCGCTACGACGTCGACAACTCTCTGTGGCGCGCCTTCAACCAAGGCATCAACCTCCATCCACAAAACCATCGTTGGAACCTGACCGCCGGCCAATATTATTACCTCGCCCACCCAAGCACGAGCACGGCCGATCGAACCGATGTTTACTACAGTGGAGCCGGCCTGCGCTTGAATGAAAACTGGTCCTTTAGCACCCGCCAATATTTCGATGCCAAAGCCGGCGAGTTGACCCAGCACGACTACATCCTGCACCGGGACATGCGCAGCTGGACCTTTTTCCTCGACCTCTCCTTCCGGAAGGACACGGGCCGACGCGACAACGAGATGGCCCTTTCCTTCAATTATTCGCTCAAGGCTTTCCCGCGCAAACCCGGTTTCAACTAGCGATCCTCAGCGACAAACCGCGCCACCACAGGCCGGTGATCTGAAGCGGCACCCCAACCCGAAACGGCCTGCACCCGCGTGCCGGAGCGATCCAACTCCCGCGCCATCCCCTTGCTGGCCAATTGGTAATCCAACCGTGTGTACTCATCTGTCGCCGAGTAAAAATGAGTCCACGCAACACGACGAGGGTCATATCGTTGATTGGTCGAATGCAGCCCTCGATCCCCATTGCGTTCCACTGGACGCAAATCAACAAGCCGAGGCGAGCGCCGCCCGATTAAGTCTTTAATCGGATCCGCATCAGGCGTGTCATTCAAATCCCCGACCACCAGCAGGTTTTCATCCGGGTTGGTTTTCAACCGTTCGGCAATCAACCGTCGCAACGCACGCGACTCCTCCAGACGCAGGGCAGCCTGATCCGCGAACCCAACCGGTCGCTTAGATTTCAAATGGGCATTGAATAAAACGAATCTATAACGCGTGTTTACCTGAATTTCCACCTCACCGATTCCCCGGCTTATCTGATAGCGCTTCCGATCCAGCAGAAAAGGAACCCGCGGATGCGATCGATCCTTGGCAATTGGAAACCGACTGAGCACAGCCAAATGAATAGCCGGATCCGGCCCAACCACCCAGGCTTCATACGGGTAATCCAAACCTTTGGCCTTCAACCTTGATCGCAATTCCGCCAACGCCGTTCGCCGGCCCATTTCCTGTAACGCGACCACATCAGCGTCAATTGATTGCAGGATCTCGACCACCTTCGCTCGCGACGCCTCCGGTTTAGCTTTGCGTGTGTCGAAGTCCTTCAGGAAATAGTTCTCCACGTTATACGTCACCACCGTGAACGTCTCCGCGCCATAAACCACCCACATCGACCCAATTAGGGCAACCATACATCTCCAAGCCATGCCCAACCTTATCCGGTTAAAAGGCAGGACGGAAAGACATTTGCCCCCGCCTATTCTCGTGCTATACTCTTTTGCCCGTTTATGGAAAGTGACAAGCCAGCAGAACTGACCGATATCCAGAAGGAAAACGACAATCGCGAGCTCCGTATCGACAAAGTGGGCGTACGCAACCTGCGTTTTCCCATCCGTATTCGCGATAAGGCGCATGCGCATCAGGACACCATTGCCACCATCGGGATGTTTGTGGACCTCCCACATCACTTCAAAGGCACGCACATGAGCCGCTTTATCGAGGTGCTCAACGCCCACGGCAACGTCGTACACGTGGAAAACATCCCGGATATTCTAACCGCCATGCAGGAACGCTTGGATGCTCAAACGGCACATCTGGAAATGGATTTTCCGTTTTTCCTAGAAAAAGCCGCCCCTGTCACCGGCAAAACCGGTTTACTTGATTACGGAGCTCGGTTCGACGCCACGGCCACCGGAGGTGACATTGATTTCGTACTCGAAGTCCACACTCATGTCACTACGTTGTGCCCTTGCTCAAAGGCCATAAGCGTCCATGGTGCCCACAACCAGCGGGGCGAGGTAACCGTTCAACTGCGCAGCAGTGAGACGGTTTGGATTGAGGACGTCATTGAACTGGTTGAAGCCAGCGCAAGCAGTGAGCTCTATTCCCTACTCAAACGGCCGGATGAAAAATACGTGACCGAGCGAGCCTACGAAAATCCCGTGTTCGTCGAGGACTTGGTTCGTAACGTCGCCACCCGCCTCAACGCTCATCCACATGTGACCTGGTACAAAGTCGAGGTCGAAAACTTCGAAAGCATCCATAATCACAACGCCTACGCCTGCATCGAAAAGGGCTAGAAAGCCGTAAATTCAACGGTAAAAAAGATCACTTTTTTGTGGCAATCCGGGTGTCTTTTGATACATTCCCGAACCCTTTTGCGGAAAAACCGCGAATAACCGGCAACCTAGACACTTTTTTATAATCGTGGCAGCAAAGAAGAAAACAGCGAAAAAGGCGGCCAAAAAAGCCGCACCC
>Ga0315321_10000880_pt1 | contig 22799 bp, 27 predicted proteins | sample M180m21515metaG_FD_203464 | JGI IMG/M metagenome (GOLD analysis project Ga0315321, IMG submission 203464) | Ammonia-oxidizing marine archaeal communities from Monterey Bay, California, United States - M1 80m 21515 | ecosystem: Environmental > Aquatic > Marine > Intertidal zone | place: USA...
CAGAGACGCCGCATTCTTCATACATGTCGCTCTGGTGTTCGTCATTTGCGAATCACCGGAGCGTCTGAGTTCCCCGACAAACCTGGGCATTGCGACGCTTTCTGGGCTACCTCTGAGCGAAAAAGCATCGTGAATCCAGGGAGGATGATCGCTTCGATTCGCTTCCAATCTGCCGCCATCACGGCCAGCCAAGGAGGTGTGATGCGGTCGCTCCGAAACCAACCACCCAACCACGGACGAAACCAATGAATACGACCACGTTTGGATGTCAACTGCGAGAACTACGACTTGCCCACAACATCACCTTGCGAGACTTCGCCAAGCGACTCGGCGTCACACCCACGTATGTCTCCCAAATCGAACAAGAGTACTGCAAGCCGCCCAAAGCCAACGTGGTGGAGAAAATGGCAACGATCCTTGGCCAGGACGTCGACGAGTTTTTGACACTCGCGGGCCGACTACCCGAGGACCTGTGCGAAGTGATCCGGACCCATCCAGCATCGATGGTCACCTTCCTGCGCAGCGCCGCACGTTTGACCGAAACCCAGATCGCTGAATTCGCCCGCCAAGCCACCGCTCTGCAACTGCAAAACGAATCCTGACCATGACACAAACGCTCGCTCAACCCCATGCCAAACAGATTGATCATGCAGCCGAAAAGTTTTTCAAGGAGACATTCACCCGACGTCTGGCCACCCCGGTCGTTCCCTTCCCGCTGGAATGGCTGATGAGCGATTTGCGATTAAGCGCAGCCTGGGTCGACATGCGAAGCATTCTGCCGACAGTCGAATCACTCGCGTTTTTATGCGTGCCGTATCGCAAGATCCTGGTCGACGAAAGCCTGCACCCCAACGAGTCACCCCAATTGCATTCACGTTTGCGTTTCACCCTCGCTCACGAAATCGGGCATTGGTGTCTGCACCGGAACGAACTGGGCGTCGCCATGCACTGGTCTTGCCGTGAACCGGCCCGAGAAATGGTTCGTGAACATGAAGCCAATCGTTTCGCTGGAGCGTTGATGATACCGGCGGATTTACTGCGTGCAGCATGGCGACAACGCTTCGGTTCGCGACCACTGCAGCGCGAAGATTTATTGCCCGATCGCGTGCAGCTCATTCGTGAAGAGGTCATTCGTCGGCAATACCAGCCCAAGGGTGAGGATGCCACGGAAAACCTGATGTTTGAGGGTGCCGTCTCGGCGCTAGCGTCCGAGTTTGGTGTTTCACCGCAGACGATGCGCATTCGCGGCGAAGAGCTCGGGCTGCTCGTGCGTTAATTCAGCTGTTTTTTTGGAAAACGTGTTAGATAATTATTTGTTCGTTTGTACTGAGGCTCCGACTCGCCATGAAAGATACGCATTTGGAACAGACCACACCCCGATCGACGCAGGAACTCTGTGAATCTGAACTTCGTTTATTGTCAGTATGTCAACAGATTCGATTCGGCAGCCTGTTTGGACTGCTTGTTACCGATGGCAAACCATCGTTCAATCCACCGCCAAAGATGCGGCGCAGCCTAAAATTGAACGAAAAGTCCGTGAGACCAAAACCAAACTCGTCTGGTTTCGCATTAAAGGATAAGCATCGGCTGCTGCTTCATGTGATCAGGGAAATGCGTTACGGCACGATCGATCGCATTGACGTTCGCAATGGGCTTCCCGAAGAAGTCAGCATCGAAAGCGAAATCGACTGATTTCGCCGACCAGCCCATTCGACCAGCCTACTCGACCAACCAACACCCTCTAACCCACACGATTTTGATCACCAGACAGTCGGCCGACCACCAAGTGGACGCCGTTGTGGGTGACGCTCCCGAGAACAGGCGAGCTGAACTGCACAATGGTCCCACTTCGCCAATTTTCAGTGCCAATTGTTACTTCGCACGCTTGTTTCTCCGCGTCACTCACGACGGTCCCGCTTCCAATCTTCGGCCTCTCCCGAATCCCAAGGAAGTGCAGTCAAGAAATGAGTTCGCAAGGAACCCTCACTAAACCAAAACGTAGTCGTCAAAGCGCAACCGATACGCTGTCAGCGGATCCCACTGAGCTGGCAAGACAGGTTTTGGAATTGCCGTTCACCGATTCCCTGATTCGTCGGAAAGCCAGCCAGCTGACCCGCCACCGCGGCTTTAGTGACACCGACGACGAAGACATAACTCAGGAGTTAAGGATTTCCGTCTATCTCGCGTGCCTGAAATACCGGCGAAGCGAGGGAGCGATCGAGTCGTTCATTACCACCGTCGTCCGCAATCGCGTCGCTGAATTGGCCCGCAATCGCGCCGCAAAACGCCGATCGCCTGAATGTGAGGCGGGATCGCTAAATCAAATCATCGATACCGGTGACGGTCCGGTTCAGTGGGTCGACATGTTCGATGTCGAGAAACATGGGCGACCCCGTGCCGGTCAGCGTCGCGGGGACTCTGAGCAGGTTGAGTTGTTACATGACATCGAAGCCGTCCTCGAAAAGCTAAGCAACGAGACCCGCGAGGTCGCGCGATTGCTGATGCACTACAGCTCGGCGGAGATCGAACAGCAACTCGGCATGCGGCGAGGAAAAATTCGTAGCCATATCTCGCTGATACGGGAGCATTTCGAGTCGTGTGGCCTGCACGACTATCTCGGAATATAGAAATTTCACAACCAATCCCGCTTCGTTTGGAGAGCTCAATCATCATGTCATCACCACTCATACAAGTCGTCGATTCACTCATCCAGGAACCTGCGGCCGAGTATCATGCCCAGTCGGGAAGGAATCTCAGTAGCCACTTACTGGCTCGTTTCCGTGAAAGTCCGCTCCTCTATCATCGCACGGTCGCCGGCGAAGTCGACGAGATTGATCGTCCTGCGTACTTGCTCGGACAAGCTGCTCATGCGTTGATTCTGGAAGGGCGCGCGGCTTACGAGCGGCAGTTCGCCGTGGGCGGACCAGTCAACCCGAAGACCGGGCAAACGTACGGCGCGAACACCAAAGCGTTTCAGGTTTGGGCCGACTCGCAGGGGAAACCGGTGTTAACTGACGCCCAGGCATTGCTGGTCGAACAACTCAGTCATGCGGTGCTGCTGCATCCGATCGCCGAGCGATTGCTCGATGACGGTGTGGCCGAAGGTGTTCTGCGGGCGGACTACTCGGGCATGCCTTGTCAGATTCGGTTGGACTGGTTCAGTCCCCAAAACGGCATCGTCGATCTGAAAACGTGTAACGACTTGACTTGGTTCGAGTCCGACGCTCGACGGTTCGGCTACATGCATCAAATGGCGTTCTACCGCGCCGTCGTCTCGCAATTCGCCCAGATGCTGGTTCCGGTCCACATCATCGCCGTTGAGAAAAAAGAGCCGTATCGCTGCGGTGTCTGGCAGGTTGGGCAGGACGTGCTGGGTCAGTGCCAGAACGAAAACCAAGAGGCAATCGAGCGGCTGAAACGCTGCCAAGCCAACGATCACTGGCCAACCGGCTACGAGCAGATTCGTCAATTCGATTACGTGTGATTCATTTGAACCGTTTTAAACCCCTAACAGAAAGAGAAAAATCCCATGATTGCTCCCATCACCAGCCCAGCGTGTGAGTGCGACTCCAGTCGGCGTCTCGACATCGACCAGCGGGTCAATGTCTCACTCGCCTTCAAGAGCTACTTGCGTGCCCAGCGCGAGTACAACGCGGCCGCCCGCCGCTTCAACGAATCGTGCACCGAGCTGCGAAAGCACTTGGAGCCGAATCTGCGCGTCGTGATTCGCGCCGATGAGGGTCATTACCTGCTGCAGGTCGACCCGTCGTGCGAATTCGACATGGAACCCATTGAGACTATCTAACAGAAGGAGATGGAAAGCAGGATGCAATTACTACAGAAAGTGACAACCGGCCGGCAAAACCGGCCACGACGTGTGTTGCTATACGGCACTCACGGCATTGGAAAATCGACTTTCGGGTCGCAGGCCGACCGGGCCGTGTTCATTCAGACCGAAGACGGTCTTGGTGAGATCGACTGTGCGAGGTTTCCCCTTGCCATTAGTTATCGAGACGTCATGACTGCGATCGAGGAGCTGTACTCGTCAGAGCATGATTTCGCCACCGTGGTGATCGACAGTGTCGATTGGCTCGAGCGGCTGATCTGGGGCGATGTCTGCCGGGAACGGCAGGTCGATTCGATCGAGGACATTGGTTACGCCAAGGGTTACTCGTTCGCGCTGACCCAGTGGCGACAGCTACTTGCCGGACTCGATGCCCTGCGTCTGGAACGTGGCATGACCATTGTCCTACTCGCTCATGCACGCATCGAGCGGTTTGAGAACCCCGAGACCGACACTTACGACCGCTACGTGCCAAGGCTGCATCGTCTTGCGTCACAGATCGTTCAGGAGTGGTGTGACGAAGTCTTTTTCGCCACCTACAAGGTCTACACCAAGACGAGTGAGGAGGGTTTCAATCGCAAGAAAGCCAAGGGGGTCGGCACCGGCGAGCGAGTTCTTCGCACCACCGAGAGACCGGCCCACATGGCCAAGAACCGACTGCAAAATCTGCCAGAGGAGTTGCCGCTCAACTGGAAGGCTTATTCCGACCACTTTACCAACCGTGACTCGAGCGAAGGAGAACTCGCCAATGACTAGTCTTCAAGGATTTGATGCCACCGCCGTGGAGCCGACCACACCGATTGAACCGGTGCCAAGCGGCAAATACGTCGCCATGGTGATTGAGTCGGAAAATAAACCGACCAAAGCCGGCACCGGACACTACCTGCAGTTGACGTTTGAAATACTCGAAGGAGATTACAAAGGACGTTTGCTCTGGGCTCGGCTCAATCTCGACAATCCGAATGCCCAGGCGGTTTCGATCGCCAGGGCGGAACTGTCGTCGATCTGCCGCGCCGTGGGAGTAATGCAGCCCAAGGATTCAATGGAGCTGCACAACCTGCCCATGGTGATCTCGGTTCGCTGCCGTAAACGAAGCGACAGCGACGAAATGTCGAACGAGATCCGCGGCTATGCGAGGAAAGAGGCTGCCGGTGCCGGGGTTCAATCTGGTACGCACGCGCCGCCATGGAACCGAACGGCGTAACGCTGATGCGGGAAAGGAGCCCAGGGATGGGAAGACGATCACGCAATAAGGGAAAGCGTGGAGAACGGGAGGCTGCTCGCGAGATTTCGAGGGTGCTGGGGATCAGCGCCCGACGCGGGCAGCAGTACGCCGGTGGGAGTGACTCACCGGATGTCGTGACCGAGTGTGATGATCTGCACATCGAGGTCAAACGCTCCGAGCGGCTAAGCCTCTACAAGGCGCTCGATCAATCGATCGTGGATGCGGGTGAAAGACTCCCGCTCGTCCTGCATCGCAGCAACCACAGACCGTGGGTCGTCGTGCTGCGTTTGGACGATCTAACTCGGCTGACAGAAATCTTAAACGGACTGAAATCTTAGGCATGAAGCTACGCCGATACCAACAAGCCGCCGTCGATGCGGTCTACGATCACTTGCGCACCCGTGGTGACAATCCGGTGGTGGTCATTCCTACCGCGGGTGGCAAAACGCCGGTCATTGCAACCATCTGTCGTGATGCAGTCACTCGCTGGTCGGGCCGAGTGTTAATCCTTGCCCATGTGAAAGAACTACTCTCTCAAGCCGCAGATAAACTGCAATCGATCGCACCGGACCTGAATGTTGGTGTCTATTCTGCTGGTCTTGGGTCGCGAGACACTGCCGGCGATATTCTCATTGCGGGGATCCAGTCTGTTTATAAGCGAGCGGCTGAACTGGGGCATTTTGATTTGGTATTGGTTGACGAGTGTCACCTGATCCCTGCATCAGGAAATGGCATCTATCGTCGATTTCTCGAAGATGCCCAGGCGATCAACCCGCTGTTGCGCGTGATCGGTTTCACTGCCACTCCGTACCGACTCGATAGCGGTTCAATCTGTAATGATGATGGCCCCCTTCACAGCACATGCTTCGAAGTCGGCGTGCTTGAATTGATTCGAGATGGCTATCTGTGCCGGCCGGTAGCAAAAGCGGGTGCGTCAAAAGCTGACACGACTCATCTCCACGTCCGCGGCGGCGAGTTCGTCGCAGCGGAAGCTGAATCCTTGATGAACACCAAACAGCTGGTTGACTCGGCTTGCCGTGAGATCGTGGACGCGACCGGTGATCGCCAATCATGCTTGATCTTTGCCGCCGGTGTTGACCATGCCCGGGCGATTCTCACAGCCATGCGAGTCGGCCTTGGAGTGGACTGCGAAGCCATTACCGGAGAAACTCGCAGTGAAGAGCGGCATCGACTTCTTCAGGCGTTTCGCAGTCGCGAGCTGAAGTATCTAGTCAACGTCAATGTCCTGACCACGGGCTTCGACGCTCCCAACATTGATTGCGTCGCCTTGCTTAGGCCTACTATGTCGTCAGGCCTGTTCTACCAGATGGTCGGCCGAGGTTTCCGGCTGCATCCCAACAAGCAGGATTGCCTGATTCTTGATTTCGCGGGCAACGTGCTGCTTCACGGACCGGTCGATCGAATCGCACCCAAAGAGAAGCAATACTCAGGCGGCTCACCCGTCGCCAAAGAGTGCCCGAGATGCCGCAGCTTGATCGCTGGTGGCTACTCGAATTGCCCGACATGTGGGCACGAATTTCAAACCGAGCTCGAAACTCGCCACGAAGCACAAGCGGCCGGCGGTGGGATTCTCTCCACCGATATCACCATCAACGAATACGAGGTTCAAGACGTGGCATACCGCGTCCACACAAAGCGTAATGCCGACGAATTGGACCCGCGTACTATGCAGGTCTCCTATCAGGTCGGGATTGCACACTGGGTCCGTGAGTACATCTGTGTCGAACACCATGGCTACGCGCGCACCAAAGCCCAGGCTTGGTGGTATGCCCGAACCTCGTTGCCGTTTCCCGACTCAGCCGAAGATGCCGTATCCATCGCGGAAAGCGGTGGACTCGCCTACACCGAACGAATCACCGTCCGATCCATCGCTGGCCAACCCTACGACCAAATCACCCGACACGAACTTGGAACGATGTCAGAACTTGTTGAGGCATCACTTGATCTTGACCAGGAAGTCCCCTTTTAAGGAGCAACCCAAGTTGACCATCTCGCTCCATGAATCTGCCATGCGTTATGCAGATCTCGGTTACCCCGTATTTCCCTGTGTGCCGGGACGTAAAGAGCCTTTGTGCGGCAACGGTTGTCTAGATGCCACCACCGATCTTGACCAAGTCGATCTCTGGTGGACGCAGCGACCCAACGCGAATGTCGGAATCGCCACGGAAGGCTTGTTAGTGATTGATGTCGATCACGGATCAAAGTGGCTTGAAAATGAGGAAGATCGATTGCTTGACCTTGCGATGGCACCACTCTCTCTCACTGCCAGAGAAGGACAACAGTACTTTTTTAGACCGCCGGGCGGCGAGGCGTTTCGTAACACCGCCGGGATGCTCGCCGAAAAGGTCGATACTCGCGCCGATGGCGGCTATGTCGTCGCGCCACCATCGGTTCTTGAGGGTAATCGCCGCTATCGCTGGGCCAAAGGCATGGAGCTTGATGTGGTACCGAGCGAATTACCTGAGGCTCCATCGTGGTTGATCGAACAGCTGCAACAACGTGTTGCCTCCAACAATTCGGTTTCAGGTGATCGTGATGCGTGCACCGGCGGTGAGGCCAATCCAATCCCCAGCGGCCAGCGTAACGCAACGCTTGCAAGACTTGCTGGTGTGATGCGTCGGTCTGGTATGTCGCGACAGGAGATCGCCGCGGCCCTAGAGGCGACCAATCGTCTGCGTTGCAATCCGCCTGTCGATACTCGCGAAGTAGAAAGAATCGCAGAGAGCATTTCTCGGTATCGGCCGGACGACATCACCGTCGCGTTGATGGAGAATCACTGGGAGCAATTCATCAAGCAACCCGGTGAATCTCTTTTTCAACCGATCACATCGGCTCAGCTTGATGCTGAAACCTACGAATTGAATTACCTGGTCAACGGTGTTCTCGTACGGGGCCAACCTGGGGTGGTTGCTGGACCCAAAAAGACTCTTAAAACCAACATCAGCGTCGACCTGGCGCTGTCACTCTCGGAAGGTTGTGAATTCCTCGGTCGTTTCGACGTGCCCCTGGCGACCCGTGTCGGGATCATGTCGGGGGAGTCGGGTGCGGCAACGCTGCAAGAGACGGCCAGGCGTGTTGCCAAGGCCAAAGGTTTGCAATTATCGGCATGCTCGAATCTTGTCTGGTGTTTCGATGTGCCCCAGCTCGGCGACCAGACACATATCGAAGCGCTCGGGAAGATGATTGAAAAGCACGAGCTGGAAGTGCTGATCCTCGATCCCACCTACCTGATGATGTTGGGAATCGGAAACGACGCCGGCAATCTGTTCATCGTTGGCGCGTTGCTCAAATCACTCGGTGAATTGGCCCAAAAAACCGGATGCACACCGCTGCTATGCCACCACCTGAAAAAGAGTGTCGCAGAGCCCTACGAGCCCGCTGAGCTGGAAAACATCGCATGGGCGGGGTTTCAGGAGTTCGTGCGGCAGTGGATCTTGCTCAACCGCAGAGTCAAATACGACCCCGATCAAGGCGGTCATCACGAGCTCTGGATGGGCGTGGGCGGCTCTGCCGGCCACAGCGGTTTGTGGGGCATCGACGTTGATGAGGGCGTGCGTGACGAACCTGGCGGACGGCGTTGGGACGTGACAACTCTGGAAGCCAGCGAAGCCTATCAGCACCGTGACGCCCATGAGGAGCAGCGCAACGAGCAACGCAAGGAATCCCGTGCAGAACGCAAACACCAGAAAGAGCGAGCGGCGCTACTTCATTCGTTAACCGAATTTCCGACCGGCGAGACTAGTCGTGTGATTCGTGAAGCTGCCGGCATAAGCGGTAGCCGATTCAAGGACCTAATCGAGGAGCTCATTGATGATGGACTGGCACAAAATCGTGAGATCACAAAGGCGAATGGACAAAAATATGAGGGCTTCATCATCAGTGGGACCGAGCTGTCCCAGTGATTCCCAGTGCGGCAAGCGAATCAGTGGGACAAGGCAGTCCCACTGTTTCCCACTGTTAAGATAGGTTCACTGGGACCACTGGGACTCAGTGGGACAAAACGTCTGTCCCAGTGCTGAGCACACCAGTGGGACTAGGCCCCTATAGGGGGCCGTCCCACTGATGTGCGATGTGTGATCGAATCCCACCGATGTGTCCCAGTGAAATCTGTCCCAGTGACGAACGTGCCCGACGCAACGGACCAAAGTGCCGCAATGGCATCCTCCAGAAAAAGATTAGGTACTTCCCGGCGTATGTCGTGATATCAGGCCCACGGGAACAGCAGCATTGTCAGTCAGAGTTTGTTTGAGTCCGAATGGACATTCAAACTGTTGAAAAGAAACAGTAACCCAGCCAACCGCACACCCACCCAACCACCCAACCACCGACCGAACCCCTTCCGTTTCTCTACTCGCCTTGGAAGGGCTTTACGCATGCAGGTCGAAATGTGGTCGCTTGATCGAATCAAGCCGTACGAAAACAACCCCCGTATCAACGATGCCGCGGTAGACCCGGTCGTTCAGAGTATCAACGAATTCGGTTTCCGGCAGCCGATTGTGGTCGACGCCGATGGTGTGATCATTGTTGGTCACACCAGGTGGCAGGCCGCGACAAAGCTTGGCCTTGAGAAAGTGCCGGTGCACATCGCCACGGATCTGTCGCCCGATGCGATCAAGGCTTACCGCATCGCTGATAACCGAACCGGCGAAAACGCTCAGTGGGACTACGAACTGTTGCCGATTGAAATTGGCGACCTGCAATCTAGCGGTTTCGATTGTGAGCTGCTTGGGTTCAACGGCGATGAGCTGGCAAAACTACTCGAGCCAGACATGCAAGCTGGCCTCACCGATCCCGACGATGTCCCGGAGCCGCCGGACGATCCCGTTACACAGCCGGGTGATCTTTGGATCCTCGGCGAGCATCGCCTGCTCTGTGGCGACTCGTCCAAACCGGAAGATGTGGACCGCCTGCTTGATGGTGCGGCGATCCATCTTGTGAATACCGATCCCCCGTACAACGTGAAGGTAGAGCCACGAAGCAAAAACGCAATCGCCGCGGGGAACAGCTCGTTTGCCGGCACCGGAAAGAAGTCCAGTACGTCGCAGAAGATGCGAGCCAAAGATCGGCCTCTCACTAACGACTTCGTTTCTGACGAGGAATTTGATCGCTTACTTGGTGCGTGGTTTGGCAACATCGCACGCGTGCTGGAGCCCGGTCGTAGCTTCTATATCTGGGGAGGCTTTTCGAACATTCAAAACTATCCACCGGTCCTTTCCTCGTGTGGCCTCTATTTTTCGCAGGCCATTATCTGGGACAAAATGCATCCGGTTTTGACGCGAAAAGACTACATGGGCGCTCACGAGTGGGCATTCTACGGATGGAAGGAAGGGGCTGGTCACAAGTTCTTCGGCCCTAACAACGCGACCGACCTGTGGCACGTGAAAAAGATCCCGCCGCAGCAGCTTGAACATCTCACGGGCAAGCCGGCCGAACTCGCTGTCATTGCGATGCAGAACTCGTCTCTTAAAGGCGAAAACGTGCTGGATCTCTTTGGTGGCAGCGGCTCAACATTGATCGGCGCCGAGCAGACCGGGCGACGTGCGTTCCTGATGGAACTGGACGCTCCTTACTGTGACGTGATCGTTGATCGATACCAACGCTTCACTGGCAAGCCGGCTGTGCTCGAGCGAACCGGCCAGTCGCCGATCCCGATCGGTAAGCGTGAGGAAGCGATGCGATGAGAGGCAAATCGCCACGTGTTCGATCGTGTCGGCGTCTGTGCAGTAGTCGTCAAAACGGTCTAGCACTGCAACAGGACGCGACAGTGGGCAAGGGTGTGGCCATAACGGGAGAATGCCGGCAGTTTCTTACCGGCGTCTGGGTGTGGTCGCTGATTCTTCTACAGGATCTCGCCAAGGTTGCTCTTGCGAATCGCTTCGATCGCTTCTACGGCGATCAGGTGCTCTTCAAGAAGCGGGCCGCCGGTGGGCTTTGCCTTGGTGTCGGCAGCCTCGAGGGATTCGGCCAATTCGTAAAGGCCGTCCATCGCTTGGTAGTAAGCCTGTCGAATCCGCTGGTACTTGTCGGCGTCGAGATTGGAAAGAACCTGGCGGAGGTCGGTGGTTTTTTGCGTGTTAGTCATGGCTCTGGTTTCTGTGTGGGCCGGATTGTTGTTCGCATATGACACACAGAGCCATGCGTGGCGAACCAAAGCAAGTTAACTCTGGCAAGTTATCCCAGAAGTTCTCAAAAGAGGTAGGGAGGCCTTTCAATGAGCGAGAACCAGTCGGTCGATCCGACCCAGCTTTCGGCCGAGCAGCTGGCGAAGTTGCTTTCAGCCGCATACGGAAAACAGATCGATTCTGAAAAGATTAAGTCGGATGTCGATAACGGTGCGCCAGTGAATTCTGACCGAACCATCAATCTGGCTCACTATACCGCGTGGCAGATCAAGGAGATGGGCCGTGGCAACTGACCCCCGCAAGATGCGTCCCGGTGAATTGTGCCGGTTGCTGAATTCAACGCCACTAGGAGAGGTGACCAGTGAGCGACAGATTTATCGGCACAGGCAGCGTGCCGGTAATCGAATCGGTCAAGGAAGTAACGTCGACCTGCTTCGCTACTGCGCGTGGCTGCACGAAACGCGTCACGCGCCGAAAGCGGTGTCTGAGGGTGATCCGTATGAGCGGATGAAAGAGTCAGCTCGAGCCCGCAATGCGGCCCTGGCACTCGCCGGTCGCGACATCGGGGAAATGCCAGAGGTCGCCAACCCAGACCGGAAAGATCAAGCTTCGCGTGATTTTCGCTACTTCTGCGAAAGCTATTTCCCTCTGACTTTCCACCTTGCTTGGTCCGCGGACCACTTGAAAGTCATCGATAAGATCCAGCGTGCTGTGGTCGATGGCGGATTGTTTGCACTCGCGATGGCACGAGGGTCCGGCAAGTCCTCCATTGCCGAGATTGCTTGTATCTGGGCCGTGCTTTACGGCCATCGAGAGTTCGTTTGCCTGATCGGTAGTGATGAGGGCCATGCCTGCGACATGCTCGATTCGATCAAGACAGAACTCGACAGCAACGAACACCTGCTGGCTGACTTTCCCGAGGTTTGTTTTCCGATCCAGGCACTTGACGGGATCTCCAACCGCGCCAACGGGCAGCTGTACCAAGGGCAACGAACTCAAATTGGATGGACCGCGAAAGAGATCGTGCTGCCGACGGTCAAAGAGAGTGCATCAAGCGGCGCGATCATCAAGGTTGCGGGTCTGACTGGACGTATCCGTGGGATGAAATTCAAACGGCCTGATGGGCGAACAGTCCGGCCGAGTCTGGTTGTCCTCGACGATCCCCAGACCGATGAATCTGCTCGTTCGCTTTCCCAGTGTGCCAACCGCGAGGCGATCCTTGCTGGTGCGGTTTTGGGATTAGCGGGTCCGGGCAAGAAGATCTCCGGCATCATGCCGTGCACCGTTATTCGGCCAGGCGACATGGCCGACAACATCCTCGATCGTGACAAGCACCCGGAATGGAACGGCGAGCGGACGCGGATGGTGAATTCATTCCCGACCAACGAAACCCTTTGGACCCGATACGCCGAGATCCGCGCCGAAGGGCTGCGAACTGGCGATGGCGGAGCGGCAGGAACCGAGTTCTATCGTCAAAACCGCACCGCGATGGACGAAGGCTCTGATGTTTCGTGGAAAGACCGATTCAACCACGACGAGCTTTCGGCGATTCAGCATGCAATGAATCTCAAGCTGCAAGACGAAGCTGCGTTTTTCGCTGAGTATCAGAACGAGCCTCTCCCCGAAGAACGTGTCGATGAAGACCAACTCACTGCCGAGCAGGTCGCCGCCAAGATCAACCGCATCGAGCGATGTACGGTCCCTATGGCTGCGAATCACCTCAGCGCGTTTATCGATATCCAGCAGAAACTACTGTTCTACGTCGTGGTGGCTTGGGAGGATGACTTCACGGGCTACGTCGTTGACTACGGCACTTACCCCGATCAGAAGCGGGGCTACTTCACCCTGCGTGATTCCCGGCACACTCTCGCCGGTGCGGCTGCTGGATCCGGACTCGAAGGATCGATTTACGCTGGCTTGGAAGCGTTAACAAACGATCTTCTTGGACGAGAGTGGCAGCGTGACGATGGTGCAGCAATGAAGATTGGTCGCTGTCTGATCGACGCCAACTGGGGACATTCAACCAACGTGGTTTACCAGTTCTGCCGCCAAAGTCCGCACTCGGCGATTCTATTGCCATCTCACGGCCGATTCGTTGGTGCTTCGACGATTCCATTCAGCGAATACAAACGCCGACCAGGGGATCGTGTTGGCCTGAACTGGCGTGTGCCGAGCATTCGTGGCAAACGTGCGATTCGCCACGTGATCTATGACACCAACTGGTGGAAGTCTTTTACCCACGCTCGTCTCGGTGTCGCCATGGGCGATCGTGGCTGTCTGTCCATCTTTGGCGATCGGCCGGATGCACACCGCATGTTCGCCGAACAAGTCACCGCAGAATACTTCATTCGCACCGAAGGCCGTGGCCGAACTGTCGACGAATGGAAAGCTCGCCCAGAGCAACCAGATAACCACTGGCTCGATTGTCTCGTTGGATGTGCAGTTGGCGCATCGATGCAAGGGGCATTGCTGTTTGGAACCGACATCCCGTCTGCTCGGCAAAGTCCTCGCCTAAGCTTCAATGAACTTCAGAAACAGAAGCGTCGTGATCAGTAGTGTGAACTCTGGAGGTAGAAGCTTCGGTGATTTCTGGTTTTTTTTCTTTATACCCAACCAAAACTCGTGTGACTCGCTTTCTTAAATAGGTAGAGGCAACCAAGACGGGTCAAGAATGAGCGGCGATCTACAAAAAACGATTGAAGAAAACGCCAAAGCACCAGCGAAGGCCTCGGGTGATGCTGGGTCGATCGAGCAACACAAGTTGTCCGAGCAGATTGTCGCCGATAAGCACCTCGCATCCAAGGATGCCGTGAGTCATAAGTCGCGCGGTCTGCGTTTCAACAAGCTGGTTCCCCCGGGAACGGTTTAAGCTCACTTTCTTCTCTTTACGTGGGGCTGTCGGGTAGCAACGAACGGAAACAAGGCGGGATGCTGAAAACTTTGTCACGGATGTTGAGCAGCGGGAAGCGAAGTCTAATTCGCACCTCCGGTGGAAGCTCGGCCCGACAGCCTCATTTCTTTCATCGACTGGCCGCACGCTATGACGCTGCGACCACCACGGACGATAATCGTCGCCACTGGGCTAAAAGTGATGGTCTTTCGGCGAACGCTGCCCAGAGTGCCCAGGTTCGCCGCACGCTTCGCAATCGTTCCCGCTACGAAGTCGCCAACAACAGTTACGCAAGAGGGATCACACTCACGCTGGCCAATGACTGCATCGGAACAGGCCCGAGGTTACAGCTGCAAACGGCGGATTCCGAAGCCAATCGCCGCATCGAACGCGAATTTCAGCAATGGTCACGCACGATCAATCTCGCCGAGAAGCTGCGAACCATGCGGCTGGCCCGTGCGGTCGATGGCGAATCGTTCGCGATGCTAACCAGTAACCCCAAGATCCAGTCAGGTATTCAGCTCGATTTGCGAGTGATCGAAGCTGATCAAATCGCATCTCCCGCCATTGAGGTCGGTGTGAACACAAGCGTCGATGGGATTTTGTTCGATTCACACGGCAACCCACGTGAGTATCACCTTCTTCGTCGGCACCCTGGTGATAACGGCTACGGTGCCGGATACCAGTACGACAAAGTTCCGGCTGCATCAATGATTCACTGGTATCGAACCGATCGTGCCGGTCAGTCTCGAGGCATCCCCGACATCACACCGGCCCTGCCGCTATTCGCCCAACTGCGAAGGTTCACTCTCGCCGTGTTAGCAGCAGCCGAGACGGCCGCAGACTTTGCCGGAATTCTTTACACCGATGCGCCGGCTGGTGGTGAGGCCGACTCTGCTGAACCCTTCGAGCCAATCGAGCTTGAAAAACGGATGCTGCTCACGATGCCTGGCGGCTGGAAGATGAGCCAACTACAAGCGGAGCAACCAGCCACGACTTACGCAGAGTTTAAGAAAGAAATCCTCAACGAAATCGCACGATGTTTGAACATGCCCTTCAATGTCGCTGCTGGGAATTCTGCCGGGTACAACTATGCCTCGGGTCGTCTCGACCACCAGACCTACTACAAATCGATCCGCATTGATCAGGCTCACGCCGAAGTTGTCGTCCTTGATCGGATCCTTTCCGCATGGCTCGATGAAGCTTCACTCATACCGGGCATGCTGCCCGAAGGTATCGGTGCCATTGCCTCCTGGACACACCAATGGTTTTGGGATGGGCATGAGCATGTCGATCCCGCCAAAGAGGCCAACGCTCAGGCCACGCGTCTTACCAGTCACACCACGACGCTCGCGGATGAATACTCAAGACGCGGCCAAGATTGGGAATCTCAGCTCCAGCAGCGAGCAAAAGAGGTCGCCATGATGCGCGACCTCGGTCTTTCTTCTGAAGATCAAGCGTTTGCGATTCTTGATCAGGAGGAGGCTGACGATGAGTGACGACACGGGATCGATCGAAGAAGAGGTCAAAGCGGCTGGCTCCCATGTTCAGTTCAACACATCTGGTGAACTCAAAATTACTGCGACCGCTGGCGACGATGCGAACTCATCGCTGCCACGCTTTGAGATGGTCGCCTACACAGGACAGCCAATGCGGATTGCCGGTTGGCGTTACCCGCTTGTGGTGGATCTGAGCGGGATGTCTGTCCCCTCTCAATCACGGCCCATCCGCTTTGCCCATGATGCACTCTCTGGCGTGGGTCACACCGATTCCATCCGTGTGGAAGCAGGTCAGCTAGTTGCCAGTGGTGTGATCTCCCGAGATACGCCGGCGGCTCGCGAAGTGGTCGCTTCGAGCAAGAACGGATTCCCTTGGCAAGCATCCATTGGTGCTAGCGCTGAGGAAGTCGAGTTTATCAAATCAGAGAGCGACGCGATCGTTAACGGCCAAAGCGTCAGCGGACCGGTGAACATCGTACGCCGATCGACGCTCGGTGAAATCAGTTTTGTGGATCTCGGAGCGGACGGAGCCACCAGTGCCAGCGTTTCCGCAAGTCATTCAAGTCTCGAAGGAGAACCAAACGTGGCAGATGAATCTCAAGTGTTGGAGTCCGAAATCGAAGCCTTAGATGATCCACCAACACCGGAACTGGATACTGTGATCGCATCAGCTCCAGTCGAAACCAACATCGTCGAGCCAACCGCTGGGGATTCGGTTTTGTCCATTCGCGCGGCTGCCGCTGCGGAAGTAGAACGAATCGCACAGGTGCGGCGAATCTGCAACGGTTGCCATGACGGGATCGAAGCCCAATCGATCCGCGAGGGATGGACGGCGCAGCGTACCGAACTGGAGGTGCTGCGCAACGATCGGCCGAGCACACCAGCCATTCATGCCGCAGATCACTCTGTCTCGGGCAACGTCCTCGAGGCGGCTTGCATGATGACCGCCAAGCTCGAGGACCTTGACTCGCTTTACGAAGAAAAAACACTTGATGCGGCGGCACGCAAGTTCCGTGGCGGCATCGGGCTGCAGGAGCTCATCCTCGAAGCGGCCTGGGCCAATGGCTACACCGGACGCAACTTCCGTAACAGCCGTGAAGCGATGCAGGCAGCGTTCGGTGGATCGATCGAAGCTGGCTGGTCGGGAATCGATATTGGTGGCATTCTTTCGAACGTCGCTAACAAATTCCTGCTGGACGGTTTCTTCAGTGTAGAGCGAACCTGGCGAAATATATCCGCGACCCGTAATGTGAGTGACTTCAAGACCGTCACCAGCTACCGGCTCGTCGGCAAAGACCAGTATGAGCGCGTCGCACCTGGCGGCGAACTCAAGCATGGCACGCTTGGCGAAGAGCGATATAGCAATAAAGCCGACACCTACGGCTTGATGCTTTCGGTCGACCGTACCGACATCATCAACGATGATCTTGGGGCGATCACAGCCGTTCCTCGAAAGCTCGGTCGCGGTAGTGGATTGAAGATCAACGACGTCTTCTGGACGACGTTCCTTGCTAACAGCGATTTCTTCAAGACGGCCAATAGTAACTACCTAACCGGTGCATCGACGGCACTCACGATTGATGGACTGACCGATGCCGAGGTCGCGTTCATGGATCAGGTCGACGGGGATGGTAAGCCTCTGGGAATCATGCCGGCGATGATGCTGGTTCCGACGGCACTCTCCGCGGTTGGGTCGCAGTTATTCAAATCGCTGGAGCTCCGGGATACCACGGCGAACACCAAGTACCCGGTCACCAACCCACATCAGGGCAAGTTCCGTGTGGAAGTGAGTCGTTACCTGAATAACGCCGCATACACCGGCAACTCCAGCAAAGCGTGGTATCTGCTTGCAGAGCCAAGTGATCTGCCAGTCATCGAGGTCGCGTTCCTCAACGGCCAAGAGTCGCCAACGATCGAGACCGCTGATGCCGACTTCAACGTGCTAGGTGTGCAAATGCGTGGCTATCACGACTTCGGTGTGGCTCTGCAAGATCCACGTGGCGGTGTGAAAGCCAAGGGTGAGGCCTAAGAGCCAGCCTGAGACATGAAACGGACTTCTATTCCTCGAGTGGGTAACGATTAATGCAAGCGACTTATGTGCAGGCCGGCGAGGGTGTTGAGTTTCTCGCGGCCAGTGACATCTCACGAGGCGATGTGGTGGTTCAAGGCGATCTTGTTGGCATCGCCACCGCTGATGTCTCAACAGGCGAGCTTGGAACCATCACGGTTGATGGGGTCTTCGACTTTGTGAAGGACTCAGGCGCGACGATCTCAGCGGGTGCAAAAGTCTATTGGGACTCAGTGAACTCGCTTGCCTTAATCGCTGCCTCAGGGAACAAGCTGATCGGAAAAGCAACCGAAGCTGCCGGATCGGGCGTGACACTGGTACGTGTTCGTCTCAGCCAGTAATCCCGTCCACACCCCCCCTCAAGAGGAAATCCGATGAAGCGTTCTCTGTGGACAGCCGCCGTGATCGTGTCGGTTGCCTGTTGGATGATGCCTTGCAATGTGCAGGCTCATGGCCGGTGTGGGTACCGCTTGCGAACCGTTGCTCACGTTCCCCTACGACTGGCTCGCACACCGGTTCGCTTTGTCAGAAATATTGGCCAGCATCGATGTGGCTGTGGCCCTGTGTGTGAGTGCAGGCCGGCGTGTTACTGCCATTGCCGAGCCAGCCTATTGAAAACAACGAAGTGTGCGACAGGTGCCTGTCCGGCGAAGTGATTCCCGCGTGCGACAAGGAAGAAAAAGCGTGAAGTCCACGATGTTTGCGCTGGCGATCTTGTTGACTGCTGGTGCCGAAATCTCCAGTGGCCAATCGGTCGATTGTCCCGACGACAGGCTCGCGGTCGATTTACCTCGAGACATTCGCAACTGGTTTCGTAACCCCGATGGCTCCTGCGTGCAGTGTTCGATCGGGATGTGTGGCGTTGACCAGAACGTCCCTGAGGCTGCGACTTTGCTCTGGGACACCGAGTATGGACCGCGGGAACGTGGCGGCTCTGGACCGTCTCGTGTTTCGGCTTACTGCCATCGCCGTGGAATCCGCGCTTTCAACATCACTGGTTCCAATACCTGGGACTGGATGAAGTGGGCTGCCGAAACTGGGCGTGGAACGGCGATCGGAGCAGGCCGCGCTCACTTCCAAACGCTCATGGGATACGAGCCCGAGACGGGCACCTGGTACGTCTGCAACAACAATTCCCCGACAAGAATCGATGCTTATGACGAAGCGTCGTTCAGGCGGCTCCATCTGGCCAGCGGTCAGTGGGTCGTGATTCTCGACTACCCGCCGCATCCCGAGCGGCCCCAGTACTTCCAGTGGTGGTGACACATTTGAGGCAAAAGGATTTGACAATGCGTTCTCTCTTTCTGGCAATCCTCACGATTGGCTCCCTAAGCAGCGCCGCCCTGGCACAAAGCAATCGACCGGAAGTCGACCACGCGGAAGTGATGCGACTCGGTGACACCGTCCAGTACGTGGGCACTCACGCCGCCGGGGCAGAGAACGCTGATGCCTTTGTCGCGGCGATGAGCCCACCAGAAAGTGACGCTGACAAGTGGTTCATCAGCGTGCTCACAATGAAGGGCTGCGCCCCTTGCGAGAAGCTCAAGCGAGACTGGGCAACCAACGAGTGGCTGCTTGCACTTGCGAATCCCAGCGATTCGAAAAGATCGTGGGCGCACTATAAGGTCTACGACAAGGATGACGAGAGCCAGAAGTTTCGCTGGGAAAAGGTCAAGATCACCGCCTACCCGACCATCATCATTCAGCCACCACGAAGTGAAATCTATGGAGACCCGGCTACGGTCGTGTTCCAGAAGGTTTATCAAGGTGACCCGGAGCGTTTGGCCCGCGGGATCAGTGACGCCATCCGTCGCTACATCGCAAGGCTACAAACGATTCACGAGTCGGAACCGAGCGGTCTAATCGGACAATCTGCTCCTCCATGGCAACCGGTACCGCGCACCGATCCCTTTCGACCGCCACCCAAGACACCTTTCCCTCTCATCGATCCCAATATTCCACCGGAGCCAGTTCCTGTTGCGGTGCCTGCGTCCATCTTTCCATGGTCAGCGGTGCTGGGATTGCTGATGGCCGGATTCTCCATTCCTGCCGTGATCGCGCTGGTCATCTGGGGCTTTCGCTTCATCCGAGAAAAGAGACAGGCAGCCGGCAAACCACTACTGCTCGACCAGGAAACATTCGACGAATTGATCGCTCTGCTGCGACAGTTATCAGAAACGCAGGCCCAATCAGCACCAGTTAAGAAATAGCAGATGACGGATCTGCTCAGGATTGGACAGAACTGGCTCGCTGGGAAACTGAAGACCCATGCGTCACAGAGCGTGACTTATAAGCGGGATTCAGCCGAGGCAGAACTACAGGCCACGATCGGCAGATCGACCTACCAGCAAGACGACGGCGAAGGAATCATCACGCGATCGCAAGTTCGCGACTTCCTGATCGATACATCCGACCTGGTCTCATCAAGCATTGGATCACTGCCCCGCCGTGGAGACCGCATCCATCAAAGTGATGGGGAGAACACGATTGTTTACGAAGTCATGTCGCTGGGCGGCGAGCCGCCTTGGCGATTTAGTGACCCGTTCCGCCTGAAGCTTCGCATCCACACCAAACAAATCGACACGATTAGTCCATGACCACCATCCTCCAAATTGCCGATAGCGTGACCGCTCAGCTAAACGCTGCCACGCTGTCTCAAACGTTTGAGGCGGAGCGACTTTATGTGCCCAATTTTGATTTGGAGGATATGAAGGAGTTGAGGGTGAGCGTCGTACCACGGGAAGTGCAATTCCTGCCGATGGACCGGTCACTAAGTCGTTATCACGGCAAGATCGACATCGCTGTGCAGAAGAAGTTCTCAGATGGAGACAACGTCGAGATCGATCCGCTCGTCGGTCTGGTCGAAGAAATCGCGGACACCTTTCGATTGAAGCGTCTCGACTCACTCGTGGCAGCGCGGTGCATCGAGGTGGAAAACAGCGTGCTCTATTCAACCGAGCACTGGGAGCAACTCAGGCAATTCACAAGCCTGCTGACCATGACCTTTGAGCTGGCCAAATGATCGCGGTGACAGCCAAGACAAAATTCGACTCCGCCAAACTGAAGCAAAAGAGTCACCAAGCCAACTTCCGTTCACTTGGTCACGCTGGGGCAGCAATCCGGCTGACCGCACGTCGCAGCATTCGCAGACGCAAGAAGTCCTCACAGCCAGGATCACCTCCACATACCCAAACCGGCAGCCTCAAGCGATCGATTCGATACGAGGTCAACAAATCAAAACCCGATGTAGTCATCGGGCCGGTCAATGAGATCGCAGGCAGGATTTGGAACCTACACGAACATGGCGGAGTCTCCAAGAAACGACGGCTTGTCAAACGTCACCGTTTTCGTGTGGGAGAGTTTGGTCCGATTCGCGTCAAGCAGCCGGGGTACACCACGAAATTTACAAGGGTCCGGCTCACGAGCGCCGCACAGGCTGCCAGAGCAACCCGGTTGATCGAGGCAGAAAACGAGCGACGTGGGTCAACCGGCCCAAGTCGTTACCCCAAGCGGCCATTCATGAAACCAGCACTCAACATCAATCGCTCCAGACTGCCGACTTTTTGGCACAACTCAGTCCGGTAACGGCGTTACGAAACATTAGGGAGGATACCAGAGATGCCAGAAGTCAAACTTGGTCTCGATGCAACGCTCACGATCGACGGAGCCGAGATCACCAACTGCAAAGATCTGACGGTTTCTCTTGAGAAAGCAGAGGCTGATGCCTCCACCCGCGCAAACAACGGTTGGCGTGCCACGGTCGGCACACTGAAAGATGCTTCGATCGAATTCACGGTTCTCAACAAAGATTCTGACACGACTTTCGCAACGCTTCAGGGGCTTTTCATGTCGGGCGATCCGTGCAACGTCAGCATCAGCGACGCCGGAGGAACCCTGGCGCTCACGTGCGAGGTGATGCAGTTCAACGTCAACCAAAATCTCGAGGAAGTGATCTCGGCGGATGTCACGCTGAAACCCACTCAGTCGACAACCGGAACCGGTTCAAATGTACCAACGGTCTAATCACACGCAGCAGTAGTGAAGCAGGATGCAAAAGTTTGTTGATCGCAAATCGAATGTCTGGGTCGTTGAGATTGATACGTCGACGATTCGCCGCGTCAAAGCGGTCACTGGGGTGAATCTGCTTGAATGCGTCGAGGGAGACTTGATCGAGCGACTCAGTAGCGACGTCTTACTGCTTGTCGACGTCCTCTACGCGATCATCCAGCCGCAGGCAGATCAACAGCAAATCACCGATGAGCAGTTTGGGGAGGGACTTGCGGGCGATGTGATCACCGATGCCACGACCGCGCTACTGGAAGCGCTGGTGGCCTTCTTCCCGGAGCCCCGGCGCCGCCTGCTGAAATCAGCGGCGGCGAAATACGCAGTGGTTCAAACGAAGGCGATGGAGATGGTCCAAGCCAAGCTGGACAGCCCGGAGCTGGAGAAACAACTGATCGATCAACTGAGGATCGACTTAACGCTGGAGAAGTCGAGGAACTGATCTACAAGCTTGCGGGCATCGTGGGTGTGGATCCAGGGCCTCTGACCTTAAAGCATCTCGTGTTGATGGCCAAAGCAAGACAGTCGCACGAATGGAACATTGCCAGCCACGTGATGGCCCTCCTTGCAGAGACCCACCGCGATCGACGGCGTCGATCACGACCGTTCCGAGCAAATGACTTCAATCCACTGTTATCCAAAACGAGCCGGCCGATCCCAGTCACCGTTAGCCAGCTAGCCGGGGTGATGGGTCGGAAAGCCCAAGGCCATACCACGCAGGATCCATGTCTCAAGTCAAAGCCGGAGCTGCCTACATTGAGCTGACGACGCGAAACTCGCGGTTTCTGCGCGGACTGGCCGATGCGAAGCGAAAGCTGCAAGACTTCGGTGCCTCGGCGCGGATGCTTGGACGACAGGTTTTTTCTGCCGGTGCAGCGTTGGCGGCTCCGCTCACAGCCAGCACTGCCATCTTCATGTCGTTCGACGATGCCATGCGGCAGGTTCGAGCGATCACGCAGGCGACCGATGCTGAGTTTGCCAAGCTCACTGATCGTGCCAAGCAGCTTGGAGCGACCACAAGTTTCGCTGCCAGTGAAGTCGCGTCCCTCATGACCGAACTGGGACGAG
>Ga0315321_10000881_pt1 | contig 22790 bp, 17 predicted proteins | sample M180m21515metaG_FD_203464 | JGI IMG/M metagenome (GOLD analysis project Ga0315321, IMG submission 203464) | Ammonia-oxidizing marine archaeal communities from Monterey Bay, California, United States - M1 80m 21515 | ecosystem: Environmental > Aquatic > Marine > Intertidal zone | place: USA...
TGTCGTGAGTTGAGGCTATTTGCCGTAGGTGTCCGAAGGAACGACACCGCGGAGGGTGACTTCAAACTCAGTTCCTGTGCCCATCTCTCTGTCTTGTAAGCGAATTGACCCTCCCAGACTCTTGACCACATTACGGACCAAATATAGTCCCAAGCCTGTGCCGGGCGTGCTGCGTTCCAGTTCATTGCCAAGTCGGATGAAGCGTCCAAAAATCTTACGCCTTTGCTTGGCAGGGATGCCTGGGCCATTATCAATGATTGAGACAACAACATTTTGTTCATCCGTCAGCCTTACGCTTATTTTTACTTCTGGTGTTGCGCCGGCGTACTTCACAGCATTGTCAATCAGATTACGGAACAGGATTTCAAGTTGTATCAGGCGACTTCTTAGCAGGATGTGTTCAGACTTAATGGTGACAGTTTCCTCTGATAGCCGATAGCGGACACAGATCGCCGATCCACACTGTTGTAATAGTTCATCCAGACGCACTAACTCGTCGTCGGCGATGTCACCCCCACGGTCAATCCGTGCGGCGTCCAGCAGGTGATTGATGAGCAGGTCAAGTCTTTCTACGTCCTCCAGCATGAATTGGTGAAAATCCTGTTGTTGCTGTGCATCCACACTGCGACGCGTCATGGTCTGCAGATAGAGTTTCAAGGATGCGATTGGGCTTTTCAGTTCATGGGTCACCGCGTCAATGAAATTCGACTGCCGCTGGTTTAGTTTAAATGCTTTGACAGTAAGTGTCAGGTAAGCAATCACGCCGGCGAGTACGCCGATCAACAGTACTGTACCCGTGGAAAGAATGACCCAGAAGGCAACGGACGATTCGAGGTTACCCGTTGCTCCCAGTACATTGCCAAGAATCCAAACGCCGGCCAACACAACAACCAGCACGATCATGACAACGCCAAGCGTGATTGGAGCTTTCAGGCTGCGGCGTTCAAGCATGTTTTGTCGTTTTTAAGAGGCGTCGTGGGGCAAAAGCGGCCGTCAGTGAAATGTTCCCTGGCGAGTACTGCTGCTGGTAACATAATGTAACGGGATGCGGATCTTAGTGCTTCTGGATCAATTCACGTACCTAATTTTGAGTAACTAATGACATTCGGGACACTTGGGGCGTGACGAGGGGGCGCCGAAGCGTAATAATGACGGCATTAGACACTTCGTTGGTGTGGTCATATGGAGAGTGATGGTGAGCGCCGAAACCCAGACGCGACGCTTCTCAGAAAGAACGATTCGTCAGGTCAATCTCGATTGTAAACGCGCCATGATTCGCGGCAGGTTCTGCCCTGATCGGAGTGAGGTCGCACAGCAACGCTGTGTGGCTGACCAACATGAAAGGGACGAGCATTTTGGAAGCCAATTGTGGTACTTCGAAGGTTGGGGGGTTGATCTCTACGATCAAAGACATGCGGTTTTCGGTGTCGTTGAGTACTCGCTCCAGTATGGACTGCACGAATTAGTCGAGGATGCCGTCTTCGAGTCCGACGACCAACGCGAGCGATTTCGCCAGATGTATGATCAAGAAAGGGTCAAGGCGACGTGGGATCATCCGTTCCACCGGTGGCTTGCTCTCGGAGTCGTTTTGATGGCCGTTTTCAGCTTGACCTATTTGATGATCGTGACGCTTACGTGAATTCGAAACCTGCTATTGATTCTCCCATTGTTCATGTCGAAAACGTCGCAAAATGCTACAGCAAATGGTCGCTGCGCGGCAATCGCAGGGTTCACGCACTGAAGGGCATCTCGCTCGAAGCTGCTCGTGGCGAGGTATTTGGCTTGCTTGGTCCGAACGGGGCCGGGAAAACTACACTCGTTAAGGTCTTGTTAGGTGTCGTTCGCCCAACGTCAGGAAAAGCTGCGGTTTTCGGGAAAGCAGCAGGTTCCAAATTTGCTCGAAGCAAAATCGGTTATTTACCAGAGACTTTGCGTGTCGATCGGCATCACACTGCTCGTTCAGCGTTGAGATTTTATGGCCGCTTGAGCAATATGACCAAGCAACAGATTGACAAGCGGAGCGACGAGTTGCTGGAATTGGTTGGCTTACAGGGGCGTGATCGGGAGCCACTGAAGCGATTCAGTAAGGGTATGAATCAGCGTCTGGGCTTGGCACAGGCGTTGATCCATGATCCTGATTTGTTGGTGTTGGATGAACCCACCGATGGCTTGGACCCTGTGGGACGCAGTGAAGTCAGGAAGGTGATCGAGCGTCTCAGCGCGGCAGGTAAGACGATCTTTCTTAATAGTCATATTCTGCAGGAAGTGGAAGTTGTGTGTACTCGAGTTGCGGTTCTCGCTGACGGCGAAATACGCGGTTCAGGCACCATTGCCGATTTGGCAGGCAAGCAAGATACCGATGTCGTTCTGTTGGACGTCTGTTTCGATGATGAGGCAGCCGCAAAGCACTTCATCGAGGGAGCGTCGGGGAGTCATCCCGATTTGCATTTGCGTTTTGACCCCAATGGTTCACCCCGTGGAACACATCGGCTCACTGGTAAGGTGACTGAGCAGCATTGCGTCGATCAGATTGTTGACTTGGTGCGGGCCGGTGGAGTCTCGATAGCGAGTCTCGATGTTAAGCGGCCAAGCTTGGAAGACACTTTCATGAAACTAGTCGGAAAAGCGACGCAAGAGGATGCTGGCTCATGAAACCGTACCTGGCAATTATTCGAGATTCCTTTCATGCGGCGCTTTCGTCACGAGTTCTTTGGATTGCTTTTGTAGCAATTTGGCTTGTCTTGGCGGCATTGGCGCCGTTTGGATACGAAGAGGATTTGACCGCAGAGTTCCGTGGTGCACGCGATTTGGCAGACCGGAGTCTGCTCAGAGGGCTGTTGGCTCAAGGTCTGAAAGATCCTGAGATGGCAGAAACCGCAGTGGGCAGATTGGCTGCAGCGATGCCTGAGGAGATTGCTAAGGAGTTGACCGAGGTCAGCGAAGGCGGCAAAGCGACGCTCCGGACTTCGACGTACGCAGATGCTTTGAATGAGTGTCTTGATGATGAAAGTTGGTACGACAAGGAGGCTTGGGCTCCCACGTTGCGACTAGCAGAATTGCGAGAACTTGATGAATTGCCTGATGAGGAACTCGATGAATCGAGACGCCGCCGCCGGGCACGTTTAAGAATCGAAGCAGCCATGCCTGGCGTCTTTGCAACTCGCTCAGCGAAATCCATCAGTCTCACCTATGCTGGGTTCGAATTCCCTGCCGAATTGGCTGTCGACAAAACACGTTTTGTTGGCATCATCAACCAGCTTGTTGTGCCGCTCATCATTGACTGGTTGCTTGGTTTTATCCTGATTTTTCTTGGAATCCTTGTGACCGCGTCAATGATTCCCGACATGTTGCAACCCGGATCATTGCACCTGCTGCTCAGCAAGCCCGTTTCAAGATCAATGCTATTGATCAGCAAGTTCATTGGTGGTTGCGCTTTTGTATTCTTATGTGTGATCCAGCTTGTCGTAGGTCTCTATCTGGTAGCTGGCCTGAGACTTGATATCTGGAATGTAAGATTATTGTGGTGCATTCCCGTTTCTGTTTTTCTCTTTTCGGTTTTCTACAGTGTTTCGGTTCTTGCGGGCATGCGTTGGAGATCGCCCATTTTGGCAATCGGCGTTACGACCATGTTTGGCGGAATCTGTTTTGTCGTTGGGATCATTGGGGGGGTATTTGACGGATTCGTGACGGGGCCGGCACGGATCCGAACAATGGCGGTTGCGGGTGATGTCACTTTCGCCAGTACGCAGGGCAGCGGACTGATAAGGTTTGACAAAGTCACCAATGAATGGGTCCAAATCTATGGGAGCGACGCCATCAGCATGGACCGTTTAATTCCACCGGTGGTTGTCGATGAAGACACCGTTGTCACGTCAAGAACCCAAGCAGGACGTATGAATCCATTTGGTTCTGGCGCCTCAGATCTGCTCGTGCTGAGTGCAGAGAATGATTGGGAACCAGAACCGAGTTTGAGTTTGCCGCCAGCAACGGTTCGGATATATAAGGCTGGTGACTCCCTGCTCACTTTGAGTGGGAGTAATCTGAATCAAACAGAGATCGCGGGGGTCCTTGCCGCCGCGGGTGAAGTGTCTACCGATGAAAGCGACGAAGAAGCAACAACCGACACGCCTGACTTGTCAGGTGGATTGTTCAGTCGGTTGAGCAGTATGTTGGGGGTGGCGCCGGCTGGTTTTACGGCGGTGCTTCCCAATGGAACAGCAATTGATCCGCCCAGAGTGGTGGTTGTTGGTGCCGGCGAGAGCGAGTTGTACGTCCTGAGCCGAGCACGGGTACTCCGCTTTGAATGGTCTGAGGTTGACCAACCATGGACCCTAGTTGCTGAGCATGAGTTGGAGGGTGATCCATCGATCAAGGGAGTGCTTGCGGTAGCAGGGGGAGTGCTTCTGGTTTCGCGAGCTGAGGAACCTATTGAGCTGTTGGACAGCGAAACACTCGAACCTATTGCACAGGTGCCTTTATCGGATCGATTGTTGCCAACCTCGGTAGCAGGACTCGGAAAAGGTAGATTCATGTTGCTTACGAGTGATGGTAGATGCAGGCTCGTCGCTCCGGGGAATGACGGTGATAAATCATATGTTCTAAGTGGCAAGGTGGGGCCCAGCACAGTCGAGGCGATCACCTATCATGCTGAGAAAAATCTTGTGTACGTAGCACATCACACGGATCAGGTGGATATTCTGAATGCGGATGACTTGTCAAAGCAGGGTGGCATAAGTCCATCGCTTAGCGTGTGGCGACGAGTCGACAAGTATTTAATTGGCCCACTGCGTTTTGTTATCCCGCAGACTGGCGAATTGGGTGAGACGATTGGATCAATAGTTAGTGGTAAATCCGCGATCATGGTCCGCGACGCCTCTGGTGAAGAACAACTTGTACGCTATGACATTCTTCGACCAGTTTTCAGCTGTTCTCTTTTTATAGCGATCATGATGGTTATCAACTGCACCTACTTTGGTACCAGAGACTACTAATGCGATGCTGTACTAGTTGGCCGCTGCGTTGGAGTGCTGTTGCGTAGCATTGCAAATGAGAATGAACGCGCTGCGGGTGCGATTTGAGTTGATGGTTTCTTAGAGAAAGTCGTGACCGCTTACCACGCGGTCACGACAAGTGATCTTTGATGCTGCTGTCATTGAGTGCACAGCCTACCCTTCGTGTCTCAAGACTACTTCACTATGCGATACAGTTTGTGACGGCTGCGTAGCAGCAGTGACTCTTGGTAAGGAACTGGGCTGGCCACTGTGAAAGGCTCGTCATCCTCAATCGCATTCGTTGACACGAGATCCGGTTGTTCATTATCTAGGGGGCCGAGCACGAATGTGGTTCCATTCTCCTGAGTAACATAAAGATGGTTGCCGGCAATGAGTGGGGAGCTGCTGTAGCCACCACGTGACTTTGGAAGTTTGATTGTCCATTCCGTTTCACCACTTTTTAGGTTGACACAGGAAACGGTACCCTTGGATGCCTTGCCGTCAGCCACGACATAAACGCGACCTTGGTAAGCAGCGGGGGTGGGTACGTCACTGCCAAGGTCATCGCGAAACCAGATAATCGCGTCCTTTTGTCTACCATTCACGAGAGATTCGATGTCGACTGCCGTTAATGTGTCACCTCTCGCATAGGGACAGAGAATGATATTTCCATCTGCTACAGGAGATGATATTGAACGCCAGTATTTCTCCTGATTCGGATTGAAACCACCAAGCTTCCCGAGCAGTTTTCCATCACTAGCGCGGTTGATTGTCAAATGATCTGCGCCCATGACTGCGATTGCTTCTTTACCTTTGACTGAAACGACAATCGGCGTAGAGTAGCTTTGAGCTGCTTCTTCAGGTGCTGGAAGGGTTCGGTCAAACTTCCATAGTTCACGTCCGGTCTTTTTGTCAAAGGCAACGAGGTAACTGGGGCCGGATTGCATGACCGCAATCACAATTGCTGTCTCAGTGAGTACAGGTGATGAACCCAAATCCCACCAAAGTGTGTCCTCACCAAATAACGATTGAAGATTTTTTGACCAGAGAGTTTTCCCGTTTGAATCGATGGATGCTAAGTCGCCACTCCGGAAGTAGGCAAATATGTTGTCACCATCAACGACGGGGGATGGATTGCTTCCGCTACCTTTGCGGTGTTTATTGCCTCGGTCTGCTCCCACTGTGACCGCCCATTTTCTTTTGCCTGTCTCAAGGTCAAAGGCAAGCAACTGGTTTTTGCCTTCCGCGCCAGTGGTGATATAGGCGGTGCCGTTGGAGATGATAGGTGTGCTGCCTCCCATTCCGGGGAGATCGGTTTGCCATGCAATTCCCGTCACTGCAGACCATTGAACCGGGAAATCGTCGCCGGTTGCCACTCCGTTTTGATGTTCGCCACGCCATTGTGGCCATGAGTCGACGGCTGAACTCGTCGTTGGCAGGAAAGTTAGCGTGAAAGTGATGGAAAAAATCAATTGGAGAAGTCGGCGCTGCATGGCTGGTATTACGCTCCGGTTGTCGGGGGCTATTGTGAGTTAGATGTGCAATCGCATGAATTATCGCTGCGGAAGCATTCTGCGGCAAAAAAAGCGGTTGCAGAATGATAAGATCATAATGACTGGGGAGTGCCCGCGGGGCTGCAGTGCTTCGAAGTCTTGTTGCCCGTCACTTTCCGCTATTGGTTAGTAACGAGAATAAAGCTGGCTCAGGTGTTGCGGCATGCTGCATCGTGTAACAGTGACAGCTGAGTGCCTGCGGTTGGATCAACCCATTGAACGAGCTCTGGACAGAAGTCTGACATGAAACGATTCGCAATGATTGCTTTGATGGTCGCCATTGCCTTGTCTCTGGATGCGAGACAAGTATTTGGGCAGGGGGCAGATCAGTCGAAATCCGAATCGAACGCATTATTGGAAGGCTTGGGGCCGCAGGGTGGCTTTGATCAGCGTGGGATCGAGGAGGCTTTGTCGTCAGACAACTTTGCTGATCGCCAAAGTGCGATGAGGTTCATTGGCCAAAATCAGGTCGCGACGTCAAATGCAGTGAGAAAAGCAGCGGAAAGTCCAAACCCGGAAGTCGCTGGTCGTGCTAAGTGGATTTTGCAGGCCTGGCAGAGAGGGTCTTTGCTCGGTGCGGATGACGGAGTTTTGAGTCCGAGTGTGACTGGGTCTCGTTTCGGCCTGTTGCTTGATCAGGGACGTTTTGATGCGATCCTTTTTGTGCTCGAAATCACACAGGGCAGGCAGCGATCAGCCGAGGTTCGAAAAGAGATTGCATCCTTGATCTCATTTAGGTTTGCATCGTGTGTGCGAGCGGCAATGGAAAGTCAGCAACTGCCTAAGTTCGTGGAAATCATCGGCCTCATTGCTGACAGTCGAGAAATGGCATTGTGTCGCCTTCAATTGCTGCAATTGCTTGGAGCCGACTTGGAAATGACGGCTTTGCTTCCTGAGTCAGCCAAAGGCTGGACTGCACAGCAACGCGACGAAACGATGGTGTTGTTGTTATGCCAACTTGGGAAAATCGATGATGCTATTGCTCAAGCTGAAAAACTCAACGATCGGCATTTTCTTCCGTTTTGCCTGATTCTTGCTTCACGTTGGAACGAGCTTGCTGATGATGCGATGACCGTCGTGAAAGATTCCGAAGTTGGAAGCGAGGCTTCTGTTCTCGCGTGGTCCCGGATTTTGGTTGCCGCCGAAAGATCCGGGATGAAAGAGTTGCAACGTGAGGCAATTGAGAACTTGTCGTCCGTTGCCTTTGATGAATCGGATGACGTCCGCGGGATCCGGTGGAAGTCGTTAGCCATGCACGGTCAACTCGATGCCGCCTTTGCGATTTTAGATCAGTACAAGCCGCATTTTTCAGCGGGCGTTGCGTTAGCATCATCAAGGCCTGCTCGCGCATTTGATGTCCTTGGGTATCCACTTGATCTGGTGGACACGAAGTACGATGAGTGGGTTGATCAGGCATTGGAGGCCCAGAAAAAGCTTCAGGAATCGAAGCTGGGCACCAGTCAAATGTGTCCTGAGGTGGATCGGATCGTACTGCTGGTTCGCTGCCTCGATTCTATCGGTCGTGATGGCGTTGCCTTTGCAATTGCAGAAAGACTATGCCAAAAGCAGGTCCCGTTAAATACCGGAGACGTGAAGTCCTACTTGCTTAGACGCCTTTCACCCGTGACTCGAAATGAGTGGATTGAGGAATTGCTGCTCGTGGGTAAACCCAGCCAGCTACAGGCCAATGAAAGGTATTTGCTTGCAGACGCACTGGGTGACTGTGACGCCGCGATGCTCTCGCTATTGATGGAGACCGTAAAGAAGCTAAAGGGATCTGCCACGTTCAGTGAACAGCTTTCGCTTGTCTGTCGAATTGTTCGGGGGCAAACTGGTCATGATCTCAATGTTGACGTAGTGCTGGAGGCACTGGTTGCGAACATCTTCACGCGGCTGGATGGTTTGCAACCGGCAACGAAAAAAATGCCCGCTTTCAGTGTTAACATACATGAGATGCTGTTGAGGGCTGGTAATCATGAACTTGCTTTTTCGTACCTGCGGAAATTTGCTGATTTGGGTGAATTCGATGCGATCGTTAGGCTTGGCGAAGCAGAATTGTTCACGGGCAGTATGGATAAGGCGAAGGGGTGGTTCGCCAAGCTCGACCGTCTCTCTGCAAAGACCATGACGACCGGTGATTACCGGCAACTCGGAAACCTTAGAGAGTTGGATGTCGCGACTGTCAAAGCACTGGTAGGGCGGTGGGTTAGCGCGAGAAGAATAGGAGATCGTGAGTTGACCTCCACATTAAAGAAGCAACTTGACGCGGTGCTGTGCTCGCCTTCGCCTCGTTTTCGCTTGGCGATTGCGGATTACCTGCGTGAACATGGTGAAAGTACCTTTGCAATGCAGATTTACCAGGGGCTGCTTCCGATCGCCGCTTTAACACCTGAGCCACAAGGAAATACCTACGTGTCGGCGAGTTTGTATGACGTTGTGCGAAAGTATGTGGTGACAATCCAAGAAGATCAGCCTGCAGAGGCGGCTCGGTTGTTCGATATTGCAATCATTGGGATGATTGATTCCAATCGCTACCGTGTGAGTGCTTATGTGACGCTGCCTCTGCTGATTCAAGAATGGCGTTTGGATGCTGCGATTCGCGAAAAAGACCGCGTTAATGTCGTTCAATGCCTAAACCGTATTCTTGAACTCGACCCATTGGATATCAGCTTTTCCGAAGAGCGGCTGCCGCAAATGCGTGATGCGGGTATGGCGGAGCTGGCAGATTCGGTGTTGGATCAGATCATGGATGAAGGAGTGGGATACGCTAAACGTTTTTCATTCGACGCGATGACTTGCAACAACGTGGCCTGGGTTGCGGCAAAGAACGAACAGCGTTTGGAAGATGCGTTGGCACTCGCAACACTTGCAGTGCAAACCGAGCCAGAAAGTACTACGTATCGAGATACTCTGGCCGAAGTACTTTTCTTGTTGGGGAGATACGAAGAAGCCTTGCAGATTGAGCAAGCTTGTCTTCTCGACGACCCTGGGCAGTGGCATCTGCATGAGCAAATCGAAAAGTACACCAAAGCAGCGGCGCGGAACACACCTTGAGTTTGACGCTGAGAATCTAAGCAGAGGCGATTTGTAGGGAAATCGTATTTGCGCAGGTACTAATTGATCCTTCTTGTGCTCAGAAGCGAATGTGAATCCCGCTGCTGTACCCGCGGTGGTGATGGTAGATCGGTTCTGGATAGTAGTAGCATCTTGGTGGTGGATAGTAGGGAGCCGACTGGTAGGTGCGCACCGGTGCAATGATTTGCTGATCCCAGTGTTGTTGACTCGGGATTCTTTGAACTGATCCCAGCTGCCTGTTCTGTTGGCTTGAACGGTATGGAGCTTTCTGCATTGCTGTAATGATGTTTTCACTGACACCCTGCTGGTGCAACGCAATGATCTCAGCGACTTGTGGTCGGGTTTGTACTCCACGTTGTTGGATCTGGTTGAGGATCACTTGCTCGCTCAAGCCATTACGTGTCATTGCTACGATATCGTTTGAGGAGACCGCAGTTCTGTGGTGCTCGGCTAATTGTCTTTGATTTTGTTGGTATTGCCTTTGGCTTTGGTAAGCTTGTTGCTTGTCCTCGGCGTTGCCAAGAAGACCACCAGCAAAGGCTCCGATAATACCTCCGATGGCTGCGCCGGCACCTGTCTCGCCATTGTGGTCACCGATTGCAGCACCGGCGACCGCACCAGCGATACCACCTACGGTGGCGCCCCGCTGCGTATTGCCTTGTGCAGACACTGGGCGTGAAACAAAGCAAGGGGAAAAAACGGCAAGAAGAAACAAGAGACGGTTAACGTGTCGAGAGAGAAAAGCGGTGTTCTGAGTCGTCTGCATTGGTTAATCCTCTGAAACTCGCACCATAGCGTTTGAGTGCCGCTATGAAATCGGGACAAAGCTCATTGTTCTGTTAAGAAGAAATGACCTTTGGTGGCAATCCCAATTTAATGGCGGGGTGGTCTCAGGCAGGCCGAGCATTGCTGCTGGAAGAAAATTCAGGTTATTAGCGACCCTGCGGATTCACCTTTGGGCCCATGATCGTAGAGATCGCCCTGACAAAGTCCTGGGCATCATCAAAATCACGATAGACGCTGGCAAAACGTATGTAGGCAACTTCATCCAGCTTTGCCAAGTGACGCATGACAATGTCCCCTACTTGAGAAGAGGTTACCTCGGATTCGAAGTTTGCGTAGATGTCCGTTTCAATATCTTGGACAACACGTTCGATGATATCGCTCTTAATGGGGCGTTTGGAGCAAGCTCGCTCGATTCCGCGGCGGATTTTCTCGCGGTCCAGAGGCTGCCGCGTTTCGTCAGTTTTAACGACCCGAACGCTCAGGCTCTCTATTTTCTCCGCGGTAGCAAATCGCCGTTGGCACGAGTTGCAGAGCCTTTTTCGGCGGACCATGTAGCCACCTTCAGCGCCTCGCGTGTCCAAGACACGGTCATTGTCGACGTGGCAGTAGGGACAACGCATGGGGCACCTGGGAAATGACGGACAACTCCTGACTCTGTATAGTATCGGAGGTGCGTCCAAAACCTGCAACCGTTCCACGGATTTCGTGGTTTCTTCAATTACGATTTTGAACGCGGAAAATAACTCTCCATCAAAGGAACTGTTCGGTGAATAACGAAAGTGAACGTGAGGAACCGCAGGAAGACGCATCTGAGCCCGAAAAAATGACGAAACCGCCCACGGAGAATGCGGCTGACAAGTTTCGTGAGCAGGTTCAGAATACGAAGGAAAACGTCGACGATTACGAACCCGAAGAAGAACTTTGGAATGGTGGCTACAGTGCCAAAGCCATGGTGGGAACGTGGATCCTGCTTGCCATCCTGTCTGTGGTCACTCTGATCCTGCCCTTTTTTGTATCGTTTCTTACCATCCAGCTCTCTCTAGGGGGGATCGTTTTGATGTGGTTGGTCGGTGCCGTGGTCTACGGGTATCGACGCTTTGGGGTGCACTATGAACTTACAAGCCAGCGTTTCATCCACCAGACTGGGATTTTGACCCGGGCCACAGATCGAATCGAAGTGATTGACATCGATGACGTCAGTTTTACGCAGGGACCAGTACAGAGAATGTTCGGAGTTGGTAGAATTACGGTCACCAGCAGTGACAGATCACACCCTCTTTTGCATATGATAGGTATCGGGGATGTGAAAAGTGTGGCTGGCCTGATTGATGATGTGCGAAGAAAAGAGCGCCGCCGCCGCAGTCTGCACATCGAAGCGATCTAGTAGCGAGCTGTCCAGTTCAGTGTTGAAAGACAACGGAGGGATGATCAGGTGACCAAGTGGTTTGTTCAGCAGGACGAGAGCCAAGAAGACCTCGGGCCGCTACGACCGAGCGAGCTACTGGATTTGGTGCGTTGCGGGAAGGTGACGTCCGAATCCATTCTGCGAAAAGATGATTCGAGTTGGTTTTCCGCTTCGGATGTTGGCGGCCTATTCGAAGCCGCCATGCGACCGACGATTCGCTATTTTTGTCCTCAGTGTGAGACAGAAGTGACCGAGCCACCGGTCAACTGCCACGAATGTGGTCGCGAGATTCATCGGGCGTTAACGGAGATCACAGAGAACACCATTGTGAATCAGGCAGACCAAACGGTTGTCGGAAATGCCGGCAACTCTGTCAAAAACTGGCTCAAAAAGAAACGCATCGTCAAGAATCGGGAAATCGATCCTCAGTGAGCTATGGCTCTCTCCAAGGTCGGGATTGCCCCAGCGATCCCCAGTTGTCTTGATTGCACTGGCCGGACTGCGATCAGCAACCGGCACCGATAATCGTTTGCTGAATCAGCTCATCGAGTCCTAGTAGCGGAATTCAGCTCCAAGTGTACCGCCGGCTACGAAGAAGTCGCTCCCGGTTCGTACACTGTTGATCCTGCCGATTGTGTTGCGGAATTGGTCCGTCGCAGTTCCGACACCACCCAGCCACCACAGCTCACCGGCAGCCCGGATGCTGATACAGTCAGTGACTTGAAAACGCAGGCCACCTGCAACTTCAACCAAGCCGGATACCGATACAGAGTCGTCGTCCGCCAGGATGACCGTGTCAATATTATTGCGGTAATCAAGATCCAAATCAGCGAAGTTGGCAAATACTCCTGCGCGAGCCCGGAAATCGGTGTAACCGCGTCTGCAGATTGGGTAGAGCAGGTCGACGCCCACTTGGCCACCAATCATGTGGTTTTTGACTTCACTGGTGAGTGAACCAAGAGTTGTGGGTGTAAGCCCACCGGCAGTAGCGTTTTCGCCAAGGTAGGTGTAGAGTTCCTGATAGTCGATGTAGCGAACGCCAAACAGGCACCTTGCTACGTCGTAACCCACCATGGTTTTGTTGGCCTCGACGGACCAGTATTGAGCTTCGAGGCTTTGGCTTTGTTCAATAGAGTTCACGAATGCGGTAATGTCCGTGGAGTCGAACGGAGCTACAGGATTCAAAAATGTATTGATTCCTCCGGCAGGATTGCTTGCTGCACCAGACTGTTTCCATTCTGCCACGCCAGTGAAGCTTAGTTCACAGCCGTTGATACAGTCGGGAACCCAACCGATCGTCAATCGCGGGATTAGCTCAAAGTCATAATCATCCATCAGAAAGTTTGGACTTGCTGAATAGCTTCCGCTCTGACGCTGCATGAACAGACTCTCAATCGACACGTAGCAAAATGGCTCGCACGGTGCACAAAGATTGCCCATGGGATAGCCTGATCCGCGAACTCCACGACAGTTGCCCCGGCAGGATCGCGTCTGGCAGGATTGACATCCCACTTGCATGACACTTCCCTTCTCCGCCTGGCCGACTGCGGTCGCGACAGCGAGGTCGCTTGCATCGACCACCGTGTAATTTTCTGTTCCCAGTGTGATGACGCCGCTTCCAGTGGCAGGTGCGTCTGCAAGCGAAGCCTTTGCAGGCGTAACGCCGACGAGTGCGTTCTGCCCAAGAGCGGTACCGGAAACAGCGGTCACCATTAAAATGGCGACGTAACGGGAGACAAGTTGCCAACCGCTAGTACCGCATTCGCCGGAAGCAACAATGCTGCTTGGGAGATTCAGACGGATCCTCATGATCAAACCTCTTAAATCGATACGGCGGGATGCCGTGCCGTGGTCAACCAAATCGGTTTTCCACGTGTTGAGACGGGAACGGATTGACTTATTTTATTGTTAGCTGATCTTTAACTGGGATCAGGCATGATTTGCGTACCATGCGTATTATCTTCTCTGCTGAGTCGGGTGACTCACAAACGCCTGTGACCCACAATTCACCTCGTACGAGTTGTACTTTGGCTTGGCTGTGTGGGAAAACTTTCTGAATTGACTGATTCAGTAAATTAGTTGTGTTCTCGATGGAGTTGCCTTCGCTAGGTACCACCTCGTTGACGTGGATTTCAAAAGCACGCATCAGCACTTCATCGTTCTCACCACCCGTTTGTGCCCAGACAACAAGTTGGGTCGTTCCGATTCCGGTACCGATCAACTTGAGCTGGTTGGGACCGGAGGCGAACGCTTGGCAAACGCCCTTGTCCCCTACTCGTACCCCTCGCACTGATCCGCCAAGGGTCAGAGAACGCACTTGTGCCTGGTTCATGTGCAGTGGCGTGAGCTTGATGTCAGGCGACAGAACCAAATCCCTGTCTTTGAGTTGGCTGGCCGTATCCAGACGCATTGCTTGCTGCAAATCGACGGTGAGTGGTTGTGCTTTCTTATTGCTGAGAATCATTTCCGGTACAGACTGAACCTTGGCTGATTTGGTAGAAGCGGCCGGCGGTTGTCGTTGAACTGTTCCGGGGATCGCCTGTACAGCAACAGGTGGGCGGTACCTCTTTCGCAGAATGCTGGTTCCGGAAGGTACTTCTGATTCGCTCGTTGGAGTGTCAGCGATTGCGGCTTTCGTTTGCACCTGGTTGTTAGCAACGGATGTGACTTTGGGGGCGGGATTTGGGTCCGTCGCAGCCACTGGCGGTTTCGCTTTCGCAACAGGTTCTGCTTTTGCAATGTTACCTGCTGTATTCTCTTTGAATTCAGAATTAGGCAAAGTGATTGGAGCAACAACACCTCTGGCTATCGGGCTCTGGTTCGTCGTCTGCTCAGTGGTGCGTTCTGATTCCAAGGCGACGTTAACTCTCGGACGGTCTTTGCTGATCTTGTACTTCTCTACCCGCACAGCTTGGTTCATTGCTTTTGTCTTGGGAGCTGCTGGCTCTTTGATTGCGGCGGTACTGTTTTTTCGTTGCCTATTGAAAGGGTTGACCAGCTCCGTTTTTCCCTCGGATTTCGCAAATTCCGCATGCGGATTGTTCCGGGCATGCTCCTCCGGCGATGGACGTTCAACTTTGATGATTGACCGCCCTGCCTCTCCATTTGGTGATGTCGTCGCGATCTTGCCGGGAATATTGATCGGGGTTGGTAATGTAAGTTTGCTGCTGCCTGAATCCATCTTAGGAGCTTGTTTGGTTGCCGCGCGAGATTGGGCAAGGATGGAGGAGGCTCCCTCGGAATCTTTTGCTTGTACCATCGGCTTGGCCTTTTCTCCGAATACTGAGAATGGCTTTGCTGGGCTGATGGATTTGACATTTTCCGCGCCGATTCTTGGCTGGAATTGCTCGACGGCTGCTATAGAAAGTTTCTCATGAGATCCTGCTGACGACTTGTCATTCGGGGTGATCCGCTTTGCCGTGGCAGGCAACTTTGGCATCCGCGTTGGAACTGAAACTTCTTTAGGAGAAGAGGCTGGGGTGGGAAGGCTCAAGCCGGCACCCAAACCACTCTGGTTCGCCAAAATAGGTTGAGCGATCGTGCTCTTCCTGTTTGGAGCCCTTTTTGGTTTTGGCCTTGCCGAGGTGACGACACTGCCGTCCTCCCTGACTGTCACCGGTGCTGGTAACGAGTGTTGCTCCGGCTGCGGTTTGATCGTGGGTAGTTTTGTCAGCTTGTTTGGCTCGCCGTTAGCCAGAGTTTTTTCGGTAGGAGCGACTTCAGCGACGTCAGAGAGTGAGAAGAAGATTGGAGCCGCTTCTTCGTCTTTTGTTTCGTTGCTGGTGTCCCGCGGCGTCTGAGAGAGCATTGAAGCAATCGACGCTCCTTGGGAACGTTTTTTCGGGGCAGCGATCTGAGTCGGTTTGACAGCGGGTGCAGGTTTTGTCTTCGGCTCTGGTTTTGTCTTTATCTTCGGACTGGATGCAAGCGGCTTGGACGACTTCGGTGAAGTTTTCGCTACCGTTGCAGGTGGCTTTGATTGCTTTTCTGGTTCGGCGGGTAGGGGCTGGGCAACGACGACGAGTGGTTTTACCGATGTCGCCGGCTCTGTTAAGGATTTTACTGTGGTTTGAGGAACCGCAACGGTGGGCCTCTGTGGCTTCACCACCAAGAGCGGCTTGGGCGCGGGATTGACCAGGAGAATGGAGGCTTCACGCGTTTTGCGAATAGGAGTGGCGTTACCCGTTGGATCCTGCGGCACAGCGTGTGAAACCGGGCGGGCGGGGGCCAATTTCGCTTCCACCAATTCATGATTCCGATGGTGGGTAGATTGCAGCAGTGGGTTGATTTGAACGGCAGATTCGTGAGCCGGTTCTATCGTCATGATCGGGCCGCGGCCTGCGGGACCTGGTGGTCTCTGCTCCGCCCCAATCGGATTGAGACCAATGGCGGCACCAATGGGGCTCAGATGAACAGATCGTGTTGCCTGACTCGCTCCGGTCGTTAGCCGGACAGCAGGTTTCTGGGCGTCGCTCTCGGACGCACAGTAAGGGTTGGTACGCACCTGGGGCGATACGGTTGCTGCGTTCAATGGTAACGGTGGAAGGACTCCGAACCCGTTGCTCTGAGGTTGTTGCGCGAGGCAGGGTGAACCTGCCAACAGAAGAGCGACAAGCAACTGCCGCCGACCATATTTTGAGCGATCGATCTGTGCTTTTTGATGGTCACGCATGCCGCATCCTTGCGTCCGGACTAATACAATCACTGCGCCATGATGGCGCAAATGCCTCAGGTGCAGCCCATGAGAGCTGTCAATCTGTAAAATTGATATCGGGTTCCGGTTGGTGGGACATTAACGATTCTCACGTTTCCTCCATCTGTAGCGATAGATTGGACCTTTTCGCAGCTCTAGTGGTCAGATCTTTGGCGAGCTGCCTCAAAAGCAATGATTGCAGCTGAGGCCGCAATGTTCAGGCTGTCGGCTTCCCCTGACATGGGGATCCGAATTCCCGCAATGCAGGTCTCAGGCTCCGAGCACCACCGCTCTTTCAAGCCTCGTGCTTCACTGCCCAGCACGACCGCCGTCGGACGTTTCAGATCGCATTTCCAGAGGGATTTTGATGATTCCACGCGAGCGGCGAAAACCTGAATGGAGCGTGAAATCAGGAAATCTCGAAGTTCCGATTCGGTCCCATTGAACGAGGGAATTTGAAAAATCGTTCCCAAACTGCTTCGAATGGAATTTGGGTTGTATTGATCCACGCAGTCGCTCAGAAGGATCACATCGACCCCGGCTGCATCAGCCGATCGAAATACTGCACCAATATTTCCGGGCTTTTCGATTTCATCCAAGACTAAAATTAGGGGGTTTTCTGGTAAATCCAGGGAGTTTAGGGAAGGGTTGGGTCTAACGAATTCCGCAACGACGCCTCGAGAAGACTGACCGTAACTGATCTTTTCCATCAATCGATCTGCTACCCAGTTCAGCTTTTTGTGCTCTTGGGCGTAGACCATCACAGCCTCGATCGCATCCTGGAATTCGTCTGTTTTACCGTGATTGAGCGATTCCGGGACATAGATCCCGCATAATTCCATGCCCGCTCCAATGGCTTGAGATGCTTCCCGCCATCCGTCGACGAGGACTCGATTTGCCTTCCGACGAGAACGATTGTCTCGCATCCGGATCAAGTGACGTAAGGTTGGGTTGGCGGAACTTCGGAAAATGACAGGCTTAGACTCGCTCATCCATTCTCTCTATGATTTTGGACCAGACGGTTTGGGTAGGCCAGAGCTGACATGGCCCGCGTGGAGAAATTTGTCGGATATTGGACCGTCAGCAAAATGAATTCATTATGAATGATGTGCTTCGATGTGAGCCGGTAACGAATCGGCGAGACGAAAAAGCGTTCCTGAAATTGGAGCGTGAGTTATATATAGACGACGACTGCTGGGTTCCACCCCTGTGGGGAGTTCGTCGTGAAATGGTGGGTTTCAAGCCTCACCCGTTCTATGATCAGGCCGACAAGCAGGCATTTCTGGTGCGTCGCGGAAACCGCGTTGTCGGACGTTTGCTTGCCATTGTCAATCATGAGCATAATCGTCGCTATCAGGAGAAACGTGGTTTCTTTGGCTTTTACGAGTGTGCGGACGATATCGACGCCAGCAACGAGTTGTTTTCAACAGCCTCCAAATGGCTTCGAAAGCAAGGCATGACGGACGTTAGAGGGCCGGTGAATCCTAGCTTGAACTACGAGTGTGGTCTGCTCGTCGAAGGATTTGATACGCCGCCCACTTTCATGATCCCTCATAATCATCCCTACTACGGTCGCTTGATCGAGGGGTTTGGATTTACCAAAGTGCAAGACCTCTACAGTTATGATGCCCATATCGACATTTTGAACGATCTGGACCCCAAGTTGATGTTCGTCGTTGATGAAGCGACCCGGCGGTTCAAAGTGAATTGTCGGCCGATTGATCGAAGTAATTTTACTGCTGATGTGCGTTCTTTTCTGGAAATCTACAATCTGTCCTTGCAGCAAACATGGGGTTACGTGCCTATGAGCGAGGCTGAGATTGACCATCAGGGCAAAGGCCTGAAACACCTCATTGTCCCTGAATTAACAAGTATCGCAGAAATCGACGGAAAGCCTGTCGGTGCCGGGTTCGGTCTGTTGGACTTCAATCAGATCATTAAAAAAATAGATGGACGTCTGTTTCCCTTCGGTTGGTTTCACATCAAGACGAAAAAACGTTCGATTGATCGGGTCCGCATGATCAGCACGAATGTATTACCTGAATACCAGAAATGGGGGCTGGGGCTAGTTACGCTCGCGCGAGTTTTGCCCGATGCGATCGCTTTTGGGATCCAGATTGGCGAGTTTTCGTGGGTGTTGGAGAGCAACCAGCTATCTCGCGGCACAATCGAGCGAGGAGGTGCGACTCGAACCAAGGTGCATCGCCTGTACGACCGGTCGCTGCTGGAAGATTGATGCCACTATCGTCATGATTTGTGGTTCATTGCCTATCCAATATTGCGTCTGCGAATCATACTTTGTGTTTTCGCCCCGTCACTTCTTTGCTTCATCCTCACAATGCCCCGCAGCAACGTTGTTATCACCGGATTGGGAGTGGTGTCTTCTATAGGCATAGGAGGGGAGGCGTTCTTTGATGGATTGTTGCAGAAACGTTCCGGGATCAAGTCTCTGGCAAACCGTACTGATGGTTGTGCTGTGCCATCTTCTTCGGATCCGTTGACAGGGCATTGGATCGGTGGACCCATCGTCGATTTCGAGCCCAAGCAATATGTACGGCCGCGAAAATCGCTCAAAGTCATGTGCCGCGAAATTCAGACCGCGTTCGCAGCATCTCACTTGGCAATTGAGCAATCAGGACTCAACGAGTTGTTGCCGTTGAGTGATACCGGTGATCTCCAGTCTGCCGATGTGGGAACGGTCTTTGGCAGTGAGATGTTTTATGGTTCGCCTCTGGATATGGAGGATGCCATCAAAGCAAGTGTGACCGAGGATGGAAACTTTGATCCCGCCATGTTCGGTGGGGCTGCGATGAAAAAAGTGACACCTTTGTGGATGTTGAAACATTTGCCCAATATGCCCGCGTGCCATGTCGGTATTTCGATCAATGCCCACGGCCCAAATAATACAATCGTGCTTGGTGACGTTTCAGGCATGGCCGCAGTGGTCGAGTCCATTTCCTGTATTGAGCGTGGTACCGCCAAGATGATGATCGCGGGCGCAACTGGTACTCGTATCAACACAACTCGCATGAATTATCGAGCCGATTTGCCGTTGGCTTCCGTGGCTGATCCGGTGGAGTTCAGTTCGCGACCGCACGATCCAGAATCGCAAGGAGTTGTCGGTGGAGAAGCAGCGGCCGCACTTGTGCTTGAAACACGCGAGCATGCAGAGAATCGGGGTGCCGTTGCCTTGGCACGAATTGCTTCTTACGCATCTTGCTTCATTGCATCGGGTGGGATGCGAAACGCTCAACGGTCATCGAAGCCTGTGCCACACAGTAGGGGCTCAGCAGAGGCAATGAAACGTTCGATGATGACGGCTTTGGCTGATGCGGGGGTAGAAGCTTCGCAGGTCGGTTTGGTTGTCTGTCATGGAATGGGAGATCCAGTCATCGATTTGGCTGAGCGTACGGCACTCGAAGAGGTTGTGCCTGACTCGCCCGTTGTCGCTACCATTGCATCGCTTGGGCATAGTGGTGCTGCCAGTGGAATGGTCGATCTTGTGGCGGGAGCCTTGGCGCTAATGAAACGGCAGGTGCCACCAACAGTGCAATGTGCGACAACGAAGACAAACGTCGGATTTCGTGACGCGCCTCAAACAATGTCACTGAATCATGTGCTGTGCCTCTCGCACACATCTGCAGGAAATGCGATCGCTGTGGTGCTTGAGTCGGCTTAAGGCCGTTCTCGCAGTATTGCAGTCATGGTTTACCCTTGGTTAGATGTGCGGCATGTCAGCTCAGTGGGAATGGCGTTTTTTAAGCTGGTTTTTCAGTGTCTGGCTGCATTTTCGCGATATTTTAAACTTTTTGCGTAACTTATGCGGTTGGTCTGGTAACTCCTACTACGTGGAGATTACATGAGCGAAACAGAACAGACCGAAGTTTTTGTCCAGCAATTGGCTGAATGTCAGGGGCGGATGTTCGGGTATATCTATTCCATGCTCGGAGAGCATTCCCGAGCGATGGACGTGGTGCAAGAGACAAACCTTGCGCTGTGGCGAAAGAAAGACGAGTTTCGTGAAGGTGCGCCCTTCATGCCGTGGGCTCTGGCGATAGCCAGATTTCAAGTTCTGGCGCACGTTCGCGATCAAGGTCGAGATAAGTGCTTGCTTGATTCCGAGTTGGTAGCCGCGTTGTCGGAGGAAATCGAACAGCAGGTCGACCAACTTGAGAGCATGCGGATCGCACTACGGCAATGCATGAGTGACTTGCCGCGGGAGAAGATTGAGATGATCAAGTCGCGATATTATCGTTCCATGACCATTGCTGAGATTGCTAGTGCGATGGGACGTCAGGCAGATGCGGTTAAGGTTGCACTGTTGCGATTGCGTCGTGCCTTGGCTGATTGTATGCATCGTAAAATGCTGGAGGATTAAAGTTGGCATCATCGGAAATTGATGAATTTGAACGGCTCCTCTTCGACTGGGAAGATGGGACTCTCAATGCAGCCGGGATCACAAGATTGAGAAAGTTGCTGCACGTAAATTCGGATGTGCGGAAAGCTTATGTTAAGCGGCAGTTCTTCGGTGCTATTATTCGGCTGGATGGGGATGCCGGGATATCTTCCCTCGCCATTAACGAAGGTGAAGAAGATGCAGTGCTTTTTCCTGTAAGTGATGGGGCCAAGTTCCCGGCGAATCAGCCAGTGGATGGCAAGGCTGGAAAAATTCAAATAACACAAGGCTCTGGAAATGTAACTCGTGGGTCGATTCGTCGTAACGCAAGTCTTTTGTTCGTCTTCGCTGCGTCGATTCTGTTGTGTGTTGTCTTGGGGCGTTGGCTGATTGTCGAGTCGCGACTGCAGTCTGCTGGGTCGGATCGAACTGCCGCAAATACCGCACTACCTGAGAAACAGGAAGCCACCTCCGTTGGCATTGCTTTGGTGACTCGGTTGGTTGACGTCACGTGGCAGCCATCGGAGAAACCGTTCATGGTGGGAGACGCTCTGCCTGTAGGTGTGGTTGGGCTGGAAAGTGGCGTGGCGCAAATTGAATTCTTTTGTGGTGCCACTGTCATTCTTGAAGGGCCTTCAAGGCTGGTGCTGGAATCCTCAACTGTTGCACGCTTGCAGTCGGGGCGACTGCGGGCACAGGTGCCACCAGCAGCGAGGGGATTTCAAATTCATGCCGAAGAACTCAAAGTGGTGGATTTGGGAACGGAGTTCGGGGTCGCGGTCAATGAAGGCGAGGCTGATGTGCAAGTCTTTGATGGGGAGGTGGAGTTGTATCATTCCAATGGCGAGCAACGGTTGGTAACAGCCGGTAAAGCTGTTACTCGTGCAGTCAATGGTGTGCTTGAGGACGCTGAGTTGACACCAAATATGTTTTTAGGCCTTGAAGGACTTGATGACCGAGTTCGGAGTCAGAAGCAGAGTCGTTATCAGCGTTGGCTTGAGCATTCCATGAAATTGCGGAGGGATCCTCGCGTGATCACGTATTATTCCATGGAGCAGGATCGGTCCTGGAAACGAAAACTTGCAAGTTCGGTGGTTCCTGAAAATCGTGATCTTGACGGTGCCATTGTTGGTGCTAAACGCGTGGTTGGTCGGTGGCCACAGAAAAGTGGCATTGAATTCAAGAGGCCAGGTGACCGTGTTCGGGTAAATATTCCCGGGGAATTTGGGTCGCTTACTTTTGCCTGCTGGGTAAAAATTGATAGTCTCGATCGTTGGTACAGTTCGTTATTTCTTACCGATAACTATCAGCGAGGTGAGCCACACTGGCAGATTCTGGATACTGGGCAATTGTTCTTTTCTGTCCGGCTTGGTGAAGGTCGGGGCAAAGGGCATCACAAGGTGCTGTCACCGCCATTTTGGGATGCATCCTTGAGTGGACGTTGGTTGCATCTGGCTACCACCTACGATGTTGAGACAATGACGACGACTCATTTCCTCAATGGTGAGAAAATGTGCGAAGAACGAATACCGGATGAGCTATTTGTGAAACAAACATGCGTCGGAAAAGCGACCATTGGTAATTGGTCGTCGCCGACCCGACCTGAGGCGGATTTTGCGATACGCAATCTCAATGGCAGTATGGATGAGTTTGTGCTGTTCCGCGATGCACTGAAGCCCGATGAAGTCCGGGATTTGTTCATCCAGGGAAGCCCTTGATGGCCTCTGGAATTTTCGCACATAAGTCGATGTGCAAAATTAACCTTCATTACTCGAAAACCTACTGCTTGGTATGAACTTGACCTGCTTTTTTAAAGTGCTTCCTGCGTTGGTTGGACTCATTGTTCTCAGTTGCCTCGGCCAGAGCCAATTGCAGGCGCAATCGCAGGTGA
>Ga0315321_10000883_pt1 | contig 22780 bp, 22 predicted proteins | sample M180m21515metaG_FD_203464 | JGI IMG/M metagenome (GOLD analysis project Ga0315321, IMG submission 203464) | Ammonia-oxidizing marine archaeal communities from Monterey Bay, California, United States - M1 80m 21515 | ecosystem: Environmental > Aquatic > Marine > Intertidal zone | place: USA...
ACACTCTCCCAATGTTGGAATGAGTGAATCAGATTGCAGCAAACATGGGAATCCCTTTAATGGGTCCTGACCCTAGTAAGCCATTGACGCCTTGAAATGCATCTCGCACAGATGCTTTTTTCCTCTTAAATCTCAGTGAGCCTGGCAGTTCGGGAATCGTCAAAGGACGGGAGCCAGATCTAAATATCCCTGCGATATCTGACTGGATTTTTAAATCTGGTAGAAAGGCTTCCCATGCTGGGGTGTCGCTGATAGCCATGTGGGGTGGAGAAACGTTTAGGCTGGTTACATAAGGCATGAATGGCTTGCTCTGGCTTCCTGTGCGGGGCTGTTACTTAAGGTCCAATAAGATTAATGCATGATGATGCCCTAGTTAAACCTAGAGTGGGCCGAGTATCTCAATGCAATACTTGCTTCTCGAGGCGGTGAGTAGGGAGGGCCAAATGTCGCGTCATACATCAATTCACTCACAGCTAGCTCAGTTTGGAATTTACTGCTTATAGCTGGGCGTTTCTATTTTGATGCCGCCACCGCTAAGCCCCAATCAGAAACGGAAGAAGCCTATGAATTCGTTCGACTTCAGCTATCACGATTCCCTGCCGACTGATCGTGTCGGCCCTGCGCGGATGACGCGGTCTCCTATTGCGGAGACGAAGGAGAGGCCAGCCTTGGTGTTCGTGCATGGCTCGATGCAGGGGGCTTGGTGTTATTCCCATTGGCTGAAAGCTGTGCATGAAGCAGGTATTGCGGCTGTTGCTATTGATGTCCGTGGGCATGGCGGATTGCCGAATGAGGACCTGTTCACGGCGGGGTTCAACGAATATGGCGATGATGTCGCCGCCATTGCGCAGACTTTTGACCATCCCCCAGTCCTGCTTGGCCATAGCATGGGCGGCCTTATGGTCGGCGTGGCTGCGACGCGTACGCCTGTATCTGGTCTGGTGCTGTTAACCCCATCGCCGCCTGCAAATTTGCCGGGCGCGGAGGCTGTGAAGCCGGTGGACGAAACGCGCCCTGTCTCCGCAGCAGACGAAAAGACTGTCCGCGAGAAGTTCTTGCCGAACCATGAAGGCCAGGACATCAGCGCGATGTTAGAACGCCAATGCCCAGAAAGCTCGGTCGCCACGAATGATCGCTATAAACTGCGCGTGTCGGTTGATGTTTCAAAGATCAATTGCCCTGCGGTCAGCATTTCAGCGGGCAGGGATTGGCCACTTACCCATCCGCCCGGCCAGGATGCAGCAGTTGGTGCGTTCTACGGTGCAGAACACGTCCACCTTCCAGATGCCGCCCATTGCCTGATGATCGACGTGGATTGGCAGCCCGGTCTGGATGTTATTCTGGAATGGTACAACCGCGTCTTCCCGGCATAGGGAAAGTTCGCCGCTAGGAATGTGCCACCGGCATCGAGTTCTGCATTGAGGCCCGCTGGCTGAATGTGTCGAACCATTTTGATAGCGTTGGCCGCCCTTCACGCCAGTTGATCCCAAGAATCTCTGTGCGAAACTCAATCCAGCCTACGCCGCAGGCCGCTGTGATTTGTGCTGTATCAGGGCGGTCTGGATCGAAAGCTGCGGCGTCCGCCTCCAACGCAGTTAGAGAGCGATCAACCGTGTTCCGCTGCCTGTTGTCCTAATAGTCCCACTGCAGGTCTTTCGGGCTGCGCACCAGCTCGCTGTAGAGCAAAATGACCGCATCCATCATGCCGTCTGCAAGTGCTGCAATCCGCAGTGTTTCAAACCGTTCCTCACCTGAGGGCGGGATAAGCTTCGGCCCGTCGTGCAGCGAATCCAGATATTCGACGATGACCGGGCTGTCGTAGAGAACCTGCCCTGTATCCGTGACCAACGCCGGCACCTTCCCAACAGGGTTGACGCCGCCATCTTGCGTATCGGCCTCCCAAGGGAACGTTTCGTCCCGCTCAATTCTGTCATGCAGGCCGCATTCAATAGCTGCGATGACGACCTTGCGAACGTATGGCGAGGTCGTGCCGTAATAGAGTTTCATTTTTAGTCCTGATCTAAGGCCTACTTCTTGCCCGACTTGTCGTAATCCGCCAGATCGTGGTCGGGCCGGTCAATAGCGAACACATTCTCCACAATCGTGTAGTCCATGTAGCCCAGGCGGGCGAGGGGGCGGTATTTATCCATTTGGACCATGCCATCATCGATGATCGAATCGTTGATATAGACGCCGACGACCTTGCCGAAGACGACGTTATTCTCGACCTTCGGGTGGCTGGACGGCAGGCGGGTGCGGAACATGAATTCGCACTCAAGTGCGGCCAGTGCTTCTTTGATGCGCGGTGGTTTCACATTGGTTGATGGCTCTGGCGTTAGGCCTGCCAACTCAAACTCATCCACGTTCGGGTCCACGTGTGCAGATGATGTGTTCATCTGGTGCATCAGGTCTGCCTGGCAGAGATTCACAACGAACTGGTTGGTGGCCTCAATGTTCGTCAGCGTATCTTTTCTGCCGCCGCCCATGCGGGGGTTATTCGGTGCGAACATGATCATTGGGGGCGAATCAGCAACGGCGTTGAAGAAGCTGTAAGGGGCTAAGTTCAAATTGCCGTCCGGGTCCTGGCTGGAAACCCAGGCGATGGGGCGCGGGGCGACGAGCGCCTTGAAGGGGCTGAACTTGAGGCCGTGATTGCGTGGGTCATCATAAAACATGGGCTAAATCCTGGTGGCGTTAATCGCATTTCAGGTTCATTATTACCGGATTACCGCCCGAATGGAATGAGACGTTTACAGCCCATGCCCGCCGTAGAAGAACGCTTCATCGTAAGAGACGCCTTGACCGCAGAAGCCGAGGCCGCAATTCAGCGCGTCGCGGACAAAAGCGAGGCACTGACGACGCCCTTGCCCGATGGCGTTATGGCGTGGCGGTGCTGGGGGGGAGATGGGCGCAGTGGGTCAAGTAAGCCGCCGTTGTTCATGCTTCACGGCGGCTATGGCTCCTGGGTGCATTGGGTCCGCAATGTTGAGGCTCTGTCTGAGAAATTCACCGTGTATGCGGGTGATATTCCGGGCCTTGGCGATAGCGACCCACCGCCGGACCGCCGCGATCCTGATGATATTGGCAAGCATGTCGCTGCGGGTATTCTCAGCCTTCTGCCAGATGGCGAACAGGCCCGACTGATGGGATTTTCGTTCGGCTCTGTCATCGGCGGATATACGGCACCGCATCTGGGTGACCGGCTGCATAGTTTCACGCTGGTAGGAGCAGGCGGCATGGGGCTTCGCCGGTCCGAGTTCCTGCCGCTGGCTGCGTTCCGCCGGGATATGGACGGGCTGGCGATCCGCCACCTCGCGCGCCGTAATCTTGAACTTCTGATGGTGCGCGATCCTGAAACAGTCGACGCTGTCGCGCTGCATATGCAGGTGATGAACACCACCCGCGCCGTCACCAAAAGCCGCTGGATCAGCCGCCTGCCTTCATTGGTGGAGAAACTGCCAGCGCTGAACTGCGCCATTTCCGGCATTTGGGGTGAGTATGATTCTACAGCCTATCCGTACTTGGCTGACCGACACGAATTCCTAAGCGGTATGAAGGGTTTCGCTGGGTTTGAAGTCGTGGCGGATGCTGGGCATTGGGCGATGTATGAGCGGGCTGACGGGTTTAACCAGGCAGCTTTGAAGCTGATTGATTGATGGGTTTGGTTAGGGGGGTGCCTGTGGTTAATTACAAACCCAGCCGCCCTATTCCGCCGCCTCAGCAGTCGCCGCTTCTGGCTTCCAGCGGAGAACTGGCTTCCTTGCAGCCTGCGTTTCGTCCAACCGGCGCCTGGGCGCGTAGCGTGGCGCTTGGATGAAACGTTCCGTATCGCCTGCCTTCGCCTGTTCAGCCAGGAAACGCAGCATATCGGCGAACCGGTCGAGCGCTTCTTTGCTTTCACTTTCGGTCGGTTCAATCAGCATCGCGCCGTGGACGACGAGCGGGAAATACATCGTCATTGGATGATAGCCCTCGTCGATCATCGCTTTCGCAAAGTCGAGGGTGGTGACGCCTGTGCCATTCAAGAATGTGTCATCGAACAATGCCTCGTGCATGCAGGGGCCATCGCCGTAAGGTGCGGACATGACATCCTCAAGCCGGGCTTTCAGGTAGTTGGCGGAAAGCACGGCATCGCCAGAGGCCTGCATCAGGCCGTCTGACCCATGGCTCATCATGTAGGCAAGTGCGCGCACGAACATACCCATCTGGCCGTGGAAGCCTTTCATGCGGCCAAAGCTTTCGGCCGCATCGCCGGATGCTTCTTCCATCAGGTCATAGCCAGAAGCGGCATCGCCTGTAACCCAGGGCAAAGGTGCGAAAGGTGCCAAGGCTTTTGAGAACACGACAGGCCCAGAGCCAGGACCACCGCCGCCATGTGGGGTGGAGAAAGTTTTGTGCAGGTTAATATGCATGGCGTCGACGCCAAGGTCGCCTGGGCGAACGCGCCCGACGATGGCGTTGAAATTGGCACCGTCACAGTAGAAATACCCACCGGCGGCGTGGATAGCGTCGGCGATGGCTTTGATGTCGGTTTCGAACACGCCGCAGGTGTTTGGGTTGGTCAGCATGATCCCGGCAACATCCGGCCCTAGCTTTTCCTCAAAAGCCTCTAGATCAACGCGACCACGCTCATTTTCAGGAATTTCGTCAACGGTGAAGCCTAGCATCGCCGCTGTCGCGGGGTTGGTCCCGTGGGCCGAAGCAGGGGCCAGAACACGGCGGCGTTGATCATCTTCGCCGCGCGCTTCAATGGCGGATTTAATCGCCATCATCCCGCAAAGCTCGCCATGAGCACCCGCACCCGGCGGGAGTGCGACGGCGGGCATGCCGGTTAGCACGGAAAGCCATTGCTTAACCTGCTGCATCACTTCCAACGCGCCTTGTACGGTGGAGACCGGCTGCATTGGATGTAGGTCCGCGAAGCCTGGCAGGCGGGCCATTCGTTCGTTCAGGCGCGGATTGTGCTTCATGGTGCAGGAGCCGAGCGGAAAGAGGCCCGTATCGATGCCATAATTCATGCGGCTAAGGCGTGTGTAGTGGCGCACGACTTGTGGTTCCGAAAGCTCCGGTAAGCCAAGCGCACCTTTGCGGGCGAGCGTGCCAAGACGGTTTGGTGCGTCTGGCGCATCGGGCAGATCGACGCCGACGGTGCCTGGATTGCTGCGCTCAAAGATCAGCGGCTCATGCTGCTCGAGCGCGCGGGCGCCAGAGAACGTATCTGGCGCGCTGCTGGCATCATTGGCAGCGGCGGGGCGGGTTGGGCGGCCTTCATTGTTCATCATCACGCGATCTCCCCAAGCACGCTTATCAAGGCGTCCAGGTCTTCGTCGGTATTGGTTTCAGTAACGGCGACGAGCAGGACGTTTTCCAGGCCCTCAGCCTCTGGCCAGAGCCTTGAGGCGGGAACGCCCGCCAACACATCCTTTGCGGCCGCAGCTTCGACCACTGCTGCGGCTGGTTTAGATAGGCGCACGGCGAATTCGTTGAAGAAGGCTGATGTCAGCACGTCTATGCCATCCATCGCGTTCAACCGCTCTGCCGCTTGGCTTGCACGGGCATGGTTCAATGCAGCGAGACCGGTGACGCCTGCCTCTCCGAGCAAAGACATATGAATAGAGAACGCGAGCGCACAGAGGCCTGAATTGGTGCAGATATTGCTGGTCGCTTTGGCGCGGCGGATATGTTGTTCCCGCGTGGAGAGCGTGAGTACAAAGCCCCGCACGCCTTCCGAATCAACCGTTTCGCCGCAGAGGCGTCCCGGCATCTGCCGCGTCAGTTTTTCCCGGCAAGCGAATAGGCCGACATGAGGCCCGCCAAAGTTCAGCGGATTGCCGAAGGACTGGCCTTCGGCGACAGCAATGTCTGCGCCCATTTCGCCGGGTGGCGTCAGCGCACCCATGGAGGCGATTTCTGTTGTCGCAACGATCATCAGCGCGCCGGCGGCATGGGCGGCGTCCGCCAGCGGCGTCAGGTCCGTGATGTGGCCGAACGCATCTGGATACTGAACAATCACGGCACTGGTGGTCTTGTCTATCTTGGCAATCAGTGCGTCGATATCTGGCCCTGAGGGCGAGGGTGCTCCGGTATCAAAGCCGAAGTCTGTCTGTTCGGCCAGGGTGCCAATGGAATCCCGGTAGTGAGGATGCAAATTGCCGGATGCGATAATGCTTTCACGGCGCGTAACCCGGTTTGCCATCAGTGCCGCTTCTGCTGCAGACGTGGCGCCGTCATACATAGAGGCGTTCGCGACATCCATGCCCAGCAGCAACGCTACCTGGGTTTGGAACTCGAAGAGCACTTGCAGTGTGCCTTGCGCGATCTCTGGCTGATACGGCGTGTAGGCGGTTAGGAATTCACCGCGCTGGATCAAGTAGTCGACTGTTGCTGGAACGTGGTGGCGATAGGCTCCGGCACCAATAAAGGAAGGCACGGACCCCGCCGACACATTCTTCGCCGCTATGCGCCCAAGCGCACGCTCCACAGCCATTTCCCCCTGGGCTTTAGGGAGATCGACGGGCGTATCCAGCAATGCCGCGTTCGGCACATCGACGAACAGGTCTTCGATCGCTTTGGCACCGATGGTTGCCAGCATATCGCTGCGGTCATGGTCTGTCAGGGGGAGATAGCGCATGAGGTTTTCTTTCGCTTGCCGGTACGATCAGCCTTTGCAGAACACAGTGTATTCGTCTGCGTCCATCAGGTTTCCCAACTCGCTTGGGTCGGACAGTTTGATCTTGAAGAACCAGCCGTCATCCATGGCGTTGCTGTTCACGAGGCCCGGATCGCCTTCCAAAGTGTCGTTAGCAGCGATGATTTCACCGGATACGGGCGCGTAGATGTCGCTTGCCGCCTTAACAGATTCCACAACGGCGCATTCGTCGTTCTGCGCGACTTCACGGCCCGCCTCTGGGAGCTCAACGAAAACAACGTCGCCCAATTGCTCCTGGGCGAAATTGCTGATGCCGCATTCGGCGATATCGCCCTCTACGCGGACCCATTCGTGTTCTTCGGTGTAATATAGATCAGCCATGGATTGGCTCTCCTTCGCTAGATACGGTTTTAGCCCCGGTAATACCGGTGCGGATGGAATGGCATTTTGACGATTTGGGCAGGCCTGGCCTGGCCGCGAACCATAAGGTCTACAGCGTCACCGGTTTTGCCGTTTGAGACGTAGCCCATGACAACGGGATGGTCGCAGCTCGGCCCGAACCCACCACTGGTGACCGTGCCGATAACCGCACCGTCCTTCGCAATCTCGACGCCTTCACGCGCTAGAACCCGGCCCTCTGGCTTGATGCCTACACGGCGTCGGGCCGGGCCTTCGGCCAGTTCCCGTTGAATACGCTCTGCACCCAGGAACCCGCCGCCTGCGCGCCGGTGCTTCGGAATAGTCCAACGCAGACCCGCTTCGACAGGGGATGTGGTCTCGTCTAAGTCATGGCCATAAAGGCAAAGCCCCGCTTCGAGCCTAAGCGAATCGCGCGCACCTAAGCCGATGGGCCGGACCGCATCATCCGCAAGCAGCAAGTTTGCAACGTCCTCTGCCGCGTCATTGGCCATGGCGATTTCAAAGCCATCCTCGCCGGTATAGCCAGACCGGGTGGCGAGGCACTTCGCGCCCGCAAGCGTTATGTCGATCGCGGACATGAATGGGATGTTCGCCACTTCCGGGGTATGTTTTCCCAGCACAGCGACGGCTTCTGGTCCTTGCAAAGCCAGGAGTGCGCGATCTGGGAAATATTCTACCTCAACGCCGTTCAAATGGGCTTCCAAATGGGCGATGTCTTGGTGTTTGCAGGCTGCATTGACGACTAGTATCAGGTGGTCGCCGCGATTAAGTGCCATCAGATCATCCAGCACACCGCCGCCCGCATTCGTAAACATAGTGTAGCGCTGCTGGTTGATGCCAAGGCCTTGAGTGTCGCCTGGAACAAGCATTTCAAGTGCCGCCGCCGGATCAGCCCCGGATAACTTGACCTGGCCCATATGGGATACATCGAAGAGGCCGGCATGCTCGCGGCACCATTTGTGTTCTGTCATGATGCCATCGGCATATTGCACAGGCATGTTGTAGCCCGTGAAACCAACCATTTTGCCGCCCAGGCGAACATGGAGATCGTAAAGCGGTGTTTTCAGAAGGTCTTCGCTGTCGGTCATCGTCCGGTTCCTTATGCGCAAGAGTGCGACGGACCTGCGGCGAATGCCGGCAAGCCTGTCACCCCCTCTGTCATCGGAACCTGAAAGATTCTCCGCAAGCCAAGTTGGCGGCGCGCAGATTGCATCTTCGGTGGGGCGCATCTTGCGCGCCCGCTTTCCAGAGTAGCCTCACCCCGCGGTCCGTTTGCCTGAGAGTTTCCGGGGCGGTTGCTCCTTCGGCGACGCGTCCAGGCTTGCAGCCCAAACGCGTTCTCTCCCGGCGGGGATCGACAGCTAATCAACTTAGCGTAATACGGTGCTGGACGGAGTCAACGGTGCCGCGAATTCATGCCTGGGGATGAATCGTTAACTCGGCCCGCAGTCAGATCAGCGGGCGGTCGGTTCCGCCAGAACCAGTAAGCCATATCCGCCCATTAGCAATGCAGTCGTTTCAGGGGCTAGCGGAAACAACATCCGCCGGGGCAAGTTTGCGATGCGGGTCCGAAGCGGCCTGGATGACCGGCCGGCGTGCTGGGAGCTGCCCGTAAACTGCCAAGCTTTGATCTCATAGCCAGTATCGCGGAGCGTCGCGAGCACTGTATCTTTGCTGAAATAGTGCAGGTGCCCCACATGCGCCCTACTTTTCAGCATGCTGCCGCGCATTAGTCCCTGTGCATTCAAATCAAGTGGAATGTGAAAGACGAACGCTTTGCCAAGACCAGACAAGCGCCGCAGAAAGCCGATGTAGTCGTCTACATGCTCAAACACGTCGATCAGCAGCACCAGATCATTCGTTTCGTCGGCACTCAGCTAGTCTTCGCGTCGATAGGTAACGGGGCTTTCTGCCTAGCGCTGCCAGAACTGTTCTGCGTCGGGTGAAATGTCGAATCCGGTCCATTGCTTTTCTGGAAAATCACCGGCGAGTTCCTGCAATATAAGCCCGGCACCGCACCCGACTTCTACGGCTGTTTGAAAAGGCACGGATTCGCGTTTCAAAATCTCGCCGATATTGGCGGCCTTCCAGGCGGAATCCTCCATATGCCAATCAGGATTGGCGTCCAGGTATTCACCGCTCTCATAAACGGAGAGTCTTGTGTCCGGCATATCTGTCAAGAATCCTTGGGACTTACGCTCGTTGCTAGCGTGACAGATCAATGCGCGCTGCATAAGGGTGCGCATGGCTTAGGCTGGGTTTGTGCTGCCGCCACCAGCGTCTTTAGCCATTTTCTAATGCGCTGAACAAAGATTGTTTTAATCTGTGGCAAAGCGTCGATTGCACATGGCGCGTTGGCTGACTAAAGTGCGGCTCAGTTTAGGGGTAGGCTCGCCGGTGAGTCGCCCAATCAAGGGGGGCCAGCATGGCCGGGTTGGAAAACCTGCTGATCGAATATTTGCCGATCCTGATATTCTTCGGGATCGCAGGCGGCATCGCATTGGCTGCAGTGACAGCCTCGTTCATTATCGCGCGCCAAAAGCCGGACCCCGAAAAGGTGTCCGCTTATGAGTGCGGATTTGAAGCGTTTTCTGACAGCCGTGGCAAATTTGATGTGCGGTTCTATCTGGTCGCCATTCTGTTCATCATCTTCGATCTCGAAGTGGCGTTCTTGTTTCCCTGGGCGGTAGCACTTGGCGACATTGGCGTATTCGGGTTCTGGTCGATGATGGCGTTCCTCGGCATTCTGACCATCGGCTTTATCTACGAATGGAAAAAGGGCGCGCTCGAATGGGAGTGATGGACACGCAATCGGGACCCGTTGTCGGCCCCATAGTCGGCCCAGGCGCTGAACAAGACGCCATTATTAAGGGCGTCACTGGTGAGCTGGACGACAAAGGCTTTGTCGTCGCCAACCTTGACGGCTTGGTGAACTGGGCGCGGTCCGGCTCGCTATGGCCGATGACGTTCGGCCTTGCCTGCTGCGCCGTCGAAATGATGCACACGGCGTGCTCACGCTATGACCTGGACCGGTTTGGCGTTGTATTCCGCCCAAGCCCGCGCCAGTCCGATGTGATGATCGTCGCTGGTACTTTGACCAATAAAATGGCGCCCGCGCTTCGCAAGGTCTATGACCAGATGGCGGAACCACGCTGGGTGATCTCCATGGGGTCTTGCGCTAATGGCGGCGGATATTACCACTACAGCTATTCCGTGGTGCGCGGCTGTGACCGGATCGTTCCGGTCGACGTCTATGTGCCCGGCTGTCCGCCGACGGCAGAGGCGCTTTTGTACGGCATTCTGCAATTGCAGAAAAAGATCAAACGCACCGGCACGATTTTGCGCTGATGACCTTTCTGATCACAGACTCGAAGCGGGTCAGGGAGGCTTAAGCGGTGCAAGAACTGGCGGAACATATCGCTGAACAGATGGGCGACGTTATCCGGGCGCAAAATATTCGCTTGGGCGAACTGATGCTGACTGTGCGGCGCGAGGATATTGTCAAGGTTTTGACGTTCTTGCGCGACGATAGTGCGTGTGATTTCAAGATTTTACTTGATGTCTGTGGCGTTGATTTCCCAGATCGTCCTGAGCGGTTTGAGGTTGTTTATAATCTGTTGAGCGTGCGCCAAAACCATCGTGTCCGCGTGAAAATCAACACCGATGAGGATACGACTGTCCCTACCGTCTCGGACGTGTTCGCCGCCGCCAATTGGTTCGAGCGCGAAGTGTGGGATATGTACGGCGTCTTCTTCTCCGACCATCCGGACCTCCGCCGTTTGCTGACGGATTATGGCTTTGAGGGCCATCCGCTGCGCAAAGACTTCCCGATGACGGGATATGTTGAAGTGCGGTACGACGAAGAGCAGAAGCGGGTGATCTACGAACCCGTGAAATTGACCCAAGAATTCCGCAGCTTCGATTTCTTGAGCCCATGGGAAGGCGCTGAGCGCCATCTGCCGGGTGATGAGAAAGCCGAAGATGCCCCCGCAGATCAAGCGGACTAAGGCAGGACCATGGCCGAAGCCCACATCAAGAATTACACCATCAACTTTGGGCCGCAGCATCCTGCCGCTCATGGCGTGCTGCGCATGGTGATGGAGCTCGACGGCGAGATCGTTGAGCGGATCGACAGCCATATCGGGCTGCTGCATCGCGGTACCGAAAAGCTGATCGAGTACAAAACCTATCTTCAGGCGCTGCCGTATTTCGACCGCCTTGATTACGTAGCACCGATGAGCCAGGAGCATGCCTATGCCCTTGGTGTAGAAAAATTGATGGGCATTGCGCCACCGCCGCGCGGCCAATATCTGCGCGTGCTGTTTGCTGAAATCAGCCGCATTCTGAACCACCTGCTGAATATTACGGCTTTTGCGATGGACGTTGGCGCGATGACGCCGATGCTCTGGGGCTTCGAGCAGCGCGAAAAGCTGATGGAATTCTATGAAGGTGTCTCTGGCGCTCGCTTGCATGCAGCCTACTTCCGTCCAGGTGGCGTCCATCAGGATGTACCGTTGGGCATGCTGGAAGATATTCTTGCTTGGTGCGATCAGTTCCCGGCGTTCGTGGATGACATGCGGTCTTTGCTAGACGGCAACCGCATCTTTAAGCAACGCACCGTTGGCATTGGCGTCGTCACTGAGAAAGAAGCGCTGGATTGGGGCTTTACTGGCCCGATGCTGCGTGGTTCTGGCGTCGCCTTCGATCTCCGTCGTGCCCAGCCGTATGACGCCTACGATCAGGTTGAGTTTGATGTTCCTATCGGCAAGAACGGGGATTGCTATGATCGCTATGTCTGCCGGGTCGAGGAAATGGCTGAAAGCCTGAAAATCATCCGCCAGTGCATCGAACAGATGCCAGAAGGCCCCGTGATGACCGAAGACGGCAAGATTGCGCCGCCGGATCGTGGGCAGATGAAGCGTTCCATGGAAGCGCTGATTCACCACTTCAAACTCTACACTGAAGGCTTCCACGTGCCTGAAGGCGAAACCTACACTGCCGTCGAAGCTCCCAAGGGCGAATTCGCTGTGTACTTGGTTTCAGATGGCACCAATAAGCCGTACCGCTGCAAAATTCGCGCACCAGGCTTTGCGCATTTGCAGGCCATGGAATTCTGCTCCAAAGGCCACATGCTTGCGGATAGCGTCGCGATCCTCGGATCTATGGATATCGTCTTCGGGGAGGTCGATCGATGAGCGGCCTGGATATAGCGCCTGATGATTTGCAGCCGAAAACGTTCGCGTTCGATGAGGACCATGACGCGCGCGCTAATGTGATTGTCGCCAAATACCCCAATAGCAAGAAGCAATCGGCGGTGATGCCTTTACTTGATCTGGCACAGCGCCAGCATGGCGGCTGGATCCCTCGAGCAGCGATTGAAATGATCGCTGACCGGCTGGAAATGCCGTCCATCCGTGTCTGGGAAGTCGCGACTTTCTACACGATGTACTTCCTGGCTCCGAAGGGTCAGCACAAGGTGCAGGTCTGCACGACAACGCCTTGCTGGCTGCGCGGCTCTGATGATGTCGTGAAGGCCTGCAAAGACCATCTCGGCATTGGCTTCGGCCAAGTGACTGAGGACGGAAAATTCTCGCTGCATGAGGTCGAGTGCCTCGGCGCATGCGTGAACGCGCCAATGATCCAAATTAACGATGATTATTATGAGGACCTGGATGCCGCATCCACAACGCGCATCTTGGAAGCTTTCGCTAAAGGCGAGACGCCGGAACATGGGCCGCAAAACGGCCGCCGTGGTTCCGAGCCCGCCAAAGCTTGAACCGGAAGTAGAGGCCAGTCCATGCTCAAAGCTGAAGACCGCATCTTCACGAACCTATACGGCGAACAGCCGTGGAATCTCGACGCTGCGAAAAAACGCGGTGATTGGGATGGCACGAAGGATATTATCCTGAAGGGCCGTGATTGGATCGTGGATGAAATGAAAGCGTCTGGCCTGCGTGGCCGTGGCGGCGCTGGTTTCCCGACTGGCCTTAAATGGTCGTTCATGCCGAAGAATGACGACGGTTTGCCGCGTTATCTCGTGGTGAATGCGGATGAGGGCGAGCCCGGCACCTGCAAAGACCGCGACATGATGCGGAATGATCCGCATAAGCTCGTTGAAGGCTGCTTGATCGCAGGCGTCGCGATGGGGGCAACCGCTGGATACATCTACATTCGCGGCGAATTTCATAACGAAGCTGAGGTCGTCGATGCGGCCATTGCGGAAGCCTATGGCGCTGGACTGATCGGCAAGAACGCCTGCGGCTCCGGTTATGATTTCGACCTGTATCTGCATCGGGGCGCTGGCGCTTATATCTGCGGCGAAGAAACCGCACTGATCGAAAGCCTCGAAGGCAAGAAGGGCCAGCCACGCCTGAAACCGCCATTCCCTGCTATGGCTGGCCTTTATGGTCGCCCGACGACAGTGAACAACGTCGAGACCATTGCAGCCGCGCCGACAATTTTGCGCCGGGGTGCCACATGGTTCTCCAGCTTTGGCCGTGAGAATAACGCTGGCACTAAGGTTTTCTGCATCTCCGGTCACGTGAACACGCCGTGCAATGTCGAAGAAGCGATGAGCATTCCGTTGCGGGAGTTGATCGAAAAGCATGCAGGCGGCGTGCGCGGCGGATGGGATAATCTGCTGGCCGTCATTCCCGGCGGGTCTTCAACACCAATCCTCCCAAAAGACATTTGCGACGACGTGCTGATGGATTTTGATGCGCTGAAGGATGTCCAAAGTGGGCTTGGCACAGCAGCCGTTATCGTCATGGATAAATCGACGGACGTTGTGAAAGCCATCGCGCGCCTTTCATACTTCTACATGCACGAGAGCTGTGGCCAGTGCACGCCGTGCCGTGAAGGATTCGGGTGGGTCAACCGCGTGATGAACCGCATGGTGACGGGCGATGCCCGGATGGAGGAGATCGATATGCTCCACCAGGTCACCAAAGAAATTGAAGGCCATACGATCTGTGCTCATGGCGATGGCGGCTCCTGGCCGATCCAGGGTCTGCTGCGTCATTTCCGGCCGGAGCTTGAGAAGCGTATTCTTGCGCGCCAACAGGCGGCGGCGTAGGGGGGACGGGCGATGCCAAAGCTTAAGGTTGACGGCGTAGAAGTCGAGGTTCCTGCCGGCGCCACGGTGCTGCAGGCGTGCGAGGAAGCGGGCAAAGAAATCCCGCGCTTCTGTTATCACGACCGCCTGTCCATCGCTGGTAACTGCCGGATGTGCCTGGTCGAAATCAAGCCCGGTCCGCCAAAACCGGCAGCGTCCTGCGCGATGCCGGCTGGCGAAAATATGGAAGTGTTCACGTACTCCCCCATGGTCCAGCATGCCCGCAAAGGCGTGATGGAAATGCTGCTGATCAATCATCCGCTGGATTGCCCGATTTGTGACCAGGGCGGTGAGTGTGATCTGCAAGACCAAGCCATGGGTTACGGCGTATCTGGCAGCCGCTTTGAAGAAAACAAGCGCGCCGTCGTCGATAAATATATGGGCCCGCTGGTCAAAACGATCATGACCCGGTGCATCCACTGCACCCGCTGCGTACGTTTCATGGATGAGGTTGCTGGCGTGCCTGCCATCGGCGCGCTGGGCCGTGGCGAACACATGGAAATCTCGACGCTGGAAGCTGGGATCGCATCTGAACTGTCCGGCAATATCATTGACTTGTGCCCTGTTGGCGCATTGACGTCCAAACCCTATGCCTTCGTCGCGCGCCCTTGGGAGCTGCAGAAGACCGAAGGCGTCGATGTGATGGATGCGGTCGGCACCAACATCCGCATTGATGCACGCGGGCCGGAAGTGCTCCGCGTGTTGCCGCGCTTGCATGAGGACGTCAACGAAGAATGGCTGTCTGATAAGTCTCGGTTTGCCCTGGATGGCTTAAGGCGCCAGCGCCTGGACAAACCATATGTGCGTGGCGCAGACGGCAAGCTAAAGCCGAGTACCTGGGACGCAGCCCTCCGCGTCGTTGCGGATAAGATCAAGGCGACGGAGCCGGGCAAAATGGCCGTCATTGCTGGCGATCAGACAGATTGCGAGACTATGTTCGCAGCCAAATCCTTGTTCGAAGGCGCGCATCTCGATTGCCGCCAGGACGGCATGAAGATTGAAGGCTCTGCCCCACGTGGCGCATATATCTTGAACGCTGGCCTCGCGGGCGTTGAAGATGCCGACCGGCTGCTGCTGATTGGCGCTGACCCGCGCGTTGAAGCGGCCGTCTTTAACGCGCGTATCCGCAAACGTTGGCTGCAAGGCGGATTCAAGGTTGGCGTGATCGGCCAAGTTGGCGATCAAACCTACAAGACTGAAGCTTTAGGCGATGGCCTGGATGGATTGAGCAAAGCGGCAGATTTCCTTGAAGGCGCTGAACGCCCGATGGTGCTGGTGGGCGTCGGCGCCTTGGCGCGGGCCGATGGTGCTGCGATCCTGGCGAAAGCCCGCGCGCTTAGCACAGTCAATGATGATTGGAACGGCTTCGGCGTCCTGCACACGGCAGCAAGCCGGGTTGGCGGCCTCGATCTTGGCTTCGTGCCGGGCGAGGACGGTACAGATGTTGAGGCAATTTTGGCAGGCGCCGAATCGAGCGACATCGAAACGGTCTACTTGCTCGGCGCTGATGAATTTGATGCGAGCAGACTTCAGAATGCTTTCGTCATTTATCAGGGCGCACTTGGTGATGCGGGCGCTCATGCGGCGGATGTCATTCTGCCAGGTGCGGCATATCCTGAAAAAAGCGGAACCTATGTGAACATGGAGGGCCGGGCGCAACGCAGCCAACGCGCCGTGTTCCCGCCGGGTGATGGCCGCGAAGACTGGTCAATCCTCCGCGCACTTTCCGGTGCAATGGATGCGACGCTGCCATACAATGATCTCCGCGGCCTTCGGGAAGCAATGGAAGCCGCATGTCCAGTGCTTGCTGATTTGGACGCCCAGGCCCCTGGCGAATGGGGCGCGTTTGGCGTAGAAGGCGCGCTAGAGTCCGCTCCTTTCGTTAGTCCTGTGCAGAACTTCTATATGACTGATCCGATCTCCCGCGCGAGCCCGACCATGGCGAAATGCACCGCCGAATTCGGGGCCGCCGCCGACAAGCAGGCTGAAGCCCATGGATAGCTTCTGGAGCGTATACGCTTGGCCGACGATCATCATCGTCGCGCACATTCTGGCGACCGTTTTGCCTTTGATGGGCGCTGTCGCCTATCTCACGCTGGCGGAACGTAAAGTCATTGCGTCCATGCAGCTGCGGCGCGGCCCAAATGTGGTCGGGCCGTTTGGCTTGCTGCAACCTATCGCTGACGGCCTGAAGCTGCTGACCAAAGAAACCATTATTCCAGCTGGTGCAAACGCAGCGCTGTTCGTTATGGCACCGATCCTGACGTTCATTTTGGCATTTGTGGCCTGGGCGGTGATACCGGTTGATGAAGGATGGGCGGTCGCGAACATCAATGTCGGTGTGTTGTATCTGTTCGCCATTTCATCGCTTGGCGTTTACGGCATCATTATCGCAGGCTGGGCCTCAAATTCCCGATATCCATTCCTGGGCGCGCTCCGTTCTGCGGCGCAGATGGTGTCCTATGAGGTCTCCATCGGCTTCGTGATCATTACTGTCCTGCTGTGCGTCGGCTCGCTGAACCTGACCGACATTGTATTGGCGCAAAAGGGCCTTTGGTACTGCATCCCACTGTTCCCGATGTTTGTGATCTTCTTCGTATCGGCGCTGGCGGAAACCAACCGTGCGCCGTTCGATTTGCCGGAAGCGGAAGCGGAGCTTGTCTCCGGCTATAACGTTGAATATTCAGCGATGACATTCGCGCTGTTCTTCCTTGGCGAATACGCGAACATGATCTTGATGAGCGGCATGACTGTGACGCTCTTCCTGGGCGGGTGGTTGCCGATCATTGACATCGCGCCGTTCAACTGGATCCCGGGTGTGTTCTGGTTTGCAGCCAAAACGGCATTCATCCTGTTCTGCTTCTTGTGGGTGCGCGCAACGTTCCCGCGTTATCGCTACGACCAATTGATGCGGCTTGGCTGGAAAGTATTCCTGCCATTCTCGTTGCTATGGGTCGCTCTCACCGCTGGCGCGCTGGTCATGTGTGACTGGCTGCCGAAACATTAGATCGTAGGGAGAGGACCAAAGACCATGGCGTCTATTAATCGCGCGGCCCGAAGCTTTCTCCTGGCGGAACTTGTTTCCGGCATGGCGTTAACGTTCAAGTATATGTTCAAGCGCAAAGTCACGCTGAACTACCCATACCAAAAAGGCCCGTTGAGCCCGCGCTTCCGTGGTGAACATGCGCTGCGCCGGTATCCCAATGGCGAAGAACGCTGCATTGCCTGCAAGCTTTGCGAGGCGGTCTGCCCGGCCCAGGCCATTACGATTGAGGCTGAGCCACGCGAAGACGGCAGCCGCCGCACGACCCGCTACGATATCGACATGACGAAATGCATCTATTGCGGTTTCTGCCAAGAAGCCTGCCCGGTGGACGCTATCGTCGAAGGCCCAAATTTCGAATTCGCGACTGAAACCCGCGAAGAGCTGATGTATAATAAGCAGAAGCTTCTGGATAACGGCGACCGGTGGGAAACCGCCATAGTCAAGAACCTGGCGCAAGACGCGCCGTACCGCTGATAAGCCTGAAGGACGCGCTTACTGTGCGCCCGAAGGGGGGATCTGGATGCCCAAAGGGATGATCGGATGACTGTCGCCGCATTATGTTTCTACCTGTTCGCCACGGTCGCCGTGGTGGCGGGCGCTATGGTAGTGACCGCGCGCAACCCCGTTCATGCGGTGTTGTTCCTGATCCTGGCGTTTTTCAACGCTGCCGGGCTGTTCGTGCTGTTAGGCGCTGAATTCCTGGCGATGGCGCTTGTTGTTGTTTACGTGGGCGCGGTCGCTGTGCTGTTCCTGTTTGTCGTGATGATGCTGGATGTGAATTTCCAGGAACTTCGCGCCGATGCGGCCCGATATCTGGTTGTTGGCGGATTGGTGGGCGCAGCCTTACTGGCCGAACTGTTCGTTGTTGTTGGCGGTATGGCACTGGGCGAGGGTGCGGTTATCGGCGGCGCATTGCCGACACCACCCCATGAAGTGGTTGAGAACACCCGGGCGCTCGGGCAGATCATGTACACGAATTATTTCATTCTTTTCCAAATCGCCGGCCTCGTTCTGCTGGTAGCCATGATCGGCGCGATTGTTCTTACCCTCCGCAGCCGGCCTGGCGTGCGTAAGCAGAAGATCGCAGACCAGTTGGCGCGCACACCGGATGGTGCAGTCGAAGTCGTGAAAGTACCGCTGGGCGGGGGCGCACAATGATTATCGGGCTCGGACATTACCTGGGCGTCGCGGCAATTCTTTTCACGCTTGGTATTTTCGGGATTTTCCTGAACCGCCGGAACGTCATTGTCATCTTGATGTCGATTGAATTGATGCTGCTGGCGGTGAATATCAATCTCGTGGCGTTCTCGTCATTCAACGGTGATCTGGCAGGGCAGGCCTTCGCTATGTTCATCTTGACCGTCGCAGCGGCTGAAGCTGCAATCGGCCTGGCAATTCTGGTCATCTACTTCCGCAACCGCGGCTCCATCGCGGTTGAAGACGTCAGCATGATGAAGGGCTAACTGATCCAATGAACGCCCTTTACGTCATCGCAATTTTTCTGCCGCTCCTGGGCGCACTTGTCGCCGGACTTGGCAATCGTAGGCTTGGAGATCACGGCGCACAGTATGTGACTGCTGGTGGCCTTATTCTGGCCGCTGTCATCTCTATGGTCGCGTTTATCGATATCGCACTTGGCCATGATCCGCGGACGGTCCAGCTATTCCGTTGGATCGATAGCGGCAGCTTTGAAGCCGCGTGGAGTCTGCGTTTCGACACGCTGTCTGTTGTGATGATGTGCGTCGTGACAATCGTATCGGCTTGTGTGCACGTGTATTCCATCGGCTACATGAGCCATGATCACTCGAAGCCGCGCTTCATGGCGTATCTATCGCTGTTTACGTTCGCGATGCTGATGCTGGTGACCGCCGATAACCTGGTCCAGATGTTCTTTGGCTGGGAAGGGGTGGGCGTTTGCTCTTATCTGTTGATCGGCTTCTGGTACGACCGCCCAGCCGCCAATGCGGCCGCGATGAAGGCATTTATCGTCAACCGCGTCGGCGATTTTGGCTTTGCGCTTGGCATATTCGGCATATTCTTGTTGTTCGAAACAGTCTCGTTCGGCTCGATCTTCAGCGCCGTCCCCCAGCACACAGAAGCGCGGCTACAATTCTTAGGGCTGGACCTGCCAGCACTTGAAATCCTCTGCTTCCTTTTGTTTATCGGTGCCATGGGTAAATCGGCCCAGCTCGGTCTGCACACCTGGCTGCCGGATGCGATGGAAGGCCCAACACCGGTCTCTGCGCTCATCCACGCCGCAACCATGGTCACGGCAGGCGTCTTTATGGTCTGCCGCTTGTCGCCAATCTTTGAATACGCCCCCAACGTGATGGCCTTCGTGACGATGATTGGTGCCTTCACGGCGTTCTTTGCCGCGACCGTTGGCTTGACGCAATTCGATATCAAGCGTGTCATCGCCTATTCAACCTGTTCGCAGCTTGGCTACATGTTCTTTGCGGTTGGCTTATCCGCATATCCCGCCGCCATGTTCCATCTAACGACACATGCGTTCTTCAAGGCGCTATTGTTCCTTGGCGCTGGTTCTGTGATCCATGCCATGTCTGACGAACAGGACATGCGGAACATGGGTGGCATCCGCAGTCACATCAAACAGACCTATATTTTGATGTGGATCGGCAGTCTGGCGCTCGCAGGTGTCGGTATTCCTGCCGTGATCGGTTTCGCAGGCTTCTACTCCAAAGACATGATCTTGGAGGTCGCCTATGCCGCTGGGTCCGTGCCTGGGATGCTTGCGTTTATCTTCGGGATCGCGGCCGCATGTATGACCGCGTTCTATTCATGGCGCTTGCTGTTCATGACATTCCATGGCCAACCGCGCGCCGATGAGAAAGTTATGGCGCATGTGCATGAATCGCCACCTGTCATGCTTTGGCCACTCTATGTATTGGCGTTCGGTGCCGTGGTTTCTGGCATAGCGCTATATGGACCGTTCGTTGGCCATCATTTCCAGGAATTCTGGGGTGACTCAATCTTCATCCTGGCCGATAGCGAAGGCCATAACATCATCGATAAAGCGCATCATGTGCCGTTCTGGGTGAAGGCGCTGCCGGTTGTTGTGACGGCGCTTGGTATTTTCTTAGCCTGGAGGTTCTACATCAAGGACACCAGCCTTCCGCAGAAAACGGCTGAGGCATTCGAAGGCCTCCACAAGTTCTTCTTCAACAAGTGGTACTTTGATGAAGCCTATGATTGGCTGTTCGTGCGGCCCGCTAAGCGATTGGCGCGGGTGCTTTGGCAGCGCGGCGATGTCGGCATCATTGACCGCTTTGGGCCAGATGGGATTTCGTCCCTGGCTAAGCGCGCGGCGGGCAAAGCCAGCAAGCTTCAGTCCGGCTATGTCTATCATTATGCATTCGCCATGTTGATTGGGGTCGTTGCCCTGGTCGCTTGGCGCATCTTCCAACGGGGAGCTTGAGCCCAGTGTCCGGCGCGCCCCTTCTAACGCTCATCACCTTCGGCCCGCTTGTCGGAGCGCTGATGATCATGCTCTTCGCCCGTGGCGACGAGAAAGCATCGAACGCCCGTTGGGTTGCCCTTTGGGCCTCCAGCTTTGTGTTCCTTGTCTCGCTTTTGGTGTGGGCGCAGTTTGATCCAACGAATCCAGGTTTCCAGATGAAGGAAACCTATGAGTGGTTCCCGGAATTCAACATCGCCTTCCGCTTGGGCGTTGATGGGATTTCGATCTACTTCATCCTGCTATCGACCTTCCTGACTCCGATCTGCATCCTCGCCTCATGGACGTCTGTCGATAAGCGCGTAAGCGAATATATGGCGGCTTTCCTGGCGCTAGAGACCTTCATGGTCGGTATGTTCTGCGCGCTGGATATGATCGCCTTCTACGTCTTCTTCGAAGGCGTGCTGATCCCGATGTTCTTGATTATCGGTGTATGGGGCGGCGCGCGGCGCATCTATGCATCGTTCAAGTTCTTCCTCTACACGCTGCTTGGCTCAGTATTGATGCTGGTCGCGATCATCGCGATGATCGTTCAGGTCGGCGGTTCCTCCATCGAAGAAGCGATGCTGTTCGACTTTGACCCAGAGCTGCAGTTATGGCTCTGGCTGGCGTTCTTCGCCTCATTCTCAGTCAAGATGCCGATGTGGCCAGTCCATACTTGGTTGCCCGACGCGCACGTTGAGGCACCGACGGCAGGCTCAGTCATTCTAGCTGGCGTATTGTTGAAGATGGGCGGCTACGGCTTCCTCCGCTTCTCGCTGCCTATGTTCCCAGATGCGTCCGCTTATTTCTCAGACATGGTCTATGCGCTCAGCATAATCGCCATCGTATACACATCCCTGGTCGCACTCGCGCAAGAGGATATGAAAAAGCTGATCGCCTATTCATCCGTCGCCCATATGGGCTACGTGACGCTGGGCATCTTTACCGGCAATGCCCAAGGCGTTGAGGGTGCAGTCTTCCAGATGCTCAGCCACGGGATTGTGTCCGCAGCGCTCTTCCTCTGTGTTGGTGTTGTCTATGACCGGATGCACACCCGTGAAATCTCGCGCTATGGCGGGTTGGTGCACCGGATGCCGAAATATGCGGCAGTCATGATGATCTTCACCATGGCGTCAGTTGGACTGCCGGGAACATCCGGCTTTATCGGTGAATTCCTGGTTTTGGCGGGTGCCTTCCTGGCAAACACATGGGTTGCAGCGTTGGCCGCTACCGGCTTGATCCTAGGTGCCGCGTACATGCTGATGCTCTATCGCCGGGTTATCTTCGGTAAGCTCGAACATGATGATCTTAAATCCATCAGTGACCTTACGTGGCGCGAAGCGGCTATTTTCACGCCATTGGTGATCCTGGTGCTTTGGATGGGCATATACCCGGCTTCGTTCCTGGATGGCATTCAGCCTGCTGTTGCGGAGGTGCTCTCAAGAGCGCCGGTTTCCGCTGCATCCAGCTTGCAAGACATTGGCGACCAGGCTCGTTCCCTGCTCGCTTCCCTGCGTTGATTGGAGGACGCTAGAATTATGGCGGCTATGCCTCTCCTCCCGGAAATACTGCTAGCATGTGCTGGTCTGATATTCCTCATGATCGGCGTGTTTATTGGTGACCGTGCGGCGAAACCCCTGGCTTATGCAGTCGCGGCGACGCTTGTAACGGTGTTCATAATCGGCTTGATGATGCCTGCTGGTCCTGCGTTTGGCGGCCTCTTTATCTCCGACAAACTGGCGACTTTTGCTAAGGCGCTGATCGTTATTGGTGCCTCTGCCACGGCCGTGATGGCGGCTGCCCGCGCAACGCCAAGTGACGCTTCAGGCGTTGTGCGCTTTGAGCAACCTGTGCTGATGCTCTTTGCAGCACTTGGCATGATGCTCATGGTTTCGGCCAATGACCTGATCTCGCTTTATATGGGCCTGGAATTGCAGAGCCTCTCGCTTTATGTGCTTGCCGCAATCCGCAGGGATTCCTTGCGCGCGACTGAAGCTGGCCTCAAGTATTTCGTGTTGGGTGCATTATCTTCCGGCATGCTGCTGTACGGTTGCTCACTGATTTACGGCTATACCGGCTACACCGGCTTCGACA
>Ga0315321_10000886_pt1 | contig 22686 bp, 21 predicted proteins | sample M180m21515metaG_FD_203464 | JGI IMG/M metagenome (GOLD analysis project Ga0315321, IMG submission 203464) | Ammonia-oxidizing marine archaeal communities from Monterey Bay, California, United States - M1 80m 21515 | ecosystem: Environmental > Aquatic > Marine > Intertidal zone | place: USA...
GCGCGGGGACCGGTGGGGGTCGACGGACTGCTGACCACCCGCTGGAGACTGCGCGGTGGCGGCCACACTGTGGGTGCGGTGAAGTCAGGCGACTGGGCGTTCGACTGGCAGCAGCGCGTGTGAGGACCGACCACGACTACGGTCGGTCTTCCGGCCTCCTCCCGAGTCTCAGTCCCAGTCTTCCACCGACCAGCCCCGCTTCTTGGCCGCCCGTGCCAGCCGGGGGTCGGGCGCCACACACACCGGTCGCCCCACCAGCTCCAGGGTGCGCAGGTCGCTGAAAGAGTCGGTGTAGAAGGCACAATCGCGGAGGTCAATCCCGTGGGACTTCGCGTAGCTGCGCGCGTGGTGCACCTTTCCGTCGCCGTAGCAGAGCGGCTCGCGGACTTGGCCGGTGAAGCGTCCGTCGGACTGCTCAAAGTCGTTGGCGAGCACGTCGTGAAGCCTGAAGTGCTCGGCGGCCACCTCTCCCAGCTGGCGAGATGAGGCGGTCAGCAGCACCAGCCGATGTCCCAGGTCGCGGTGTCGCTCGACGGCTCTTGTGGCGCCGGGGCGGATGGTGGCCTCCACCTCCTCGTGCCAGAACGCCCGTGTGCGGGTGCGAAAGAGGTCGGCATCCTGGTCCTGCAGCGTGAGCACCGCGGAACGCACGACGTCGTCCATCTTGGCAGTGCCCAGGCGGTACATGGCGAACCAGAAGATGGCGCGCGCGGTGTCACGGCGGCCCATGCGACCGGCTTGGCGCTCGCGGTGCATCCACGCTTTTGCCGAGTTGATTGCGATGAGGGTGTGGTCGAGGTCGAAGAACGCGATGGCGGGGGACGACATCTGGACGGGCTCCTGCGGCCGCGCCTGTAGCCGACCGCCAGAGCGCCAGGCCAGTCACGGTGTGTCCGGACCTTCAGCGAATCCACTCCGCCAGCTCTTCGTCGCCGGTCACCATCGAGTCGATGACCATGCTGAGTGCGGCGGCCTCGGGCACCGGCGTGTCGCTCATCTCAGCGGCGATCCAGGTGGTCTGCAGGCGACGGGTGCTGCCGTTGTGGGGCAGGTTGACCGACAGGAAGAACTGCGCGGGCACGGCGACCCAGTCTTTGCTGACCTCGGCGGGCCGTCGCAGCCAGGTGCGCTGGATCATCGCCATGCCCTTCTCGGTCTCAACCCACCGGTACTGGGCCTTGAAGTCCGAAGTCACTTCGAGTCCCATCGGGTAGGCGCTCACGGTGTGGGCCCGCATTGATGCAGCAGCACAGTCTCGGTCGATGAAGCAGTCCGGGTCGTCGATCCAGTCGCGGTCGTAGGTGGTGTAGGTGTCGGGGTAGACCTTGGTGGGGTCGGCGGAGACAAGTGCTCGGGTGACCTTCTGGGTGCCCTTGGGCAGGGTGGTGGCGACTGCGGCACCGACCAGCCCGTCGGCATGGGCGGTGTCGACGCCCACCGCTGCGATCGCATCTGAAGAGAGGCGGCTGACGGTGTAGCCTTCGCGAGCGTCTTCCATGTTGTTGGACAGCCACGCATCGAGATTCTCGACACCGACCTTCAGCGAAGCGGGGTCGTCGTCGTCGGCGTGGTCGAAGAGGAAGGCGGCGAGCTCCTCAAGCTTGTCTGGCGCATCGGGAGGAGCGGCACAGCCGACGGTGAAGATGGCAAGGAAGGCGGTGTAGAGGGCGGGTGTCTGGAAGACGTTCGCGGCAGCCATGGGACCTCCTGATGAGACGGCCCGCCGACGAAGCGGTGCCATCGGGCATTCGACCCGCGTCTTGCATCCTCATTCCGTCGGCCCCAGACCAGCCGGTCATCGCAGCTGGGTGCCAATGCTCAGAGCGACCGTGCTCAACCAGTTTTCGACGTAGCCATCGGCAGGTGCCTGGAAGTCGTCGCTGGTGCCTTCCGCGCCACCCCCGATGTAGCGCAGGGACAAGAAGGCATCTGCTCCGTGTCGCAGCGGCAGGCCGACCTTGGCGCTGCTGTCGAGAATTGCCCCCACCACGTCGACATTGGAGCCGTTGATGTACTTGATGGGCGCGTAGAAGCCATCTGCCTCGAAGCCCCAGAACGCACCTTGCTCTCCGAGGGGCTGGCGAGTGCGGAACTTGAGAACCGGCACCGGGCCGACGTCCCGAGAGCTGCGCAGGCCTTGACCGTCCAGGCGCTCGAAGTCGATCGTGGCGTTGCGGATCTGGAGCGACAGACCCAGGGCGACCTCCTTTCTCGGCGAGTCGTTTAGGTCGTAGAGCCAGGAGCCCCGGTAGAAGTCGAAGCCGTAGCGAAAGGCCATGGGCGTGTCGGCGGGGACCTGCATGTTGTCGATGGTGAGCGGCCGCTCCAGGCGTGCCTTCGTGTTGATGTTGATGGGCTGGTAGAGCAGCACGATGGAGTGGCGATCGCCGAGGTCGAGGTCGGCCTGCAAGCGGCTGTAGCCAAAGAGGTTGTCCTGGCCGCCCTCTTCGACGTAGTCGATCATCGACCCGGACTTCGAGAGCTGGATGCGATGCCCCAGGATGGCGAGAGTGCCCAGCTCGGCGCTGAGATGAATGTTCGCGGAGGCCCCTTCGCGGTTGAGCGCGGAGTCCTTGGGGGTGGGAGTGGCGGCGGTGGCCACAGTGGTGGCGAGGACGGCGAGGAGTGCGGCGATGGACATGATCTCTCCAGGGTATGTTCAGACCATATACACAACAGGAGCGGTTCGCCACATGTGTGTACACGGTTTGAACATGATCCTTACCGAGAGAGAATGGGGACACTCAAGACGGTGCTACCGGGCTTCTGGCTCCACGAGGCGGTCCCACAGATCGCCGACCAGACCGAAAAAGTTGCGGGCGTATCCCCGGTGGTCGACCAGAGGACTGGTTCTCACCCGGCTGCGGAGCTGCTTGCGATAGGTGGTGAGACGGCTCGGGTGGGACACTAGCTGGACCGCGCGGTGCACCAAGTCATCGGCGCCGACCGCGACCAGCTCGGGCACGCCCACAGTGCGGAGGTGGGCTGTGGAGTGGCGGCCGGCGACGCGGTCCCCCGGAAAGGTGAGCACGGGCACCCCCATCCACAGTGCCTCACAGGTGGTGAGCCCGCCCGAGTAGGGAATGGTGTCGAGGATGACGTCGACATCTGTGTATTGGCTCAGAAACTGCGCATGTGGACCGCCGGAGCCCACCCGAATTCGGGCGCGGTCGATGCCATAGGCGGACAGGGCCTGGATCCACCGTTCGGACTGTCCAGAGAAGCCGCGTCCGTTGAAGAAGAAGCGCGACTCGGGAACTGCCTGGAGCACCTTGGCCCACAGCGCCAGGCTGGCGGGCTGCACCTTGGTGGGCTCACTGAAGCAGCCAAACACCGGAGCTTGGCCACGGGATGTTGGACCGCTGCCGACCTGGGGAGCGTAGTCTGGCGGCTCCCAGCAGAAGTAGTCGTCGGGGAGGCGGGCGACCTGCTCCACGAACAGGTCATCTTCGGCGGTGGGGATGTGGTGACGGTCGAACAGGATGGCGTCGAGCTCGCCAATCCCGCGGGTGTCCACATAGTCGCCCCAGGCGAGCTGAAGGGGACACGGACGCTGGACAAAGGTGCGCAGGCGATTGTCGGGAGCGTGGCCCGACATGTCTATGAGAACATCAATCTGGTCGTCGTTCACGAGCTGTGTGAACGTGCGTGTGTCGAGCTTGTGGACCACCCGCCACATGTCGGCGGCGGCCTCGAAGTCGGGGGTGGTGGCGTCGGACTGTGGGGACGTGTGGTACAGCGCCAGCACGACGTCTTTGGCAGGACGGTGGCGGAACAGGGGCAGCGCAAACCACCGCATGGCATGGCTGCGGAAGTCGGCAGATACAAAGCCCACCCGCAACGGACGCCCCTTGCGGCTGCGGGCGGTGGGGCGGGGGGTGCCGCGGCCGTGGACCTGCCCAAATGCGCGGTGCTCGTCGACCAGCTCGGCGCGGGTGACGTCGTCGGCGTACTGCATGCACATCAACAGGCTGGACTGGGCCTCGGCGTGGTTGGGGCGCATCGCGAGAATGCGGCGGCGATGGGCGACCGCGCCGTCGGTGCCAGGCGCGTGGAGATCGGCGAGGGCGGCCCAGGCTGCGGTGAGGCTGGGGTCGAGGGCCACCGCCTTCTTGAGGGCGTCCTCGGCGAGGGACAGCTGTCCCATCCGCTGCAGGACCACGCCCAGGTTGCACTGCGCGCGGGCATGGGTCGGGTTGAGCTCCACCGCCTGCTGCCACGCCTGGCGGGCCCCCTGGAAGTCGCCCATGCGGTAGCGCACGTGGCCGAGGTTGTGGCGAATGTCGGCCTGCTTGGGGGCCAGCGCGGCGGCACACTCCAGGAAGGCGGCGGCTTCGGCGGGGCGGTCCAGGCGGTCGAGGGTGACGGCGAGGTTGACGGCGGCCTGCAGATGGGTGGGCTCTGCGATGAGGAGCTTTCGGAGATGGGGCTCAGCACGCACGTAGTCGTGGCCTGCCATGTGGGCGGTGGCCAGGTTGAAGCGCAGCACCGGGTGCCCGGGCACAAGTTGTAGGGCAAGCTCGAAGACTGCCACGGCGTCCTGGGCGCGGCCCGCGCGGGTGAGCAGGTTGCCGTGGATGTTGAGGAGGTTGACGTCGCGGGGGCTCTTGCGACGCGCGGCCTCGGCCAGGTTGAGTGCCTGGCGCAGGTTGCCGCTCTTCAAGGCATCGTCGATTTCGGCGAGTGTGGCGGTGGCCATAGGACCTCGGGGCCCGCTCGTAGCCAGTGTGCGGGGACACCGCACGAGCCGCACGGCGCTCGGGTGGCATAGAGTCCTGGGCTGCGCGAGCAGGAGGCGTTGGATGGACAAGTTGGCTGTAGTCGAGGCCGTGCGCGCAACGCTGTCCCAAGAGCTGGCAGCGGTCGAGCGGGTGGCTGCGATGGCGCGGGATGAGGTCTCGAGTGCCGAGACCAAGCAGGAAGGCAAGTACGACACGCGGGCCACCGAGGCGTCGTACCTGGCGCGAGGCCAGGCGTGGCGGGTGGCGGAGCTTCGCCGGCTGACGGCCTGGTTCGCGGTCTTCGACCCCGCCCGGCATGTGGCCGAGAAGGTGGGCGTGGGCTGTCTGGTGCAGCTGGAGGGACCGCGCACAGGCTGGGTGTTCGTGTCTCCGGTGGGCGGCCCCAAGGTGACTGTGGACGGAGAGACGGTGCGGCTCATCTCGCCGAGATCGCCGCTCGGCCAAGCGATGGCCGGCATCGTGTCGGGGGACTGCTTCGAGGTGAAGAGTCCAAAGGGGATGGTGGACTACGAAGTGCTGGCGGTGCGGTAGGGCGTGTCTATCGCCGTCCGGCTCGCTCCACACGCCGTCCACCGAGGCCGATGGTCAGCCCGGCCAGCACCTGTCCCTCCACGAGAATCTGCGGCAGGTCGTCGACCATCGCGCGCATCAAGTGAGTGCGCAGGCCCAGCTCCAGCCCCGCCCAGGGTCCGACAGGGAGGTGTACGCCAACCTGGCCGTAGGCGGCTGGCATCAGCTGGTTTCGGTCGACCACTGAGGTCTCGATGGGCTCGTCGCCTTCTTCGATGTCGAGCGACTCGATGTACTGACGGACCCACACCGCTTCGAGGCCGGCCCCCAGGCTGAGGTCCACCCGCTGACGGTGCCACTGGCCGGTCACACCGCCGCCCAGCCGTGTGGTTCTCAGACTGAGCCAGCCACCCCACTCCTCGCGCTCACCATTGCTGAGTCCCACGAAGCTGTCGGCCCGAAGCAAGGGAGTCAGACGCACTCTCGCGGCCACCTCACCGCCGAACGCGCCGGGATTGCCAGGTAGGTAGCGGGTGCCACCGGTGCCGCGAAGGGACAGCGTGACGGGTCGGTCGGTCCAGCCACCTCGGGCGAGAGGGTCGCCCAGCTCCACCTGGGTCATCTGCCGGTCGTCCACCATGCGGTCGCCGCCCCACACGAGATCCACCTCCGCGAGCAGCACGTCCTCCCGGCGCACCTTTCGCACTAGATACCGGCCTGCCGGTAGCGCCAGACGTTTCTCTACGCCGGGCTTCTTCTCCACACGCCCCACCACGAGCCCGGTGCCCACGCTCACGATGGTGTAGGCGCCCTCCAGCTCGGCTGGCAGCACCAGTCCGGCCGCTCGGCTCGGAATGCGTGTGAGAACCACGTCTCCGGCGCCTTCCAGGTCGAAGCGGTACTCGGGACGCTGCACGCTGCTGCTGCTGGCGAAGGTGTCGGCCACGGTGGTCTCGAAGCTGTACTCGTAGGCCTCTTCGAGTGTGATGCGACCGTCGGCGTCGACATCTGCGCTGCCCCGCAGTCCCGTGAGGAGTGCGCGACTGAACACGCCACCGCCGTAGGCATCCGACTCGCGTGCGACCGACAGCGGGCCGGTGCTCGTGACGATGGCCAGCCCGCTGGAGGTGAGCGCATCATCGACGGTGACGTCGATCACGTCGACGGAAGTGCCGCCCCGGGTGCGGGCGAGGGTGCCGCTCTCACATGCGTCGAGAAATGCAATTCGCACCTGGGCACTCGACCGCTCCAGCCATCCGCGCACAGCGGGCATGGGCAGCAAGGTGCCCGAGAGGTGGAGGCCTTGTCGGCTGGCATGGCCCGAGTAGTAGAAGATCACGAGCACATCGTCGCCACGGGCGGTGATCTCGCGAATCTGTGCCTCGGTGCGAAACAAGGTGTCGCGCACCTCCGGGGCCTTCGCGCCGGTCACGACAATGGTGCGCTCGCGCTCGAGGTCGCCCATCTCCTGAAACAGGCGGGCCATGTCACGCGCTTCGCGCTCGGCGTGGGCAAGCGGCTCGTCCTCGCCGAAGCCGATGTCGTTGCCCACGAAGATGCCCACCCGCACGGTCGCAGCGGTGGCGGACTGGCCCCACATCGCGATGAGGAGCAGAAGGATGGGCAGGAGTCGACTCACTTGGCGGTTCGCACAATGAGGATGCTGCGCTGGTCGGCATCGATGCCCGGCAACACATCGAGATCCACGAGCGGCTGCATGTCGGCATGGGCGTCGGCGTAGGCTGTGCGCAGGGCGTCGAGCTCCAGTGGACGCTGTCCGATGAGGAAATACGCGCGCTCACTCCCTCCACCGTAGTCGTCGAGAATGACCGCTCCCTCGATGGCCTGGTGAGCTGTCACCCGGCGGGGAGGAGCCCACCACGACAGCTCGCCGTCGTCTTGGAGGTCGGCCACCATGAGCCAGCCGTCTTGGGGGGCGGTGACGGTGTATTGGATGCGGTCTCCCGCGCGTGCTTGGACCATCACGCCGACCGAGGCCACACTTCCGGCCCGGATGTGCTGAACATCGAGATCGAAGGCCCCGCGAAAGGTCTCGCCCGAGCCGCTGAGCTGGGGGATCACTGCCAGTGCCGCCCCTGCTGCAAGCACCGCCGCGCCCAGGCCCGCCCAGCGCCATCTCCTTGCTGGAGGCGGCGGGACGGCCGTGAGTGTGGGGGCCTCGGGCTGCTGAAAGATGCCTGGATCGAGCGGAGGCAGGTCTTCTTCAGCCTCGGAGATCTCGCGCTGGATGCGGGCGAGCTGTGTCTCCAGTTCGGGGTCCTCGGCTACGCGGCCTTCGACCTCTGCACGCTCGGTCGCGTCGAGGCGGCCGAGCACAAAGCGCTCCAGAGTGAGTCGAGACAGGGTGTCTTCGGTGGTCATGCGGCCCCTCCAACCGACATCAAGGTGCGGGCGCGGGCCTCGGCCGCAGCGAGACGGCGGCGGACGGTGCGCTGGGAAGTGTCGAAGTGTTCGGCGATCTCGTGGATTCGCCAGTCCTCGGCGTGTCGAAGACGCAGCATGGCGGCCTCCTCCGGGTCGATCTCGTCGAGCATCCGGGTGACGTCGACGGCAGCGCCAGGAGAGGCGCGCTCAGGGGCGGGAATGCGCAGCCACACGACGGGATCGTCGCGCCAGGGTCGGCGCTTGCGAAGGATGTCGAGGCTGGTGTTGCGGGCGATGGTCATGAGCCACGCGAGCGGGTGGCGCCCATCGAAGCGACTCCGGGACCGCCAGGCGCGCAGATAGGTCTCTTGCAGGGCCTCATCGGCGTCGGCGCGGTTGCCGCAGACCGCCCGGCAGCGCGCGCGAACGGCGCCAGCGGTGTCTCGGTAGAGCGACTGGAACTCAAGGTCGTTCATCGAATGTCCTCAGGGTCATCGTCCTCAGGGTCATCGTCCTCAGGGTCATCGTCCTCGAGGTCGAAGAGCTCGTCGCAGTCTTGTGCCAGCTCCAGTCCACCGAAGGGCTCTCCCGACAGCAGCAACAGTGACGCGTTGTCGAGCGTGTCGAGCCGTCTCACGGGCAGGCCGTCCTCGCTGAGATCGGCTTGGTCGTCGGGATCGAGGGCAGCGAGGGCGCCTTCGAAGGTGCCGGTGGCCGCGACAATCTCATTCGCGAAGCCCACCCAGGCGCGTCCGTCGTCGTCGAGCTCGGGGGGCACCTGGCCGGCGATGATGGTGTCGCCGAGGGCTTCTGTGTCGCCCTCGCCATGGAGTCGAGCAAGCGTGTCGGCCATCCCCCAGACTCCGGGAATATCCTCCACCTCACCGAACTCGAGCGCTTCTGCGGCATCGAGGAAGTCGAGTCGGTCGCGGTCCACCAGCAGGTGAAGGGCGAGTGCCCAAGAGAATTCGTCGTGCTCGGTCCAGGCGACGGGCTCGGCCCAATCCGGCGGTGGAACTTCGAGACGGTCGATAACCAAGGTGTCTTCGCTGTCTTCGATGAGCTCGCGAGGCACCGGCATCACCTCACAGCTCACCACGATGCCTTCGCCGCCTTCATCGACCCACAGCTGTACCCAGCCCGGTCGCTCGGGCACCCGGCCCATGTCGAGCATAAGCTCCAGCGCAGTGCCGGAGACCAGACTGTCGCCGCAGCCGGTGAGGGCGAGCAGGGTGACAAGACGTGGGAAGCGAGCGGGCATGAGGGTCCAGGGTAGGGTGCGCGAGGGTTGCATGCGCGGCGGACGACCAGGAAGGGGCCGTCCGCCAGGCGGGCGTGGTGGGTTCAGTCGTCCTCGTCCTCGTCCTCGTCCTCGTCTTCGTCTTCGTCTTCGTCTTCGTCCTCGTCTTCGTCTTCGTCTTCGTCTTCGTCTTCGTCCTCGTCTTCGTCTTCGTCTTCGTCTTCGTCTTCGTCTTCGTCTTCGACTTCGTCCTCGTCCTCGTCTTCGTCCTCGTCTTCGTCTTCGTCTTCGTCTTCGTCTTCGTCTTCGTCTTCGTCTTCGTCGGACAGCTGCTCGGCTCCAGCTTCCAACAGCTCTTCGAGCTCGTCGGCGCAGCCGGTGGTGAGAAGCAGGCCGGCGAGGGCAGGTATGATCATCAGGCGTCGGTTCAGCATCGTTCCTCCTTGTTTTCGGGCGATGCATGGGGGAAACGCGGGGGCGGTCATTGGGGGGCGCGATTTCGGGCGCCTGAAAGTCGGCGAAATTCCCCACCCTCCCCAGCGGCGCACCGTCCCATTGAAGACGGAGCGGTCCGTGCCCTCTGCAGTTGGCTCGGGTACACCCCCAGCCTCGTCTCGGGAGCTTGTATGCGCCGCTTGATCTGGCTGTCCTCCATCCTTGTTGCGTGCTCGGGCAAGGCCGCCGACTCTGGCGTCGATCCGGTGGAGCCTCTGGTTCTTCCCGACGACCCTGCGGTCATTGATGTACCCGTCGGCGTGCGCACTCTCACGCTCGGCTCCACCACTGCTGAGGTCTGGTATCCAGCCGCTGAGTCGGCCCGCGGTCAGGCGCCGGAGCGGGTGGAGCTGGCCGAGATTGGTCCCCAGGCAGTGTTTGAGGCGCTGGGAGATGTGGCCCTGCCCGGCATCGACACGCGGGCGGTGCGCGATGCCCCGCTTCGCAAGGTGGGGGAGGCGCTGCCCGTCGTGCTGTTCAGCCATGGCTTTGGAGGGTTTGCGGCCCAGAGCGTGGACCTCACCAGTCATCTCGCCGGGCGCGGCTACATCGTGCTGTCCACCGACCACACCGGACGCAGCCTCCACGACCTCCTGCCTTGCCTGTTCTCGCCGCCGCTCGAAGGGTGTGCCCTGTCCGGCGATGATCCCGGCCCAGCGGACCTCAACAGCCTTCTCACCGCGCTTTCCGACGACGCGGACTTCCTCGAAGGCGCCCTCGATCTGGACCGGTTGGCGGTGGTGGGACACTCTGCGGGTGGAGGCACGACCTCGACCCTCGCCAACGAGCTGGACATCGATGCGGCGGTGGTGATGGCGGCGCCACCAGCGGTGTCTTCTACGGTTCCCGTGCTCCTGCTCGACGGAACCTGTGATGGGATCGTGACCGAAGAGGGTGTGGTGGAGGCGTTTTCCGATGTCTCTAACGGCAGTCGGGTGCGCATGGTTGGCGCGGGTCACCTCGCGTTTTCGGACATCTGCGACCTCGACTTCGGCACCCTCGCCGAGGACCTCCTGGGCCCTCGAGACGACGTGAACGCGACTCTTCTCGAACAGCTGGTGGCGCTCGGCACCGACGGCTGTGTGGGAGGCACCGTGACGGTGCCCGACTGTGGCACCGAGTTTCTGCCGCTGGAGACGTCGCATCCGGTGGTGCGGGCGTCGGTCACCCAGTTTCTCGATCAGCATGTGCGCGGCGTGGGGACGGGCCTGTCCTCTGACTATGGCGCGGCCTTCGAGGTCACGCTGCCTTGAGCGGCTCGTCTGGTGCTACAGCACGTGGGTGACGTCGTCGTCTTGGCTGATGCGGGTGGCCACCCAGTCGAAGTCGCCGTGACTGACCTTGCTGTCGCAGTAGCCGCAGACGCCGCTCATCGACATCTGGTCCAGGGCACCGCCGCAGCTCGGACAAGCCATTAGGTCGGTCGAGGAGCGGGTCGCACCGATGCTGCGCACGAAGGTCCAGTACTCGGAGAAGATGCGTCGCTCGGTGTTGGAGCCACCGCAGACCTCTCCGGTGTCGGTCTGCTCGGTCCAGTCGAGGCAGCTCGCGTAGATGCGCACCGTGAGGGTCTCGACCCAGGAGTCCGTCTCGACGTCGACCAGCTCCGTGCGCGACACCTTCATGCCCACGGTGCGGTTGCGGAGTCCAGCGGCAGCGAGCTGGTCAAGCCAGCCCTGATTGGCCGTGAACAGCGCATCGGACATGAGCGGTCGGGCTTCCTCCCACTTGCCCTTGGTCCAGGCCGACTGCAGCTGCACAAACATCGCGGAAAGCCGCTTCATCTCGTCTTCGACAGTGGTCTGCGGATGGCGTGCTGAAAACGCCTTTCTTCGTCGGGCGAGCTCGGGGTGGTGGACGGTGGGGTTGTCGAGACCCGGCTCTCGCCCGGCTCCCAGAGCGATGTGGAGGTCGGGTGCGCGTTCGTTGTGGACGATCTCGATGCGCATCACCCGCCAGCTTGGGCTGCCGTCGGTTCGGGGCGTGTTGCAGCTCACGCAGTGGCCGCTGAGCCCGGGGTCCTGGGTGTCGCCGCAGCTCGGACAAGACAGAGTGCGCAGCTTGTCCGGTCCAACACTCTGGGTGCCGCTCGGTCTGGAGAACGTCCATCGCTCCTCGCGGTCGAGCACCACCTCGCTGCCTGCAGACACCCGCACGTTGCTGAAGAAGGTCACGACCAGATTGTCGATGTCCTGGTGGGCTTCACGATGGACGGTGTGGTGGCCGATGGTGGCAAGCCCGATGCGGGTCCAGCCGATGAAGCTTTCGCGCAGCTGCTGGACGGCGCGCGAAGACAGCAGCGTCGACAGAGTGCGAGCGCCCTGTTTGTCCCGGAGCAGCGACAGCGCGCGGGTGTACACCAGCAGTGCGTGGTCTCGAAACAGGGCGCTGGAGAAGCTGGGGTCGTGGCGACGAATGGTGTCGGCGAAAGGAGGGCGTGGACTTCTCGGGTGCGTGTCCCCTCCACCGACGGGCTGGGGCTGGAAGTCGGGGTCGTTGAGCAGGTCGGCCATGCGCCGGGCCCGGGCCTCGCCCTGTTTGTTCAGAACAACCATCACCGTGAACAGCAATATGAGAGGAAAGCCAAGCAGCATGCCGTTGCTGCCGCCGCTTCCGCTCGACGACGAGCGGTGGGAACGCGACGACCGCGAGCTGGAGCCCGAAGATCGCGAGCTGCTGGACCGGGAGCTCGAAGATCGCGAGCTGCTGGATCGGGAGCTCGAAGACCGCGAGCCGCTGGACCGGCTGGAGCTCGAAGACCGCGAACTGCTGGACCGACTGTGACCGCCGCCCACCCGACCATCGCTGTCGGTGGGGAGCAACATCGCGGTGCCTGCGCCGAGGAGGCCAAGGAGGAGGGTGCGTCGGTTGGTGGGCGCGCTCACGGCAGCATCCGGGGTGTGTTGTCCAGCTCGTCGGGGTTGTCGTCGGGGGTGGCGGGTAGGGCGTCGGCAAGCAGGAGTCCCATGGCTCGCGTCCCATCCAGAACAGCCTGCAGATTGGTCAAGTCGCGTCCGTCCGTGCCTCCGCCAAAGCGCACCTGGGCCAAGCGCCCCATCGCAAGCGCACCTTCTACACCCGTGTCGACGACGATCTCCACCCGACCCTCTTCTTCATCGATGAGCAGCAACACGCCGGTGCGTTCGCGGGTGCGGTGGACCCCTTCAGCCACAAAGGCAGCCCGTGCGCGGTTGAGGGCGCGGTGACGGCGTGCGGACACATCTCTGGCAGACCCCGAGAGGTGGTGCGCGAGGACTCCGACCGCCACGCCCAGCACCGGCACGATGAAGGCGACGCCGGCCTCGGGAATCCAGATGGGCGCCCACAGGCAGGCCGCGAGTGCGGTGAGGCTCGTCACGCCGCCGTACAGCACTCCCGCCCATGACGGCTGCGCACGGGGTGCCTGCACGGCGACCACGACTTCCGCGGAGGTGTTCTGTTCGACGTTGGCCACCACGCCAGGAACAGCCAGCGAAAACGCCGGTTCCAGCGATACTCGAGGTCCCACAGTGCGCTCCTTATCCGAGGGAGAAGTCTACACGAAGACCCGGACGTCTATCCCAAGTGCCATCCGACCCGGTCTGTGCTGCCTGACGGAGTCTGTTGTTTCGCTTCCCCAAGCCCATGCGCTCACCGGAAAGCGAAGCGGTGCCAGGTGTGGATTGTTGCTTGGACAGGTCCGAGCAACAATCTGCACCTGGCACCTGGCAGGGGGTGAGGGGGCTTCCCGCGGTGAGGGTGAGTCGGATATCGGGCGGTCCCTGCATTGGTTGAGGACGTCTCATGTCGCTGCCCACGCCCCTTCGCCTCGCCAACCGCATGGGACGTGCGTGGCGCAAGCTTGGTGGACCGGTGCGTCCGCTGGATGCCGATGCGGTCATCGCCGATGTTCAGAAGGCCACTGGCTGCAGCGACTTAGGGGCCGACGATGGCTGGCGAACCGGGCTCCAGCAGATCTGCGCGGATGTGGCCTTGCCCGACCACCTGTCCACCGTGGGCCGCTTCGCCTTGCGTCGTCACGTGGTCTCCGGCCTCCACCAGCGGGCCCGGCGGATCCAGTGGCAGGCGCAGTCGCCCGAGCGCTTCCAGACCGAGCTGCGGCCGCCCCTTGTGGTGGTGGGACTGCCCCGCACTGGCACCACCTTCCTGCATCGCCTGCTCGCCTCGCCCAGTGGCGCCCGAGGACTGCCGATGTGGCAGGTCGCCGAGCCCTTCCCGTCTGTCGAAGGTCCCGACCACCGCCAGCGCCGTACCCAGCAGCTCTCCTCCACTCTGCATCGGAGCCTGCCTGCATTCCAACACAAGCACAGCACGGCCAGCGATGCGCCCGAAGAGTGCATGCACACGATGGCCTCGGCCTTTTACACCTGGACCTTCTGGTCGACCTGGCGTGCCCACGGCCACCAGGAGTGGATGCGGACCGCCGATCCCGCGCCGGCCTACCGCGTATGGGGAGATGTGCTTCGGTTTCTTCAGGCCGACGCGCCAGACCAGCGCTTCGTGCTCAAGTCGCCGAGCCACACCGCCCATCTTGCTGCGTTGATGGCCGAGGTGCCGACCGCCCGCATCGTGTGGACCCATCGCGCCCCTGAGTCGGTGGTCCCGTCTTACGCGAGCTTGATAGAGACACTGCGCACGATGGCGCTTCCGAAGGGAGTGTCCGCAGACCGAGCAGCCCTGGGTGCCGAGGTGCTGGCTCATCTAAGGGATGTCTGGAAGCGCGCTCATGCGCAGGCGGATGCCATTCCGGCTGAGCAGCGGGTCGATGTGGACTTCAAGGAGCTGGTGGCCGACCCCGTGGGCGTGGTGCGGCGCATCCATGGTGCGTTCGACCTGCCCTTTGACGCTGCACAGGTCGCCCGTGATGTGGACAATAGGCCACGCAATGCGCATGGAAAGCATCGGTATGGCCTTAGTGACTATGGCCTGACTGACGTTGTCTTGGGGTAGAGACTTGCGCCCGCTTTGGGTGGGCAACGGCCTGTGGATGGGGATGGGTAGGCGGGGTAGAAGTACGCCGGGAACAACATGGCTGGCGGACACGCCGGTGTCCTGTCAAGCCGCTGCCTGGCGTAGGAAAGGGCGGAGTGGGACTCCATTTTGGGTGGCTTTGAAAGACTCCGAACCCGTGGGTTTCTGAGGTCTCTCGCAGCCGCCCCCATGCATCGCACCCACCGGGGCTCACTTCAGCTGTTTTTCTGGAACGTGGGCGAGGCAGCGGTGAGAGGCCGAGCCGGTTAGCGGCGGGAGTCCCCGTGGCTCCCACCGGGGCTGCCCTCCGTGTCAGTCGAGAACCCCATGAGCCGCGCGTCCCAGAGCCTGTTTCCTCACCACAAGCTAGACTGGACCATCAGCCGGCTCCGGGAGCGTGTTGAGGCCACTCCCGACGACCCCGCTGTCCGCATCCAGCTGGCCAGCGCGATGGTGTCCCGCGGGCTGTACCACAGCGGTGGAGAGCGGGTCTGCAATGACGCGCTGGCCCACGTCCGCAAGGCCCTCGCTGACGACCCCGCCAACGTGGATGGTCTTGTGGTTGCCGCGCTCGCACTGTGCGGCATGGACCGTCCTCGCGCGGCTTCCCGCTACCTCGACCAAGCGGTCCGCGTCGATGGCGAGCTGCCTCTGCTGCGCCTCGCGATGGGCAAGATGGAAGGTCTCCGCGGCGAGCATGGTGCCGCTGTTCGCCAGCTCGAGACCGCCTGCCGGCTGGCCCCCGAGGCCTGGGAGACCCACCTTGAGCTGGGGCGTGCGCTGATGGCGCTGGCCCGCCGCAAGGGGCATCCCATTCGTCTTGTGGAGCGCGCTCAGTACCACCTCGTGCAGACCCTCCAGCGCGAGCCTGCCAACGAGCGGGCGCCTGAGGTCATCCGCGACCTCGGCATCGTGTGCATGCGCACCCGGCGCTTCCGTGAGGCCGAGCGCTTCTTCGGTCGCCTCAAGCAGCATGGCCACCACCGCGCCACTGCTCACCTCCACCTCGGTGAGGTCAGCTACGAGCTGGGAAAGTTCAACAACGCCATCCAACACCTCCGCCGCTACCTTCGCGAGCATCCCGACAACGCCGATGTGTTGTCTCGCGTGGCCTTGTGTTGGTTTCAACTCGGTGAGTACACCCGCGCTCGCGAGGCCTGCCACCAGGCTTTGATGGCCGACCCCGACCATGTCGAGGCCCGCTATGCCCTCGGCTGCGCTTTGATGGAAGAAGGCGCCCCCGGGGAGGCCATGAAGGTCTTCCGCGATGCGCTGAAAGAGCGGCCCGACCACATGCCCTCCTACACCGAGATGGTGCGCGCACGGAGAGCTTCCGGCGATTTTCGCTGGCTCCAGCAGGCGCTCCAGGCCGAGGTGGCCAACCACGACCGCCTCGCGCCGGGTGGCCAGACCGACGCCCGCTCGGTCACGCGTGAGCGGGTGCATGTGGTGCTCGACGAGATGCGCACCGTCGGCGACAGCATCGTGCCGGCCATTCTCGGCGCCATCGCTCACACCCAGGACGAAGGGCTGCGCTTCCTGCTGTGGGAAGCCGCCGGCGACCTCGCCCTCGACACGGTGGCTGGCGTCGCGAGCACCCGTCTCCAGAATGCCGCGGAGAGCTATGGTTCTGGCTTAGGTGGCCTCGCGCTGGTCACCGCGGCGGCGGTCCCCGAGACCCACCTCGTCGCCGGACTTCGCCTCGAAGAAGCCGACCTCAAGCGTGCCGCGGTCGACCGCCACGGCCCAGCCCACGATGTCCGTGCTCATCGCGACAACCTCAAGACCGAGCGCGACAACGCACGTGCCCACCAGGCCCTGCTGCTGCTCGCCCTCGGCCAGCGCGGCACCCCCTCCGCCACGGACCTCCTCCGTCGCTGGGCGGATGCTGCGGACCCGGAGCTGGCGACTGCGGCCTGGGTTGCCCTGGCGATGTCCGGCGACCCCGACGCGGGCGCCCGCTTGCAGACCCTGGCGCGCAAACACGGCGAAGATACCCTTGTTCAGGGCCTTCTCGATTCAGTGTCACCGCCGGCCGAGCCTCTGATTCCCCGCAAGGTGTCTGGCGACAGCGAGACCCGGTGCTCCACTTGCGGCCGGTCCCACGAAGAGGTCACCCACATGATTGCGGGCGGCGCGGTCGTGGTCTGTGACACCTGCGTGGTCCACGTCACCACCCACCGGGCCACCCTGTCAGCGCCCGACGATGCCACCTGCAGCTTGTGCGGGCGCACCCACTTCGAGTCGGCGGGTCTGTACCGCTACAACGGCGTCGACATCTGCAACTCGTGCATTCAGCTGTCGCTTGGACTGCTGGAGCGCGAGGAGATCGAAAAGTTCCTGGAGCATTGGCGCGCGAGCTGAGTGTCTCAAGGTGAGAGACCTCGGATGGGGGGATCCACAGCCCACGGACCTCCAGCGGCAACGGCCGGCCCGTCGATTGTGTGAGGTCCCCGCTCGGACATCGGCGGACCCACTGGCCCTTGATAGAGGTCGTCATGCGTCGACATCTTCGCCACAACGCCGTCATCTACGTTGTCTTGGCTATGCTCCAGGAGAGCCCGGCGTGACCGAGCCGCTCATTCACCTTCGGAGTCTCTCCAAGACCTACCCGTCGGGCGGTCGGCCGGTCCAGGTGCTCCGCAGCCTCGACCTCGACATCGCCGGTGGCGAGAGTGTGGCCATCGTGGGCTCGTCGGGCTCGGGCAAGTCCACCCTGCTCAATGTCATCGGCCTGCTCGACGACTTCGACAGCGGAACCTACCGCCTCGACGGACGCGACGCGCGGGGCCTCGACGATTCCACCGCCGCCCGAATGCGCAACCAGCTGCTTGGCTTCGTGTTCCAGAGCTTCCACCTGCTGCCCGACAAAGACGCCGTCGCCAACGTTGCTCTGCCGCTGGTTTACCGTGACACCCCTCGTCGCGAGCGCCTGCGCCGAGCCCGCGAGATGCTGGAGCGCGTGGGCCTTGGCGACCGCTTGGACCACCTGCCCAGCCAGCTTTCTGGCGGTCAGATGCAGCGGGTGGCCATCGCCCGCGCGCTGGTGACCGAGCCCCGTGTGGTGCTGGCCGACGAGCCTACCGGTGCGCTCGACACCGCCACCTCGCTGGAGATCCTCGCCCTGCTCGACGAGATTGTGGCCGACGGAAAGACCCTCGTGCTCGTCACCCACGAAGCGGAGGTCGCGGCCCGCATGCAGCGCACGATTCGGCTGCGCGATGGCTGCATCGTGCCTGGAAAAGACTGAAGTGCGGGGCTGGCGGAGCCTGGATGGGTGGCTCGACGCGCTGTCGCAGGTGCTCGCGCGTCCGCTCCGGTCGGGACTCACCGCCTTTTCGGTGGCCTGGGGTGTGTTCATGCTCATCCTGCTGCTCGCGGCGGGCGACGGCCTCGAAAACGCGATGCGCTGGAACTTCCGCGACGACGCCATCAACAGCATCTGGCTGTGGGGGGGGCGCACCACCAAGGCCCATGCCGGTCATCCCGAAGGGCGCCGCATCGTGCTCGACGATGGGGACACCGAGCTGGTTGAGGCCCTGCCGGAGTCCGGCCACGTCACCGCCCGCTACATCCCGCCGGGCGACACCCGCATCGCCCATGGCGCCCGAGTGTCTACCTTCGACATCCGCAGCACTCACCCCGACCACCGCTACCTCGAAAGCACTCAGCTCGTCTCGGGTCGCTTCATCTCGGACCGCGATGTGGCTCACCGGCGCAAGGTTGCGGTGCTCGGCCTTCGAGTGGCGCAGTTCTTGTTCCCGGACACCGCGCCCACCGCGCCATCGCTCGTCGGCGAGGAAATTCGCGTTGCAGGCATCGTGTTCACCGTGGTGGGCGTTTTTGTGGACGAAGGTGGTGAGCGTGAGGAGTCGATTGTCTACCTGCCCATCACTACGGCCAAGGCCGCATTTGGGGGCAAGGACCGCATCGACCAGCTCATGTTCACCGTTGGCCCCCCCGACCTCGACGCCGCCAGTCTCAAAGCGGCCGACCGGGCCATCGCGGCTGTGCGCACCGGCATCGCGGCCCGGCATGGCTTCGCCTCCGACGACGGAGCGGCGCTGAGAGTGCGCGACCGAGTCCACGCTTATGCTGATGTGCAGGCTGTCTTCGTGTGGTTGCGGCGCTTCACATGGCTGGTCGGACTGGGCACCGTCCTGGCTGCGATGGTCGGTGTGGGCAACACGCTGCTCATCTCGGTGAAGGAGCGCACCCGCGAGCTGGGCCTCCGACGCGCGCTGGGGGCCCGCCGGTCGGACCTCGTGGGCATGGTGATGCAAGAAGCGCTGCTGCTCGTGTCTGTGGCGGGCTGGGCGGGGCTCGTGGCGGGCGTCGGATTGGTGGAGCTGGCCCGGCGCTTCGTGCCGCCCGACAGTGGCTACCTGCGCTCCCCCGATGTCGACCTCACCAGCGTGGGCATCGCGGTCGTAGCCATTGTGGGCGCGGGGGTGTTGGCTGGGCTGATGCCGGCGTGGCAGGCGGCGTCGATTCCTCCCGTCGTCGCTCTGCAGGACGAGTGATGGTCGCGCGTTGGCTCGACGCCTGGCAGGAACTGGTGGGCACCTTGGTGCGCAACCCCCTGCGCACGGGGCTCACGGCCGCTGGCGTGGCGTGGGGCATGTTCATGTTGGTGCTGATGACCGGCTTTGGAGCCGGGCTCGAGCATGGCGTTCGCGCGAGTCTTGGACGTCGGGCGACCAACGCCGTCTACTTCTGGGGACGCACCACCTCGCTGCCCTACCGAGGCACCCGTCCCGGTCGACCGATTCTCTTCCAAAATTCCGATACAGAGGCCATTATCGCGCAGGTCGATGGGATTGCTGCGCTCGCCCCGCGCAATCAGCTCGGCGGGTGGCGGGCCGAAAGTGCGGTCCACCGAGGCACTCTGAGCGCCACGGTCTCCATCACCGGCGAGGTGCCCGACTACCGGGCCATCTTGTCGGTGCGCATGATCGACGGACGCTTCCTCAGCCAGCGCGACCTCGACGCCCGCCGAAAGGTGGTCGTGGTGGGGGCTCAGGTTGCGGCTGAGCTGGCCCCCGACGGCGAGTCGCTGGTGGGCGAGGGCATCTCTATCGGCGACAGCCACTTCACCGTGATTGGCGTGTTTGCCTCGCGCACCGCAGGCGACATTGCGGACCGGGTGGAGCGGGGCGTCCACCTACCGCTCACCACCTTTCAGCAGGTGTTCCGACAAGGCGACCGCGTGCGGTGGTTTGCGGTTGTGGCAGAGCCCGAGGCGTCTGCGATCGAAGTGGAAGAGTCGGTGCGGCGGGTGCTTCAGACCCGCCACAGCGTACATCCTGAAGACCTCCCTGCCATTGGCTCGCGCAATGCCGAGGCCGAGTTCCGGCGCATGCAAGACACCTTCGCGGGCATCGAGGCGTTTGTCCTCTTCGTGGGGGCGATGACTCTGCTGGCGGGTGCGTTTGGGGTCACCAACGTGATGCTGGTGTCGGTGAGCGAGCGCACACGAGAGCTGGGACTGCGGCGGGCGCTGGGCGCACGCAAGGCCCAGGTTCGGGCGATGATTCTGCGGGAGTCGCTGCTGCTCACAGTGGTCGCAGGCCAGACCGGTCTGCTCGTCGGCGTGGGCATCATCGAGCTGGCCCGGGTCACCGAGCTTGCGGCCGACACCCCCCTCGGCAGTCCCCACGTCGATGCTTCACTGATGGCGATTGCGTCAGTGCTCATGGCCCTCGCCGGTCTGCTCGCGGGCTACTTGCCGGCAGCGCGGGCGGCGGCCATCCATCCTGTCCAGGCCCTGCGCGGCTGACCTCCGCACGAGTCAGAGAGAGTCCATGAACACCCGCACCTTGCTGCCATTTGCCGTTCTGGGCTTTCTGGTGCTCGGCGTGCCCGCCACGGGCGCTCTGCTGTGGTTGCGCAGCCAGCCCGTGGAAGCCCCGCCTGTGCTCGGCGCTCCCGAGGTCCGCGATGTCGTGGTGAAGACGGTGGCCACAGGCTCCGTCGTCCCCCGCAATGAGGTGGCCCTGAAGGCCCGTGTGTCGGGCGTGATCGAAGCCCTACACGTCGAGCCGGGGGATGTGGTGGAGGCCGGTCAGCTCATTGCCGATATTCGCGTGATTCCAGACTCGGCCCGACTGGCTGCCGCGAAGGCCGATGTGCGCGAGGCCCGGCTGCGACAGGGCGATGCTGTGCGGTCGCTCGAAGAGGTGCGCGGACTGGTCGGCCAGGGGGCCGCGTCGGCCAATGAGCTCGAAGATGCGGAGATGCGGGTGGCGTTGGGACAACAGCGCCTCGATGCAGCGCGCACCGACCTCGCCATCGTGCGGGATGGGGCCAGCCGGTCGGTGGGGGCCGTGTCCACCTCGGTGCGGTCGACGGTGGCCGGAATGGTACTGACCGTGCCCGTTGAGCCGGGCGACAGCGTCATCGAGGCCAACACTTTCAACGAGGGAACCACCGTGGCCGAGGTCGCCGACATGGACGACCTGCTCTACGTGGGGGCCGTCGATGAAGCCGAGGTCGGTCGCCTGCAGGAGGGCATGGCGCTCACCGTTACTCTGGCGGCCTGGCCCGATGCGCGACTGCCGGGCACCCTCGAACACATCGCGCCCAAGGGCCTCGACGTCGCTGGGGCGGTGCAGTTCGAGATCAAGGCCGCGCTCGACCTCACCCTGGCCGGCGACCGCTTCGTTCGGGCCAATATGAGCGCCAACGCCGATATCGTGCTCGACGAGCGGAAGGCTGTGCTCTCCGTGTCGGAGGCGTTTCTGCTGGGCGATGTGGAAGGCACCCAGGTGGAGGTGCAGGTGGGCGATGGCTTCGAGGTGCGCGATGTCGAGCTGGGCTTGTCCGATGGCATCTACGCGGAGGTGCTCGGTGGACTCACCGCGGGCGAGGTGCTTCGGCGTCCCGAGGGCTGAGGTCGTCTGGGCTGGAGCAACTGACGACGCGCTGTTTCTGGGAGACGGGAGCACCTGGAACGGCGGGGCTTTGCCCGACTTGTCCTCGACTTGGAGTAGGCTGCGCTCATGCAATGTCCCCGCTGCTCTGACGCTCTCCGCGCCATCGACACGTCCGAGGGCCCCACAGTGGACTTCTGTGGGGCCTGTGGTGGCACTTGGTACGATGATGGTGAACTGGAAGCAATTCTCGGCCTTTCTCGTCGAGTACGCATCCGCAAGCTGGCCTTTGACTCGCAGCCGGGCCCGGACTGCCCGAGGTGCGCAGTAGGCATGGAGGAGGTCGGCTACCCCCCTGAGCAGCCAGTGCGCATCGATGTGTGCACCTCCTGCCATGGGGTGTGGCTCGACAAGGCCGAGCTGGCCCAGCTTCGGACCGCCCGAGGGCAGAGACCGCGCACCACCGAAGTCACCCATGACGACAGCGTCTTCATCGTTCCAGTGCGCGCCGACCGCGGTCGTTTCGAGTTCGGTACTTTTCTGATGTCGCTCTTTGTGCTCGCGTTCTGCACTGCTGTGGTGCTGGGCCTGCTGTCTATTGTCGGCGCGCTCGAACACCTCGTGGACGACGGGAACACCCATGCCGACGAGCTTGTGGCAGTTGGTGCGGCCTTGTTGGGACTGCCGGCCGGTGCGGCGATCGTGGGACGCATCTCTCCTGGTTTCACCATCTGGGAGCCAGCGGCGGCAGCCGTCCCGGTGCTGGTGGGCTTCGTGTGGTTCTTCACCGGCGTGTTGAGTCCGCTCGCGCTTGCTGTGGTGGGACTTGCTGGGCTGGTCTTCGCGGTGCTGGGTGCTGTCGTGGGAGAACGGCTCCAGGAACGCTGAGGTCATCGCCTGCTCAGAGTTGCGGAACCCATCGAGGCGGTCTGACCACCGTCGGTAGAAGGGCCGGCTCTGCGCTACGGCGCGTGTGAGCCCGCCATGGCGTCGGCCAGCGCCTCGCGGCACAGCATTCGGCTCAGCTCGGCACTGGCGAGACGGCTGAGGTGGTCTGTGTCCACCCAGCTGCGTCGGCTGGTGGTCCAGTGGTCGATGTCGGGGCGGTACAGCGTGACTTCGTGGGCCTTGGCCAGTGCGGTGATCGCGTGTTCGTAGGCGTCGGTGGCCTGCTGAGGGATCTCGTCCTGGAAGCGTTGGTGGAGCGGAAGATCGATCAGAATCACGTGCACACCGGCTTGCTTAGCAGCGTCGATGAGCTGTGCAAGGCCGTTGATGGCCCGTCCCTTTTCGGCGTTGTAGTCGGCAAAGCGCTCGGTCCCCACGCGCGGGAGATCCTGCAGAGAGCGGTCCCATCGCCGCGCGAGCACCTTCTCCAGGTCGCGATTCTGGGCCTCGCAGGCCGGAGAGCCAGCGCACCACTGGCCGCCGCCGTGGTGGTCCATGATCCAGCTGAGGCGGGCTTCTCCTA
>Ga0315321_10000892_pt1 | contig 22653 bp, 22 predicted proteins | sample M180m21515metaG_FD_203464 | JGI IMG/M metagenome (GOLD analysis project Ga0315321, IMG submission 203464) | Ammonia-oxidizing marine archaeal communities from Monterey Bay, California, United States - M1 80m 21515 | ecosystem: Environmental > Aquatic > Marine > Intertidal zone | place: USA...
ATTAATGTCAATACCTATGAGTTACTAGATCTTGCAATAAAGAATAAGTTTGAATCAATATACCCTTTAATTAATGATTTAAAAAAGATGAGTACCATGGAGTTAAGTGATTATTTAGATAAAATGGTAAGTAATTCTATATCATTTGATGTCTCAATTTTACCAGTTGATTTTTCACAAACTGATTCTGTTTTTAATAATGGTATCAAGGTTTTAAAAGACTATTGTAAAGTGATGAGAAAAATTGACTCAGTTGGATTTTGTAGATGGATAATGCCTACGAGTAATAATTTAACATATTTAAAAAATTTTAAAATACATAAAGAAAGACTTAAAGAGTGTGCTAAAATAATTGGTGATAATGACATGAAACTTGGATTAGAATTTGTTGGACCAAAAACTCTTATGGCTAGAGATCAATTTTCATTTATACGAACAATTAATGAACTTAGAGAATTAATCTCTGAAATTGACGAAAGAAATGTCGGTTATCAACTAGATACTTTTCATTTATATTGCGCAAATCATTCTATTGAAGATTTAAGATTTTTAAATAAAGATGATATAATTATGTGTCAACTAAATGATGCAGTTAAAGGTAGAACTCGTGATGAACAAATTGATCTTGAAAGAAATCTTCCTGGTAAAACAGGCTTGATAGATACTGCTCCTTTTTTAAATTTTTTACAAGAAGTTGGATATGATAGAACAGTAAGTGCTGAGCCATTTAATAAAGACTTAAACAAAATGAATAATGAGGAGGCTGCAAAAATAACATATGATTCAATCAAGAATAGCTTTGTAAATGCAGGGGTTTATTAGAATCTAATTTTATTTTCTAAAATTATTTTTACTCTTATCAAATACATATTCAATTATCTGCTTGTGTCTTCTTTCGAATCTTACATGACTTCCTGATGCTGTAGATCCATAAAATCTTCTTGTTGCTGGTCTCATGTTTTTTGCAACAGGGTGATAAGTTTGAATATGATTCCAGGCACCCATATTTCTTGGTTCTTCTTGAGCCCAAACTATATCCTCAGCATTTGAGAATTTTTTAATTTCAGAAATTATTAATTTGACAGGTAGAGGAAATAATTGTTCTATTCTAACAATAGCTACATTTTTTATATTATTCTTTTCTCTAAAATCTAGAAGATCGAAGTAAAATTTTCCAGTACAAAAAACCAAAGAGTCTGCTTTTTTGGGATCAATCTCTTGATCAGTTATTATTGGTAAAAATTTTGATGTATTTAACTCATCAATTTCAGATATGACTTTTGGATGTCTTAGAAGACTTTTAGGAGTGAATAAAATTAGAGGCTTCCTGAAAGTAGTGAGCATCTGTCTTCTTAAAAGATGGAAAAGATTTGATGGAGTTGTACAATTAGCAGCATACATGTTATCTTTAGCACAAAGCTGTAAATAACGTTCAATTCTAGCGGAAGAATGCTCAGCACCTTGACCTTCATAACCATGAGGAAGATAAAGAACTATTCCATTTTGTAATTTCCATTTATCTTCTGCTGATGAAATATATTGATCAATTATAATTTGAGCACCATTAGAAAAGTCTCCAAACTGAGCTTCCCAAATCGTTAAACATTTTGGACTAGCTAAAGCGTAACCGTAATCAAATCCTAGAACTCCATATTCTGATAGAAGTGAATTATATATTTTAAATACTCCTTTGTTTTTTGATTCTATATTATTAAGAGGTAAATATTCCTCCTCTGAATCTTCAGATTTCAAAACTGCATGCCTATGAGAAAATGTACCTCTCTCAACATCTTGACCTGAAATTCTTATATTAAAACCTTCCGTCATCAATGTACCATAAGCAAGTAATTCAGCCATAGCCCAATCTACCTTTCCATTTTCAAAAACTAATTTTTCTCTTGAATTAAATAGTTTAACAACTTTACGTAAAAATGCTTTTTCAGGAAGTTGAGTTATAGATTTAGCAACATCCATTATATCACTCTTTTTAGCCCCAGTACTAAAATTCTCTAACATTATTTTTTCATCTACTCTCTTAAAACCATCCCATACTTCTTCCATAAAAGGAGTGATTTTAGTTTTATCTTTTTTCTTTGAGTCAGATAATTCTCCTTCTAACTCAGAAAAATATTCAGATTCAATTTTAGAAATATGTTGTTTTTCAATCAACCCTTGTTCAATTAATTTAGCAGCATAGATATCTCTTGGGTTGGGGTGTGACGAAATGAATTTATATAATTTAGGTTGGGTAAATCTTGGCTCATCTCCTTCATTGTGTCCATACTTTCTATAACCAAGAAGGTCAATAAAAACATCTCTATTAAATTGATTTCTATATTCTAAAGCAAAAGTTACTGCATGAATAACTGCTTCAACATCGTCAGAATTAACGTGAAGAACAGGAGAAAGAGTTACTTTTCCGACATCTGTACAATAAGTACTGGATCTAGCATCAAGATAATTTGTGGTAAATCCAACTTGATTATTAACTACTAAATGGATAGTCCCACCTGTAGTATATCCTTTTAATCTTGACATTTGAATTACTTCGTATACAACCCCTTGTCCAGCAACAGCAGCATCCCCATGGATAATAATAGGTAAAACTTTATTAGTGTTATTATCAAAATCATTTTCTAGTTTAGCTCTTGCTATACCTTGAACTATGGGGTCAACAGACTCAAGATGAGAAGGATTTGGTGCAAGATTCATGTTGATTTTTTTACCTGATGATGTAGTCCTTTCAGAAGTCCATCCAAGATGGTACTTTACATCCCCATCAAAAATATCTTCTTCGTAGTCTTTACCTTCAAACTCACCAAAAATATCTCTACTGGACTTTCCAAATATATTTGCAAGAGTGTTTAGCCTTCCCCTGTGTGACATTCCCATCACAACATCTTCTACTCCTTTCTCAGCCGCTAGATTTATCAAAAAATCAATAGCAGGAATCAGTGACTCTCCACCTTCTAGTGAAAACCTTTTTTGTCCTACATATTTTTTTTGTAAGAAGTTTTCAAAAGTATATGCTTTATTTAAGCTTTCCAGAATCTGCAACTTTTCATCCTTTGAAAAATTAGGATGATTTCCATTTACATTAATTTGATTCTGAATCCACTTAACTCTTTCTGGATCTCTTATATACATATACTCAATACCTATTGAATGACAGTATATTCTCTTTAAATGATCTATTATATTCTTTAATTTATCTGCTCCAATACCAACTATCTCCCCTGCACTAAAAACCAATTCAAGGTCACTGTTTTCTAATCCAAAGTTTTCTATATCTAGCGTAGGTAAATATTTTCTTCTTTCTCTTACTGGATTTGTAACTGTAAACAAATGCCCTCTTTTTCTATAAGCATCAATTAAATTAACAACCTGAAATTCCTTTTTTATATTTTCAGGTACTTCAAATTTTTTCTCTTCAACAGTAATGTTTGCATTCTCTAACCCAAAGTCAAATCCTTGAAAAAAAGCTTTCCAACTAGGCTCTAGACTATCAGGTGATTCTAGGTACTGATCATACATTTCTGCAAAAAAACTTGTATGAGCCGAATTAAGAAATGAGAATTTGTCCATTCAATGTTATATAGTTAATAAAATTACAACTTGTTTTCTATGTTTCTTAATAATTTTTAGATTTTTGTATCATGTTTGCCCTAATTGATTGTAATAATTTTTATGCTTCTTGTGAAAGAGTTTTTCAACCTCATTTAAATGGTAAACCAGTTGTAATTCTATCTAATAATGATGGCTGTGTAATAGCTAGAAGTAATGAGGCTAAATCTCTTGGTATTCCAATGGGAGCTCCAGCGTTTAAATACAAAGAAATTTTTCAAAAAAACAAAGTTCAAATTTTCTCATCTAACTTTACATTATATGGAGATATAAGTAATAGGGTAATGTCTATAATATCTCGCTATGTACCAGATGTAGAAATCTACAGTATTGATGAAGCGTTTATAAAATTTGATGGATTCTCTGAAGATGAGGCTAATAAAAAATGTAGTGATATAATAAAAACAATCTTTAAATGGACAGGCATACCTGTTTCAATAGGTTTAGCACCAACTAAGTCACTTGCAAAAGTTGCAAATAGAATTGCAAAAAAATATTCTACCAGAACAAATGGCTTCTATTCAATTAACAATAATGAAAAACGTATAAAAGCTTTAAAAAATATTTCTGCTGGAGATATATGGGGTATTGGTTTTCAAAATGAAAAAAAACTTTTGAAAGTTAATGTGAAGTCTGGAATGGACTTTGTAAATCTTCCTGATCAATGGGTCAAAAAAAACATGAGTATAATAGGGTTAAAACTCAAAAAAGAGCTTGAAGGAATTCCTACTCTTAATATTGAAGAAGGAAAAATTGGCAAAAAATCTATTGCTACTACTAGAAGTTTTGAATCTGAAATTTCATCACTTACTGATCTTATTGAAAGAATTACAACATTCTCTGTAGTTGCTTCTAAAAAACTTAGGAGACAGAATAGTGAATGTAATATGATTTCTGTTTTTATTAGAAGTAATCCTTTCAAGCAAACAGATGATAAATACCATTTCAGTTTAACTGGATCACTACCTTTTTCAACAAATTCAAGTATTGAAATAAGTAAATTCGCTGTGAAACTTTTAACTAAAATTTATTCTAAAAATAAATCCTATAAAAAAGCAGGAATAATTCTGATGGGCTTATCTCCACAATCTAGTCGTCAATTTAGCTTATTTGATCAAAATATTGATAAACAAAAAAAGCTAATGAGAAGCATTGATAATATTGATAATAAATATGGACTCTATAAAGTAAGACTGGCTAGTCAAGATCAGAAAAGAATATGGAAAATGAAGAGACAAAAACTATCAAGAAATTACACAACCGAGATTGATGAAGTTTTAATTGTTAAATAGAATATGACTAAAAACAATAATATTAAAATATTCAAACCTAATGATAAAGACTCTTTAAATAATTTATTTATTGAGGATGGAATATCGGCAGGTTTCCCATCACCAGCAAGTGACTTTGAAGAATCAAGAATTAGTCTTGAAAAGGTAGTAGTTAAGAATAAAGAGGCCACGTTCTATGCAAAAGTATCTGGAGAATCAATGAAAGATGCAGGATTAGATGATGGGGATATTTTAGTGATTGATAGAAGCGAAGAATTAAAAAACAATAAAATTGCAGTCTGCTATTTAAATGGAGACTTTACAGTAAAAAGAGTAAAAATTGAAAAGGATCATATATATCTGATTCCAGAAAATAAAAATTATGATCCAATTAAGGTTACCGAAGAAAATGAATTTATAGTGTGGGGAGTTGTAACTTATGTTGTTAAAAAGGTCTAAAGCCTTTCATAAATACCAGCTATTCCTTGTCCACCTCCAACACATGCAGTAACCATTCCGTACTTTTGATTTCTTCTCTTCATTTCTTCTAATAATTGAATTGAAAGTTTAGCTCCAGTACAACCTAAAGGATGACCAAGAGCAATAGCTCCTCCATTTACATTTACAGTTTCTGGATCAAGACCACTCTCTTGAATAACAGCAAGTGCCTGTGCAGCAAAAGCCTCGTTTAATTCTGTTTGTTCAATATCAGATAATTTTAATCCTGCTTGTTTTAAAGCTTTAGGGATTGCCTCAACCGGTCCTATACCCATATATAATGGATCAACACCACCTGAAGTACATGTAACCATTCTTGCAATTGGTTTTACTCCAAGTTGCTTTACCATTTCTTCGGACATTACTAAAACAAAAGCTGCACCATCTGACATTTGAGATGAACTACCTGCAGTTACAATTCCTCCAAGCTTAAAAGCTGGTCTTAGTTTTGCTAAAGCTTCAATTGTTGTTTCTCTCCTAACACCTTCATCCATATCTACGGTATGAGATTTAGATACTTTTTTACCATCCTTAACAAAAACTTCTTCGACAGTTACGGGAACTATTTGATCTTTAAAATAACCATTGTCAATTGCATTTGCTGCTTTGACATGAGACTCATATGAAAATTTATCTGATGCTTCTCTTGTAATTTTGTATTTTTCTGCAACTGCCTCCGCAGTGTGTCCCATTCCAATATGATAATTCATGTTTTCAAGATTAGCCTGATAACTAGGGGCTAACTTATATCCAGTCATTGGTAATAAACTCATACTTTCAATTCCACCTGCAATAAATATATCACCAAATCCTGCTCTTACTTTACTTACTGCCATTGAAATAGCTTCAAGACCTGAAGCACAATATCTATTAATTGTTACACCTGGAACTTCTTTACCAAGAGCTCTTGCAGATATTAATCTTGCTACCTGAAGACCTTGTTCTCCCTCAGGATTAGCACATCCAACAATTACATCATCAACTTTTGTAGTATCAAGTTCTGGGACTTGACTTGAAAGATGTTTGATCACATCTACTGCAAGATCATCGGTTCTATAATTCTTAAAACCACCTCTCTTTGCTTTACCAATTGCTGATCTATAACCAGCTACTATATATGCTTCCATAATTAATTTCTTAAAGGTTTTTTATTCATTAACATGTATTGAATTCTGTCTAGAGTTTTTTGGTTTCCAAGTAAACTCATAAAACTTTCTCTTTCAAGATCTAAAAGGTATTCTTCACTCACATTTTGAGAATAAGTTAAGTCACCTCCACACATGATGTATGCAACTTTTCTTGAAACTTCTACATCATGGTCTGACATATAGTTACCAAGTTTAAATTCATTAATTGCAGAATATAACGTAGATAATCCTGCTCTACCAAGAACTTCAATATCCTGTCTGGATGATGGTGGTATATATCCTGTCCTTAGACTTAAAACTTTATCTTTTGCCATTTCAATATTTCTCATCCTATTCATACAAATAAAATCTCTGTTTGGATTTAAGTAATGAAGATCAAAAGCTTCGTGGGCAGATGTTGAAACAGATGCCATGGCAATTGATTTAAAGTGATCAATTAAAGAAGGCATTTTTACATCTCCTGTATTAAAAGAATCAGATGCTCTCATTGCCATCTCTTTTGTACCTCCACCAGCAGGTATAAGACCAACACCAGCTTCTACTAAACCAATATATGATTCAGATGCATAGATTCCAGCATCACAATGAATTGCAACTTCAAGTCCACCACCCATCACAAAACCATGGGTTGCAGCAACTACAGGAACATTACAAGTTCTCATTCTCATTAATATTTTTTGAAAGCCTACTAAAAACTTTTCAATTTCATCAAAGTTTTGTTGCATTGCCATCATACCAATATTCATTAGATTGGCTCCAACAGAAAATTGTTTATCATTATTACCAATAACAATTCCATTCCAACCATCTCTTTCTGCTATATCAATTGCTTCATTAATTCCTTTTGCAATTCCCTCTCCAATTGAATTTCCTTTTGTTTGAAATTCAATACACATTACTCCATCTCCAATATCATGAACTGTACATTCTGAGTTTTTAAGTATTTGATTATTTTCTCTGTAAGCGTCAAGTAGGAAAAATGATTCAGAACTTGGAACATTAATATACTTCTTTGACTTTAAATCAAAATATTTTTTCTTACCACCTTCAAATTTATAGAATGATTCAGCACCTGAATTTTTCATTTCTGAAATCCAATCTGGTATTTCATCTCCACATTTTTCAATCATGTCAATTGCAAAATCTAACCCTAGATTATCCCAAAGTTCAAAAGGGCCATGATTCCATGCATAACCAGTTCTTAAAGCATCATCTATTTGATAATATTCATCTGCAATCTCTGGAACACACATTGCTGCGTATGAGAGAAGACATGAGTAATATTCTCTGTAAAACTTACTTGGATTCGAATCACCTTCAACTAAAAATTTAAGTCTGCGATCAAAAAGTTCAATTGATTTAGCCTCTTTTATTTCAGGGAGATTAGGCTTGATAGATTTTCTGTATGTATTTGTATCAAGATCAAGAGCTTTTATAATTGTCTTTCCATTTTCATCTTTCTCTTTGGTCTTTTCGAAATATCCTTTACCTGTTTTATTTCCTAAAAAATTATTATCAATTAAAAATTTAAAAGATTTATTTTCAGGTTGATCCTTAAGTTTACTGTAGAAAGTATCAGTTTTAACATTATCAACTAAAAAATTTGTGACCTTATCACTAGTGTCTAGACCTACAATATCTTGAAGTCTAAAAGATCCTGAGCTAGGATGACCTATAACAGTTCCAGTCATTAAATCAACTTCCTCAATTGTAAAATTATATTTATCAGTAAGTTGAAGCACCTTAATTCCTGACATTACACCAATTCTGTTTCCAATAAACCCTGGAGTATCTTTACAAAGAACCGTTTGTTTTCCAAGAACAAGATCTCCAAATTCCATTAAAAATGAAGTTAAAGAAGGATCGGTATCATCATGAGGAATAACCTCAAATAACCTCAAATATCTAGGAGGGTTAAAAAAGTGTGTTCCACAGAATTTTGATTTGAAGTTATCTGATCTTCCTTCACATAAAAGTGAAATTGGAATACTGGATGTATTTGAAGTTACAAAAGCATGATCAGATTTAAATTTTTCAACTTTTTCAAAAACTGTTTTTTTGATTTCCAGATTTTCTACAATTACTTCAATTATCCAATCTGCATCTTTTATTTTTTCAAAATCATCATCAAAATTTCCTGTTGAAATCCTCTTAGCATATTCTTTTTTATAAAGAGGGTTTGGTCTTGATTTTATCGCGTTCTTTAAAGACTCATCTGCAATTATATTTTTATTTTTTATTGACTTATCATTTGGCTGGATATCAAGCATTAAAACATCTATTCCAACATTTGCAAGGTGACATGCAATTCCAGAACCCATAACTCCAGATCCAAGAACTACGGCTTTTTTAACTTTATAGCTCATATTTTTTTATAATAAATGCTAATCTAAATAAAATTATTTTAATTATTACCTTTACACGATAACGATAAAATTATGGACAAAGAAAATATACTAGCTAATTTTCAATCTAAAGCAAAAAATGCAGCACCAATTGGTGGTACAATTAAATTTGAGATTGATGGAAACTCAATCTGCATAGATGGAACTGGCTCTGAAAACAAGATATTATTAGAAGATATGGAGGCAGATTGTACTATCACGATGGCTGGCTCTTTAATGGAAGATCTTAAAAACGGTAAAGTAAATCCTATGATGGCTGTTATGAGTGGTAAACTCAAAATTAAAGGTGATCAAGGTTTAGCAATGAAGCTTCAAGCCTTCATGTAAATCAGAGTCATCTTTCATTAAACATTCAAATAAGTGAAACGAAATCTTGATATTCTTGTTATTTCAGATTTACATCTTGGCACATACGGGTCCGAAGCTGATGAAGTTTTAGCTTACCTTAAAACAGTTGAAGCAAAAAAGATTGTCATCAATGGAGACTTTGTTGATATTTTGCTCTTTAACAAAAAGTTTTGGCCTAGCTCTCATATGAAAGTTGTAAAGTATATTCTTGATCTTATAGCTCAGGGTAAGGAAATACATTATGTAGTTGGAAATCATGACGAATTATTAAGAAAATTTTTAAATTATAAGATTAAAAATTTCCAAATAGTAAATCAAGTTGTATTAGATACTGATGAAGGTAAAGTATGGATGTTTCATGGTGATGTTTTTGATTTTTCTATTCAAACTCAGTGGATAACAAAACTAGCCGGATTTCTATACGATTACATGATAATGTTTAATAGTTGGCTTAACAAAAAGGTAATGATACCTCTTGGTCGTAAAAGATTAAATTTTTCTAAAAATATCAAAGCCAACGTAAAAACTGCAGTTCAATATTTTAGCAATTTTGAAAGAACTGCTGCTGAAACTGCTCATAAAAACGGATACAAATATGTAGTATGTGGTCATATTCATACTCCAAAAATCGAATCATTCAATGTTAACGGTGAAGAGGTTATTTATATGAATTCTGGAGACTGGCTTGAAAGTTTATCTTCATTAGAATATGTAGACAATAAATGGTCTATCTACATGCATACTCGAACTGAAGAAGAATTTAAAAAAGAAGGTTCTCGAATTGAAATGACTAACAAAGAACTTTATAAAGATTTAATCGCAGAGTTCAAAATTCTTCAGGATAAATGAAAATCCTCTACGCTATTCAAACTACTGGAAATGGTCATTTAGCCAGAGCGCAAAGTATAATCCCTAAGTTAAAACAAGTAGCTGATTTGGATATAATAACTAGTGGTCCAAAGAATGATTTTTTACTTGAAGAAGAACCTATCTTTCATTATCATGGACTTACTTTTTTTTATACTGATACCGGAGCTGTTAATTGGTTAAAAACAATCTTTTTAAATAACTATCCAAGATTTATTAAAGAGGTAATATCATGCCCTACTAAAAAATATGATCTAGTCATAAACGATTTTGAACCAGTATCTGCATGGTCCTCAAAATTTAAAAATGTTAAATGTTTTGAATTGACCAATCAATACTCAATGAGTTTGAAAAATATTCCAAAACCTGATAGCTATTCTAAATTAGTTTTATCTGCAATAAAATATATTATTCCATCTAATCTTGGATACGGATATCATTATAAGAAATATGCTGATAGAATCTTTTTTCCAATAATTAGAGATAAAGTAAGAAATCTAAATATTTCAGAGAGTAATGAGATAATTATTTATTTACCCACTTATTCTCCTTCTAAACTTATAGAAATAATCAAACAACTTCCCAAGGGAAAAAATTGGACAATTTTTTCTCCTGACACAAAATCAAAACAAGTTATTTCTGAAGTCAATGTTGAACCATTGTCTGAAGATTTATTTTTGAAAAAATTTGCTTCTTGTTATGGAATTGTATGTGCAGGTGGATTTGCAACTACCTCAGAAGCTATTTTTCTTGGAAAGCCTATGCTTGTGGTTCCTGTTGAGGCTCAAATAGAACAGCAGTTTAATGCTGCAGCTCTTATGGAAGAAGGTGTTATCGTTATTGACAGATTTTCACAAAAAAATTTAGAAACTATTTCAAAATGGGTTGATTCACCATCAATTTTTAAAATAGATTATAAGGATGAATCAAAAGAAATTGTAGATACTTTAATAAATGATTACTCAAATCTAAACTAGAACTTATTATGGAAAATGATATTGAAAAACTAAAATTTCCAATTGGAAAATATAAAGCAATTCTAGAATTTAACTTCTCTAGAACAATAGAAGATATAAAGACACTCGAGTCATTTGCAAATAATCTTAGAGCTTCAGTAAAAGGACTTGATAAAACAGACTTTAAAAAAAGTTACAGAGAGGGTGGAATGAATATTGCTCAAATTATTCATCATTATTGTGATACTCACACATATGCATTCCTTAGAACAAAACACACTTTACTAGAAGATAATCCGAGTGTAAAAATGTATGAAGTAAGTGAATTTTTAACTACACCTGAATCAAATGTATTAGATGTGGAGGATAGCTTAAAAGTAATAGAAGGAATTCATGCAAAGTGGGTTAGTCTTCTGAAAACTCTTTCACAAGATGATTTTAATAAAACCTACTATCACTCTGCAAGAGATAAAAATATTATTCTTCATGAACATGTTGGCATGTATGCTTGGCATACAAAACATCATTTGGTGCATATAGGAATGGCTAAAGAAAGTATAAAAGAAAAGGGAAAGAGATCTAAACAGTAAAAATTGAAAAAATTTCTAATTGTTTTAATATTACTATCGATATATAGCCTTTCTTTTGGTCAAGGAGAAGTAATCTCAGATGGACCATATATATTTATTGAAAAAGATAAACTGATAAATAAATCTATATTAAACAATGAGGTCATAACAACTACATTAAATCTGGATTCCTATGATACATTATACTATCCTGAAAAATCTACTTTTAAAAAAATAAAAAAAATTGCTGCATTAAGTGACATTCATGGACAATATGATTTAGCAATTGAATTATTGAAAAATAATAAAATAATTGATGAAGAATTAAACTGGAGCTTTGACAAAGGACATCTAGTAATTACCGGAGATATCTTTGATAGAGGAGATAAGGTTAACGAACTACTATGGCTAATTTATAAACTTGAAAATCAAGCAAAAAATAAAGGCGGACGTGTCCATTATCTTCTTGGTAATCATGAATATATGATTCTTCAAAAAGATTTAAGATACTTAACTGATAAATACATATTATCCTCTAAGCTACTTGACATAGATTATGATAAATTATATGGTAATAAAACAATTTTAGGAAGGTGGTTACGCTCAAAACCAGCAATAATTAAGATAAACAATATAGTTTTTACTCATGGAGGTGTATCAGAAAAATTCATAGAAAAATATGGTATTGATCTAGATAGCATAAATTCTATGATGAGGAAAAATAATGTTTACACAAAAGAACAACTTAAATCTACTGATTATTATGACCTATATTATGGCCAAAATAGTTTGATATGGTATCGTGGGTACTTCGAAAAATATTTTGAAAGCTTTGAAGCTCATTTAACTGATATTGATAAAGTTTTAAAGCTATTAAACGCAAAAAATATAATTGTTGGACATACTACTCAAGAAAAAATAGTCTCTTTATTTAATAATAAAATATTTGGAGTTGATTCTGGAATAAAATATGGTTTGGATGGAGAGATTTTAATTGTAAAGAATAAAAAATTCTATCGTGGAGACTTAAATGGAAAACTTACAGAATTTTAAAATCATTAAAATTATATTATGAACACATTTGAAATTAAATACCAAGGAGATTTGAGAACAACTGCCACTCATTTAGATTCTGGATCTAAAATAAGCACGGATGCTCCAAAAGATAACCATGGACTTGGAGAGACTTTTTCACCAACAGATATGGTATGTTCTGCTTTAGCTAGCTGTATCTTAACTATAATGGCAATTGCTGTTGAGAAAGATGATATTGATATTAAAGGGACTAATGCAATTGTTAAAAAAACTATGGGAATTAACCCTAGAAGAATTGCTAAAATTGATATTGATTTAACTTTTCCAAAAGAATACGATTCTAAAACTAAAACTATTTTAGAAAGAGCTGCTCATAATTGCCCGGTTCATCACACCTTATCAGAATCTGTAGAAAAGAATATTTCTTTTACATATATGAGTTAGTTATGAGTATATAACTCAAAATTGAACATATCTTGATAACAATTAAAGTCCTTTTAAAATTTCTTTTAAACGTTGAATTCCTTGTTCTCTTGCTAAACGATTTGCTTCAGTTGCATTTTGATTCTCTCCAGCTCTAAAAAAGCCATGCCCTGCCCCATCATAAATAATTTGTTCAAATGGGTTTCCAGCAGCTTTCATAGCTGATGCACTAGCTGTAATTGTTGCATTTACTCTATTATCATTTCCTCCATAAAACCCATACACAGGTGCCGTAACATTAGAATAAGAGGCCGTATCCGAAGGACCAGTTCCATAGCAAACAATTGCGGCTTCAATTTCGGAAGATTCAGTTGCAAATTGAAATGATTGGCTTCCACCCCAACAAAACCCAATAACAACTACCTTTCCATTACTAGAAGCAATCTTTTTAGAATATTCAACAGTTTTATTCAAGATATCATTGATGACATCAGGATCAAGATTATATATCCCCGTTCGTGCATCATCTGAATTTTGATAATCATTTGTTCCACCTCCATTTGGTGCCGTACCTGAAAGAAAGTCAGGTGCAATTGCTATATATCCCATTTCTGCAATTTGATCTGTCATGCTTCGTGCCCAGTCGTTGAGTCCCCTATTTTCATGAATTAGTACAACTACAGGAACTTTTTCAGATACTTCCGGGTATACCAAAAAACTATTAATTTCATTTGAATTTGAGTTAATTTTAACCCATTCATGATGACGAGGTGAATTCTCAAGTCTTTCTATGGAATTTTGAGCAAAGCTAAACTGAAATAAACTGATTAGTAATAGGATTGAATAGCGCATATTTTTTGATTATATGTCTCTAAGTTAAAAATATTTTGAGTAACTAATAGTTAATTTGTTATAAAGAAACTTAAATAAAAAAGCCCCCTAAAAGGAGGCTTTTCAAGTACTCGAGGCGGGACTCGAATCTATTCAATTGATATATTTATCATATACTGTGTATATTTCATTTAAAATCAATAAATACAATACATTACAGAATATCTACCTAAATCTTAAAATTGAATAAATATGCATAATATGGTATAAAATTGCTCTATTTGTTGCCAATATGTTGCCAATTATATAAATTTACTATATGTCATCAATTGGTTATAGACTTAAATCAAAAGAAAATAAGCAGGTTAGTATTTATTTATACTTGAGACCCCCAAACTCTAAAGTAATCTCAGCTAGAACAGGATTAACAATTAATCCTATAAACTGGAGCAAATCAAGAATGAGAGCTAAACCAAAGGACCCCATACTTAAATCACTAAACAATAATCTTGATTCAATAAGTAAGTTTATTTCTGATAAATTAAATGAAGAATTAATAAGTGGAATTGATTTCAATAATAAGTGGTTAAAGAAAAAACTTGATGACTTCAACAACAGAGCATCAGAGGATGACCTTTCATACTTAATTAATTTTCTTGATTTCTTGATTTCAAATCTTAAATACAAAAGAGCTAATGATGGAAGCCAAGGACTCAAAAAAAATACCATTAAAGGTTATTTTTCATTTAGAAAAATACTTACAGACTTTGAAGATGCAATTGAAGAAAAACTAAAGTTTAATAATCTTGATAATGATTTTATTGAAGAATTTTTTAAATGGATTGTGGAAGAAAAGAATTACTCTAAATACATGGTAAACCGTACAATGAAGAGGCTCAAAAACTTGATTAAAGAAGCTAGTATTAAAGGTATTTCTACATCAATAAATCCAGATATAATTGGAAAGGATTATAGCTTTAAACCTGACAAGATTATTAATGTATTTACAGAAGATGATTATAATAAGATTAAAGAACTTAAAGATATTAGCCCATTTCTTGAGAATACAAGAAAATGGATTTTGATTGGATTAAAGATTGGCCAAAGAGTTTCAGATTTATTAGCAATAACTCCCAAGCAAATTAGATTTGATAAAGATAACATTGCAATGATTGATATTAAGCAGGAGAAAAGTGGAAGTGTAGTAACAGTTCCTGTAAAAGATAAATATGTAGTATCTATTTTAAAAAATGAATTACCTCATAAAATATCTCATCAAAACTTTAATAAATATCTTAAAGAAGTTTGCAAAAAAGCAGATATAACAGATGAAGTAGATGGATACAAGTATAATCCTACATGGAAAAGAAAAAAGCTTGTTAATGTTCCTAAATATCAGCTATTAACTTCACATGACTTAAGAAGGTCCTTCGCAACTTTTCACTACAACAAAGGAGTACCTATAAATTTTATTATGAATATTACAGGCCACAAAAGAGAGTCTACTTTCTATGAGTATATAGGTAAAGACCCTAAAAGAGATTCAGATGCTTACACCTTTTTAAATGCAATAAATGAATAAACATGGACGTAAAATAAATAAGATAATAGAATATCTGGTAGATGTTTATACTGAGAAAGATTTTTCAGCCAAAGGCCAAAACTTCTTTAGGACACTTCCTAAATTAGATGAGTTAATTAATAGTTATTTTAGAGATTTTGAAAATAGTGATGAGCGAAATAAAGCAATAGCTCATAAGTTAGAGACGTTAAATAAATTATCATTTGACAAAAATGATGAAGGCTATACACTATATAAGGATACAACAAGAAAGTCTAGTTTAAACCTTTCAAAAGACGAGCATCTTAAATATGCATCTTCAATCTATCACCAATTTAAAGACTCTTTTATAAATAAGCTTAGAGAAGAAGGAATAGATGTTTCAGAGAACCCCTACCCTTTAATTTTTGTCTCCGGCACTGTGTATCATAAATTCTTAAAATACACTAAAAAGCATATAATAGACCCCTACCTTGACTACTCATACCTAAAGAAAAGACTTGAAGACGAAGGTCTGATTCATAGAACTAAAGACAATGAATTCATGAAAGTCTTATTTAAGGATATGAAGGTTATTAACGAAAGAGATTATGATAAATATCTTTTAAAAAATAAGCTAACCTCTTTGGGTAAATCTAACTCAGAACAGAGGCTGAATAACTACAACAATATCTTTCTTAGCTAAGCATTTTCAATAATGGGCATTTTTGCCCCCAAATGGGCAATAGAGACTTCACAACTTTGTTTGAAATTATAAAGTATATAATATGAATTCAAAACAAATTGTATTTGATGTCTTAACAAAAGACGAATTAAAAGGAATCATCTCTAATTCAATTCAAGAAGTAATCAATAAAAACTCTGTCAAGGAGATGAAAGAAGAGGAACTTCTCTCAAGAGAAGAGACAAGCAATCTATTAAAGATTAACCTCTCTACACTTTGGAGGTGGACAAAAGATGGAAAAGTAAGTGCCTATGGCATTGGAAATAGAATATTCTATAAAAAGGATGAGTTATTAAAATCATTAATAAAAATAAATTAATGAGTAATAATCTACCTTCATCAAGAAGCAATAACGAGATAAGTAAAATTGAATGGGATAACTTCACTAGACATCCCAAAGACTATGATGTTTACAGAACTTGTTTGGGTCAAAAGATTTCAATTCTTAAACATAATGAAATTGCTTTTGCAAAAAATCTTGATGGTTCTGTTGATTATTCAAAAAAAATAAATTTTGATGACTTAAAGCTTGACCTTAAGGATAGTGGTTTTAAAATAAGCGATTCAGATTTTGCAAGTATAATGGCTTCTGACAGAATTGAAAAAATTGATTCTCTAACTATCTTTTATAATCAATTAAAAAACAATCCTTGGGATTGTAAAGAAAGAATTAATGACCTTGTTTCCGCAGCAAACCTGGAGGGAGATTATGATACAAATTTTTACCTAATTAAAAAATGGCTTTGTACTACTTATGCTTACGCATTTAGAGGTATTGACCCTCTTAGTCCAGAGACAGTATATTCCAGAGTTGTATTTATTTTATACAGTGATAAAAGAGGACTAGGAAAAACAGAATTTTTTAGAAAACTTGGTTTGAGTGGGGAGATTGAAAAAGCAATAGGTGTTTCAGGAGCTGAAATATATGCTGAAACTCCAGGTGAAATTCCAAAAGACGAAAGAAATTTTGCTATCGATAGAAATACAAAAATGTTATATGTTTTTGATGATATCAATAATCTTTTAATAAAAGGAGAAGGAACTTTAAGGAGTATAATATCACAAGAAAATTTCACTCAGCGAGCTTTATATACAAACTCAAATCAAAATTTTAAAAAGAGGTCAACTTTTGCAGGGACAACCAACTATAGTGACTTATTAAGAAATGAAACTGAAAACAGATATATGCTGTTTACGGTAACAGATATAATGGATTTTGATAAATTAAATAGCATAGATTATTTACAGTTATGGTCTCAAATAAGAGAGGAAGTAGTGATTAAACAAGATAAAGTGTCTTTCAATAGTGAAGACTTAGGTTTAATCGAGAGCTTATCTAAAAGCTATGTTTATCATGACCCTGCAGAAGACACTCTTAATAATGCACTTGTATTTAAAATGGAGGGTATGTTAAGTTTTTCATCAATATCAAAAGAACTAAAAGAAAATTATAGTTTAAATCTTAATACTCAAAAATTAGGTTCATTATTAAAAAGAGTTTTTAAACCAGAAGGTGTTGATTTGATTTATAAAAAAGGAGACCAAAGATTCTACAGGCTTGAATGGAGGAATAATATTTAGAGTGTAAAACCAAGACGAGTAAGACACGTCTTTTTATAAAAAAGTATAATAAATAAAATAAAAACTTTGCGGGGAAAACCATGTCTTGCATGTCCAGACAAAGAGGTGTGAGGCTACCCCTGTAGCTAATAAAAACAACCTAAATATAAAGGGGGAAAAAGAGCGAGTAATCAATTGTATATCAGTAGATTAAGAGTTTATAACTCAGAAATAATAGTCAACCACAATAAATTATAAAATTTGGCTTTGGCAGTACCTTTAACATAAACTTGAATAAATGATAATATTCTTTCTTTTACTTTTGTACTATGATTGAGATATCTACAATAATTGAACTTATAACATTCGGATCTTCAACTATGTTTGGAATCCTCTTTATATCTAATCATTTCAACAATAGAAAAGGCAACCCGTTTTTAGGTCTATTTTTGATTTCCCTTGGTTATTTTTCATTACAAGGGGTACTATATGACTTCTATGAAAAAGAGGTGTTTAGATTAGAGGTTTCTTTATTCTTTCTTGTTTTACTTTTCTTTTATCTAAATAAAACTATCAGTAGTGCTGTAAAAAACTGGCATTATTTGTTGTTTCTTCCTGGTGTTTTAATTAACATAACCACGAACTCTCTAGTTATTAATAAGATAATGTTTTTTCATACTTTTTATGAAATATTCTATCTACTAACATTTTTATTAATTGTTTATTTCTTTAAAATATTGAGAGAACATGAACTGAATGTAAAAGAATTTTATTCAAGTACCGAGAAAAAAACATTAGCATGGTTAAAAACGCTCATTATAATTATTTTTTCATTCCACTTTTTTGAGTTTGTAGAAGCTATTATCCCAACGAAAAGAGCGGATGAATTAGAATTTATTTTTTCAATACTCTATTCTATATTTCCTTTCTCATTGGTTTATTTAATTGGCATAAACGCATTTACTCAATCTCAGATATTCGAAAACAAACTGTCACACCAAAAAATAAAGGGTGAGTTGAATGAAAATTTAAATCAATTGGAACTTGAAACACAATCTCGTTTTAATCAATTGGAAAAGACTATTGTCAAAGAGAAGCTTTTTACACAACAAAACCTTACACTTAGAGATCTGTCATTATCTTTAAATATAAATGAACGTACCCTTTCCATAATGATAAATTCAAATACAGGCGAATCATTCTATTCATATATCAATAAGCTTCGAATAGAGGAGTTTAAGTATCTGTTAACTCAATCTGAATATCAAAAGTTTAGTTTATTTGGACTTGCTCAAAATGTAGGGTTTTCTTCAAAATCAACATTTTACAAGGCTTTCCAAGGGATCGAAAATAAAACCCCAAAATCATATTTAGCGGGTTTAAAAAGTTCGGCTAATCTCAAACGAACTCAAAGTATATAATTACAGTTTATGTATAGCCTATATTTATTAAATGAAGAAAAGCCTATTTTTTACTTTACTCGTACTGTTATTATGCAGATGCACAATCGACCCTCACGATATTACCTCAGAATATGGTCCTATACCTGGGAGAACAGCCCTTGAATATGCCTATGAGTGTGAAGAAACATTAGGCCCACTCCCCAGGTTTAGTTTTGATGATGCAATTGAAGTTCCAACAACTAAAAATGGGATTCAGCTTAACTCTGATAGTTCAAATTATTTGGATTGTGATCATCCATGGGCTTTCGGTATGGCATGTCAAACAGGAAATAAAATCGGTAGATACCAAGGAATTAATTCCGATGGAAGCGAAAATTTAGATGTTGTATTCATCACTTTTTTTAGAGATGGAGGATTAGGTGTTATAGGCAATAAAATATCTACAGGTGAAACTTGTTTTTTTTCCATTTTAGATGGAGTTGAAAATAATAATCTTCCAATACCGGGAGAATCAGGATATAATGAAAAGTGGATGACCCCCTCAGCTGTGGCAGCAGATAAATGTGTTGATTGTCATATGTCCAGCCCCTTTCTACACACACCAGCTGTTGATCAACTCCAACACCCTCAAATTCCAAATGAACTACTTGTACCATTAACAAGTAATCAACCATATAGTGTTGTTGGACAAGAATTCGGACAACCAAAAACTGCACTATTTACTAATAATCAATGCACTGCATGTCACAGACCTCAATGTACATCACATTTTCAAAATTATCCTCTAGATGAATTAAAAATGCCTGCACCATTTTTAAATGCTACTAATTTTGATCATAGCAATATTGCAACTATGGATAGACAAGAAATTAGAGAGTGGTGTAAAACTTTAGGGCTTGATTTATTTACAGGGAGTGGAGATTAAAACTTAAGTAGAAAATTAATGAAAAAACAATTTTTAATATCAGCCTTTATATTTTCATTAACAAGCTGCACAAAAGGTTTTATTCCTGAGTATACTAATATTACCCAACCTGTTGATTCAATAATTTCATATAATTCTCATATTAAACCAGTTATTACTCAATATTGTATTAGTTGTCATTCTGGAAGTTCTCCTCAAGGAAATTTAAATCTTATTAATTACAATCAGGTAAGGAGTGCCATTGAGAATAATTCTTTAATACAACGTCTAAATGACCCTATTAATCCAATGCCGCCATCAGGTCTTATGCCAATTCAAACTAGAGCACTTTTTGATGAGTGGATTAAAAATGGATATTTAGAAAATTAATTATGACTAAACTTAAATTTTTAATTACAGTTACTCTTCTAATGTCATTTCAACTTAATGCACAAAAATTCTACACTCGTTCAGGAAATACATCAATTGAAGGTTCAGAAAAATCATTTGAGCCAGTAAGTGCATTTAATGAAACTACTACAGTAATACTAGATTTAAAATCTAATAATCTAGTAGCACAAGTTTTTATTGCAGGTTTTGAATTTAAAAATGCTTTAATGCAAGAACACTTTAATGAGAATTACATGGATACTAATAAATATCCTAAAGCTATTTTTAAAGGTACGATATCAAATTTTTCATTAGATGAAGTAAAAAAAATTGAAGGGAATGGGTTAATTACTGGAACATTAACTGTAAAGGGTATCGATAAAAAAATTGAAGTCTCAATTAATATAAAAGAGGAAAGTAATAGAATTTATTTATCTGGAAATTTTTATGTAAAACCTGAAGATTTCGATATTAAAATTCCTACAATAGTTCAAGATAAAATTGCTAAAGAAATTCAAATAAACATAAATTATGAGCTTGTTGAGAAAAAGTAAAATTATTTTAACCATTAGTCTAATTATAATCTTATCCTTAATAATTAGAAATACTTATAACTATGTTTTCGCTTCTTCAAAAGAAGTTACTGAAATGTCTCCTGAGTTTAAAGGTTATGCATATGAGTTTAATTATAAAGTAACTGATAATATCTCGGAATGGATTGGTAAGGTAGTTCAAATTTCAGGATTTATCACTGAAGTGAATAATGATGGTATTATTCTCAACGAGTCAATTTATTGTCAATTAGATAAAAGAAGTATTAATGAAGAAAAAACTAATGAGAGTGTAATAATTAAAGGAGTGTTTGTTGGTTTTGATGAATTATTAATGGAGATGAAAATAAATCAATGTATTATTTTATGAAAAAATCAATATTAATATCGGTATTAATTGTTTTCCCTTTAATAGGATATGGACAGGAAGATAGTCTTCTCAAAGAATTGGAAAGTTTATCAGAGAATGAACAAATATTCGAACTGCCCGCATTCAAAGCATTACAAATAGGAAATTTACAATCTACAAAAGTAGTGAGCAAAGGAGATTTGTACTTAGTTGTAGCTCATAGATTTGGATATTTAAAAAATGGGATAACTGATTTTTTTGGACTAGACCAAGCAAATACTAAAATTCAATTACTATATGGAATCAAAAAAAACTTGCAATTAGGTGTTAGTAGAGACAGTTACCAAAAAACATATTCTGGAACAGCTAAATACAGACTTTTAAAGCAATCAAATAAACTGCCATTGAATGTTTCACTTTATGGGAGTATTGATGTTAATTCACAATTAAAAAAAAGTGTATATCCTGGATTAAAACAATTAGATAGATTTTCATATACCGCTCAGATTTTAGCAGCAAGACGATTTTCAGAAAAACTATCTTTACAAATAGCACCAATTTTTGTAAGACACAACCTACAGGATTTAAACTATACAAAGGAACAAACTCATAATCAAGTTCTTTTAGGAACAGGCGGGCGTTATAAACTATCTAATAGATTTAGTGTAAATTTTGATTACGTTTATAATTTTACAAGGAATAAAAATTCTTTATATCTAAACCCTCTAACAATTGGGGTTGATATTGAAACAGGAGGACATGTTTTTCAATTATTATTTACTAATTCAAGAGCAAGTAATGATTCTAGTTTTTTAACAGAAACTCTAGGTGATTGGTCTAAAGGTCAAATATCTTTTGGATTTAATATAGTTCGTGTATTTTAATTTAAGCAATAACTAAATCATTTAATATTAAATCATACCCACCTTAAATATTATATACCATTTACCAGACACTTTCCCCAAAAAGAAAACTGATTTTTAAATAGACCCCGGGGACATGTTTTATAGTTAGCAAGTGGATTTTTTTAGGTTTTGTTGCCAATATGTTGCCAGAAGGGTAATAAAAAAACCGTAACAAACTATTAAATAGTCTATTACGATTTCCTTAAGTACTCGAGGCGGGACTTGAACCCGCACGAACATTACTGCTCATTGGATTTTAAGTCCAACGTGTCTACCAATTCCACCACTCGAGCAATTTGAGCGAAAGACGGGATTTGAACCCGCGACCTCC
>Ga0315321_10000893_pt1 | contig 22649 bp, 26 predicted proteins | sample M180m21515metaG_FD_203464 | JGI IMG/M metagenome (GOLD analysis project Ga0315321, IMG submission 203464) | Ammonia-oxidizing marine archaeal communities from Monterey Bay, California, United States - M1 80m 21515 | ecosystem: Environmental > Aquatic > Marine > Intertidal zone | place: USA...
GTTGCTACTTGAACTATTCGTCTCGGAGACGAACTAATTTTTCCTGACCAGTTGGACCATTGAGCCATGAATAGAAGCCTAGGCTCACGAACGCTATGTCATCGCTTCTTCTTCCAAGCCCACCGCTATCAAACATTGATGGACGTCAACGATTATCGCTTGACGGGCAATGGGTGTTTGTTCCAGATCCGGATTCTGTTTTAGCAATATCAGATATAAGCATGGGTGCTTTTGATAGCTCAAATAAAGTTTTGGTTCCCGGAGATTGGAATTATCAACGACCAGAATGGTTCTATTACGAAGGGCCAGCATGGTTCAGTAAAGTTTTTAGCTACAACCGGGTAGTCGGTAGGCGTGTTTTCGCGTACCTTGCCGGTGCCGATAAATCTGTAGAACTTTGGTGCAACGAACACGGTCCGATTAGTTGTGTGAACGGTCCTGGAGCATTGTGGGTAGAAATAACCGATGCCTTATTTGAAGGTCCGAATAGGATTGTCATTCGCGGAGACAACACACAAACTTCTGTTCGTTCAAGCCCTGGAGGGTTGTATAGATCAGTTTCGATAGTAGACGTCGCTCAAACTTTTATAAGAGATAGTTGGGTGCAGCTGGAGTCAAATGGTTGTGAGCTTGTAGGAGAACTTGTAGTTGACGGCCCGGAAGCAGCCAATAGAACTGTCACGGTTCGAATCCCCGAGCTTGGAGTTGGCTCTCGTCTCATTACGGACAGCTATGGGCAGGCTGCGGTCCGCATAGACGGCTGGCCAGACGTATGGAGCCCCAAAGACCCGCGTTTGTATCGAGTGGAATGGGAACTAGCAGAAGAACTTCTTGTTGATGATGTTGGATTTAGAGTGCTGTCAATTGCGAATGGTCAAATTTTGTTAAATGGAGAACCTATTAAGCTTAAGGGCGTGGCACTTGAAGATTGTGCTCCTAAGGGTTCTGGTAGGGCATCTGGCACTGCTGATTCTGCTTCAATAGTAAATTGGGTAAGAGAACTAGGCTGTAATTTTATTGACTTACTAGCTGGACAGCCGGATGAGGCATTAATCAGGGCCTGTGACCGAGTTGGTGTGCTAGTAAGTTGTGAAAATGACTTAGGACGAAAATTTGATGTTTCTGACGGTTGGAGTTACAGCGATACTGTGGAACGGCTTGAAGAACTAGTTGTGCGTGACCGATCGCGAGCTTCGATAATTAGTTGGAACATAGCCCGTACGCCACATAGCGACGATGACGCATGGATGCATGGTCTTCTTGACACTGTCCGACATCTGGATCCACACCGGTTACTTTCTGCGAATGTCTCGAGTGAGACTGATGACTTGATTCCGATGCTTGACTTTTGTCGGTCAGCCAAGCCTACGAATACAAAAATTTTCCCTAAGTTACTTGTTTTTGAGGGAACCCCAGCCCTTTTAGGCTCTCGGGGAGCTGAAACAATTTTAGGAACTGAAGAGAGCCAGACGGCATTGCTGCGCTCCTTTCTGGAGCGAGAATCAGAGCTTCAATTATCAGCCGGTGTAACAATCGGAATTCTGAAAGACCTTCCCTCAAAGAGACATTTGCGTCCCGGTCTCGAAGATGGATATGACAGGCGAGGCTTGCTGTCTGAAGATGGTGTACCGAAAGATAGTTATCGATGGTTGAGGAGATACAACGAGAGGAATTAAGTGTTTCTGCCTGGCCATACCGAAGGATTGATAATGTTACGAGGACGCTCTTTAGATAGAGCTGTTAACACTTCTTCAATGGCCATAGAGAAAATTCTTCTTCCGCCTGCTGATGTAGCTGATGCAACGTGAGGTGTGACAATTACGTCATCTCGGCTGAGCATAGGGTGTCCAATTGGAAGTGGTTCGGGGTCCGTCACGTCTACCGCAACTCCGCGAATTTTGCCGTTATCTAGCCCTAGCAGCAATGCGTTCTCATCAACTAGAGCTCCGCGAGCCGTGTTGATTATATAAACCCCATTTTTCATTGAGCTAATTAGTTTGGTTCCCACTAAGTGGTAGGTATCGGCGCTCAAAGGTGCATGAATTGATACTACATCTGCTTCCGTAACAGCTTCTTCGAGTGTGCCAGCTCGTTCTATTTGCATCTCCTTAAACCGTTCAGCTGGCGCAAATGGGTCGTAAGCCACTACCTGCATTCCTATGCTTTTAGCGATATTTGCGACGTGACTAGCGATACGTCCCAGCCCAACTAGTGCAAGTTTGCTGTCGTGGAGCTCTAAGGCATTATGAGTAGCCCAATAGTTACCTTCTCCGCGATTAAGTTTATTCTCGCTCGTTTTAATATTTTTTGTAATAGCAAAAATCAGCGCCATAGCCTGTTCCGCTGTTGAAATTGTAGGACCATCTGGAGTGTTGCAACAGGTGATTCCAAAGTGAATGGCATCATCAAGATCGAGATTATCGAAGCCGATGCCAGCACGTGCCACTACCTTGAGGTTTGGGGTCTTCTCATAAATATTTCGGTCATACCTGATAGAGGCACCTGCGACTATTCCGTCAGCTTTCTCGATTCCCTCAAGTAAGTCTTGCGACATTGGCCATATCGCATGCGCTCTCTCATGCACTAAGTCCCGCATGTTCTCGGCTAATGGCCTATCAAACCATATTGTGGGAAGTTTGTCCATGGCGTAAACAATAGAACCCACCAAGCACAGGATGTTTAATCGGGCTAAAATTATCCTGGGGAGATAATTTTCTATGAATCTTGACGCACTAGTAATCCATGATCTTGATCGCTATAAAAAAGAGGGCTATCCATGGCAAGAATGGGACATGTTCAGAGAGCAAGCTCCGGTTTACTGGTACGAAAGGGATGGAATCAAGCCATTTTGGTCAATTACCCGCTACGCAGATGTGAGACGAGTCTCAGGAGATAATGATAATTTTGTAAATGGTGGTGGACGGCTGCGACTTGACCTTGAAGATCGCGACGAACGGTTCTGGCAGGGGTATCGCGATCGTATGGCAAATAGGGGGTGGGACCCTAATGAGCCGCCTGATTTTATATATACGGATAAGCCAGACCACTGGGATATGAGAAGACTTGTATCTCCTGAGTTTACGCCAAAGGCAATGCGAGCACGTGAAGAATCCCTCCGCCACCATGCTGATTATTTTGTACAAGAGTTTAAAGATCGCCTGCGGACTGATGGGGAAGCTGATCTGGTTGAAGATCTTTCAGTGAAACTTCCTTTAGCTGCGATTTGCGAGATGATAGGTGCGTCACCAGATGATTGGTCTTCAGTTCATAAATGGACTGCTGTCATGTTCGATGATCCAAATCTTATGAACTTTGCTAAACCTGGTGAGACAAAGAAGCAGATGCGGCGACGCATGTTTCTTGAGTTTGAGGAATGGATATTTGATCAAATAAGAGACCGTCGGGCGGAAGGAGCTCGAGGACCAGACTTGATATCGATTCTTTTGAGATCTGAAGTAAAAGGAGAGCCGTTAACGGCACAACAACTCCTCGGGTACATAAAAGTCTTAATTGCAGCTGGCAATGAAACAACTAGAAATGCTGCAACCGGGGGAATGATTGCCCTGTTAGAGCACCCGAAGGAGCTTACATTTTTAGCAGAAAATATTGATGATAAGAAAGTACTCGATAATGCTGTAGAAGAAATCCTTCGATGGAGCTCACCTGTAATTCAGTTTGCTCGCGTGTGTGTGAGCGATACTGAAATAGGTGGCCAAATAATCAAGAAGGGTGACCATGTGGGTATTTGGCATGCGTCAGCTAATCGCGATAGTAGGCAGTTTCCTGATCCATATCATTTCGATGTGCAACGATTTCCAAATGACCATGTCGCATTTGGTCATGGTGCACATTTTTGTTTAGGTACTCATTTAGCCCGCTGGGAACTTCGGTCATTCTTTAGCGCAGTAATGCCGGTGCTGTCGAACGTTGTATTGTCTGGCGAAATGGAACGGATTGGTCATCTTCACGTCGGACCTATCCAGAAACAGTTAGTTGTTACTAACTAGGACCTTTAATACTAGTGAGCCAAGGTTATTCCTGCCCATTGTTGTTGATCATCAGAAATTAGTTTGGTGGCAAACAGCCGGAGAGGGTAGAACGCTTCGACTACCGACTTGATTTGGTGGTCCAGAAGTCCGGACAGAAGCAACTGTCCTTCGGGTTTAATTTTCGAAACCAGATGGTTCGCAAGTCTAGTTAGATCATGTGGCAAAATATTTGCGACAACCACATCAAATGTTTCTTGAATTTCTTCGACGGGAGATGCGGAAAAGGATACAAATTCACTTACGCCGTTAGCTTCTGCATTCTGATTTGTCAGAACGAGAGACTTCGGGTCAATATCGACTCCGAGCACGCGAACGGCGCCTAATCGAGCTGACGTGACCGCCAAAATCCCGCTTCCACAACCGACATCTAGAACCGATTCATTTCCTTCTAAGACTATTTCAAGATGCTCTAACGCGAGTTGAGTCGAAGGGTGGCTACCAGAGCCAAATGAATGGCCTGGCTCAATATGAATCACCAGCTCATTGACTTTAGCTTCGTAAGGCAACCAAGGAGGGCGAATGACTAATCGACTTCCGACGTGGTAGACCATTGCATGATCTCGCCAAAGGTCCAGGTACTCTCGTGAAGAAAACTCTTCGAGAGTCGAAGGGTACAGGAGTGCAGCAGCGGCTTCGGTGGCTTCATGGACTGATCTGAATCCTGCTAGAAGTAAGACCTCATTAGTACCATTTTGTTCCTCAATGCCAGTAGTTCCGAGCTCCCAAAGATCTCCACAGACATTGTCAATTTCATGCTGTGGAATTTCAATTTTTAATCTTGCTTCCATATTGTTTAGCTCGGTCACGCTATGAACGCTAGCGTCACTACCGGGATGTAGATGAGGGAGTTACTGAAATGAAGAGTGATGTGCTTTTAAGAGGACTAGCATTTGGCGAGGGTCCTCGTTGGCATGATGGGAAACTTTGGTTCTCTGACTTCTATAGACATGGAATATATACAGTTGATTCATCGGGCAAAGAGGAACTAATTTTAGGAGTTCCTACTCAGCCCTCCGGCTTGGGTTGGTTGCCTAATGGTGATCTAATTTTTGTCTCGATGCTCGATCGAAGTTTGAAGCGGCTCTCATCTGATGGCCAAGTGCATCTCCATGCTGATCTTTCTGATATAGCAGCAGGACCATGTAACGACATGGTTGTTTCGGCGGATGGTACTGCTTATGTTGGAAATTTTGGCTTTGATGAAGGTGAAGATTACGCGCAAGCAAGCCTGGCGATTGTTTACGCTGATGGAAGAGTGTTAGCTGGGCCAAGTGGTTTCGACTTTCCAAATGGCACTGTGATTGATCCAGCGGGTCGCCAGCTGATCGTAGCTGAATCTTATGGCAGTCGACTAACAGCTTTTAATATTGAACAAGATGGATCGTTGACTGCTCGTCGGGAATTTGCCGATCTTGGTAAGCGTGTTCCAGATGGAATTTGTCTTGATGCGGAAGGGGGCGTATGGGTGGCTGATCCTGTAAACGAAACGTGTTTCAGGGTGCTAGAGGGAGGCGAGGTAACCGATGTTGTGGAATTAGAGTTTAATTGCTTCGCCTGCATGCTTGGCGGGCCAGATCGACGCACTTTGTTTATGGTCACTGCGCCAACTTCGAAACCTAAGGGACTTGCGACACGGTTAGAAGGAAGAATAGAAACTGTGCGAGTGGAGGTAGCTGGTGCAGGCCGACCGTAACCTAGCCTCAGAATCGAAGCGGCGTGTCGGCACTCCATGGGAGAGGCTCCTCAGCTAGATTAAATGTTACTTGCTTCCAAGTCACGTCGATTGCTTGGGAGCTATCTCCAGCCGAGTCGACCATTAGCTCAAACATCCCATTGTCTGTTTCGCTACCGGGACGATTTAGTAAAGCCATGAAAGCCTCTGCCATTTCTGCTGTCTCTAGCATCCTTGGCTGCCAGCGCCCAAAAACCTTGTCGTTGTCAGCGAATGCGTCAGTCATCCCAGTTCGAATGAATGGAAACATTAGGGAGAAGCATTGAACTAGGTCAGCGTCTTTGCCAAGGTTCGCTTTTAGAACTTTAGGCAGTTGAAGTACTGCCCAGTTGCTTATGGCGTAGCCGGGTATCGCTGGTCCAGGATCAATGGCCTGACGTGACGAAACATAAACAAACTGAATAGATTCACGGTGGTAGACCGCCTCGCCCGCCCAGAGATGAGTCGATGCAAGAAACCCATTTATTTTAGTGTCCAGGACTAATTCTGACTGGCTGAGATTTTCTAAAAAATCTTGCCTAACTCGTGCACGCCTAACTGAGTTAGGCTCTCCCACTTTCTCCCGAAGTGCACGACCGAAGCTATAACCAGTTTCAGTTAAGCCTGAGTTGCAAATGACCAAATTCGGCGGAAGTCCCCCCATTTGTTCAATTACGTACGAACGTGAAGCCCAAAGGTCTCGAAGGTTTGTGATATCTGCTTGGACTGGAAAAGCATTAACTCCCTTTGCTCGCAGTTCGTTTACGAGATCAAAGCCGTCCTCATAGCTTCTGTGAAAGTGAACCCCGACTGAAGCAGCTCCGTTGAGTCCTGTGCATAGTGCGAACGCCTGTCCTATTCCGCCATCTTTGCCCGCTCCGGTAATGAAAACGCGCTTGCCCTCGACAGCAGAGCGATATTCATTAAACCTAAACTGATCAGTGGTTGCGCTGTATGACATGGACCCAACTCCTAAACATCTCGTTGCCAAGCTAGGCAAGCAGATGACAGTACCTAGGAATTATTCATATTCCTCGTTACTTAAATCTGCTTAGTTTTTTGGTTGCTTTAGCATCAGCGCGTTACGCCTCATAACAGCAACCAGAACGTCATTTTGGTTATGCGCTCGATGCTCAAATAAGACAATCCCTTGATCAGGTTTGCTGCTTGATTCTCGAGATGAAATTACTTCACTTTCAACCCTTAGGGTGTCACCATGAAATACTGGTGCTGGGAAGTTCATGCTGTCGAACCCGAGATTAGCGACGGTTGTTCCATGCGTTGTTTCGTGTACCGAAATTCCGACTATGAGAGCTGCGGTAAACATCGAGTTGACTAAGGGTTGCCCAAACTGAGTTTCTTTTTCGGCGTAATCGAAATCTAGATGAAGTGCAGCAGGGTTCATCGTCATCGTCGTGAACATGATGTTGTCAGTTTCGGTTACGGTTCTGCGTATACGGTGACGGACTATGAGCCCTGGAGTAAGTTCTTCTAGCCACAATCCACCATGAGGTCGCTCATCAATCATGAATTCATTGTAGTGTCATAGCCGGAATCTCACAGGCTTGATCGAGTTCTATCTCTGCATGGACAACAGCATTTTTGTGCGGCCCAGCACACCAAGATGGCATTACCATGGTGTAGAGACCACTACCACCCGCTTGAAACAAAATAATTTTACTCGGGTCCTTGAGTACCTGAACTAACTCGTCGTCGTTTTGATCATCTCGAACTGAAAATTTTGAGCCCACTTTTCTGAGAGTGCCAACTGAAATGGTGGCTCTTCTTGTTAGCTCTGACTGCGTGTCTTCTCGAGTTAAACCTGCTCGTTTTATAATTTCTGCGTGATCAGGATTCAGAATGATGGAAAAAGAACCATCGCGCAGGTGAACGTTGTTGCTTCCTGGATTTGCCATGACCATGGAGATAACATTTAGGAGGCAATCTATCGAAGCGGGATCATCTGCATCACCGCTAAACATTGTTGAATGTGGTGCTTCTGCGCCGGTAATGATTACAGCACTTTGGTCAGCTTCGTACCCAAACGAGGTGTGTAGTCCGGGGAAAGGACTGTTCTCTTCATCTTCAGCAATGCAATAAGTAAATTTGCCGGGATGTCCGTGGAGCGACATATCAGAAGTACCAGGACGTGCTCCACCAATGTTAAGCATCGCAAGCCGTAAAGCTCTCCCTATCGAGGCATTAGCGCGATGCCCTGGGCCAAGCGCTCCGAAACCTGAAGCTACGCGACCGCATGAGTATCTCGCCGCTCCCGTGACAATAACTAATGGTGCCGTGCAATGAGTTGTGCTTTGCATCTCGGTTAAATCAAATTCGGGTTTGCAGACAGCACGAATTGCTGCGACAACAATGGGTGCGTGGTCAGGTGTGCAACCAGCCATTACTGCCGCTACGGCTACTTTTTCTACGGTAGCGACACCATGCATAGGCCCCATGATCCCTAAATTGAGATCAGGATCAAGTCCCGTAGCGAGAGCCATTCTTGAGACTCGCTCAGGTGTTGGCACGACTACAGGAAGGCCATCGGTACATCCCATTTGGTGGAGACTCTCGAGAGCATCATTTTCGGATTTGGCATCGAACATGTGAGTTAATTTAAACCGTTCTTATTAGCCAAGAACTGAATTATTTTCGGGGCAACGTTTGTAGCAACTTTGCTCATATTATCTTCTCCGCTTCCAGCTATCGGATGTGGCAGTTTCACGCGCGGAATATCTGGCATCCCGGTCGAGTTTGCAACAAAGTTACCTTGAGGCCAAAAGGCTTCGGTAACTAATGCCACGGCCGGAATTCCGAGTCGAGCTGTAAGAATGCTGTCACGCACGGTGCCAGAAGTGCAACTGCCTCAATGGCCGTAGGCAGCTACTATCGCTTGGCACTCAGCCTGGATATTTTCGAGCGCTGAAGCTGACAGAACACTGGAGGCATCACCCTTGTCGTACCTCACAAATGAAGCTGAAGGAATTTCTTGTGCCAATGCTTTTTCGATATGATCTAGAAAGCGCACGCTCCCTGGAAACCCGTTAGCAACTAGACCAATGGTATGAGTGGTCCCAAGATCGAGGCTGAGACCGTATGGCTCAGGAATAGTTTCCGGCTCTCCCCGGGGATCTAGAAATTCGACTACTGCTACCATAGAATTTTCCCCTTACGTTATATTGCGTCTATCACAGACGCAATATCGATTCTACCTTAATGACTTCAACCTTTGAGTTGTTTCATAAACATGCCATTGTCGAAGTAGTCGCGCCAGAACATGATTAGATCGTTTTCTACTTCGAAGACTCCCATGACCTGTAGCTCTATTTTCTTTCCGCTTCCGGTAGTAAAACGGTCAATGCGCTCATTCATAACCGTGTTACCACTTGAAGCTTGGCGGATCACTTCAAATTCAACTGGGCCAGGGCCTTTCAAAAGTCCGCTTAAAAAATCTGTCATCTTAGCTTTGCCGGTCATAGACCCGATGGGCACGTTGTCGTAGAAGCAATCTTCGGTCACGAAATTCATTGCTGTGTCTAGTTCTCGTCTTTCGATAGCTTCTATAAACCTGGTTACAACTTCGTCGGGATTTGCCATAGATAGATTCTTGCACTTCTAAAGCCACAATGCTTGCAAGATGCGCGAAGCTTTGGTTATGCGTTTCGAAAATAAAGTAGTGATTGTAACTGGAGCTGCGGCCGGCATCGGCCTTGCCGCTTGTCATCGGTTTGCTTCTGAGGGAGCCAGAGTCGTAGCGGTCGATTTACAAAATTCAAAATTGGATAGTGTTGCTGCCGAGCTAGCAGCGTACGGGCAAGATATTCTTTTGTTCGAAGCTGACTGTAGTGACTCTGATCAAGTACGAGCATACGTTGATGCATCTATTCAGGAATTTGGCCGAGTAGATTGCTTGTTCAATAATGCAGGGATTGAAGGAAGTGTCGCAGATATTATTGAATACCCGGAAGAAGTATTCAATCGAGTGCTTGACGTTAATGTTCGCGGTGTGTGGCTCGGAATTAAACACGCTAGTCAAGCCATGATCCTCACTGGCGGCGGGGCGATTGTAAACACGGCATCAAGCGCTGGTCTGAGAGGAGCGTCAGGAATGTCAGCGTATATTGCTAGCAAGCATGCTGTTGTAGGCTTAACTAAAACTGCCGCATTGGAGCTTGGTCCTAAAGCGATCCGAGTTAACGCAGTGTGTCCATCCCCGATTGAAACAAGGATGATGAGAAGTATTGAGTCGGGATTTGGTGGTGAGCAAGCAGAAATAGTCAGGAAAGAGTTGGCGTCTCGAAATCCGCTCAGCCGTTATGGCGAGCCATCCGAAGTCGCTTCTCTCGTGGCTTTCTTGTGTTCGAAAGACGCTAGTTACATAAACGGGGGTATCTATACCGTTGATGGCGGAGCAACAGCAGGCCATTAAAAATGATTTTCGATAATACTTTCTCGTTGGATCATCAGGGGCTCGCATAATTCACGCCAAGTATCTCTGGGCCGAAGAAAGTTGCGATTGGGTATAGTTGCTAAAATATTGGCTAGTTGAAAAGGTTTGATATGAACGAAGGACTAGTTCACGATATTGGCGGCGATTTAGGTTATGGGCCGATCTTGCATGATCCAGAAGAACCCGTTTTCCACTATGAATGGGAACGTCGTGTTTTTGGAGTCCTGTTTCAAGTTCTCCGTATTACAGCTCAACGTCCCGGGGAAATGCGGTATGCGATCGAGCGCCTTGCCGAAGACGATTACTTTAAGCATGGAGGTTACTTTGGGAGGTGGGAAGCTGTCTCTGAGCTTCTTCTAGAGGAATATGGCTATTTGGAAAAAGGCGAATTAGACCAGGTTCTTGGTGCGTTGGAAGGTACTGGGCCGGCAAGTCGAGCTCGCCCAATAGAAAAAAAGAATTTAAATCTTCTACCAGATGATGTAGGAGTAAAAATCCCGGGGGCTAGAACGGTTCGCCGCGAATTACCAAACCTACCGCGTTTCGAAGTGGGCGAACTAGTACTAGCGCCTGAGACACATCAAAAGGGGCACACTCGACTGCCAGCCTACGTCGCTGGGAAACAGGGTCGCATCGTTGCGATTCATCCGGCAGAAGTTCTACCGGACTCGAGTGCACATGGTTTAGGAGAAAGACCTCAACACGTGTATTGCGTCGGATTTGACGGAGAAGTTCTATGGGGCAGCCAAAGTGAAAAGTCAATCAAAATCCATGTTGATTTATACGAAAATTATCTGTCACGAGTGAAGAAGAATTAGGAGCCAACGTGAGCAATGATCATACCTACGGTGCCCGCTCGCCGAAAATTCGGATTGAGGCGTTAGAAGATTTGTTGGTGGAAAGGGGTCTGGTCGATCGTTCTCGAATAGATAACCTGATCCAGAAATTCGAAACAGATGTCGGCCCGATGATTGGTGCTCAATTGGTTGCTCGTGCCTGGACTGACTCAGAGTTTCGAAGTCGACTGCTAGATGACGCTGATGATGTTCTAATCAAAGAAAATATCTCAGGTGCTGAAATTGAGCATGTTGAAGTGAAAGCGAATGAGCCGGGTGTGCATAACGTAGTTGTGTGCACCCTCTGCTCTTGCTATCCGTGGGCTTTATTAGGGTTGCCTCCTGCTTGGTATAAAAGTCCTGAATATAGATCGAGAGTGGTTCGGGAACCGCGAAAAGTACTTGCTGAAATGGGATTGCATCTCGATGAAGAAACAAAGCTACAGGTCTGGGACAGCAGCTCTGAGACTCGGTTTTTAGTTTTACCCGAGAGGCCCAGTGGAACCGAGAAGCTTTCTGTTCCTGCGTTAGCAGGGTTGGTAACGCGTGATTCTATGATTGGTGTAGCGAGGGCTAAGACCCTATGAATTCGATATCGTCATTAGAAGGATCTAATGTTGAACCTCCTCGTGAAAATGGTGAGCTTGTTTTTCGGGAACCTTGGGAAGCTCGAGCTTTTGGATTGGCGGTAGCTTTGGCTGAGACGGAGGCGCTATCGTGGGATTTTTTTCGAAAGAATTTGATAGTCGAAGTGGCCGCTAGAGAGCTTAGTTTGAAGGATGGTAGCGAGGCCTGGAGTTACTATGAGAGTTGGCTGGCAGCACTTGAAAGCTCAGTCATTGACGGGTCTATAGTAGAAAAGTCGGCGATTTCTGGCCGCTGTGTCTCGTATGCGGCGCGGCCGCATGGCCATGATCATTAGCCTGCCGGACTAATTTAATTTAGGAGAAGGGCCCTCGTTTTTGCCATTATGTTCCTCCCACCACCAACCTGATTTCAACATGTAGCATCGACGGCGCGGGCCATCTGCATCAGCATCTAAAGTTTCGTAGGAAATATCACCGGGGTAGAAGGCAATCATCCCGGGATCATCGCCCGTGACTTCTTTGATGTGAGTGTGAAAACAAATTGGATGATCAATAGCGGTTATCGCTTCATCCACGTTTTCGAATTTTTGCAACCAATCAAGGGTTACGAAAGTAGGGGTAACTATTTCGATCTCGTTTTCTGATCTTTGTTGAAGAGCTTGTGCTGGCGTTATCCATTTGTGCTCGGTGATCTCACCGTTATCAATAGATATTTCGCCGAGGCCCATAGGCGCTTGAACTAAAAAAAAGTGCGTTGAAAATCTTTTAGGGCGAACAGCAGGGGGAAGCCAGTGGGCAAAGTGATAAAGATTAGCACCGCTAAGATCTATGCCCGCTTCCTCACTCGCTTCTCGAACCGCAGCGATACGAAATCCAGTAAGGGTTAGGCCATCGCAGTTAATAATTCCGCTGTCTCCGATTTCTCGATCCTCTGGGTCTACTCGTCCGCCAGGGAAAACCCACATTCCCCCAAAGTAGATGCGAGAATTCCGCCTGAGCATTAGCACCTCAATGCCACTGTCGGTGTCGCGGGCAACCACCACTGTTGCGGCATCAATTGGATCAGCTATTTTTTCGCTCATAATTCATCCTTGGTTCGAAGTGGGAGACGCTGAGACCCGGCGTCAATACCTGGGAATTGCTGTGGAACTGATCCACGAAATTCTGCAGCTAGATCAAGAACAACTTCCTCAAGTTCTGCCCAGTTTGCGACCCTTGGCCCGTCGATATCGCCATTGTAAGGTTGATCGAACGTAATCACGTTATGGCCAGCGTTGCGAAGCGCAACTATATTGTGCGGCCCATCATCTATATATGCATGTGCCGCTACATCAGGCTTGTCGCCTAAGAAACAGATATCCCTGTATGGAATTCGGTGACGATCAAGCCAGTCCGCTGTGTCGGCGATCGCAATAGCATGACCCCAATTGACGTACAGGCGATGCGTAACGATGCGGATCCAGATGCCTGCGTCAGAGAGCCGCCATAAGGCTTCGGCGCATCCTGGCATTACTTCCATGTCCCTAAACATTCTGTGTTCTAGCACTGCTGTCCGGTGAAGTCGTTCGAAATCTCCATCAGAGAAGTTCCACTCGCGGAAGTCCCAGCTGCGCTGAAGAGGGAGCGACTCCTCTTCAATTCCTAGTTCATGAGCAACTAGGTGACGAAAAATTTCAGTATGTTGACCGCAAACTCCGTCAAGATCAACTCCAAGAATAAATTCGCTCACGCAATCACCATGTCACAAGTAGCTGAAGGTTGTAATTTAGGGAGCTTTCTATTAGACACGACGGCGAAAAAATCCTTTTTTGGATGCGACTGGTACTTCGTCATCTTGAGAAATGGAAGGCCAGTTTTCGCTGAGTCTCGCTTGCCCCTCGCGCCGCACTGTTTCGAGCTCTTTCATGCTGTAACGATTCTCTCGTGGGTCTAAGGCTCGATACCGGGATTCGATGCTAACGTAGTTGCTGGCACTTAAAAAATTCTCTGACAAGAGACAGGGTTGCCAGTCCTCTACGTTTGCGAGATACAGGTAGCCGTTTGCCAGGTCTTGCAATCGAAAAGATGTTTCGACTCCATTGCAAGACCCCGTGAGTTCGTTGACGGCAACATTGCCCAGTGTGGATGCATTGAGCTGAATGCCGAAATTATCGGGCTTTTCGGGAGATGTGGCGATTAGGTCTTCTACTCGCTTGTTTAATGCGCCTTCTGATATAGCTCCATGAAAAAGAACACGTTGAACTCCTTCGCCCATCCACCGGTGAAGTAAATTCCCCAACGTGGTTGTGGCAACACCATCTATCCATTGAATAAACTTGGTTGTAGTTTGATCTGCGTTGGCATAAACAACCACACGTTGCCCATGTCGTAGTACCTCGTTGGTAAGGACATTAATCATGTGGAAAGCGGTCATGTCTCGGTAATGTCCACCCATCCACCAGTTCCGAAGTTGGAGTTCGGCAGCAGATCTTCCATCTAGAAGATTAGGATCCTCCACATAAGATGGTAGACCAAGAGCGATTACGCGAAATGGAACGCCGCTTGTCAACGATTTGTTAAAGCGCCAGACAGCTTGCAAAACATTAGCGTATTCACGGTAGCTGAAGCCGACTCCTAACAGATCAGCAAAAATTTCAGAGCAAGTGTTCTGCTCCCATTCAGGCGCATTCAACAATTGATCTAAGACACCTTGACAGCGGCTATTAGTGAATTCCCAGGCTAAATGTGTTACTCCGCACTCATAAAGAGATGGGATTAGCGACGCCAAAAAATCGAGGTGTTGGGTTACACCTATTTGATCGCCGAGAAGGACAACTTGGTGAGATTGGCACAAATCAGAAATGTAGAGTGCCGGTTTTTTCAAAGCGACTGAATGAGAGGCCGACCCGCTGTTCGTTTGTTTCTTTTCGTTGTGGTCGCCCATGGCTAGCCAATCTGTTTGTTAAACAATTTGTGTCCATCCGAGTTCGGCCTCTGCGGCAGCAGAAAACAAAGCAGCGGTGAAGTCTTTTTGGGTTGAGGAAGCTTGACGCAAAGATGGTTCTAAAGAATATAGGCGAGCCTCAGCGATATTGGACTCGTTGACGCGATCGGGCAGAGGAGTTGGCGCTGCATGTTGGGAAGGAGCCTCCAAAAAAATCCAGCCATGTGCCACAGCAGCGAGATCACCACCGTCTAGGGATGTCGAGCAAGGTATCTTGCTGATCGAGCCGAAGTTTACATTAAAAGCGATTGGAAACTTCGGTCTATTAGGCGCGGCGAAAACAGCATCTATGTAACCGTCGCCCGGAAGGGTGTAGTCGCCGTAAAGACCATCAGCTGGTAAGGGTTGATGTATTAGGACAGTGGCAGCACGGTCTGCGATTACCGAATAGACATGATTAGCTGCGCCCACGACCCGATCGTTGAGTATTTCAGAGTCGATGTTGTCTTCTAGATGATGCGGAACTCTGCGTAGTCGGCTAACAGCATGCGCAATTCGCGTGATGATTAAAGCTTTCTCCCCTGTATCCACGAATTCTCGAAGGATGATCTCGGCCATATGTCGTCCTGAAGATCCTCTAGGGCGTAGGTGTTCCCATGCATATGGTGACGTTAAATCTGCTTCAGACGTAACTGCTGTTACTTCAATGTCATAATCCAAAGCGACTATTCTGAAGACCTGATCATTATTTGAGGGACTCCGATTAATAGCCCAGACAGCTCGAAACAGATCAAGATATTCAATGTAGGCAAAGTGATGTCTTACCCCCCACCTAAAAAGCGCTGTTCGAGCTAAGTCTTCGTCAAAGAAATCTGCACGTACCAAAGCATCTAACAAGCTTTGATCCTCAACACATGCCCATTCGACACCAATATTTTTCACCCCGGCCGCTAATAATTTTGGTACTAACTCCTGAAAAAACAGACCAGTTTTTCGGCTGGGAGTCCCTTGACCTACAAAAACTATTTGATGTCGACTGAAAAGTTCTCCCACGTACCGGACTGGCTCGGAACCGATAGAAGCTATTTCTTCGGATAAAAGATCTAAATACTGCTGGTCTAAGGGCGTTAAGAGACGCCGTGCCCTAAAGCCCTTAATTTTTTCGAGCATTGCCTTATCATCGTCTACACCCACTAAAGGCGAGAGTACCCAATAGCTCGAACACTTAACAGCCTGTAAACAATGTTTCATCGGCTGAGTGGCCCTATTGTGTTTTCGAAGCGAGCGGCTTTCGACAGTTGGCTCTGAACCGAAGAGAGTGACTGAATTTTGACTATGCGTCTTTACGACACGGCCAGCAAGGACGTGATCGACCTGAACTTAAATCAGAGAGTGAAAATGTACGTGTGCGGTATAACGCCGTACGACTCAACACATCTTGGTCATGCAGCCACGTACCTGACCTATGACTTAATAATTCGTCGTCTGGAAGATATTGGTCATGAAGTGGAACTAGTAAGAAATTACACTGATGTAGACGACAGTATCCTGCCGAAAGCCCGTGAACTCGGAATCGATTTTCTCGAACTAGCCGAGATGGAAATGAATCGATTCAAAGACGATATGAAGGCTTTGAACACGGTTGATCCTGCACACGAGCCTCGGGCTACCGAGTCAATAAAAGCAATGCTTAGATTGATAAAAAAACTTCAGAGCGCCGGTCACACCTATGAGGTAGAGGGGACTACTTATTTTGATGTATCTACATTCCCTGAGTATGGAAAACTTTCAGGGTACACACCGGAAGAGATGGTTGCTCTAGCGCGAGAACGTGGTGGTAATCCTGATAGCGAGAATCAAAGAAATCCTTTGGACTTTATCCTTTGGCAGCCGAGTGCTGAAGATGAACCCAAATGGGAATCAGTATTTGGTCCGGGAAGGCCAGGATGGCATATTGAATGCTCAGCTATGAGCATGGAAGCATTAGGAGAGACAATAGATATACATGGCGGAGGAGGGGATTTGGTATTCCCTCATCACGAGTGCGAAATAGCGCAGAGTGAATCAACAACAGGGCAGCTTTGTTCGAAGTATTGGATTCATGCCGGACTAGTTGCGTACCAGGGGACAAAAATGTCCAAATCCTTAGGTAATTTAGTTTTTGTCTCTGAGCTGCGCAAAGAGATTGATCCAAGAGCAATAAGACTTGCATTAATGGGACACCATTACAGGCAAGACTTTGAATGGTTTGACGAGGAAGGAACAACTGCTCAAGTTGATCTTGAATCGCTCATATCTGCATGTGGTGGTGCTGAGCCTGTTTGGTCGGGAAAGCTAATCAGCCAAGTTCGTCGATTTCTAGATGATGATCTAGATGCCCCGGCAGTAAGAGCGATCATGCTCCGAGAAGCATCAGGAAAAGGTGATGCACTTGGTGAAGTGCGAGCTGGTGAGCTGAGAGCAGCTGGTTTGTTATGCGGTTTAGACCTCAACGGGTCGAGAAGTATTCTGTCCCACTAGCGTAGAATCAACTTGCTGGCGGTTATAAGGGAGTTAGCCTGTAAAAGATGACATCTGTTGCGATTGTAAATCAAAAAGGCGGGGTCGGTAAAACAACGGTAACGCTTGGCTTGGCAGAAGCTGCTGCGGCTTTTGGGCTTAGTGTCCTGGTCGTAGACTTAGATCCGCAAGCGAATGCTTCAACTGGGCTTGCCGTATGGGGAGCCGATCGTACTATTGATGATGTTCTAAGTGAAGCTAGAGCGGGAGCTGCGCTTAAAGCAGTCACTAGCTCAAACTGGCCTGATAAAGGACTGCGACCAGATCTGATTCCGGGAAGCCACCTCCTGGCTGCTCGAGAACCACAAATGATAAGCGACCCGCTGGGCGCCCAAGACAGGCTGAAGCTGGCTTTGTCAGGTGTTCGGTACGATTTGATACTCATTGATTGTCCACCATCTCTGGGCCTTCTCTGCGTAAATGGCTTATTTGCTGCTGATAAGGCACTCATAGTGACTGAACCAGCTGCTTGGGCGGCGGATGGAGTCGATCTCATGGCAAACACGATTCAGCGGGTAGCGAGCAGAATCGGAAGTCCGATACTTGCTGGAGTTGTTATTAACCGCCTTGGTCGAACGCGCGACAATAATTATTGGAAAAGCGAATTGGCGGAAAGATTTAGTGATTCTTGGTTACCACCTATATCTCTTAGAGCAGCCATAGCCGAAGCATCTGGCCAGTCATTGCCATTGCGAGAACTTGGCACTCGGCCAGGGGCACGCGAAGCTGTTCTTCAGTTTGATGAGTTGTTAGCTGCTATGGGTCTGGCTAAAGCGCAGGGACCACAAGCTGTCGAGTTAGATGAGATTTAAGCGAGAGCCAGACTGATCGAGACAAGGAGATAGCATGGCGAGTTATGACGAGAAAAGGCCTCGACCAATAGTTGGCCTCACAATGGAAGGGCTTCCAGGAGATACTAAAGAACCTGAAATGGAGAGAGACTACGCTCCATCGACCGAAGAAATCTCAGACAATACATCGAGCTCAAACGAGAGCTCTTTCGGTGAAGAAAGCGATAGGGATTCTGCAGCTCTTAGGGGAACCTTACCGCGCCAAGCGCCGCCGCTAGATAGTCGATTTGGTCTCGTGACTGTTATCGGAAGCACGATCGGGCTTCTGCTAGTATTTTGGGTCTGGAGACAAGTCAAAAAGCGGACGTAACAACTCGTGTGGCTATTGAAGTTCGTAAGCTTTGTTCTGTGAATTCTAGGTCTGGTTAGTTGGAGAGCGGTGCTTTATGAATATTGCAGAAAGCTCGGACAATGAGCAAGTGATTAGACACTTAAGTCCATCATCGGCATCGACATTTCGGCAGTGCCCACGACGGTGGAAGTTTCGCTATATCGATCACTTACCTGATCCCAAGGGAGTTCCAGCTCTACTAGGAACCTTCATTCACCGAATTTTAGAAGAGCTAATGCTTGTGAGAGCTTCAGAGCGAACTAACCAATTTGCTCGGAATATAGCTCGAGAAATATGGCCTGAGGTTGCCGAGGACCCTGACTTTAAAGCTTTGTTACTAGATGATGAGGGAACTAGAGCCTTTCGCTGGCAAGCATGGAACTTGATGGAAAGCTACTTCGAGATGGAGGACCCTAAGCAGGTAGACGTGTTAGCAGCTGAGCAACGTCTTGAAGTTGATCTGATGGGGGTGCCATTTCTGGGAATCGTGGACCGAACTGAGCGGATAGAAAGCGGTCTTCGAGTTACAGACTTTAAAACAGGTAAAGCGCCACAAAACCGTTACCTGGATGACAAGCTAAGTCAAGTTTGGCTATATGCTGCTGCGCTTGAGGCAGTCGATCAACCTGTGAGCGAAGTACGTCTGATGTACCTGACGGGTAAATATATTGACCGCAAGCTAGATAATGCGGCCGTGGAAAACGCAGTCAACCGACACTTCCTGACATGGAAATCAATTGGCAATTGTATTTCTGATAGCCGTTTTGACTACAAATTAGGACCACTTTGTAACTGGTGTCCTTATACAGATAGTTGCCCTCAAGGCCTTGCTGAGGCTGAGCGTAGGTATGGTCCGCGCTCTTAATTTGAAAGTAGAAGTGACCTAATAGTGCCAGAGCTTCCGGAAGTCGAAACTATTAGAAGGCAGTTAGATCTTGAAGTAAAAGGATTAGCGGTAGTTGCTTCAGGTAGTCATCCTTCGGCTAAATTTCTTCCAGCTATCGAAGTGGTTGGTGCGGAAATCGCTGCGCTAAAAAGGCGTGGAAAGTACCTCTTCCTGGAGCTCAGAGATGGACGCGATCTCATTGTTCACTTAGGGATGACAGGGCAGTTGCAAATTAGTTCGCTAGATAATATTGCCAAAGCGACAGATGGCTATACCCGTGCTTGGTGGACATTAGATGACGGTCGTCATCTAATGTTTCGCGACGTAAGGCGTTTTGGGCGCCTGTTCGTTGTGCCTCGCGGGGACCATTCAAAAATCCCAACCCTTCGGCATATGGGTCCAGAACCGTTTGATCTAAATTTTGATGGTTTAAAATTTTGGGGGCTTATGAAAGGCCGTTCGCAGAAAATAAAGACGCAGCTCCTGAGTCAGCGTCCGATCGCGGGCGTGGGTAATATCTACGCGGACGAAGCACTATTCTTAGCAGGGGTAGACCCAGCGACTAGGTCGATCTCACGAAGCAGAGCAGTTGAGCTTTTGGAATCAATCCGCAGCGTACTAAAAGGCGCGATTGAAAGAGGAGGTACAACTTTTCGAGATTACAGAAATCTTGAGGGTGCCGGTTCAAACCAGAAATTTCTTCTGTGCTATGGACGCCATGGGAAACCATGCCGCAATTGTGGGGCAATTATGCTCCGTAAGATAGTTGATGCGCGATCGACAACATGGTGTTCACACTGTCAGAAACGCTGAGGTAATATCTTCTGGAGCCGGGGTTCGCAGGTCCAAATACGGTTTTCTTGACCAAAACAAACCTCAAGAACTAGGTGTTTTAGATCGAATAAGAGTGCGGTCCGCTGCTAGTGCTATTACGCAGGGGCGCCAGGCACTGCGAAATAACCGCAAGAGTCCACACCTGTGGAGGAGCTCCGTGCGCTGCACTTGCGGGATTTGCTTTGGGAAACGCAGTAACGAGGTGAGCCGTGAGCCAACTTTTGCTTTTGGAGCATAATTTTTAAATAGGCTGACAAACTGAGCACCACCAGCAGCTCCGACCTCCAATTTTTCCTATTGTTATTTCAGTCGAGCATCGCCGGCACGGCAACCCTTCACGTTTGTATACATATAACGATCGCTTTCTTGGAAGTCTTCCTGGAGTTGCTCCGCCATCATCTTGAGACACAGTCACTATTCGATTTAGTCGAACGCCTATCCTCAGCAATTCTTGAAATGTGAACCAAAGGTTCGCTGCTTCAGAGGTACTTACTTTGCTAGCCTCACGGTTTGGGTTGATGCCGTGAAGGAATAAAAACTCTGCTCTATAGACATTGCCGATACCGGCAACAATTGATTGATCCAAAAGCGCAGCTCCGATGGGAACTTTCTTTTGAACGAGTGAAGCTTGAAAATCCTTAACGTTAGACCCGCGTCGCAATGGATCTGGCCCTAGGCGCTCGATTAAATGAAAGTATTCTGATTTATCAATAAGACGACAATCTTGTGGGCCAGTTAGATCCCAAAAACTTTTATTGCCTTTGAGCCTTAGGCGAATGCTTTCTTTAGTTTCGGTATCAAAGGTCTTTGGTCGAAATTTACCGATTAATCCAAGGTGAATGTGGAGAAATGCAGTTACAGATTGTTGATGGCCGAAACTTAGGAAAAGGTGCTTTCCCCAGGCCTCGCTCCGGATCAACTCTGTTCCATCGATTAGACGCGCTCCTTCTGCGAATCTGCCCTGAGGTGAGCTGGCAGCCACGAAAATATTTTTAAGATCTTGCTTCAGATCTCGAGATAATCGGTGGATTGTATGGCCCTCTGGCATAAGCGTTCCTAACTAGTTAATTGATCTTATTGGGTGCGATGTGTTGTCTCCATCTTGTGTAATAGGAATAGGGTTCTTAGGTATGGCTCTTGGCATTAATGGCGTTCTCGTAGGTTGTTGGACAGATGATGAAGCAGCGACTGGGGTGACAGTAGTTTTACCCCCGCCGGGCTCTCTGGGCGCTATTGCCGTTAGAGGTGGCGCTCCGGGTACAAGAGAAGCTGCAGCATTGGGTCCGACTGCTAGCGGTGTTGAGTGCCACGGTGTGGTGCTATGCGGAAATAGCGTTTTCGGACTCGCTGCGGCCGATGGAGTTACAGATTGGTGTGTCGAACAAGAACGCGGTCTGAAGCTTCAAGCAGGAATAGTGCCGGTAGTTGGCGCAGCGGTCATATATGACTTGACCTCCAATGATGCAAGGCGACCGGGTCCTAAAGCTGGACGTCTGGCTTGCGATGCAGCGATCGAAGACGACCCGCCGGTCGGCCTAAATGGAGTAGGGCGAGGTTGCACCGTTGGTAAAACTTGTGGTCGAGAATTCGCATCGCCCGGAGGGCAAGGTGTCGCAGTAGTAAAGTGGGGTGAAGTTACCGTGGGAGTAGTCGTAGCGGTAAATGCTTTCGGAGACGTTATTGATTCTGATGGATCAATTCTTGCTGGGTGTAATGCCGGAAGTGAAGCCTTGCGATACCCCTACGCTTCGCTTGGCGAAATTAATGCCTCGGAAAGTGGAGAAGAACGAACCAATACTACTATCGGTTGCATTGTAACCAATGCAATTCTAAGCAAGCCGGAGGCATGCAGGGTAAGTGATATGGCTCACACCGGTATTGCGAGAAGTATTGACCCTCCTCATACTTCGGTCGATGGAGACGCTCTTTTTATTTTAGCTACCCAACAAGTCGAAGCTTCAGTGGATTTGGTTTCACACCTTGCGGCTCAAGCAGTTGCGGAGGCGGTCAGATCACCCTTTGTAAATATGAGTTAATGACGATTGTTCTGATTTCTGGTTCTCTCTGTGTCAAGATCTAAGTAACGCAGAGAGAGGAGGTGGTCCATACCAATGGCTAAACAAATTAGGACTCTGGAGGTGGTCGGGCGCTGAGGCGGCCTGCCAATAAGGAGGAAGCTTCAAATCTATTCTCATTGAATAGGCCTAGGTAGCGACTCTAACCCGGACCACTGAACTCGATGCTGTATGTGCCGGTCCTCACATATCGATTTGGATAAGTAGTCTTGAGCTTTTCAGGGCAACTGATGACAATGGAAAATTATCGCGTGACAATCTGATGCCCCGGTTTCATACCTGAAACCGGGGCATTGTTTTTTCTTAAACTAAATTAAGTTCTAGATATCGAATATTATCGTATTGTCAAGATATGGACTTCGACTGGCCAGATAACAACGATTCTCGCAGATTAGAAATACGAGAGTGGCTCGGCTCTCACGGTGATAGACCAACTCAAGAGCAATTAGCGCGAGCTGGTTACGTGGCCCCACACTGGCCTAAACCTTACGGCATTAGCGCTGACCCGATTCACCAACTAATTATTGATGAAGAGCTAGCGGTTGCAGGTATAAAGC
>Ga0315321_10000896_pt1 | contig 22622 bp, 22 predicted proteins | sample M180m21515metaG_FD_203464 | JGI IMG/M metagenome (GOLD analysis project Ga0315321, IMG submission 203464) | Ammonia-oxidizing marine archaeal communities from Monterey Bay, California, United States - M1 80m 21515 | ecosystem: Environmental > Aquatic > Marine > Intertidal zone | place: USA...
ACGCCGGCGATCGACCAAAACAAAAGGCCCGTGCTGGTCTGGATTCATGGAGGAGCTTACAGGTCGGGTCAGGGTGCGGTGCCATGGTACAACGGGACCAGTTTTGCACTAAACGGAGACGTCGTTGTCGTGTCGATCAATTACCGATTAGGCGCGCTGGGGTTCACTGACTTGTCCAGGTTCGGCGATGATTATGCGACCTCCGGTATTAATGGTATCTGTGACCAAATCAAAGCATTGGAATGGGTGAGGGACAATATTTCAGGTTTCGGGGGTGATCCATCGAAGGTCACCATCGCGGGCGAATCCGCAGGGGGCTTTTCGGTTGCAACGTTACTCGGCTGCGAGCAAGCGCAGGGCCTGTTTCGGCGCGCGATCCCGCAAAGCGGCGCGACGCACCACACCTTGACGGATGAAGTAGGGAAGGTGGTTGCAGATTTATTGATGGACGAGCTTGGTGTCGAATCTATTGATGAGCTGAAGTCGGCAAGTGTGCTGGACATCCTTGAGGCACAAGCTCGGGCTGATAGCCGCTATAACCAGATGAACATAGGCGATGGCGTGCAGGCATTTTATCCGGTCGAAGAAAATGAAGTGCTGCCAATCCCACTTCGCGAATCCATCCGGGCGGGTGTAGGCGCGAGTGTTCCCGTGCTGACTGGAACTAACAAGGATGAAAATACGCTTTTCGTGATGGAGAAAATGTCATCGGAACGACTACGAAAACAGGCCAAGACCTATGGCAGCGAATCACTGATCGAGGCTTACCGGGAAATGCTGCCTGACGCCACAGAAACGGAACTCGCGATTGAGTTAGGCACCGATTTCACTTTCAAGATTCCGGCGATTCGTCTTGCGGAAGACCGGGTAGCGAGGGGTGCAGACACTTGGGTGTACCAGTTTGATTGGGAGTCCAGAAACGCTCATCTAAAAGCGACTCATGCGCTTGAAATACCCTTTGCCTTCAATATGTTGATGGCCACTGGCGTTGATGCCTTTATCGGGAAAGGTGAGTTGCCCCAGGCTGTTGCGGATGAGATGCATGGTGTCTGGACCAGCTTCATTCAGGGCGATGAACCCAGTTGGCCTAAATACGATCTGGAAAAAAGAACCGTACAGCATTTTGATAACAACTCATCGGTTGTCGAGAATGGAGAGTTACCAAGGCTTAACGCCTGGGAAGGCATCCGATAGCTGTTGAATCAAGGATTATTACCGAGAAATACGATGACTGGTCTTGAATGTTTCCTTGATGGTTTCCAGCTAATCCGCCGTCCCGGACTGCGGCGATATTTCATTGTTCCGTGTCTTATTAATGCTGTGGTGCTGACGTTGTTAGTGGTGTTGTCCTATTCCCATTTCGACGACTGGGTTGCCATAATCGTGGCCTGGTTTCCTGACTGGATGTCTGCACTTTACTGGCTGGTCTGGGGCATTTCGCTGATCGTACTGCTGGTACTGATTCTTTTTGTTTTTACGTTTATGGCGAACATTATTGCCTCGCCTTTTAACGCAATCCTGTCGATCAAAGTGGAACAGGCTCTGACGGGTTCGGCGCCGGTATCGACGGTATCTCCCTGGTTAATCCTGCCGCGCTCGGTTGCAAGGGAGCTGGCAAAATTACGCTATACATTGCCAAGGCTGCTGGGTTTGCTGTTGATCACCATTATTCCGGTTATCAACACTGTCGCGCCGTTTCTTTGGGTTTTGTTCGGGGCCTGGATGATGTCTATCCAGTACGCAGACTACGCTGCCGACAACAACGACATTTCCTTTGCAGAGTTGCAGTCACGTATCAGAGCCCGGCGATTTGATGCCTTTATGTTCGGATTGCCTGCCTATCTGCTGTTAACGGTGCCTGTCGTGAACCTGATATTAATGCCGATAGGTGTGGCCGGTGGTACACGTTTCTGGGTCGAGCGTCTGCGCTAGCCGATAAGTTCATAGTAGCGACGTTCAAATCCGCTCAGGGTGTCCAGGCAGACCGCTCCAACTGTAGCTGCCGGGGCTTCGCATGCCTTCATCAGGTGCCGTGTAAATGTAGAAACCCAGCGCCCATTTGTCTACTCCGGTAAGTTGAGGAAGCGTATAGGTACATCTTTAGCCGGGCTGGGATAACAGCGGGAAGTCAGTTTTTCAGCTTTAGGCCTAAGGCCATAACCTGCTTCCGGGCAGGGTTTTTTAAGGCGACCGGCAGGATACCTTTGCACCAGTGTGACCGAAAGGGGGATGATTCAGCGTTAACGCCGGAACTCATCGTTGATGGCTGTGGGTTGTGTAAAATACCGGCATGAGTATCACTAAACTATTGAAGTCCCTCGAGAGCCTTTCAGAATTGGCTTATATTGGGGAGCCCGTAAGCCAGCTCGAACATGGGTTGCAGGCTGCGGGTCTCGCAATCAAGGCGGGTGCTGGTGAGCACATGGTACTTGCAGCGCTGCTTCATGATGTTGGTCACTGGTGCAATCCCAAGGCGTTGCAGATGGAAGGGCTGGGTGCCAAGGAGCACGACAGATTGGGTGCAGAGTATTTGACCGCCATCGGTCTGCAACCAGAAATCTCAGCTCTGGTCGGTGCTCATGTAGATTCGAAACGCTATCTGGCAGCGACTACCGAGGGATATATCGCCAAGTTGTCTCCGGCAAGCCGGAAGACTTTGGATTACCAGGGTGGTCCGATGAGCTATGAAGAGTTATCCGCCTTCAAAACCAGTCCGGGCTTCAGGGACGCATTGCGCCTGCGAGTGTGGGATGAGGCCGCAAAGGAGCCTCAAGCGGACAGGCCGAATCTTGAATATTATCGCTCCATGTTGGCGCGTCATTGCCGGAAACCAATTTCTGAGGCGCAACTGGATCATTGGGACCGCTTTGGCTGGCTTCATATAAAGGGCTGGTACAGTGAAGATGAAATGGTTTTGATTACATCAGCCACCGATGACTTGCAGGCAAGGCCGGAAATGGCAGGCAAGTGGATGAAATACTTTGAAGCGGCCGGTGGCGACACTCGTATCCTCTGCCGAATCGAGAATTTTCTGCAATATGAACCCGTTTACGCAGAGCTGTTGCAGGGAAATGCAAACCTGAATCTGTTAGCTCTGCTAATGAACGAACGCGCGGCGCTGTTCAAGGAGAAAATAAACTTCAAACTCCCCGGAGGACAAGGTTTTTCAGCCCACCAGGATGCACCGGCGTTTACCAGCTTCGGGCAACGATTCCATGTCACTATGATGTTGAGCATTGATCAGGGGACGACAGACAATGGTTGTCTGGAAATCGCAAGAACATCGAGGCTGGATAATTCGCTCGACATGAATGAAGACCTCACCCTGTCCGATAATGCGGTTGCGGGCCTAAGGTGGATGCCCGTTGAAACCGCTCCAGGTGATCTTGTACTCTTCGATTCCTATGTTCCGCACCGCTCAGCGGCAAACTTCAGTGATGTCTCCCGCAGGGTCTTGTACGCGACATACAACAGGGCGACTGACGGTGATTTCCGGACGCAGTATTTTACAGAGAAAAGACGGGTTTTCCCGCCGGATGTGGAACGACGGGAAGGTGTCCAGTACGACGCTGGCGTTTTTAATGTTGGGAACCCTGTCGCTTTTGAATAAACCGCTAGACGACCAGCTTCCCCATATACCCGAGCGCACGTAGGCATTCTGTGGCGTACCTAACCAGACCTGTGGCCGTCAAATCCGGCCATGACGAATCCACAGATGGCGCCGTCGACGCTTGCGACAAAGGAAAGTTTGTCCGTTTGCATTGTTAACTTAAGAGCCGTAGCTGGTTCGTTGTGTGGCTGGTCGTCCGGCAGGACTTTCTGAAGGGGCGTGACGAGGCGTCAGTGTCGGCAATTTCAAGGTGGCGAAATTCAGGCGTCATCAGCGTGCTGGTCGATGATGTTGGTGTGTTCAATTATATCGTCAGGATCTACTAACTCCTCCAGCCGCTGCATTTCCATCTCCTGTAATAGCAGCATCTCGCGAGATTCGAGCAGCAGACGCAGTTGTTCATTGAGAATCGGATTGTCTGCAGCGATAGCGTTTAGCACTTCGATCTGCAGGTCGATATCAGACAGAAGTTTATCGAACGTAATATTGTCGGTAATCAAGAAGATGCCTGTAGATCGGTGCCGTGGTTAGGGAATTCTTAAATGGTTGCAACGCTACGATGAGTCACCGGTCAGCTCTTCGTAGCTCTTGGATTTGTCCTCACGGAGCCCGGAGACTACGGTGGCCAGTGCGCTTTCAAACTCTGCCCCGGTATCCAGGATCTCGCTGTTTTCCGTGACGATCATGTGTGCCAGCTGACTAGCACTGTACTCCGCGACTTTTAACCCAGCCCTGTTGGCAAATATGTAGGTTTGGTTGGATGCGATGATTGCTACCAGTTTGCAGGGCGTCTGGACGCCTTCCATGATGGAAAGCGTTACCCAGGCATCCGGTTTCAGGGAGCTTACGGTTGCTGCTGCGGCATCGTATTTCTTTTGGACCTTGTGGCGTAAAATCATCGCCCGGTTTTTCTTTTTCACTGCCTGCTGCCTTAGCAGTTCCAGCTCTTTTCCTAGGTCTTCTTTTCGCTGGTGCGAATACTCCTTTGAAACAGCGCGGCGTTCCTGTTGAGCTTCTATCTTTTTCTCTTTTTTGTTCTGCTTGCTAACGGCTTTCAATACTGCGAACAGGTGAGCTCTGAATGTTTCGGTGGCGGACTTTATTGGGTTCAGTTTCCTGAGCACGCAGGAATTGAGATGATTCATCATTTCGCCGTAAGACAGGTGCACTACTTTGCGGCGGTTGTGGTTGGTCAGCAAAAGCTGTTTTGTCTCTGTCCAATTCAGTATGAGTTTTATCCGCGCGACTTTTTCGTCCGGTTCAGCGGGATCGTCGTACAGAAACCATTGGTCAAGTGGAATTTTCTTTATTTGGTCGACTGTCTTACTCGATGCTTCCTGTAATACTGCAGCCATGGAATCGTCTGTTGCCAGCAAGTCGAAATCGCAGCCTTCAGACGGATCGCCGGCGTTAATTGATTCGTATTCTGCCTCCAGGTCCGCAAGGGCTGAGATAATCAGTTTGGTGTCAAAGTCAGCCTTCTTGCAGAATGACTTGATGTGGGCAGGAATACTTTGGGTCAGCTCAGATTGTTTCGTCCTGTCTTTTCCGGGCTGTAAGGACCACATGATGGCTTCGGTCAGTTTGACAACAGTCAGCCATTCTTTGGACGTGTCACCGCCATAATGAATGTAGACATCCTGCAGGAATTCGTACCAGGGCCCCTGCAACATAAAGATAATGAAGAGTGGCAGTTGATTGCCAGTCATCGCCTTGTTCAGTGCCTCAGCGCTGATGAATTCACCTTTCTTACCGGAAAGTACGTCCAGTTCGCGCTCGCAGAGTCTTTTCTCAAGCCGCTTGAATAACGGTGCTTCCTTTTTGAAAACGGCCTTTAAATCTTTGATGCACTGCGCTGTTGAAATACGACTACTTGAATGGCCAGATATGGTTTCGCTGACCTTTTCCATGAACTGATGTCCGAGGAAACCCAGGTCCTCACTCCATCCGATGCATTCTTCAATGATCAGGTCGATTAGATCGAACAGTTCGTTCGGGGCGGTGATCGCGTGAATGTTTTTCGTGAGTCCCAGTGCAGCAACTCGCGGAGCAAGGTTTCGGATAAAGGATTCGACCTTGAAGTCGAGATCAGTTCGGGCAAGGACCTCGGTGACGGCTTCATCAACGAAAGAAATCACCGCCATATCATCTTTCGAAAATACGCCACCGGGCGCATGGGTCTCCAGTTGAGCCGCGAGCGTATCCAGGTGATCTTCGGCCGAAAGTGCAGGGAGCTTCGACAACAGGTCAATCAGGCGAGTGGTATCTGAAACAGAGGCAGCCGGGTTGTCCAGCGAATAGTGATGGATTAGCGCCGGAAGTATCTTTTCTGGTGGTGCCAGGTCTGGAGTTTTATCGGCCACTTGAGTTTGTAAGGACTTTTAAAAGGCCAATAGTACCAAATTGACTACAGTCTTTTATCACGGATATACAGGCGGTATAAATCGGGACTAAGTAACCTATGGCCAACTGGGATATACTCGCGCGATTTGAATGAGAGAAGATCTAATGAAAGGCACTGTCCATTACGAAGTTCGCGGCAATATCGCACTCCTCAGTATCGATAATCCACCCGTAAACCCGTTGTCATCAGGTGTCCGGCAGGGGCTCTTTGACGGTGTAAGTAGCGCGCTGGCTGATGATGCCATCGAGGCTATAGTTTTAACGGGAATGCACAGAGCGTTTATAGCCGGTGCTGACATCAGTGAGTTTGGCGCTGCAGCAACCGAAAGTGTGAGCCTGGGTGATGCTCTGGACAAGATGGAAGGCAGCACCAAACCGATCATAGCCGCCATCAACGGAACGGCATTTGGCGGTGGGCTCGAAGTTGCGCTTTGCTGTGATTACAGAATTGCTGCAGCGGCTGCTCCTGTTGGTTTGCCGGAAGTGAAACTGGGGTTACTCCCTGGTGCTGGTGGTACGCAGCGATTACCGAGACTTGTTGGCGCAGAAGCGGCTGTCCAGGCCATTGTTTCCGGCAACCCAATAATGGCGCCTGATGCGTTAACAATGGGTATCGTCGACCGGGTTGCCAGCGGTGACATCGTTGATGACGCAATTGCCTATGCCCAGGAAATCATTGCTGATGGTGCCGCGACACGAAAGGTTCGCGACCTCGAGGACAAGATCTCAGCTGATCGGGGCAATATGGCACTGTTCGAAAAATTCGCTGCCAATCTGGATAAGACTCACCGCGGACAGTTTGCGCCAGCGCAGATTCTTCAATGTGTTGAAGCTGCAGTGAATGCTGAAAGCTTTGACGAGGGTATGGCGGTAGAACGCGCCAGATTTGCGGAATGTATGTCTGATCCACAGCGCGAGGCGCTGATCCACATTTTCTTTGCTGAACGGGCCGCGAACAAGATCCCGGGCCTGTCTAAGGATGTTCCGTTACTTGATATTAACAAAGGCTCTGTCATTGGTGCCGGCACAATGGGTGGTGGTATTGCCATGTGTTTTGCCAACGCTGGTATACCCGTGCGGGTTCATGACAACGATCCTGAGAATCTTGCACGTGGCATAAAGGTGATCGAGGGCAACTACGCGCGGACTGTCTCCAAGGGAAGGCTGACCCAGGAAGAAATGGATAAGCGGATGTCGCTGATTATTCCTACTGAAAATTTTGATGATCTGGGTGACGGAGATATCGTTGTTGAGGCTGTTTATGAAAACCTCGACCTTAAGAAAGAAATATTCGCGCGGCTAGACAAGGTGATGAAGCAGGGCGCTCTGCTCGCAACAAACACTTCAGGCCTCGATGTAGATGCCATTGCGGGGATGACGGACAGACCCGAATTTGTATGCGGAATGCATTTCTTTAGCCCCGCAAACGTCATGCGACTTCTGGAAGTTGTTCGTGGAAAGGATTCATCACCGGTAGTGCTTGGTACGGCCATGGCACTTGGAAAGCGGCTGGGAAAAGTCTCAGTGATGGCAGGGAACTGCCCCGGTTTCATCGGTAACAGGATGCTGGGCGGATATACGCGTCAGGCAGCTATGATGATTCTGGAAGGTGCAACTCCGGCACAGGTGGACAAGGTGATCTTCGACTTTGGCCTGGCCATGGGCCCATTTACAATGAACGATATGGTCGGCCTTGATCTGGGATGGCGCGCTCGAAAAATGATGGGCGGCTCCAACGAAGTGACCGCCAGAATTCCTGATGAACTCTGCGAATTGGGCCGCTACGGGCAGAAAAACGGCAAAGGCTACTACCAGTATGCAGAAGGCGACCGAACACCGCGTCCTGACCCTGAAGCAGATGCAGTCATCGCGAAAGTAGCAGAAGACCTGGGGTATGCCCGTCGAGACTTTTCTGACGACGAGATCTTGAAGCGCTGTATGTATCCTCTGGTGAACATAGGGGCAAAGTTACTGGAAGAAGGCCATGCCCTGCGAGCGGGTGACATCGATACTGTCTACGTCAACGGATATGGATTTCCAACTTATGTGGGTGGCCCGATGTGGTTCGCCGATAGCCAGGGGCTGGATAATGTGCTGGCGGATATGGAACGGTTTTTCCAGGAAACCGGCGATGAAGTCTGGAAACCGTCTGACCTGCTTAAGAAGTTGGTGGGCGAAGGTAAGAACTTTGCCTCTCTGGATGGTTAATCTTGACATGTGATTAGCTGGATTGCAGAACCCGGTTTCCGGATCGGGGTTTGTGTCAGGTAGTGGTGTTTCTCACTACATTGTCGCGATTTTAGTTATCCACCTTTCACGGTGCTCGCGAAAGTTAACATTAATACTATAAATATCAATGGCCTATGAGAATTCGGGCAGCTGGCACGAATTCTGCATTCCTATGGCCAAGTAAACAGATGAGATAAGAACAATGGTAAGTGGCGCAGAAAAACTCTTTTACCTGACGCTGGGGATTATATTCCTGGTGCTGGGAGTCGTGGGTTTGATAGTACCAATTCTTCCGGGTGTCCTCTTTTTGGCGGGGGCCCTTTACATGTTGGGTCGCGGTTCATCCAGAGTAAAGCAACTCGCGGATGAAAACCCGAGCTTGCGTAGCTTCCAGGCTCGCATGGATCAGGTAAGTGCAGCGACGGTGGTCGAGCAACTTCAGGTGACTTTTCTAATGATTGTTCAGGGTACGGCAGTCGGTGTGAGGAAAATCAGTGTCGGAGTGAAGAAGCTGTTGTCCTGAAATCGAAAAGAAGTCGAGCTAACAAAAGGCGAGGTCGGATGAGCTCGCCTTTTTTTGTCAGTATGCAATCGCTCTATAATATTGATGATTGGTGTGGAACTGTTGGACGTGAGAAAATCTGATAATAAGGAAATTTGCCAACTCGCGATGTGAGTTTGGTGGCAATCAAAGCGAATAGGAGTTCAACCCATGATCACGCGCAACGAATACTTCAATGGTAATGTTCAGTCTCTGGCTTTGCAGGGCCATGACAAGCCAGTCACCGTAGGCGTGATGGCAAAGGGCGAATATGAATTTGGCACAGATGCGCCGGAACTGATGCGGGTAGTGGTGGGCGAATTGAACGCCAAGTTACCTGGGAACAGCGATTGGCAATCATTTAAAGCGGGTGATGAGTTTCATGTGCCCGGTGACAGTAAGTTCCAGCTACAGGTTCCTGTTGATAGCGCCTACCTGTGCTTTTATGGTTGAGTTTAAGTCAAAGCTTTCGATATAACGCTTATGGGGATCATACGTTTAATTTAACACCTTTCAATTCTAGATAAGGAGAATACACATGGCCGAAGCCTTTATGGCATACCCGGAACTGCGACACCCGTTCCAAGAAACGCCGATACATCCAAACGGCAGTGTCACGGTACTGTATCAGGGTAGGACTATTACCCTTTCTGAAACAGGCGGCGGTGACAATTTATTGATTAAGCCCGAAGACCTTGGTCGCATCAACGGGTTTGAGCTGAAACCAGACGGCGCCTGTTACGCAGATATGTGTATTCCGCTGAATGACGAGCTGTTATCGACAACTGAGGGTGAGCAGTGGTTTGATTTGACAGCGTTTGCTGACCTGCTGGAGCAGCCCTGGGTGGTTGATCGTGAAGCTGGTGTTTGGAGTTTTGCCGAGATACCTGCGAAACGAAAAAACATGATGGTCGATGCGATGGCGCCAGAGTTCGAAGTCACGGACCGGAAAGGCAATGTCGTCAGGATGGCAGACCTTAAAGGTAAAAAAGCGTTGATCGTGACCTGGTCATCGTGGTGAGGATGCTTTCTTGATGTGCCCGTGTGGCAACAAGTCTACGAAGAAATTAACGATCCCAATTTTGTCATTATCTGTGCGGCCGAGGACGTCGGCGGTGAAGCTGCAGCCGGGCCAATTTTTGATGCGGCCAATCCAACCTATATCCAGGTCGTGGATGTAGACCACATTATCAGCAGTGCGTTTAATTTTGTGAACGTACCTTCATCTGCCTGGGTCGATGAAAACGGCAAGATTGTTCGGATTGACGAGGGCACCTACTCCAAGACCCACGCAATAGGAGAAGGTGAGCAGGCTATTACTTTTGGCAACGATGTTTACACGCCAGCCTTGAAGGACTGGGTAACGAAAGGTGCCGATAGCGAGTTTGTTCAGTCCGCTGAGGCGGTGACTGGTAATATTCGGGGTCACAGTTTTGATCAACTGAAAGCTGACGCAGCTTTTCGTCTTGGAAACCTGTTTCGAGCACACGGGCAAAAAGAAAAGGCCGAAGTCTATTGGCAGATAGCACGGGAGTTGAATCCTGATAGCGTTAACTTTATTCGCCAGAATCTGACCCTGACAGAGGAGGGATCTGCCGGTGAAACCTTTATGCAGTTAATGGGGGACTACGTCAGCGAGGGCAGGGAGTATTACCGTCCGTTGGATCTCTAGGCGGAGTTGCTCCCTGGTCAAGAGTGAGCGGTGTTAGTGGCGCGCAAGTGATTGTCGTTAACACCGCGAGGTCTGAACTTCCCGCAAGCTGTCCGCGTTAATCACCGGCAGCACTTCTGCGTTGGTGATCGCCTTGTGCAGGAACGGAAGGCGGTCATTACCCCAAAAAAATTCATTGCCTTCAGCCTGTTCGATCACAAAGAAGGGAACCCCGAAGACCCCGTCTGCTTCGCCCTGTCGAATCATTTCTCTATGATCATCATCAAAGCGACCGGAGGTGTGTGCATTGACGGTTTCTGCAACGTCCAGACCTAGTTCGTCGGCGATTTCGCCAAGGACCGCCGGGTCCATGACATTTTTACTACCTTTCCCATCAAAATTGAAACGCCGTGAAAAAACCGCATCAGCAAATGCCCAGCCTTTGCCTTTATCCTGCGCGTGAAGAAACGCTAAATGAGTAATCCTCCACGGTTCTTCAGGCATTTCCAGCCCCGCTTTTTCTTTGCTGTAATCCATGCCTGCGGGCAGTTTAAATTGCTCAGCTATTGCCTTAAATTGTGCAGAGGGAAGGCCGGCTTCCTCGGCTTGCCGTGCGGCGTCTGAAAAAATATATGCCATCTTAAACAGGCTATCCGTTGGATTGTCCATATGGCCGCCAAAGATATTCTCTGGCCATAGAGGGATAAGTTCGAACTTTACGTCCTTGAACAGCGGTGAGCGTCGCAGTCGATAGAATGCGATGGCTGAGAAAGGCGAACGGAAAGAGAAATAGAACCTGACTGCTGATGCCTTTGACATGTGCATTCCTACCGTAGACCGAAATCGAATTTGGCGCCTTCGTTATAGACACGAAGAATACGTCTGGCGGTGTTCATAACATGGACCTCGTCAGCGCCATCGTAAATTCGAGCATATCGGGCATGCCGGTACATGCGCTCAAGTGGCGTATCTTCCGTTACGCCCAGGGCGCCGTGAACCTGTATCGCGCGGTCAATGGAGTTGTGTAGCATCTTGGCGCCAAACACCTTGATTAAACCGATCTCTATCCTGGCTTCGTCGCCCTGATCTATTTTTTGTGCAGCATGCAGGGTGAGAAGCCTTGATGCCTGAATTTCAGCGGCAGTGTCGAAAATGAATTTTTGTATCTGCTGGTGTTCGCCAAGGTTTTTGCCAAAGGCAACACGGTTGTTTGCACGGTCGCACATAAGATCGAATGCCCGCTGTGCCTGGCCAAGCCACCGCATGCAATGGAAAATTCTTCCTGGGCCAAGTCTGTCCTGGGCTATCTTGAATCCCTGGCCACGTGGACCCAACAGGTTTTCTTTCGGTACACGGACATTGTCATAGACGACTTCATAGTGACCATCAGCCTGGCCCATGACTTTCACGTCTCGAATAATGTTATATCCCGCCGTGTCGGTGGGCACCACTAACATCGAAAAAGCAGAGTGGTCAGGGGCGTCAAATTCGGTTCGAACCATCGCGGTAGTATAGGCAGCGTTGCCCGCCCCAGAGGTGAACCATTTGCGGCCATTGATCACCCATTCATCGCCCTCAAGTTCTGCGCTGGTCTGAAGTTGGGTTGGGTCGGAACTTGCAACGGCGGGCTCGGTCATGCCAAAACTTGGAAACACTTCACCCGCAACCAGGGGCTCCAGGTATTTGTTGCGCCACTTATCGTTAGCGTAGCGGTGCAACATGATCGAGTCCTGCAGCGAATGCGTGCCAAGGGCAACGGTGGCGATTTCTGAACGACCGACGACCTCATTGACAAAAACGTAGTCCATGAAGGGCAAGCCGCCACCGCCGATTTCTTCGGGGTGACCCAGAGCCCATAAGCCCTCGTCTTTGGCTTTTTGCATGAGGCCTTTCATGAGGTCCCCCCGTCGACTGCTGACCTTGTCCGCAAGGAGTTCTGCTTCGACCGGATAAACCTCTTGTTCAATAAAGTTCAGGACTTTTTGGCGGATGGGTTCTACGTGTTCGGGGATGGATAGGCTCAGCATAATAATGTCCTTTTTGGGAGGTTTTTATGAGAATGGAAAGCCACAATATCATCAAATCGGGAGTTTGGTATGCTACAGGATTAAGTCAGGCTGGAATGATCAAATGAAGTTGTCGGTAGAGTTTCCCTCGGTGAGCTACAGATGGGGCCCAGAGGGCATCATCAAGTTGGCTCAGGCAGTTGAGCAAATAGGCGTTGATCAACTGGATATGTTTGACCATGTGGTGATGGGTCATCCCACTGACACACGTGCAGCGCCCATGTACCCGCCGCAGATGCCGATAATGGAAGCAATTGTTATGTTGTCGTTTATTGCCGCGGCAACTGATCGTATTGGTCTTGGTACCGAGGTTCTGGTGTTGCCTCAGCGCAATCCTACTCTAACGGCAAAACAGGTCAGCACGTTGGACACACTGTCAGGTGGCCGGGTCAGGCTAGGTGTGGGCGTTGGCTGGCAGGAATCGGAATACGAAGCCCTTGGGGAGAAGTTCGGAAATCGCGGTCGACGTATGGATGAAGCGATCAATTTGCTTCGACAATACTGGTCTGAAGAAAGTGTTACTGCGAGCAGTGATTTCTACCAGTTTGAGGCTATTGCGATGGAACCGAAACCGCCCCAGGGTGGGGCTTTACCCATCTGGATTGGCGGGTCTGCAGAGGCCGCGATGAAAAGGACTGGTGAACTGGGTGATGGCTGGCTGGCGATCTCTCAGATGCGTGATGAACAGGTTGTTGCGTCAAAATCGAAGATTCTGGAATATGCAGCAGCAGCCGGTCGGGACGCCAGTAGCATTGGATTTCAGATGATGCTGGACACTCCGCCACGTGACGATGCGGGTAAGGGTTTTTATGCAGACAAGGAAAGGATCTTCGCCGCAGCAGAACGAATTCAGGGCTTTGGTTTTGAGTGGATGGCCATCAACATGACCGCTATCTTTCAGGCTGGCGCCCGGTCCGTAGAAGAGCTTGTTGATCAGGTTGCCGATGTACACGATGCACTACACCAACGATTCGATTAAGGAGTAACAATTGCCAACGCATCCCTTTGCCAGACCCAGGGGCAGAATTGAGGTTATTGAGGTGCATTCTGAAGCGCTCAAGAACAACCTGTTGGGAGACCCAACAGACCGTAGCGTCGCGGTATATCTGCCGGAAGGTTATGACCAAACGACGGACGACTACCCCCTGATGGTCGATATTGTCGGGTTCACTGGTAGCGGTTTTGGGCATGTCGGATGGAAAGCATTTCAGGAAAACGTCCCACAACAAGTGGACAGGCTGATTGCCAGTGGTGCGATGGGCCCGGTTATCGTGGCTTTCCCCGACTGTTTTACAACCCTTGGCGGCAATCAGTACATTAACTCAGCAGCAATGGGTAACTGGGAGGACTTCCTGTGTGACGAAATGGTACCGGTGCTAGAGAGCCGTTTTAGAATCAGGCAAGGCCGTGACCATCGGGCTATCTTCGGGAAATCCTCGGGTGGTTATGGATCATTGGTTCATGGACTGCGTCGTGCAGACACCTGGGCGGGGATCGCCTGTCATTCCGGAGACATGGACTTTGAGCTGTGTTACAGGGGTGATTTCCCCGGGGTGCTTCGCGCACTGTCAAACTATGGCCATAACATTCGCGCCTACATTGAAAAAATTCACAGTGCCAAGAAGGTACACGGCTCAGAGTTTCATCACCTGATGATGCTTGCCATGGCTGCCAGTTATGATCCAGATCCTGACTCGCCTTATGGCGTTCGACTGCCCGTGACGACCGATACTTGTGAAATGATTGAGGAGCGCTGGGTTAATTGGCTAGCATGGGATCCTGTCCGGATGATTGATCACTTGCAGGCTCAACAGCACCTGAAAAGCCTGAAAGGGTTATTTATAGATTGTGGCTCAAAGGACCAGTACAACCTGGTATATGGTGCAAGGCAATTTACGAGAAAGCTCGAGCAATTGGGCATCGACCATCGGTATGAAGAATTTCCGGATAATCATTCGACGATTGATTATCGTATGGATATTTCTTTGCCCTATTTATATGAAGCTATTCAATAACAAAAAATGGTCAGGAGAAACCGTATGAAAAATCCATTGAATATTTTACCGGTTGCGTTTTTGTCACTGTTTTTCTCGCTCGGTGTCGTTGCGCATGATGGTGCTCCCTTGCCGAAAACCCGGGACCTTGATGCGCTCATGATGGAGTTTGAATGGGACGTCAATATGGATATCGAAACCCAAAAAGTTACCGATGATCTTTATGTGTTATTTGGCCTGGGTGGCAATATTGGGGTTAATATTGGTGAAGATGGTGTGTTCATTGTCGACGATCAGTTCCCTGTTGTAATGCCGCGAATCAGAAAGGCGATAGGGGAACTGGGGGGGATGATATCGACTTCGCTGTAACCACGCACTGGCACTTCGATCACGCAGAAGGCAATGTGGCACTCGGTCCAGCAGGCACTTGGCTGATCGCCCATGAAAATTCCCGTGAAATGATGAAAACTGATCATGTGATCAATTTGGTGGTGACGGCGTACGAGCAGGAAGCATACCCCGAGAGTGCTTGGCCAGACATAACATTTGATGACGATATGCAGTTCCACCTAAATGGCCAGACTATTGAACTGATGCACTTTGGCCCTGCCCATACGACAGGGGATACAGCGGTGATTTTCCGAGGTTCTAATGCAGTTCACTTAGGTGATGTGTTCAACAATTCGGGTTATCCATTCATCGACGCTGGCAATGGCGGAGACCTGGATGGGCTTATCCGGTTCTGTGAAAAAACGCTGTCAAATATAGACAAAGATACCGTGGTTATCCCAGGGCATGGACCGATTGCTGACTATAATACGCTCTCAGCCTATGTTGACATGCTGTCTACCGTTCGAGATCGGATGGTGGTTTTAATAGATGGAGGGAAGTCGTTGGAAGAGGTTTACGCGGCGAAACCGACAGCTGATTTCGATGCAACGTTTGGAGATAACACTGGGTTTATTAATCGTGCGTATATGAGCCTCACTCATAAGCGCACTCACTGAGAATAGGCATTACACAGGACCTTTGTCGGCGCACAGCGTAGGTGGTGCGTGTTGCTTCAAATGCGCGTCAGAACGGTCTGGGCGCGTCCGGGTCCGGTGGCGTCCAAGCACGCTAGTGCGATGTTCATCATCTGCTTTTCAGCAATGATATCTGCCACCAACGTTCTAACGTTCGCGCCGCGCCTGGGTTTTGATTTCTGATGAGACACTATCATCATGCAGTTCCGTAACGAGGTGCCGCTTCCCGAATACCATCCAAAGGGCTGATGACAGGTTTTTGTAATTGCTTAACAACGTGCGTGTAAATTTCCGTTGTCTTAACATTGGCATGACCAAGATATTCCTGAATGGTGCGAAGGTCATAGCCATTTTCTAATAGGCGTGTGGCGAAGCTGTGCCGAAACGTATGACTGCTGGCATGTTTATGGATGTTCGCATGGTAGATGGCACGTTTGATTTGGCGCTGAACGGTTTGGGTGTACAGATGATGCCGACGCATTTCACCGGAGCGCGGGTCTACAGAAATATTGGGCGCAGAGAAAACATACTTCCAGGCCAGCAAGCGCGAAGCTGTTGGATATTTTTTGGCTAATGCATCAGGCATATAGACTGCCCCGACACCTGCTAGTAAATCCTCTTTGTGGCGTAAACGCGATAATGCTATCTGGTTTTGCAACTGAACCTTTAAGCTTGTCGGTAAAATAGTGACGCGATCTTTTCGCCCCTTACCTTGTCGTACTTGGATTTGCTGCATACCAAAATCAATATCTTTGATTCGCAATTCCATACACTCCGAAATCCGCAAGCCTGTGCCGTATAACAATTGGCTGATCAGTTTGTAGACACCGCTTAAGTTTTGGATTACGCGCAATGCTTCATCATGGGTGAATACCACAGGAACCCTCGCCGCATAGCGAGATTTTTGAAACTGCACATTTACTTCGCGTTTCAAAAAACTTCGGTACATAAAAACGATCGCATTAAGAGCAACTTTCTGTGTGTTAATTGAACAGTGGCGGGTCACTGCGAGATGGCTCAAGAATGCAGAGATATCGTTATCTTGCAGTGAAAGTGGATGTTGATGATGGCTAAAACGAATGAACCTAACGACCCAACCAACGTACGTTTTCTCTGTCGCGTAGCTCACATTCTTCCCACGTATGTGCGCACGCAATCTGTCAATAAAGCGCTCTGGGTTTGCAGGAATAGGATTGGGTATGTTGTTGATGTTTTTAGGCTATCATTTTAATACTGTATATATATACAGTATTATTTGTCCGGCCGAATTTCAAGCGAATCATTCGTTTTTCACCGGACGATGCCTCTTTTCTTCGGTGAAATTTTGAGAAAATCCGTGTATCTACCTAATTCATATAGTGAAAAACAAAAACGCTCTACTTTAAGTTAAGGTTGATATAGGGCGTGGTGAAAAAAGGCGCTTGGTACAAAACTGACTAGAAACTTTGGTATCAAGGTGCTATAAATTTTTGAATTAGAAGCGAAAGTCTGGATATCCAAGAATGACTCTAGATTTGATATGCGGCAAAGTGGTTCGTACCCATTGCAGTAGAATAAGTTGTTAGGTGGATATACGTAGCCACAAGAGGCGCTTATGAAAATCCAGCTCGTGAGCATGCCAGTCAAAGATCCAATTTACGCCCATGAGATGTATGTCTCTAAACTCGGTTTTGTCTCGAAAGAATTTGATGCCGCAGCGAACCTAGCGGTGGTCGTCGCACCAGAGGACCAAGGTGGAACCGTCTTACTTCTGGAACCTTGTACCGGTACCTTTGCTGAGGATTATCAGAAAGCTGCTTTTGACGCTAACCTACCTATTATGGTCTTTAGCGTTGCCAGCGTTGAGAATGAAATGAACAGGCTCGGTGGCGCTGGGGTGAAATTACGTCCAGACTTGGATAGACCAGATTGGGGGTTAACGAATTTGTTTGAAGATGGCTGTGGCAACTTACTTATGCTCCAACAGGATTCCACCTAACATGTCAGTTGAAGTCGTTCGCCTTCGGCTCACTCGGACGAAGCACCTGCGGTTCAAATGTGAATCACATTTGAATCCTCGGCGTCTTCGCCGCTTAACTGGGTGTTAGGTGGCTCGTTAACGTCCACAGTCGCCCCACAGCCGATGGTCTCAAGCGCGCCCGGTGCTCAGATTCGACTCCCGCTTGCTCGTCATTAATTTTGTTAAAAATCTACTCGGATACCCAGCTTGTCGCGGGCTTCCTGGAGTAAAAACCTTTGCGTCAACATGATGCGAGGCTCTCGGCTCTGATTCGGCCAACGGGTGTGCAGAACCCAGAGATTCATGAGGTAGACATCTCCCGGCTCCCCTGTCATTTCGACTATCTCAACATCGACACCGTCGACCGAATCGGTAGTACCGACCAGCTCTTCCCGGGTGTTAGCCTCTCCATCGAACAGCTTAGTGAAGTATGAACTTCTCGCGAGATCCTTGCGTATGTCCTCACGGCCCACCATTTCAGGCAAGGCCAGCCTATGTGAACCAGCTATCGCGACTGTGCCACCCCCACCAGGTCTAATTTCGTTCACCAGCGCAAAAAGCTGAACGCCGGCCAGTCGTAGGTCAGTGCGCTTACGCACGTCGATATGCCAATCAAGATCAGGCCGCCCGCTCTGGTTTTCAGGTAGCGTAAATAGCATGGTAGGGCGGTTGGTACGCTGATGAATAGGGGCACCATCGACTAGCTCGTGAATGCACCCTGCCAAATCTGCTGACATTGAGCCACCAAATGCATTGGAGCGCTGGATATTCTTCACGAGTCTTCGCGCAGCGTTAGGTGAACTTGGGGCGCTCCAGATATCATCCCGTAAACACTTAGCTCTCCTGCACATCGAATAGACACGCGATGCACTCTCAGCCATAAGTGTTTGTGATAGAAGCCCTGGTAATCTGATGATTCCGCGTTCGGCAAATTCCCGTTTCTGAGTGGCGAGCAACATAGTTGTGCATACTACATGATACCCACCAGAGAATTCGCAATTGGCGGATAGTCGTCATTCCCGCTACGCGCTATAATCGGGCAATGTATCGTCCGCCACATAACATACAGTTGAAGTCACTCCCTACTGTCGTTCGGACGAGTCACCTGAGGTCTGAGGCGCCCCCGTCAAAATGTGAATCACATTTTGATCCTCGGCGGCTTCGCCGCTTAACTGGGTGTTTGATGGCCTGGTCGTGCAGATAACCGTTGACGATCCCTCTCGTGAAGATGTTGCGGCGCTTCTCGATGAGCATCTTCGAAGTATGCATGAACTTTCCCCGCCAGAGAGCGTTCACGCGCTCGACGTAAATGGGTTGAAGACGCGCGGCGTTACGTTCTGGACCGTTCGTGAGGGAAATCTACTTTTAGGGTGTGGGGCACTGAAGGAATTAGGCCTTGATCACGGTGAGGTCAAATCAATGCGAACGCCCGTTGCGCTAAGGCGCCGTGGTGCGGGACGTGCGATTCTCGAACATATCCTCGGCGAATCCCGTACGCGAGGCTACAGACGAATTAGTCTCGAAACCGGCTCAATGGAGGCTTTCGTGCCGGCGCGACGTCTGTACGAGAGTTATGGCTTCAGGTACTGTGGGCCTTTTGGCGATTATCTGGAAGATCCAAATAGTATGTTCATGACGCTGGAGTTCTGATGACGATTCTGCCCAACATGCAGATGAAGTTATTCCCTTTGGTTGTTCGGACCAAGCAGCTGCGGTCAAAATGTGATTCATATTTGAATCCTCGGCGACTCTGCTCCTTAAATGGGCGTTAGGCGCACATGACTCAGCCTCTGCTTGCCTACATTTTCACAGGAGTAGTCTCGGTAGTCGTTGCGTTTCAACTAGCGTTGACGTGCGGAGCCCCCTGGGGGCACCTCGCAATGGGTGGTCGCTTTCCAGGACGTTTTCCTGCCGCGCTTCGAGTTGCTGCATTTCTGCAGGCCATTTTGTTGGCCTTCTTTGCGATTATTGCTCTATCTAAAGCGAGAGTCGTCTGGGTTCAGTATTACGATATGGCTGATAATGCTATTTGGGGCGTTGCGGTGGTTTCGGGATTGTCTCTGATCATGAATCTCGTAACACCAAGTAAATGGGAGAGAGTTTTATGGGCGCCGGTGGCTGGCGTCATGTTGCTAACAAGTGGTTTGCTTGCAGCGCAGGGTGGCACCTAACGTGCAGGTACTGGCTCAACTGCCGCGCCAGAACCGCTTCGCCGCTTAACTGGGCTTTAGATGCCCGCGCGCGGTGTTGTGATCAATGTAGACGCAACGCTGATAGATCGATATCGAGCAGATTCCTTTTATATATAGTCTAGTGTTCCTGCTCCTCGACAGAGATTTGTATCTCCGAGTTAGATTGCTTCAGCGATTCATCGCTAATCAACCCATCGACAATCGCAGCCCCATGCTGCTCGAGGACATCTACAATGTCTGAAACTTAACGGTCGGAGGGTAAATGCTCGATTTCTGCCATGCTATTTCCACACCCTTAGAGAATAGGCGGTTTAAACCGCACTTAGGCTGATTTTCAAAAGTATCTTGTGTCCTGATTGCTGAATTTGGCGGGAGTCGGGTGAGGTGTTTACCAGCGTGCTGATCAGCGTTCTTCCAGCCGGTACAACCAGACATCTTCGAAATCCATTGGATCTCGCTGAAACACGGAGAGATTTGCCCATACGCTAGCGAACTCAGCGAGTTCCTCGTCACTCATTACGCGAACCGCACGAGCAGGGTAGATAGCGTCTTGCACGCGAACCCTGACAAGCGGGTTTTGCTCTATATGATTTACCCAGTTTGTTCTTGTGTCACCTGCATAAACATAGAACCGACCATCTAATTGAACATAAGTGAAGTTGATTGAATAGGGCTCTTGGGGCCTAGTTTCCAACTGCGCGACAGCCGAGTCTTCATCTAGCTGCCATCGATCCGGCACTTGGGTAGCCGTACCACTCAGCACTCCACCCGCTGCAAGCATAAACGGACCATCGCACGCCGATAGCAAGAGCAAGCATGCGGCTAGCGGAAGGACTTGAAATATTGGTCGCATTGTTAACCTCAATTAGTGGGGACCAATCGAATCAATGACCCGGTTTGGTTGTGCTCGATCAGCATGTAAACGAAGCCATCGTATCCCATCTCAACGTCGCGAATTCGCCCCAATTGGGTCAGTAGCCTTTCTCCTTCTACCGCTTTGCCGTCTTCGATACGAACCCGGAACAATGTTTGCGCACGTAGACTACCCACAAGAAGGTCTTTCTGCCAGTCTGGAAACTGATCGCCGTTGTGAAAGGTAAAGTTTGAGAGTGAAGGTGCCGGTGTGAAATCCACGACAGGGGGTATCGTTGCGGAAAATTCGAAGTCCAGCCCCAGATCCTCGCCAATGCTGACGCGTTCGCCATTGTAGTCGAGACCCTCTGTATATAGTGGCCAACCATAGTTGCCGCCACGTTGAATCAGATTGATTTCATCCCCCCCACGCGGGCCCATCTCAGTGGCCCAGATGTCTCCGGTGCGGGGGTCCGTGGTTAATCCTTGGACAGTACGGTGTCCGTATGTCCAAACCGTATTTCGACTGGATGTCGGGTCGCTTGGTTGTTCTTCCTGCCAGAAAGGATTGTCTTCCGGCACCGAACCATTGTCATTGAACCGGTGAATCTTGCCGTAAGGCTTATCCATAACATGGAGATTGTCATAGGTGCTCTTGCCGCCAACTGTAACGTATCCAAACCCCTGGTGATCAAACGCGAGCCTGCCGGATGCCACTGTATCGGGCACCACCGTGTATTTGTCTTGATCAACGGACCAGATCACTTCAGAGTCTATCCAGCGGTTGCCGACTAACCTTCCTCTGATAACACGTACCATCGTAACCGGCCAGGGCGAACCACAACCGAGCTGACATCGGTCACTGTGAGACAAATAAATCCAGCCATTGCTGGCGTAATCGGGATGTAATTCCACATCCAGCATGGATCCAAGAACCGCGAAGCTGCCACCCACTTGGGCGATTTCCGACCACACACGCGGTGTACCCTCGATGAGATCTCCCTGCTTACCTGAGGTATCGATCACTGATAAACCACGGACCTTCTCTACCAGAAGAATCCGTCCATCGGGTAGTGGCGCAATCGAGTATGGCCCCTTACCAACTTCAGTAATGAGTTCGACCCTGAAATCGTGATGCTGCGATTGAACTATGCCTTGCGGAATTGTGTGGGCATGAGAGTCAGTAATGCTGGGCAGCCCAAGCCGCTGTTCTATCACATAGAGTGCCATCGCTTTGACCATAGGTTCTGGAAACTGCGCTTCCGCAACAAGACCAACATGCTGTACAAGAATACGTTTGGTTAGCTCGTCGGCAGAACCGGCAGCGTGAGACTGCGCCAGAAGATCGGGCCCGCTCCCATCGGGACCATGACAGGACGCACAATGTTCAAGGAAAGCAACCCTGGAAGGCTCCCGCTGATCGCGCGTCTCCAGGTACCAGAGTGCGCCCAACACCACCATACCGCCAAAGCTCAGCAACCCCAGCGCGATCTTCCCTGTCTTGCCCATATTTATTGCTTTCGCATCTGATCTTGCACTAGACCGCCAATCTAAGGATAGGGAATATAACATGACCTTTCAAAAGCAAGTCTGAGTATCGAATCAGGTCGGTTGCCTGCTTGTTTCGTGAAAGAGTGTAATCCTGTAACTATTTGTGGTTAAACGCCACCAGGGTATGTGGTTATTGGCTGACTGATACATGAGTCCTAGTGTTGGATCCTAGTGATGAACGATTAGCCAACATAATGTTCTGTTGGCGTCGGGAGAAACGCGCAGCCGTGGTGTTAACCATCAGATAGCGGTAAAGAGATCGTTTTGCGGATCTTTTGAAGAACCCCCAATCGGTGCGTGGCAAAACGCTTCAATGCTCGCTCAGTGGATATTCCGTCTAAGGTATTCCCGCTGCCAGACCCCTTTAGGGAGTTAGACAAACGGTGATACCCCTCCAAAACCGATTATTCACCTGTGATCCAAGCATAATGTGCCCCGCTGTTTTTACGCTGGATACGCTGGATACGCTGGATACGCTGGATACGCTGGATACGCTGGATACGCTGGAT
>Ga0315321_10000897_pt1 | contig 22611 bp, 15 predicted proteins | sample M180m21515metaG_FD_203464 | JGI IMG/M metagenome (GOLD analysis project Ga0315321, IMG submission 203464) | Ammonia-oxidizing marine archaeal communities from Monterey Bay, California, United States - M1 80m 21515 | ecosystem: Environmental > Aquatic > Marine > Intertidal zone | place: USA...
CTGGTGGCTTGCAGCCGCTCAGAGAAAGCATGGTTACGCTACCAAGAACGGCAGATGCGACCAATAAAGTCCAAGCGGAAAGTTCGTTATTACGCATGACTCACTAGGGATTTGGTGGAGGTTTTTTGTCAGGTAAAGTTCAGTTAGTCAGAGTCTTCGCAGGCTGCGAATACTCTGAGTGAAAATTCATGGGTGCTCGAGTTCAGGGTTCGTCGGTGTTCGCTGTGACATCGATATTGTCGAGGTACAGCTCAGCGACCTTTGCATTACCGTACAATCCTGGGCTTGACGCGAGGTTTGGCGACTCATCGCGTGCGGTGATTGTCCATTCTTTGGGCTCATCCTCGTCGCGGGGCCAGACTTTGCCTCGCAGGACGGCAACGGCTGCAGGTGGCTCGCTCTCAATATCAACACGGAACTTCATTCGATACCACGTGTCTTCTTTCCACGGGAAAGGAATGGTTTTCGCCATGCGAAGTTGTGCGGACCACGTTCGGACCTGTAACTGTTGACTTTCGCCCATCAGGTCCAAAACGTAGCCGTGTGCGGTGAGTCCAATATCCGGGAGTTGGTCGCTCATGCGGGCCCCGCGAGCATCCGCGGCAATGGTGTACTCGGAAAGGTCACTGTAGCCCATCCATGCTCGACTGCGAGCTCCTTTAGGAATGGTCGAGATTTTGGTCAAAACAGGTGAGCCATCGATATTGCGGATGACATGGCGATAACGCGCGCCCACCCACGAAAGGGGTGGATCTTTCAGATCGTCAAAGGTGAACTTCCATGGAAGATCAGGGACAATCCGGGTTCGAGTTGATCCTGACACATCACCGACTTTGGCTATGATGGTCACTCCTGTGTGTGCCGCATCCTCGGCAGCAACGTAGGTCGAACCTTCTACTTTTCCCGAACCAATGACTTCGAAAGTCACGTCAGTGGGTGTTTCGAGTTGCTGGCCGAGCACGTTAAAGACGTTGACTTCCAGCGCAAGTTTCTCGCCTGGTTTGAGAACTGATTCAGCAGGCACGATCTGCACCTGAGCGATCGTTGGGTTCTCCGAAATGGGTGTTTCTTTGCCCATTGATTCTGCCATCACAACCGGAGTTTGATTGCCACCTTCAGCAGCAACACAGTACAGGCCGGTTGTACTGGGGAAATACAGGCGGCCATCGGCCACGATGGGTGATCCTGCAAAGCCTGTGTTTCGAACACGACCTTTGTTGACGATCTTGAAGCCATCCTCTTCATCGGGAACGACGACTGCCCAGCGACCATTTTCTGTCAGGACATAGATTTTTCCGTCTGCATGAAGCAGAGCGGATCGCTGACGACTGCCGACGAAAGATTTACGTTCAACGATCGGCGTCCCTGTCTCGGCATCAAAAATCCACATCTTGCAGCGATCGTCCACGACATAAAGTCGATCACCGATCAGAACCGGTTCACTGTAGCCTGCGACGACTTCCATCTGTTTCCAGAGTTCTTCGACTTTTGTGTCATCTCCGGTGCCCGAGATGCGTAAACCGGCCACGGCGCCCATCACGTTGTTGTTGGGCGCGACATTTTCTTCGCTGTGACTTGCGAAAACCTGATTGCCGACCACGAGTGGTGTGGCAAAGATGCCGCGGCGGGAAAGATCATAATGCCACAACGGCTTTCCTGTGCGAGGTTGGAAACCCCAAATCGCGCCATCACCGGCACCCATGACCAATTGCCGTTGCCCATCAATCGTGACCAAACTCGGTGCAGAGTACGTGGTGTCAAATGGAAGGTCACGCGTGCCGCTGAACCAGGTCACCTCGCCCGTCTTCTTGTCCAATGCGATTAGCCTGTGGTTAGGCTTGGCGGCGTCTCCCCAGTTGATGATGATACCACTGATGATCACCAGATTTTCGTGAATGATGGGAAAGTTTGTTCGGCCACCATAGGTGCTGAGCATCCCAAATTGCTCATGCAGAGGAATGCTCCACAGGGTTTCACCTGTTTTGCCATCCATGCACTGGAAAATATCACATGCTCCCAAGGCGTAGACGTTGCCAGTCTCAGGGTCACCCACCACGCTGCTCCAACCGATGCGTTCGGCTGGGACATCGGAGAGCCAAACGTTGTATGCGTTTTCCCAGATAGTCTTTCCGGTGACCGCATCCAGACAAACAACTTTTTCGCCTTCACGATCAGTGGCGGGCAGGGACCGTTGAATCGTGTAGATTCGCCCTTCCATTGCGATCGGCGTGCAGGGCCCACCAATGTCATCTCGTTTCCACAGGACATTGCTGCCCTCGCCGCCAGCGGGATCCCAGTCGTCCGGTAGGCCTGTTGCCTCAGCTGTTCCGTCAAATGTGGGACCACGCCAGTAAGGCCAATCAGCGGCGGCAGCTGTCGTCATGCCACATGCAACAGCAAGCATTGCAAGGGCTACGTGGCGGCCGATGAAGTCGAAACTAAAATACATTTGGAATCTCTAAAACTCGGGGGCTATTCAGGCAGTCGGGTAAAGCAACCAGTCTTCTTACGAACCAACCGATTGCGTGGGTACAGGCGAATCATCGAAATGTTCGTCTGCAGGATCGAAATTTGGTGTACACAGAATCAGAACGGTCATTTGGCCAACGGCACGATGTCGGACTCCGGGTGGAATCAGGATGGCATTTTGGGGTGCCACCGGAACCTCTTCTCCATCTAGAATGAGGACTGCATTCGGCTGGCAGGCCAGAATGACGTAAATTTCAGTGTGCTCCTTGTGGTAATGCTCGCGTGCGTCGGTGCTGATTTCAGTCAGATGTACCGTGCCAGGAAATTCGTCTCGATCCGCAAAAGCTCGGCGGGCTACGCCACACGGGCAAGCGACTCCCGGTAGGGCAGTCAGATCGAGAACTGTTGGCTTGGCAGGCAAATTCAGGCGTTACAGAGGGGGGAATATCCCAAGCGGCCCTTGTTGGGGGGATTGATGCAAAGGGCAAACTAACCGAAATCGTTGTGCGGTCGCGTCTCGTTTACCCTGATTTCGCTCGCTCGCCCGTTCCAGGTGGTCCTCTTGGGTTCAGTGCCGACCGTCTTGGCCGGCTATGGCTGGCACTCGCTAGCCACTCCATTCGCTTGATTTTATACCGATTGGACGAAATACGCCACGCGCAGAAGCGGAGGAACAGAATTCCTCCAGAAAAACGGCAAAAACCCCGTAATCGGCAAACTTTTCCAACACGGCGAAAATCCCATGGAAGATTGATTGAAAGGCCAGTCCGCGTCGATACGGATACAGATCGCAAATGAAACGGGTACGGCTCAATGCCAAAAACCGGGTCACTGCGATAGACCCAGGGAACCTGACATGGGATGTCAGGCTCACATGGCGTCACCAAACTTGAGTGGTTCTAAGGCAACCTAACCGTTGCCGGCAGTAAGAACGACAGACTGAACGAAGTCGGCGGGCCGGGTGTCCGCACCCGATCCGTTTGTGTTTGTTGGAGCTAACTCGAGGTGTGCTCGACGGCGACTTCGTCCATCGAATGCACCTCCAAGGGAGGCTCGGTCTTACAGCAAAAGTGGAATCCACTCGTCGATGGTGACGACATACCGACTTAACCGCCAAGTTGAGATTAAGGGAGATGTGGCTCCAATGAAGCGGACAATTATGACAATGGCACTCGTTCTCGGTTGTACTATGTGCAGCCAGAGTTTCGGGTTTGACCTTTTAGATCGTATGCTCGGCGTGAAGGGCTGTGGAAGCTCCGCCAAGTGTTGTGACACCGGATGCTGCGATGCAGCATGTGAACCAGCTTGCGGCTGTGAAGAGCCAGCTTGTGGGTGCGAAGAGCCAGCTTGTGGGTGCGAAGAGCCTGCTTGTGGTTGTGAGCCTGCTTGCGGTTGCGAAGAGCCTGCTTGCGGTTGCGAAGAGCCTGCTTGCGGTTGCGAAAGCGATTGCTGCGATTCAGGTTGCGACAGTGCTTGTAGCAAAAAGCGTGGATGCGGACTCTTGGCGAAACTTTTCGCTAAGAAGAGCAACTGCGACGGATGCGAGCCAGCATGTGGTTGCGAAGAGCCTGCATGTGGTTGCGAAAGCGACTGCTGCGAGCCAGCATGCGGTTGTGAAGAGCCAGCTTGTGGTTGCGAAGAGCCTGCATGCGGTTGCGAGAGCGACTGCTGCGACTCAGGTTGCGACAGCGGCTGTGCTCCTAAGAAGTCTTGCGGACTGCTCGAGAAGCTGTTCGGAAAACTGAAGAACAAAAACTGCTGCGACAGCGGTTGTGACAGCGGCTGCGAACCAGCCTGCGGTTGCGAGCCAGCTTGTGGCTGCGAAGGCGCTATGGAGGCTGCTCCAATGCCAGCACCGGTTGTTGACCCAAGTGCTCAAGCGATCAGCAAGCGTCGCGTCGTTCAGGCCAGTGCAGTTTTCGTTCGCTGAATTGTGTAACGAAAATGCTCTGAATACCTTTCAGACGTGACCTACAAACGACCCGTCGAGGATTTCCTTGACGGGTCGTTTTTTTATTGGGGTCGGTTTCAGCAGCCAAGTAGCATCGCGAACCGTGCGATTGCGCATGCGTCAAGTGATTTGGCTTGCATCTTTTGCTCGCAATTCAGAGGTGCCGTGGAATCTCTGTGCAAATTCGACCAGCGATTGGACTTCTGAGAGGTCTTGCGCAGTCGGGAACTCTGAAGGCCGATTTGCTCAATCATCCCGCCTCCGTCGTTTGATCGAGATAGAGCCTGATGCTCATTGTGTGATGCTAGCATCGAATTAGCGTTGACGATCAGACCTCCCTTTCTCTAGTGATAGGGTCATCGAAGACAATTCTCCGGCTCTCTCCTTCAGAAGATCATGCCGGTAGAGATGCATGATGCTTGAAATGGAAAATAGAGGTCAGCGGGAGAGCTCGAAGCTCGGGTATCGGAATGTCAGCAAATATATTTTTCTCTGTCGGTGAACCGAGTGGCGATCAGCACGCCGCCCGAATGGTCTCACAGATTTTGGCATTGGATTCAACGATCCAGGTGCGAGGGTTTGGCGGTCAGGCGATGCGAGACGCTGGTTGCCATCTTGATCGTGATTTGACGCAGCATGCTGTCGTTGGGTTGGTCGAAGTGATCCCAAAGTTGCGGGAGTTCTTTCGCTTCGCTGATGAGGCTGAGGAGATTTTTCGCCAAGGGAACGTTGATGCCGTCGTGCTCGTTGATTTCCCCGGCTTTAATTGGCACATCGCAAAGCGTGCCAAAAAGTATGGAATTCCCGTCTACTATTATTGTCCACCGCAATTGTGGGCATGGGGCGGCTGGCGGGTTAAGAAAATGAAACGGTCAGTGGATCACGTTTTAGCGGTTCTTCCCGTTGAGAAAGACTATTTCGAAAGTCACGGGATCCCAACCACCTTCGTGGGGCATCCGTTCTTCGATGCTGTGGCATGCCATTCTTTAGATCATCAGTTGCTTGGTCGATTTCGTGATGTCAGTCTTTGTGGTGAGCATCTTGTCGCTGTGTTGCCTGGATCTCGTGAGCACGAGGTGCATTCAAATTGGCCATTGATGTTGGAAGCGATTCGCAGACTCCACCGTGCCAATCCCAGGACGCGTTTCCTTGTCGCTGCTTATCGAGATCGGCAATGTCTCTGGTGCCGTGACCAAATGACGGAAGAAGATCGGGATTTGCCGATTGAGTTCTTTGTTGACCGGACCAGTGAGGTAATTGAAGCTGCACGTTGTGCCATGATGGTCAGCGGCAGTGTGAGCCTCGAGTTGATGGCGCGGCGAACGCCGGCTGCCGTGGTCTATCGCGTTGGTCGCGTGTTACATACTGTTGGCAAGCATATGCTCAGGTTGGATAGCATTACCCTCCCTAACTTGATGAGTGACCGGAAAGTGTTTCCTGAGATGGTTTCCGTTGGCAAAACCGAGCCGGCGGTCGATTTTCTGACGCAGTCCGTTCATGCCATGCTGAACGATCATTTCTATTTTCAAGGCTTGCTGGAAAGTTTGGATCGACTGTGTGATCAATATGCCCAGCCCGGAGCTTCACAGCGAGCCGCTGAGTTCATTCATCGTCAGCTGTCAGAGAGTGGGGGAATGCTAGAAAAACGCGAAAATCTTCGTGATTTTTCACGACGTGCGGCGTAGAAAGCGTCGACGGACACAGCATCTACTATTTTGAAGTTTGATTGCGAAATCAGGCTTTTTCCAAAACAAGTCTGTTCCCGACTGCGTAACAGCAACGCAAGGTAAGTCGATTTCGATGGTTTGCCATGATCCTCGCCCCGCCCAGAAATCGCCGGGAAGCGAGTGTTTCAGGCAGAATGTCCAGATTGCCAGACCCGCGGGCTGGGCCTGAAAAGCGGGCGAGCCAACCTGTTGCAAACGCAATGGGTATGAGAGTATCCCTCGTCACTAGATCGGCGTTTGCGGTCGAGCTTCACTGACGACAATAGCCCTGACGACGATAGAACTGACGCCTGCAGGCCCAGATGGGTCCGCAGCCTTATCCTTCTCCTGCCAGACGATTGCGACATGACTGACGAACGTGATGAAAAAACCATGCTCGGAATGGGCTCGGGGAATGGATTCGAGTTTGAAGAGTCACCACCGCTACGTGTGACTGGTTACGTCTGCCTATTGTTGGGTGTGCTCAGCGTTTTTAGTCTCTTGTTCAAACCGATGTTGTTGTTGGCGCTGGGTTCCATCGTGTTCGGGCTGATTGCTTTGCGAAAGCATGACGGTCCGCGACCAGCTGGGACTCGAGTTGCCATGTGGGGCATCGTGCTGAGTTTGGGCTTTGGGGCATGCGGTTACACAATCCCCCTGATGAAGCAGGCGACGCTCAGTCGTCAGGCAGAAGAGTTTGCTAGCCAGTATATAGAGTTGGTTGCTTTGGGGCATGATGAGCATGCCATGGAGTTGAAGAAAGAGTGGTACAACCGCCTTTCCACAGATATGAATCTTGCAGACCATTATCTGTCAGATCCACGTATCTCCGAGTCGTTGGTGCAGTTCAAAACTGCTGTTGTCAATCGAGAATTTAAGCGGCGTGGTCCCAAGGCAGCGTGGGAATTGGACCGACCCATTCGGATCTACTACCAATATGGGAAAGACCATGCTGAGGTCATTTGGTCAGATCCCACAGGGGAGAGCGAACTAACGGTTCAGATGATTATGGACTACCGGGTCGATAGCAAAGGAAGAGGTCAGTGGCTGATGAATCTAGTTCAGCCGCTGAGGGAACGACTGGTAGCCGACAGTGTTTTGTAGAACTGCTATCAATGGAAGTCTCTCGAGGAAATTGATAGCCCTGTCACTTCCTCGCTGAGGTCAGTGATGCGGCCGACGACAACGTGGATAACGCCTTGACGATTTTCCAGTTTTCCGTCAACTAGCCAAGCATTACTGGTTCGAGCGACACGAAAAAAACGCTCCCAGACAGCCTTGAAAATAACCAGATTGATGGACCCTGTTTCATCTTCCATTGTTGCAAAGACAATGCCTTTTGCCGTTGAGGGTTTTTGCCTCAGTAAGATTAGCCCGGCAACTCGAACATGCCGTCCGTCTCGAAGATCTTCGAGGTCTTTGGAGGTAACACACCGTTGAGTTGTTAGTTCGTCGCGAACAAATGAGATTGGATGCGCTTTCAAGCTTAGGCCAGTCATGTCGTAGTCAGCGTGAACTTCCTCCATAGGAGTCATGGGGACCAGTGTGTCCGGCGTTTGTTCTGTATCGTTCAGATCGGCAAACAGCGGTTGTCGGTTGGGGTTGTGATCTTGACCGAGTGAATGCCACACCGCAGCACGACGATCAACATGCAGTGATTCAAATGCATCTGCATCAGCAAGTGTCGCTAAAGGCATTTTTCCCAAGCCAGTACGTTTGACAAGATCTTCCATGCTGCTGTATGGCCCGCCTACGTGTCGTTCTTGAATGAGGCCCAAGGCAGTCTTGGAATGAAGTCCACGAATGGTCATCAGACCGAGGCGGATAGCATGTGAGATTTTGTCTCCATGTTCATTCTGTTCTGGTTCCAGTGTTGATTCCCAGTCGCTGAGATTGATGTCCACGCCGCGAACTTGCACACCATGCTTTTGAGCATCAGCAATCAATTGGGCAGGCGCATAAAAGCCCATGGGCTGACTGTTCAGCAGAGCAACACAGAAGGCGTCTGGGTAATGGCATTTCAAGTAGCAGGATGCATAGACCAACAGTGCAAAGCTGGCGGCATGTGATTCTGGGAACCCGTATTCTCCGAAACCGCGTATTTGATTGAATACGTGTTCGGCAAAGGCAGCTGTGAATTTTTTTCTCTGCATCCCTTTCAGAAGCTTGGTGCGAAACCGGTCAATTAGTCCCGGACGCCGCCATGCTGCCATCGCCCTGCGCAACTGATCTGCCTCACCTGGTGTGAAGCCAGCTGCCACGACTGCCAATCGCATGGCCTGTTCTTGAAAAATCGGTACTCCGAGAGTTTTTTCAAGTACACCGCGTATGGCATCGTTTGGATATATGACAGCTCGCGGATTTTCACGAGCTTTTAAGTAAGGATGCACCATGTTGCCCTGGATGGGACCAGGACGCACGATCGCTACTTCGACCACAAGGTCGTAATAGCAGCGTGGTTGAAGCCGTGGCAACATGCTCATTTGGGCACGGCTTTCAATTTGAAATACACCCACGGTGTCTGCTTTGCAGATCATGTCGTAGGTTGCTTTATCACCTTGGGGGGTCGTGCCAAGAGTCAGGGTGCGGTCATGATGCTCGGAGATGAGATCGAAGCATCGGTGCAAGGCCGATAGCATGCCCAGCGCGAGTACATCAACCTTGAGAATTCCAAGTTCATCCAGATCATCCTTGTTCCACTGAATGATAGTACGATCTTCCATCGCCGCATTTTCGATGGGGCACAATTCGCAAAGGCTACCTGCTGTCATCACCATGCCACCGACATGCTGCGATAAATGCCTTGGAAAACCCGTGAGCGTTGTGACTAGATAAATGAATCGCTGGCCCAGTTCTGATTCCGGATCCAGTCCACCTTCGATGCAACGTTCCAGAAAGGTAGCACCGCTGCCACTTAACTTTGCGATGGAATCGATCGTGTCGGCAGAAATACTCAGTGCTTTGCCGACATCCCGAATCGCACTTTTGGTGCGATAGGTGATGACTGTTGCTGTTAATCCCGCGCGATCGCGACCATATTTTCCATAAAGATACTGCAACACTTCTTCGCGGCGTTGGTGTTCAAAGTCAACATCGATGTCAGGTGCCTCGTCACGCTCTCGGCTTACAAAACGCTCGAAAAGCAGATCTGATTGACTGGGATCCACATTGGTAATACCGAGACAATAGCAGACAGTTGAATTCGCAGCAGAACCGCGTCCCTGACATAAGATGTTGCGTTGGCGGGCAAAACGAACCATGTCCCAGACTGTCAGGAAATATGCCTCATAGCTAAGTTCCTGAATGATCTGCATTTCGTGACGAAGCAGCTCGATTACTTTTTGGGGAACGCCGTCAGGCCATCGGGCTTTTGCGCCTTCCCATGTCAAACGCTTCAGGTGTTCGAGCAGTGACATGCCCGGTGGAGCAATTTCCTCTGGGTATTCGTAACGCAGTTCAGACAGTTTGAATTGACAGCGTTCTGCTATCTCAACCGTTCTTTCGATTGCTTCAGGAATGTCTCGATACAGGTCAGCAATGTCTTCCAATGATCGGAGATGGCGTTGACTATTGCGGAAACGCTTCTCATAGGCCTTTTCGATGTTTGTTCCATTCTGGATGGCAGACAGGCAATCATGCATCAACATGCGATCGGCTGTGTGGTAGTGAACGTCTCCAGCAACCACAAGCGGTACATCGTTGCCAATCGAAAGCTCTCGCAGACGCTGGACATGAACCTGGTCGTCTACGCCACGATGGACTTCACATAACAGATAGCCATTGTCATGGAATACCTCGCGGAATTCAGTTCTCAGAAAGCGACTCAGGGATGTGGCGGGATCCCGATGATTCGTTGCTTCCTGTGGTAGTAATCCTGCCAGTAAACCGTTGCTGAATTCGACCACGTCTTGCCAGCTAAGTTGGCAAATTCCTTTCTCGGTTCGCATGCGCCCCCGAGAGATGAGGCGACACATCTGACCGTAAGCAGCGCGGTCAGTTGGCCATAACACCATGGATGGAGCATCGGTCAAATGAACTTCTGTTCCAACGATGTATTGCAGGTTCAGGTCCTTCGCGGCTGCGTGACCACGAACCACTCCTGCTATGGATGATTCGTCAGTCAAAGCGAGGCCGTGGTAGCCAAGTTCTGAGGCCCGTTCCACCAATTCGTCCGGATGGGAAGCACCGGTGAGAAACGAGAAGTTGCTTTTGCAATGCAATTCGACGTACTGCATGAGCCGTTGTTGCTGAGGCTGCCTGGACCCTAGGAAGGTGTATCTTTGTACACCCTATCGGCTAAGTGTGCCGGCTGCAATCAGGGTTTTTCTTCCAAGTTCCGCGGAAGCGTAACTTTCAGCACGATGATTGGTCATGCTGTGAGGGCTTCCGAACGAGCTATTTTCACGAACATTCAGCTCTACCGCCTCAATTGCTGGACGACAATGACACCACAATCCCATCCACCCATTCAACATACCGAGGGCATTCAGCGTGAACTCGTTCCCAGTCATCCGCGTTTGATTGGTTATCTCTTTTGGCTCGTTGGTTTCAGTGGTTTGCATCGTTTCTACTTTGGGAAACCGTTAACCGGCGCGGTCTGGTTTTTTACCGGCGGTTTATTGCTGGTGGGTTGGATTGTTGACTTATTCCTGATCCCAACCATGGCTGATGAGGCAGATCGCGAGTACAAAAATGGCCGGTTCGACTACAGCCTTGCTTGGGGCTTGCTAGTGCTGTTCGGCATCTTTGGCGCACATCGTTTTTATCTGGGCAAAATTGGTACGGGACTGCTCTATCTGTTAACAGCAGGTCTATTCGGTTTCGGAATCGTCTATGACGTATGCACCTTGAACGACCAGATCGACGAACAAAGTCAGAATTCAACTGTCAGTGGCTGAAATAACACTCGGCTTGCTACACGGGTGAAATCAGGACAGCTTGCGGACGGTTACTTTCGCTCCCTGTGTATTGACCACGCATACCTCGCAGCCGGTATCGATAAAATCACCCTCGGTGACCACATCGACCATCATGTCTCCGATCTGAATTTTCCCACTGGGGCGTAGTGGCGATGCGGTTGTTCCGACGTCTCCGACAGTGACTAACTGCCAGGCAGGTACCTGTTCCGTGTGGTTTCCAGCCAGTAGAGAGTTGCCCGCGGCGGCTGGTGCAGCGATACCCGGTTTGAGTGTGAGACGACTTAACCCTGGCATTTCACCGATATAACGGGCGAGGAAAAACAAGGCGATTAGAAAACAACCAAATGCACTCATCACTGTGAACACATCAGCGCCCAGTCCATTGAACTCTTCATTTGTTTGAGGGAAAAAACCTCGTGATGAAGCCATGACGAGTGAGACCAGCACGAGCAGAATGCCACCTATTCCGGCAAACCCGAATCCGGGGATCACAAAGAATTCCACTGCGATGAAGATGAGCCCCAATGCGAACAATAGCACCTCCAGCCATCCTGAGGTGCCTCCCAAAAAACGACTCCAGAAAAATAGACTGAAGCAAAGTAACGAAGTCAGGCCACCGACGCTGATACCCGGCGCGCTCAACTCAATTACTAATGCAATGAGTCCAATTGCGATGAGCAGAAAGGTGGCAAACCCGGTATTCAGGAGGAAAACAAAGGTGTCGCTCCACGTTCGTGTCATGACCTGCATCGGCTCGCGAACATTGAGTGCCTTAGCAAGATCATCGCGATTTTGAATCACTTCGTCAGCGAATCCAAGCTCGACCGCACGCTTGCCATTGACGGTAAAAAACATTTCCTTGCCCGCTTCACGGACAGGGTTTCCTTTTTCCCATTCTTCGCGATTCTCGAGTGAGTCCCATTCCTTGTTTGAGATGTATTTTTTTTCACCTGTATTCTTGTTCGTGGCAGCGAACACCACGAGATCCTTATCGACCATTTTTTCGGCTAACGCGATGGGTCTTCCTCTGGCTTCCGCAGTGTCTCGTACTTTTTGAGCTAACACACTTCGGCTCTTGGCTTCCGTATATCGAAATCTTCCGTCCTCCCCCATCACAATCTCACCAGCATCGCCGATTCGGGCTGCCGGAAGCATGATGATTCGATCACAGGCGAGAGACAGAAGAGCGGCACCACTGATTGCATCTTTTTCGATAAAGGCAACCGTTTCAACCTGCTTGGCGTCCAACACCATATCCATCAATTCAAATGTCACATACGTGAAGCCACCGGGGCTGTTGATGTCGAGTACAACTACATCAGCACCTGAATCAATTGCTTGCTCAAACTTTTGCTTCAGCAATTCTCCACTGAGAGGATTGATGTCCTCATGGAGCGGAATTACTACGCCGGTTCGGGCTGGTGTACCACGGTTGATCACTTGCGCTAGTGATTGTGAGCTGGAGATACAACAGAGAAGAGCGATGAAGATTAATGCAAGATGACGCATCTGTATCATGCCTGAATTCGATTGCTGATGATCCAAAGCAGCAGGTATCTGCCGTTGGTTCATGCGAGGAGGTTGTTGGACGTCCAAGGTGGATTCGAGTGAAGGCCGGCAACGCATGATTTCTCCCCAAAACAGCAAGAACGCAGTCGTACGGAAGTGGTGATTGCGCCGTTCGGCAGTCAGATTCTACAACGTCTCGTTTTCTACGCTATTCACCTAGGCTCAGCTACCTATTATACGCGGCGCCAAAACGTTGGGAAAAATAGGACCAAAACGCTGAATATTTCCACTCTGCCCAGCATCATCAGCCAAACAAATAGCAGTTTTGCGCCTTGGCTAAAATGAGCGTAATTGTTCGTGGGGCCAACGACACCTAGACCTGGGCCAATATTATTCAGGGTCGCTGCCACCGCACTGGCGGCATCCAGTAACTCCTCGTTTGCCTTCAGTTGCTGTGAGTCTGTTTCAGCTTCGATTAACTCAGAATTGGCAAGCGAAACTGAATCTCTTGCTGACCATGTTTCGTTGGGTTCGAACGTTATCAACAATAGCCAGGAGAAAACAAAGATCGCAAGAATCATTGCAAAGTAGACAACAATGCTGTGAGGCAGAGCGGGATCATCAATCGATGATCCACTGATCCGGATCAAACGTACGACTCTGGGGCGGTGAGCTTTTTCAATTTCCAGTCGCAGGATCTTATAAAACAGGATGTGGCGAATCACCTTCATTCCACCACCTGTGCTGCCGGCACAGCCGCCAACAAACATGAGCAGCAGCAGAATACCTCGGCCAAAGTTATTCCAGCCATTGAAGTCAGCGGTTCCGTATCCGGTTGTCGTCAGTATGGAAACAACTTGGAACAGGCCGTAACGCGCTGAGTTACCAAAAGAATCAAAACCACCATCATCTGCTCGCATGCCGAAAAAAATAACAGCCGACGTGACAACCAGAATGATTCCCAAATAGGTCCTGAATTCGACATCCTGAAAAATTTTGCCTGCACGTCGGAGAATGACCAAATAAAGCAATGTAAAATTCGTGCCAGCCAAAATCATGAAGATGATTGTGGTGTACTCAATCAGAGGACTATTGAATTGTCCGAGGCTCGAGTTATAAGTGCTGAATCCCCCTGTGGCCATTGTGCCAAACGCGTGACACAGGGCATCGAACATCGTCATGCCCTCAAGTTTGTATATGAGCGTCAGCAAAATGTTGAAGGTGGCGTAGATGGATGCAAATACCAAGGCAGTGTTCTGCATGCGTGGCAGGCTGCCGTCCTTGGTGGGACCGGGCATCTCAGCTCGCATCATTGCCTTACCAGCGGACCCTTGTCCGAGGATCGCAACGAACAGGACGACGATCCCCAAACCACCCAGAAAGTGTGTCCAGGAACGCCAAAATAGAATGCAATTGGGAACCAGTTCTGTGGATTCCACATCTGTCAGTACTGTTGCACCTGTGGTGCTGAAACCAGACTGCGATTCAAACATCGCTTCGATGAACGTGATGGGTTGATCAAGGCTTGTGCATGTCCCGCTGAGGTAATAGGGCAGGGCACCCAGTACGGTGGCCATCACCCAACTGAGTCCCACGATTGCCATGGCCTCTTTCTGATAGAACGGACCACCGTGGTGTCGTCGTCCAATCCAACGCAGTACACCACCAGTCACCATGCAGATCAGGAAACTCTCGATCAGCGCGATTGCGCCTCGAGTCTCAAATGAAGTCGCGGGCTCCAAGTCCGTTCGATTCGCAAAAAGCGGAACGGCGAATGGCAGGCTGGCAAGCATCGACCCACCGATCAAGAGGCAAATCGTACCCAACAAGCGAAGGAGAAGAGGGAAATTCAATGCGCAAACATTTCATGACTGAGGGCAGAACCAAGGACGCAAGCTTAACCACTGTCCTACGAGCTTCGTACCACCACTTGGAAATAGAATTCGATTCGGCATGCTTTGATAGATAAACATCATCAAAATCAACGTAACTGGCACTCGGTTTGCACAGTACTCCCTGCGGTAATCTTGACCTCTGTTCCCCATGGAGGCCTTGTTTACCTTTCTGCGGAGCGGCACTGGAGGCGGTGCCGCTCCGCTACTTACGATCATGGTCGATGATCATTCGCTCATCTCGACGGCATTTTCAGTGCCCTGACCGTAGAGTCTCGCCAAATGGCTGCGGATGGCGTTCATGTGCCAATGCCTTTGTCCCGAAAAACTCGGGATTTGGGAAGCAGGTTGGCAAGGGTGTATGATTCTGCCGCGCCGGCGTGATGCAAATTGCGACATTGGGTAGTGGTCAGATTTGGGAGGATTTTGTTTTGTGTGGACGTTTTACGCTGCGAGCCCCCGTCATTGATTTGGGGCAGCTTTTCTTTGCGAGCATGGATCGGGCGAACATGGATCGGGGCATTGAATTTGAAGTTGGACCGGCCCGGTTTAACATCGCGCCAACACAAAATATTTTATGTGTCCATCATGATGCGGAGGCGGACCGCTTAAGGGCAGCTAATTATCGGTGGGGTCTGATACCCGCTTGGGCAAAGGATATCGCCATCGGCGCGAGAATGATCAATGCCCGCAGCGAAACGCTTGAGTCCAAGCCAAGCTTCAAGCATGCATTGGCGAATCGACGTTGCGTGATCCCAATGGACGGATATTACGAATGGACCAAGGCGGCTGGTGGACAGAGCAAGCAACCATTTCTGATCGAGCCTGCGGATGGGCAAGTGAAGTTCATGGCTGGCTTGTGGGAAGAAAACCAGCAGCTGGATGACGAGGGGGCGATCCGTTCGTGTACCATCATTACAACGCCTGCCAATTCTACGACTGCTCACGTTCATCAGCGGATGCCCGCCTTCATTCGTGAATGTGATTGTTCTACGTGGCTTGACCCCCAGCACCATGACGTTTCCAAGTTGAAGATGCTGCTGCGGCCTGCACAACAGGATCTTTTGAAATTGATGGCCGTTTCACGTTACGTGAATAGTCCACGTAACGAGGACGAGAAATGCGTACTGCCGCTTGATGATGATCCTGCTGAGAGACAGCAATTCATCCGATTCGACTAAAGCGGCCATGAGAATCGTGGCAAGGAACAAAATTGGTGCTGCACGATACGCAGCGAATCCTGGGTACAAACTTTAGGTGAACTGATGATTAAATTGAAAATTTGATGATTAAGTTGCCTTCGGAAGTTCACTAAAGCACTTATTTGCCTCGGCCCCACCATGTGTCCTGCTTTGCCTCACCTGCTTGCGCTACGCAGGTGGTATCACTTGTGCGCGGTACTGCCGCGTTCCTGCAATTTCTGACGCAACACTTCTGATTTAGCAGGAAAATCAACGATAGGTAGAACGATAACGAAGTTGTGTTTCGCGTCTGTATACGGATGGTGTTTCGGGATGAGCAGAATTGCTTTTAGCCTCACGTTAGTTTTCTGCCTGATCGGAACCAGCAAAGTCTGGGGTCAGAGCACGATTTCCAATAGCCCGTTCGAACTTTCAACGGGGCAAGGCTTGTGGGGTGCATTGCTGCCAGCCTATTCGTTGGGGGAAGATGCGGGTGGTGCTCCTGCACTGAGCGACAGCATGGACGCTCTTGGATACCACGGTGACTTGAAGATGGTGAGACGCTTCCTCGGGACTCGAACAAGCTTTGAGGGCCGTGCTTTCTATGCAACTGCTGAATCGACAGCGAATGGTGGCGACAGCAATCTGAGCTTCCTCAACCCGTCTGATGGTTCCAGCATTGGGATTCCGCCAGGAGCAACCCGGCTTAGAAGCGATGTTGATAATTACGGCTTTGACCTTTCACTGCGAGATACATGGATCACCCGGTTTGGTGGCTTATCAGCAGGATGTGCTTTCAGTTACATCGGATTTGATCAGACATTCAATTCAACGGTAGGTGGCGCAGACTTGCTGAGAGAGAAACTCGATTCCGACTTCCGCGGCGGAAAGGGATTCGTTGGCTGGGATGGCTGTTTATGTGGTCATGCCACGAATATAGATCTGCTTTTCGGGTTCTATGACATGAATGCGACTTACGGATCGGAGGCTGGCCTCGCGGTCCCTGCGACCGAGCAGAAAATGACGAAAAACGTGAGCACGATCGAGACCAACTTCACGACTCGCCGCGACTTCCGTGAGATTCAGATTGGCACAACCATCGGCGTGACCTACTTCACTGATATGCCGACGATTGAACGTACCGTCGGTCAGCCAGTCTCGATCGGAACTGATGATGCGGTAACGCTCAAGTTCTTGTTCGAAATCCTGCTGTAGGTTCAGTTTCGAACGGGTGCCTCGACGGCCTCAAAGGCGGCGTGATATCTCCGCCCCAACTCTCGATATGAATCGCTGTTGAAGTGAATTTTGTCGCCCTTGTGCGTCAAACCGTTCGAGTTGACGAACCCAGTCAGGCTGACCTGCGACGGCAGTGTCTGGTGAACTGAATCGACGCGCTTCTTATCCGCGTTCCATGGCCTTTCTTTGAATTGCCCCATTTGGCCTGCAATGAATGGTAGCTTTTCGTCGTTAAAGTTCGTGCGGAACCGCTCGATTAGGCGATGAAGTTTCTCCTTGTACACGACAGATAATTCAGCCTTGCAGTCTGATTCACCTTGATGCCACAGCACTCCCTTAAGAGTACCTTCCTTCCTAGCAAGTTGTGTTCTCGAAATGGCGGTGTCATAGGGATGTGTTTTGGTCGAAGGGTGGTAACCACCGGGTTCCCATGACGAAATGGGAGACCCACCTACTGCGCATGGAATGAGTCCGACAGTGATTCCGGGGTGAGATGCTGCATAGTTTTTGGCGAAGTTTTTGCCGAGTCCGACGCCAGCCATGCCGGGTTTATCGAAATGAATTGGATCAACGGCAGCCACCCACTTTCCCTTTTTGTCGAGTGTGAGCACATGGGGATCCACCTTTCTATCGCTTTCAGAAACTTTTCCCCGCCCCGCCATGTTCGATTGGCCGGCCAGCAGGAAAAGATGAAACTTTGCGGGGTCCCGCGGAACCTCGACCGATTGTGCGCGGGCGGCTTCCAATACGCAAAAACAGCAAGTGAATAGTAGCAGAATTCGGTTAATCAGCATCGGTGATAACGGTCCTCGCAGCGAGCGATCAAAGTGGTTGTATTGAACATATTCATCATTTCCGTGTTGTGGTTTCGACAAGCCCACTAACTCAAGTTATCCTCTGCCACATGCAAATTCCAGTCTTCACGATTGTTCTCTGCCTGTTCGTTTCTCCCGCGTACGGCCAGATTTCCGCTTCGGCCTCAGCAGACGCTGGTCTGAGGCGTCAGTTGAACCTCCCAGAAAAACCATATCGCTACGCGGATCGAGTACTTCCGCAACATGTCCAACAGGTTGCTGATCTCTTCGATAATACGCCAGAATCAAATCCCATCACGGACGCGGGGGCTACTTTGGGTCGTGTTCTGTTTTACGATCCAAGTTTGTCAGCCAACGGATCCACGTCGTGTTCGTCTTGTCACAGTCAGCAGGCTGCATTCACTGACTCGCGACGCTTTAGTCAAGGATTTGCCGGAAAGACTGTTGATCGGAATTCGATGAGTTTGGTCAACCTTCGGTATTACCGTCCCGGGAAGTTCTTTTGGGATGAACGGGCAGATTCTCTGGAAACACAAGTGCTCATGCCAATTGAGAATCCCATCGAGATGGGGCATGACCTGACAGCCTTGGTTTCGCAGTTGCAAAGTGACCCGATTTACCCGCCGCTTTTTCAGGATGCGTTTGGAAGTACAGAGGTGACCAAAGAGAGATTGTCACGAGCCTTGGCGCAATTCATTCGTTCATTGGTTTCGGTTGGCTCGCGTTTTGATCAGGGGCGAGCAGAGGTGGCTTCCGTGTTGGAACCGTTTCCAAATTTCTCTGAACAGGAAAACTATGGAAAGCAGCAGTTCTTCGGGCGCGCCAGATGCTCGGAGTGCCACCTGCCCGAGACGGACGGCAAGACAGGCTCAGCTCGGCAGTCGGCGTTCTTTCAATTAGAAGGTCCGCTGGTGAACGGAATTGACAGCGATTCTGATCAAGTGGACGGTGGAGTCGGGGCGGTCACCTCGAAAGCAAGTGAATGGGGGCGTTTCAAATCGACGTCGTTGCGTAACGTAGTACTGACTGCACCCTATATGCATGATGGCCGCTTTAGGACTTTGGATCAGGTAATTGAGCACTACAATTGGAGTGTCAAGCCACATCGTAACTTGGATCATCGTTTGGAGGACTTTGCTGCAAATGGCTTGGCTTTACCCGAGGTCGAGAAAGTAGCCTTGGCTGCATTTCTTGGAACACTTACAGATCCAACGTTTCTCACTGACCCGAAATTCAGCGACCCTTTCACTCAAGCGAAGTGAGTGAAGTTGACCGTGTGGTATTGGAAAGGGCGAGTGAGTGGCAGTTTTTGATCGTTATACTTATCGCCTATGACAAAGCCTGCAGAGAAAAATTTGAACGATCAAGCCGGATGTGATGGGAACAAGGTGGTGACTGCCGCTGAATCCAAGGCACTTGCAACGGCTTATCATGAAGCCGGACATGCAGTGATGGCTTTGTCTTTTGGGTGTCCGATAAAAAAGGTCACCATTGTCCCGGGACGCTCATGGATGGGGCAGTACAGACTTGGTGTGTGTGAGCTTCAGAAAGGTCGTTCAGCAAACACAAAGAATCTATTGGACGACGAGATTGTGATTCTATTTGCAGGGATGGTTGCGGAGGCGCATTTTACTGGCCATTACTGTGAAGCTGGTGCAGCGGAGGATTTGCGTACGATCCGGCGATTACTGTGTCGACGCGTGGGTAGTGAAAAACAGCATGATCGGTTGCGTCGTCGTTTGCTGGCCCGTACGGAACACCTTCTGGATGACGAAGAAACTGCCTTGGCGGTCGAGTTGGTCGCAAAAGAACTGGTGCAAAAACAGACGATTAGCGGCCGAGCCGTTCGGCACTTTTATCAACAAGCAATGCGACGAAGTTCGTGATACATGGTGGTTTTGAAATGCCGGAAATTCAAGATAGAGAACAATGCGGCCGGGCCATTGCTGCCGATCTGCAACTGCCATTCAAGCAGGTCTTGGCAGTGATGGAGTTGCTCGAAGCGGGTAATACGATTCCCTTCATTGCCAGATATCGCAAGGAAGCCACACAGGGACTGGATGAGATCGCACTGCGGGCAATCGAGGATGCGGTTGAGAAATCAGCCACTTTGGCTGCTCGCAAAGGGACTGTTATCAAAAGTATCCAAGGCCAAGGGTTAATGACCGATGAATTGCTCGCGTCGATTGAGAACTGCGGGGACTTGCGCCAGCTCGAAATGATCTACCTGCCTTTCAAGCCGAAACGTCGCACCAAGGCGGCGATTGCTCGCGAGCGTGGTTTGCAGCCTTTGGCCGATCTGTTGATTCGTCAGGAACCCATCGAGTCTTCACGGGCGGCGTTGCTTAAGCAGTTTGTAAATCCGGAGCTGGAGATTCCAGACCGTGATGCTGCGTTACAAGGGGCGCTAGCGATCGTTGCAGAGCAATGGTCCGAGGATGCCACCCTGCGAAGTTGGATGATTGATGACGCCGTTGCAAGTGGTAAGGTGACGTCAAATGTGAAGCGTGGAAAGAAGCAGGAAGCCGAAAAGTTTGAACTCTATTTTGACCATCGCGAAGCTGTTGCGAAGATTCCTTCTCATCGATTGTTGGCAATGCTGAGAGGCGAGTCTGAGGGTTTGCTACGCATTGGAATTGCGATGGATGACGGCAGAGCTGTCTCCCGCATGAAATCGCAATTCGTTCATGATAGGCAGTTTGAATTTCATCGTGAGTTGTTGGTGGCGATTGGTGATTGCTACGAGCGTTTGCTTCAACCAGCCACTCAATCGTCCGTGCTTCAGAACCTGAAAGAGCAAGCTGATACAGAAGCGATCGACGTGTTCGGGAAAAATCTGCATGAACTGCTGATGGCATCGCCAGCGGGACCGAGGGTGACCTTGGGCATTGATCCTGGTTTCCGAACCGGTTGCAAGCTAGCTGTCGTCGATGCGACCGGTAAGTTTTTGGCAACTTGTACCATCTATCCGACGCCACCCAAGAGTGACCGAGAATCCGCTGGTAAGCGGGTGCTGGAATTCATCGAGCAGTACAACATCGAGTTGATTGCCATTGGTAACGGTACCGCATCCAGAGAAACGGATGTTTTTGTTGGTGATCTGTTAATAGAGCATGGGTTGGAGTTGACCAAAGTGATGGTAAGTGAAGCAGGAGCTTCGATTTATTCTGCTAGCGAGGTAGCAATCAAGGAGTTTCCTGATCTGGACGTGACCGTTCGTGGTGCGATTAGTATCGCCCGACGCTTGCAGGATCCACTGGCGGAACTGGTGAAAACCGACCCAAAATCAATTGGAGTCGGGCAATATCAGCACGATGTGAACCAGACAAGGCTTCGTAAATGTTTGGATCGGACGGTCGAATCGTGCGTGAATGCTGTTGGGGTTGATCTGAATATGGCCAGTGTTTCATTGCTGTCTCATGTGGCCGGCATCGGACCTAAGTTGGCTGGAAATATCGTTGCGTTCAGGGATCAAAACGGACGATTCAAGAATCGCAAACAATTGATGAAGGTGTCAAAGCTAGGTAGCAAGGCGTTTGAACAGGCTGCAGGATTTTTACGCATTCGCAATGGTGCTGAGTCGCTAGATAACTCAGCAGTGCACCCCGAGAGTTATGCTCTGGTTGGTCGTATGGCAACGAAATTGGGAGCAGATCCTAGAACATTGGTTGGCGATTCTGGACTGAGCCACAAGCTACGGCCATCAGATTACGTTGATGATCGTTTTGGGCTGCCAACGGTCGTGGACATCATTTCTGAACTGGAGAAACCTGGTCGTGATCCTCGACGAGAATTTCGAGTGGTGAAGTTTGATGATTCCATCAATAGTATCGGGGATTTGAAGTCTGGATTGGTAATGGAGGGCGTGATTACCAATGTCACACACTTTGGCGCTTTTATTGACATCGGAGTGCATCAGGATGCCTTGATTCACATTTCGCAGCTTTCAAATTCCTTTGTCAAGGATCCTAGTGAAGTCGTTGCAGTTGGTGATCTTGTCAAGGTCAAGATTTTAGAAATAGATGTGGGGCGCAAACGGATTTCGGTAACCCGGAAGTTTTGAGCGACTCCTGACAACTAGGCCATGGCATGTACAGTGGCCGGAATGTAGTGCATCGATGTGCCGTTAGATCGTCATCCCATTGCGAGATTCGAGCACTACGCCGGTATGCATCGTTTCGCAGGACAATGGTTATGGCGACAAGATCGTGCAAGGTTCGACGGCGGGGGTGAAACCATAGCATCACCAGCGAGGTGGTCCAATCATTCCAAATTTGTTGAGTTCGTTTTCAGATCCATAAGTCACGATCGAGACTGCGGTAGCTGATGGCTTCGGCAAGATGCATTTCACTAATCTGTGGATCGCCAGCCACATCTGTGATTGTCCTTGCAACGCGAAGTATTTTGTCATGCCCTCTTGCTGAAAGTCCTAGTTCCTCGACGTAGTGGCGCAACATCTGCCTGCATCCATGATCAATCCGGCAGTGTGATCGCACTTGGCGGCTTGTCATTTGCGCGTTGTACAGGGTCGATTGGTTATGGAATCTGGTTGCCTGTTGATCTCTGGCCCTCATCACGTCCTGGCGCATTGCATCACTGGATGTACCTTGGGACGTGTTGTCAGCCAGTTCGTCGAATGGAACCGCGGGTACTTCCAGATGAATGTCAATCCGATCCAGAAGTGGGCCAGAGATACGGGACATGTATTTTTCAATTTGGGGAGGAGTGCAATTGCAGTTTCTTCGAGGGTCGCTTCGATAGCCACAAGGACAAGGGTTGGCTGTAGCAACCAGCATGAAATCCGCAGGGAAGGTGGTGGATTGCAGTGCGCGGGAAATGGTGACGATGCCGTCCTCAAGTGGTTGACGCATCACCTCGAGAGTTTTTCGATTGAACTCGGGTAGTTCGTCGAGGAAGAGTACGCCATTATGAG
>Ga0315321_10000899_pt1 | contig 22580 bp, 19 predicted proteins | sample M180m21515metaG_FD_203464 | JGI IMG/M metagenome (GOLD analysis project Ga0315321, IMG submission 203464) | Ammonia-oxidizing marine archaeal communities from Monterey Bay, California, United States - M1 80m 21515 | ecosystem: Environmental > Aquatic > Marine > Intertidal zone | place: USA...
CGCCGCCGAGGAGGAAGCTCCTGCTGCTGATGCGAAATCCGAAGAGCCTGCCGCCGAGGAGGAAGCTCCTGCTGCTGATGCGAAATCCGAAGAGCCTGCCGCCGAGGAGGAAGCTCCTGCTGAGGAAGCGAAAAAGGAGGACCCCAAGGAGTCCTGATTTTTTATCTCTCTCGAATAGGTATGTTGTCTAGGTTATCCTATGATTCGCATGATGGATCCGGCTTTGCGTTTCGACGTTCTTTCTCTTTTCCCGAAAACGGTTGAAGGGTTTGCTGCCGAGAGCATTTTGGGCCGTGCCGTTGAAAAAGGCCTGATTGAGGTAAATTCTTTGGATCTTCGTCGTTGGGCGAAGGGGAAACATCGAGAAACGGACGACCGGCCTTTTGGTGGTGGAGCCGGTATGGTATTGAAACCCGAACCGCTTTTTGAAGCCATAGAAGAAATTTCAAGCGAGTCTACCAAGGTGATTTACATGGCTCCAGATGGTGAGTCCCTAAGCCCTTCCGTTGCGAAGGAGTTGGCTCTCGAAAAACATCTTTTGCTCATTAGCGGGCATTACGAAGGAATTGACCAGCGGGTTCGTGACCAGTTGGTTGACCGGGAGATCAGCATAGGGGACTATGTCTTGACCAACGGTAGCCTGGCGGCATCTGTTTTGATCGACTCCGTGGCACGCCATGTTCCGAATGTTTTGGGAGACGGGGATTCCTTGATCGACGAAAGCTTTGAAGATCAATTGTTATCTTATCCGCAGTACACCCGGCCACACGAATACCGTGGAATGACTGTCCCTGAAGTTCTTTTGTCCGGGAATCATTCTCAAATTCAGCAATGGAGAAACGATCAGAGGGAATCAAAGACAAGAAAGCTCAGACCTGATTTATTGAACTAAACACACAAGAGGGAAACACGAATTATGAACAATCAATTGTTGGAAGAAATTACAGCCGAATATTTGCAGGAGAAACGCGACCATTTCAAGGTTGGGGACGGAGTCAAGGTTCACGTTCGTGTTCGCGAAGGCGGAAAAGAACGGATTCAGATTTTCGGAGGTATTGTAATTGCCCGCAAAGGTTCCGGAGTAGAGGAAAGCTTCACAGTTCGTCGCATTGCTTCCGGAGTCGGCGTCGAAAGAGTTTTCCCCGTGCATTCTCCCTTGATTGACAAGGTTGAGGTGGATCGTGAGAGTGTCACCATGCGGGCTCGCATGTACTATTTGCGTGATCGCATTGGCAAGGAAGCCAACAAGGTCAAGGAGAGGCGCTTGTACGAAACCAAGAGCCAATCCAAGTAGTTGTTTTTCGGGAGGGGATAATCCCCAAGAAAACAATCTTCCCGGTTTCCGGTTCCCGGCAAATTGCGGCGGAAGAAACCGTTGGTTCTCAGTTTGCGCGCAGGAGATTGAGCCGGGCGGGAGATAGGAATTGCTTCAATAAATTCCTGCCTTTGGCAAAAGCGACTTTTTCCTCGGGCCCGCTCATCAGATCCTGATAGATTCCGATCAACTTGTTCCCGTACGCATGCATTGAAAAGTTTTCTTGAACGGCCTTTGCATTTTCCTCGATTTGAGCGGGAGGCAGACACTCGATGGAGCTCTGGTCCCGAATTGATTCTTTTGCTTGATCGGATTCGATGACCGCAGAAATGAGCTCTTCCTGCAGGGGTTCGTCCAGTCGTCCAAAGTCAACGAGGTTGTCGTTCACGATGGAGTCGAAGGCTTCTTGGGCCGCCCTTTCGGGGAGCTCTTCTCCATAGTCATTGAAAAATTTTATCAGGGTCGTCTCAATTCTCGGGCTGAGCGTGGTGGAGTCTTGAAGCAAATCGAGATTGAGCTCAAGGCGATCGTAGAGGTTGTCCAGTCGGACGCCGTGTTGGGAAAAATCTCCGGTGATTTCCGGTAAGTTTCTCCCGCAGAGACTTTTTCCGAAAACCCAGGGTTCGAGAAAGCCCAAACCGAAACCTTCGGCTACGCTCGTACTGACAATGGCTTCGGCAGATGCCACCATGTCGGGAAACGAACAATCCACCAAGTGACCAAGACCATAAGTGAGGGACAGGGAAGAGTTCAATGCATATGACTTCCATCTCTCGAACTGTGGTTGAAAAGCCGGGTTGGTCGGCCCTAAGCTGTTGGCGAAGCACTTGTCCGGATGGGCTGCCGAAAGCAGGGCTAACTCCCCCAGGTTTTTCCGCCTGACGGCTCGTACCGGATAAAGGATCAAGTTTTCGGGGATCGACGTTTTGACGGTCTCGCCGGTCGTGGACGATTCATTTTCCCGTATGGGGTTTGCGAGGAGATGAACTTCCGTGCTTGTTCCACCGAACAAATTTTCCAAAAACAATCGATCCCTATTGTTCAGGGCTGCGTAACGTATTCTTGCACAAGCAGGATAGGCATGATCGTAGACTTTTTCCAATGCCTTGAAATTATCCGGTCTGCCGTCTTCGGCGAAATCGTGAGGGTGGAGCAGGATGAATTCACCTTCTTCGGCCAATTTGGCGGTTGCCTTGGTCAGAGAAGGGTTTTTACCCAACGAATGATTGTGGAAATGCCATAAGTCCGGGTCACCTCCAAGTGCATTTCTTGCCGCATCCTTCATCCGTTCAATGAGCAACCCCGGATCAACCGCATGATTTGGCGTGGTGTAATCCAACCCATCCACCACTTGATATTTCCGAATGCGATCACCGGCATACTTTCTTCCGGTCAGGACAACCGTTTCAACGTCATGCTCCGAGGAAGCCAATGCTTCCAGGGTGTTTTCAATGACGCGGGTAACCCCTCCGGGTTCGAGATGATAATGTACGATGGCAACCTTCATCTCAGAAGGAGAGGGTGCTAGGAGTCCGAGCGGTTACGATAACCTTCGATCTCAATCATCGGTGGTCTTTCCTCTTCCACGACCTCTTGTGCCAGTTGGCTGTAGATTCCGTCCTCGACTTCGAATCTCCGGTAGAAAGTTTCCATTTCCGGCATCTGGTCGATTTTGCCTTGGGCGTGCAACCGGTTGAAAAAAGTTTGAAGAATGCCGAAACTCATTTTGCCCAAGGCGTTGGTGGTTTGATTTCGGTGAACCCGTCGATCCAAATCAGTCTGAGCGAATGCATCGAGGCCGAATTTTTCGTATAAATCAAGCAGGTGTGAAGTTTCGACTCCGTAACCGATGGGGAAGGGGATTGCCTCAAGCACCTCGCGTCTCGCCGCATATTCACCCGACAAGGGTTGGATGACATTCGTAAGTTCGGGATAAAAAAGAGAAAAGAGAGGCCGAATCAGAATTTCGGTTACCCGTCCACCGCCACTGGATCTCAAACCGCTCGAATAATTGAGGGGGCGATCATAGAATGCCTTCACGTAGTGTATCTCTTCTCGCCTGATGAGCGGAGCGACCAGACCATAAACAAAGCGTGGATGGATGTTCGATATGTCCGCATCCACATAACAGATGATGTCCCCTTTTAACTGGTGAATCGCCTTCCACAGGTTTTCTCCCTTTCCTCTTTTGTCTCCGACTTCGGGAAGTATGTCGGACGCTAGGTAAACGTCTGCCCCGTAGTTTCCCGCCACCTCCAAGGTTTTGTCCTGTGAACCCGAGTCGATGACGGCAAATTCGTCAATGAGCGGATAGCGTTCCATCAATTCGGAGCGCAGGATGAGAACTTCCTTTCCAATGGTTTTTTCCTCGTTCAAGGTCGGAATGCAAAGGGAGATTTTCATTCCCTTTTTTTCCTTTTCTTTCACTAGCTTGATGATGTCCCAAAATTCTCCGTGGTGGAAAGTATTGCGCTCAAGCCAAGTTTGTTTTTTGACGGTTTTCATTCGCAGAAGCCCTGATCGATTGCCTGAAGGAGGGTTATAAGTTGGGCCAGTCCCCCGAAGAGTGGACCGAGGTGAATGGTTTCGTTTTCCTCCCGCAGGTTTTCCGCAGTAGTCAGTCCTACGGTTACACCGGGATGCCCCGCTCGGATGAGGACATTCAAATCCCCGGTGCTGGGATCGACATTTGGGGTGATTCCGCTTTCGTGCATGATCGCCCGGGTTGTCTTGACGAGCGGGTGGGTGAAGGGAATTCCGCAATTTTCGCGCTTGGCCACGACCTCGAGTCCAACGGAGGTCCCGGTTTCCAGAGAAAATTGTTCGCAGAGCTCGCTTACTTGTTTCTCCATGTCATTGAGGATGTTATCATCTTCACTGGTGATCTCAAAGCGAAGCGAACCCCGTCGGGGGCTGGTGTTGAAAGTCGAACCGCAACGGAGCCCGCCAAAAATCATTTTTGTTTTGGGTTCCTTGGGAATCGGAATCTCCATGAGCTGGTTGACGAACCGGGTCAGGTGACTGATTGCACCAGCGGCTCCGAATCCCTCCCAGTCGTAATTGCTCGGAATGCGAAGGGTGATTTCGCCACGCAATGTGCCTAAACCCGAATAACTTAGCCGTCCCTGAGTCGCTCCTTCCACGCAAACTCCCGCTCTGATCGGGCACTGCTTGGTTTCGAGGAAGGCTCGTGTGCCCTCGAGGTTGCCCCTTCCCAAGCTCTGAACGTTGGCGAGCAATAACAAGTCGTCCTTGAGCTGGACTCCCAAGTGTTCGAGTAACCTGGGAAGCCCGACAACTGCTGCCAACCCGATTGCGTTATCCGCAATTCCGGGACCAGTAATGGAATCGGGGCCGACATTGAGCACATGGGGTGTCTCCGCACTGAAGACAGAATCTGCATGAGCCGTCACGAGGATTGACGAACCACCTTCGGTTCCGGGCAGGATTCCGGATGCGTTCCCAAATTCATCGATTTCGGGATCATTCAATCCGTTTTCCCTAAAGCGATCGAGAGCAAGCCGAATGCGATCCTCCTCACCAAAGGTCGGGGATGGAATTTCCCCGAGGAGGACGGCGTCCGTGAGGCAAGTTTCGCGAACCGCCTTCAGTCTTTCCATTTGTTCGGGGATTCTCTTGAGCAAATATTCCAAGGAAGCTTCCCTTGGGCTTGATTCAGTTGTCATTACCTATCGGATTATTAAATAATGAACAATGATGCCACGACAAACTTTGGATTCTTTTTTCGTTGTTGAAAAAAGGGTCTGTTTCCTGCATCAAGTCTAGGACTACTTTTCGGGAAGGTTTTCTTTCCCCGTTTTTTCCCTATGGCACATAACATTGGCTTTATTTCAACCCGATTTGCGGGGCAGGACGGAGTTTCTCTCGAGAGCGCCAAGTGGGCCGAAGTGCTCTGGGATGACCGTCATGTCAGTTACTGGTATAGTGGTCAGAGTGACAGAAGTCCTGACATCAGCCATGTAGTGCCTGAAGCATACTTTGGTTTTCCGGAAAACAGATGGATCAATGAACGGATATGGGGAATGGATCAGAGGGATCGTTTCGTAACCGAACGAATCCGAGCTCTGGCCGATTATTTGAAAGGTACGATTTATCACTTTGTCGATAAATTCGACATCGACATTCTGATCCCACAGAATTGTCTTGCGATTCCAATGCATATCCCGCTCGGAATTGCCCTGACTGAGTTTCTTTCCGAAACGAGAATGCCTGCCATCGCCCATCACCATGATTTTTTTTGGGAGAGAACCCGTTTTTCGGTCAATTCCGTACCCGAGTATCTGGATATGAGTTTCCCCCCGAAGCTTTCCAATATGAGGGACGTCGTGATCAATCAGGAGGCTCAGGAACAGCTTGCCTTGAGGAAGGGGATTTCCTCGCTGGTGATTCCAAACGTGTTTGATTTCGACAACCCCCCGGATCCCGCTGACGAATATGCCTCGGACGTGCGCAAGGAACTCGGTCTTGCCGAAGATGATTTTTTTATTCTTCAGCCTACTCGCGTCGTTCCCCGGAAGGGGATAGAGCAGGCGATCAAGTTGGTCAGTCTGCTCAAGGACCCCCGTTGCAAGCTCGTTATCTCTCACGAGGCAGGAGACGAGGGTTATGAATATCTCGGTATGCTCGAGCAGCTGGCCAAGGAGGAGGAGGTTGACATGCGGGTGGTAGCCGATCGGGTCGGCGAGGTTCGTCACTGGGACTCGGAGGGAAAAAAAGTTTATACTCTGTGGGACCTTTATTTGCATGCGGATTTCGTGACCTATCCGAGCTTGTACGAGGGGTTCGGAAACGCCTTGCTCGAAGCGATTTACTTCCGGAAGCCGATTTTGATCAACCGATATTCCATCTTCGTCCGTGATATAGAGCCCAAGGGCTTTCGCTTGCTGACGATGGATGGGTTCGTCACACCAAGCTTGGCTGCCAAGGTTCGCCGTATTTTGACCGATGAAAAACTTCGGGAGGATATCGTGGACCACAATTACGAGGTGGCTCGCCATTTTTACTCCTACTCGGTTGTGCGAAGTAATTTGCGTGCCTTTCTTGCCAGCCTGATGGGTTATTGAATGATGGAAACCCAAAGCCAATCCACTTTGATCAAGCATGTTTCGAGTGCCAAACTGAAGACGATCCGCAAGCGTTTCGTCACTCTTTACGGAATCGAACGTGCGGATTTGCTTCTGGACAGGTTTTATCACTTGGTTGGGCGATATGGAATCGGGGTGAGCAAGAATGACCATTCCAAGTCTTTGACCCAGCGTGATGCCGTGCTCATAACCTATGCGGACATGGTTTCCGAAGAGGGGAAATCTCCATTGGCTGCCTTGCGTGAATTTTGTACGGCACGACTGAAAGGCGCCTTTTCCGCAATTCATATCCTCCCCTTTTACCCATGGACATCGGATGATGGTTTTTCCGTTGTAGATTACCGGGAAGTGGAGGAGGGCTATGGCAGTTGGGATGATTTATCGAGACTTTCCGAGGAATTTGAGCTTATGTTCGATCTCGTCTTGAACCATTGTTCAGCCAAGAGCCAATGGTTCAAGGAGTATGTTTCGGGAGTCGAACCGGGAATGAATTACATCATGGAGGTTGGCGAAAAAGCTGATTTGTCTGCGGTCGTTCGTCCTCGATCGACCCCCTTGCTGACTACTTTTCAAACACGGGGCGGAGAACGGAAAGTTTGGACGACCTTCAGCGCTGATCAAGTGGACTTGGATTGGACGAGCCCCGACTTGCTCTTCGAGTTCTTCGACATTATCATGTTATACCTGTCCAATGGGTGTAGGATTCTGCGTCTTGATGCCGTTGCCTTTCTTTGGAAGAAAATCGGCACCTCCTGTCTGCATCTTCCCGAGACCCACGAAGTGATCAAGTTGATTCGGAACCTGCTTGAAGTGGTGGCTCCCGAAGTCCTCATCCTGACGGAGACGAACGTCCCGCACGAGGAAAACGTTTCCTATTTCGGAAAAGGAGACGAAGCTCATGCTGTGTACCAGTTTACCCTTCCTCCCTTGCTCCTCCATGGGTTGCTTTGCGGAACGGCCGAGCATCTCTCTTCCTGGGCCAAGAATTTGTCGCCTCCCCCGAAGGGTTGTCATTTCCTGAACTTTACCGCAAGCCATGATGGAATAGGGGTTCGTCCCCTGGAAGGGATTTTGCCGAAAAAGGAAATTTTGGGACTAGCCGAGGAAGTAAGGAAAAAGGGAGGTTTCGTTTCCATGCGCAAGCTCGAGGATGGATCGGAAACTCCCTACGAGCTTAACGCCACCTATTACTCTGCCCTTTCCGATCCCCAAGACGAAGAGCTTGGCGAAGCCCGTTTTCTTTGTTCACAGTCGGTTGCCATGGCCATGCGAGGTATCCCCGCCATTTACTTTCATTCTCTTTGTGCAAGTCCGAACGACTTAAAAGGCGTTAAGGAAACCGGTCGTAATCGAACCATTAACCGGAAAAAATGGAAATCTGCGGAACTGGAAGAATTACTCGACGAAAAGAGCGAACAACCCATCAGGGTCTTTGAATGGTATGCCCGCACATTGAGGAAGCGGTCAGCCTGTCCTGCCTTTCATCCTGACGCGCCTCAGTCAATCTTGGACTTCGGGTCTTCGATTTTCGCCGTGAAGCGAACCTCCCTTGACGGCAATCAAATAGTTCTTTGTCTGTTTAATTTTCAAGGAGAGGACAGCCAAGTTCCCGATGCGGAACCAGTGAGCTTGCTTTTCCCCCAAGGGAAGGCTCGGGACTTGATTACCGGCGGAGAAATTACCTTGGAGAAAGGAAAGTTTTCTCTCCGCCCCTATCAATCCCTCTGGTTGTCTGCTCATTGAACCTTCTTCTGCTTGATCAAAAAGTGTCTCTTCTTTCCCTACCCAGGGAGGATCCGCGGGCCATTCACCTTTGCACTGTTTTGGGAGTCAAGATTGGTGACGAGATCGACTTGGCTCTCAAAAATGGCCCGAGAGGCAAAGGCACGGTTTCCGTTCTTTCCGACAAACGGCTCGATCTCGCCATTCGTTGGCTGTCGCCTCACCCCTGCGATTTTTTCCCTGTTCACCTTTTCGTTGGCTTTGCCCGGCCACAGACCTGCAGGAAAATTCTTGAGCAGACTTCGGCTCTCGGAGTCGGGAGAATCTCCTTTTTTCAAGCTGAGAAGGGAGACCCTTCCTACCCGAAGAGTCGATTATGGACAACCGACGAGTGGACGGAAAGGATTGATCGCGGCGTCGAGCAGGCTTTCGCCAGTTTTGTGCCGGTTTGCGATACATACCCATCCCTAAACGATGCTCTGAGCTCTCTTCGAAGCGAAAGATACCTGCGGATAGCCATGGACAATTACGAGGCCTCAGGACCATTGACTGTGCCAAAAGAAACCGGTGACCGTTCGATTGCCTTGGCTCTGGGACCCGAGCGAGGGTGGTCCGAAAACGAACGGGATCTTTTGCGCTCTGAGCGGTTCGCCCTGCGTCATCTGGGCAAACGCGTGCTTCGGTTGGAGACTGCCGTAGTCGCTTCCTTGTCGGTTTTGTTGACGGGTTATTGGGCAGACGCCGTTCCCGAGGGTTTGTAAATTCGAAAGGTGGGGGATCCTTTTTTCTCTTTCCCTATTGTACTGGCAAGCGACCAACCGGGGAATTCCTTTTGAGCCTCAGGGGGGGATTCATGCACAAGCAGAGCATCTTTCCTCAGCAAATTTCGTGAACCGAGCAATTCCAGTGCAACTGGTACGAGTTTTGATATTTCTGCGTAGGGTGGGTCTAGAAATATGAGATCGAATGAAAGGCCACAATGCCTCAGGTATTCGCTGAAGTCCCGGTTTTCAAGTTGCCCGATGGAAAGCGGGAGTTTTGCGCTTCTGCAAGTGTTTGCCAAGTTAAGCTTGAGATCGTTGAATATCCTCCGGTTGCTTTCGACGAAAACCGCTCCGCTTGCTCCCCGGCTCAAGGCTTCCAAACCATAGGAACCTGTCCCGGCAAAAAGATCGAGAACCGAACTCTCGCGGACGAAGTCGCGTAACGATGAGAAGAGCCGTTCGCGGTTTGCATCACCTGCCGGTCGTAGCTTGTCCGTCTTGGTCACCCGCAGGGTAATGCCTTTTGCCAGTCCGCCGCTAATTCGCATTTGTGAATGAGTTTGATAAGAAACGCATGTTCATTAAGAATGCCTTAGATCTTGAACTGATTACCAAGCAAGCATGTTTTTTCCTATAACAGTACAATGACCCGTAAGTTCAGGGCTTTTTCACCCATGGAACTCTCCGAGGGAGACGACGAATTGGTTTTGGGCGAGGAGGAAAGTCATCACCTCGGCAAGGTCTTGCGTGCTCAAACTGGTTCTTCCGTTGAAATCCTCGATGGCAGAGGTTCTCTTGCCGAAGCGGAAATTTCGGAAATTGACCGCAAGTCAACGCGGGTCAGGATATTGGAAAGGAAATCGGTCCCACCGCCAAACCCATTCGTTCGAATTGCCGTGGCCATGACCAAGGCAAACCGATGGGATGAAATCATACGCCCCTTGACCGAGATGGGGGTGGGGCGGATTACTCCGCTTCTTACCGAACGCACCGAAGTCCGGATTTCTTCCGACAAGGAAATGGACAAGTTAGCGAAGTGGAGGAAGTTGGCTATCGAGGCTTGCAAGCAATCGGGGAATCCGTGGTTGCCCGAAATCGATTCCCCGCTCAAGTTTGGCGAATTGTTGCCCGACAAGGAAAGGGAAAGTTTCATAGCCAGTCTGCGGTTGTGCCCGGTTAAGTCTCTGCCTGACCTCGATAGTCCGCCCTCCGGGTTCCTGCTGATCATCGGACCCGAAGGCGGATGGACAGAAAGGGAAGAGGATTTGGCCTTGGAGAAAGGAGCTGTTCCATTTTCCCTGGGACCCAACATCTTGAGGACCGAGACAGCTGCCATGTGTGCTTTGGCAGTTGCACGAGCCGGTTTCCTCAATTAGATTTGTCAACACAATGGCTGAAGAGTTATCGGGAGAACACAAGCTGAGGATCGTACTGGAGTCGATCCTGCGGAACATACCTAAAGCAGAACAGTGTAAGAAATATGGTATTTCCGAAGATGCATTTCAAGAATGGCACGATCATTTGATTACGAACGGCGGAAAAATCTTCGATCCTAATTTCGGCAAGACCAGAACCCGCGTTCGAAAAGTTCACCAGATGAGCTCACTGAGCAAAGCTCTGTTGGCCTTTAGCCTTCTTGCGAATTTGGCTATCCTCATCCTTGTGGCCGTGTGGCAATTATACCCTTTTGGGGAAGCCGGTTTCGATGTTGGTTTCAAGCAAGCCGACCCTCAGGTATCTCCGGATGTCGTGGCTTCGACCGAGGAGGAATCAGGCAAGGCTCAAGACACGGCTCAGGCGACCCGGGAAGAAGAAACAAATCTCCCCACGCAAGGTAATACCGTTTCTCCCGAGCCTTTGATCCCTCCCCGGTCAGACTTGGAACACTTGCTGGCCACGCCCTTGCCTCTTCTTAAGCCAAAGCCTCTTTTGCCTGTCCCCGTTCCCGAGCCAGTTCGTGAGATTTCCTTCATGGGGCAAAATTTCCAAGGCAAGCACGTGGTTTATCTTTTGGACGTGGGCACTCATGTTCTGGCGGAGAAAGAAACGAAGGAAAGTTTCAAGGCCATGAAAACGGAAATTCTTAGCTCCATTGCCAATCTCTCCCCCCATTCCTATTTCAATTTGGTTCTTTTTTGGAATTTGAGAGAGGCGAACGCACTTGGAAAGACAATCCTTCGGGCCAGCCATGAGAACAAGAAGCATGCCATCGATTGGCTATCCGAGTTAGGTGAAACCGTTGATGAGCTTAAGGTCAAGCGCCGCCTGTATTACCCGGAGGAATTACTTTACGCCAAGCCACTACCAGGCGTTGTCGGCCTTTGGTATGGACTCAGTACCGCCACAAGTTTTGATCCCGACTTGGTCTTTGTTTCAGCTGGCAACCTGCCTGCCTTCAATCTCTCTGAGGTTCCGAACAGCCACTATGAAGGCTTGGGGATTGATCCTAGTCGACTTTCTCAAAATCGAACCGAAGGTGGGACCGAAGAGGTTGGAGACCTGATCAAGTTAACTGCCCGCAAGTGGTTGATTTCCATCGAGGACGCTTCAAGGCTTCCCTTGACCGAAGATTCCATTGATGACATTGCCCTGCGGAGACTGGGTTTTCTCGATGGGAATTTTTCCGCATCCCAAATGATTGAAATTCCCTGGGGCAAGTCTTTCGATCATCTTATTTCCGGCCTTGAAATTGGAATCGACCGGGTTCCGCAAACACATATTTTCGTATCCCTTCCTCCTTATGCGACTTTGCCCAGCAGTTTGATCGATCCCGCCCGCGAATTTTCCGAAAGCTCGAAAGGGAGTCTTACCCTCAATCCAAGCTTTCCGTGAATGGGGTCACTTTCGAATGAATCGGGGCGCTATTCTTCGTGGTCGTCCTTATTTCGGTGCCATCCCTCCTTTCCTTGTGAGTTTTTTTATTTGAATGAGCTCCAGCTATTTTAGGTTTGCCAACAAATCATTCGGAATCGCCACGCTTTTCCTTTTGACTGTTGCCCAATCGGCCATGGGCCAAGCTCCCGCTCCGGATCAATTGATATCCGTCCGTCTGTTTTCGGATGCCAGCACGGTCAAACCGGGTGATTCGGTTTGGTTGGGGGTCGAGATTGAGATTGAGAAAGGATGGCACGTTTATTGGAAAACGTCCGGAGACACAGGCCTGCCCACGGAAATCGAATGGACTATTTCCGAGGACGCCATGATTGAGCCTCCCCTTTACCCAACTCCCTATTTTTACGAATACCAAGATTCCGCCAGCTATGCTTACAAAGGAAAGGTTCTGCTGCTTTCCCGCCTGACCCTTCCGCGTGACGGGGAGATTCAAGCAAAAGCCCTCTCGATTCAATGCGATCTTTCCGCCCTTGTTTGCAATGAATCCAACTGTCTTCCCTATGGCAAGGAATTGAGCCTGGAACTTCCGGTTGGGAAAAAAACCATCCTTGTCCCCGAGCATGTTGAAAAGATCTCGGGTTCCGAAAAATATCGTCCTGGCACAACGCCCAAAGGAACGGATGTTTCGGGGATTGCCAAAGGCGGTTCCGTAGGAATCGAATGGCAGGCTCGAGATCTGGAAAAACTGGAGGTCGACCAATTCGATTTTTTTGCAGAAGGAGATTTTTTCGATCATTCCTTTCGCCCAAAATTCGAAAGGACTGAAGGCGGTCACCTGCTTGCAACTCTCAAGAAATCCGATTCCATGGACGGATCGCCGGGATCTGTTCGAGGAGTTTTGGCTCATCCCAACCTTGAGCGGGCGTGGTCGGTCAATTTGCAAATAGAGCAGGCAGTCTATGGCAAAGCGAGCGAAACGCTGAAGAATTCTTCTCTGAGCGTTGCCCAAGAAGGATCTGTAGCGTCGGAAAGCGAACTTCCATTTCTTTGGACACTTCTTAGCATGATTTTGGTGGCCTTTGCCATTTGGACATACGGGAAGACCAACCAACCGGTCAATTCTTCTGCTCAAAAAACAAGAGGCCGGGTGTTGGCCTTGGCTTTACTGGGTGCAGGTGTCTGGTTGGGTTACCCAAAGGAGAAGGATGACAAGGGATTGAGATGGGAGAATTGGTCACCCGAAAGACAGGAATCTCTGCTTGCGGAGGGTAGGGGCGTTTATGTCGATTACACTGCAAAATGGTGTCAGTCCTGCCAGTTTAACAAGCGGGTCTACGAATCCGAGGAAGTGATTGGTCAATTCGAGAAATTGGGCATCGTGTCTTTGAAGGCGGATTGGACCAAGCGCGGACCCACGATCCTTGAGTCGCTCGAGTCATTCGAACGCAAAGGTGTACCTCTTAATGTCTATTATCCGCCGGCATCCGGACAGGGGGAGAATGCCGAACCGATTCTCTTTAGCGAGGTCTTGACGGAGGATTCCGTGCTGACCGTGCTCAAGACCGGCAAGCCCTACTTGGCACCCGATACAGGCGGATTTTTGAGCATCTTGGCCTTTGCGTTCCTCGGTGGTCTGATCCTTAACTTAATGCCCTGTGTATTTCCGGTTCTCGGCTTGAAGATCATGTCCTTTGTCAAGCAAGCCGGTGAGGAGAAAAGCAAGATTTCCCGTCATGGGGTCATCTTTACCTGTGGCGTGGTGCTCTCCTTCTGGGTATTGGTCGCAGTTCTGTTCGCATTGAGGGAGACATTGGGAGAAGACTTGGGGTGGGGTTTTCAGCTCCAAGAACCTGCATTCGTCTTTTTGCTGGCCGTTTTCCTGCTGATCTTTGCCATGAGCTTGAGCGGGGTTTTTGAAATCGGACTTTCGATGATCGGCGTTGGCTCGAAACTTTCCCAGAAATCAGGCTATGCCGGATCCTTTTTCTCGGGGGTTCTCGCCACCGTGGTAGCCACCCCTTGCATGGCTCCTTTTCTCGGCGTTGCCGTAGGTGCCGCGCTGACGATGGACTTGTTGCCCGCCTTTGCCATTTTCACCAGTGTTGCAATCGGGCTGTCTTTTCCCTATTTGCTTCTTTCCGTATTTCCCGGTTGGATAAGCAAGCTACCCAAGCCAGGGGCGTGGATGGATACCTTCAAGCAGGCAATGGCTTTTCCCCTCTACGCAACCGTCGTGTGGTTGCTTTGGACCTTGGCAAGCCTCCTTTAGGGTTTGAAGCAACCCAAACGCTTGAGCCCTAGAGGGCTTCGTCCCCTTGCTCGCCAGTGCGGATTCGCACGGCCTGCTCGACGGGGAGGACGAAAATCTTTCCGTCACCGATTTTCTCGGTTTTGGCAGCCTTTGATATGGCATCGATCACCTTGTCGCACAGGTCGTCCGAAACGACGATTTCGATCACGACCTTGGGAAGGAAGTCGATGGTGTATTCACTGCCACGGTAAATTTCGGTGTGTCCTTTTTGCCGTCCGAAGCCCTTGGCCTCGATGACCGTCATGCCCTCGACTCCGATTTCGGAGAGGGCGTCCTTTACGTCTTCCAGCTTGAACGGTTTGATGATGGATTTGATGAGTTTCATTGTAATTAAGAGGTCTGTAAAAAGTACTAGTTTAAGGAATAACCATTCTCCCCATGAGCGGCTTGGTCAAGCCCCTTCGTCTCATCATCTTCGGAAACCCGAATTCCACCGGTAAGCGCCCCGACGATTTTAACAATGACGTAGGTAGCCACCACAGATAAAGCTATTGCAGCCAGACAGCCCTGAGCCTGAACGGTTAATTGTTCGGTCCAAGTAAAGTAAGCTCCATCGCCGTCTTCCCCATGCCGGCTGATCCCTTGACCTCCGAGGACACCGGTTTGACCGAAATACGAAACCATCAGAGTGCCCAAGATGCCCCCGACGCCATGGACGGCAGCTACGTCCAGAGAGTCGTCTATCCCCAGCTTCTCCTTGATCAATCCACAGGCAAAATAGCATACGATGCCTGCCGTCGCGCCGATAATGATCGCTCCCATTGGACCCACTGCTCCCGAGGCAGGCGTAATGGTTGCCAATCCCGCGATAGTACCGGTGACGATTCCGACCAAGCCCGGTTTGCCCGTCTTTTTCCACTCGATGAACATCCAGACCAAGCTGGCGGTTGCTGCTGAAAGGTGTGTGACCAGCATGGCCATCCCTGCATCACCATTGGCTGCCCCTGCGCTTCCTGCGTTAAAGCCAAACCATCCGACCCAGAGCATGGATGCACCGATCATTACCATTCCGGGGTTGTGCGGAGGCTTCAGGCTATTTGGAAACCCTTTCCTTCGACCGAGCATCCAAGCGAGGGTCAGGGCAGAAGCGCCTGCGGTGGCGTGAACCACGATACCACCGGCAAAATCGATTACACCGGCTTTTGCTAACCATCCTCCCCCCCAGACCCAATAACAAACCGGGCAGTAAACGACGAGCAACCACAATGCGCAAAAAAGAAGCATTGCGCTGAATTTAATGCGCTCTACGAAAGCCCCCACTATCAGGGCAGGGGTGATGATAGCAAAAGTCATCTGGAAGATAATCCATACGGAAGTGGGAAAACCATTTTCTTCGTTTTGCCCCTCGAGCAAGCCTTCAAGAAAAAATTGACCTTTCCCTCCTATCCATCCTCTTGCCTCATCTTCCAACCCTCCCGGGGTCAGAGCCAAACTGTAACCAACGGTTACCCAGATTATGGACGCCAGACAGGCAATGGCAAAGCAGTGCATCAGTACGGACAATACGTTTTTTGATTGAACGAGCCCTCCGTAAAACATAGCCAACCCCGGTAGGGTCATGAACAGTACCAGAGCCGTGGCGGTTATCATCCACGCGGTGTTACCCGCAGCGATTCCTTCTTTAGCCGTTTCCTCAAGCTGCTTGCTAAGCTCGGCTTGGTTCACGGCATCTATCTTCGAGCCCGCAACCTGGTCGGAGTCATTGGCGCCAGAGCCATTTGCGTCATTTGTTTCGGCGAAGCTTATCGAACTTATACCAAGAAAAATGGTGATAGCTAAGAACGTTTTTAGGCAGGTTAAGGTTTTCATGGGCTTGGGTTTGTAGTTATTGAAATGACAACTTTTAATAATATGTTTTGGATGTATGCAGGATTCAAGCCATGAGTCTTATTTGTTGAAATAATGAGCGTAAATCATTCAGGAGTGTTGAGTGACGTTTCTTTTTATACAGCGAATTTTCGGGGTGCATAAAATTAAAGCAAAAAAAGGCCCGGTAGAACCGGACCTTTTTTTCTATGAGCGATATTGAATCCGCTCGTTTTTAAAGGACGCGCTTCACAATGCTGCCTCTCCTTTCTCACCCGTTCGAATTCTTACCGCTTCCTCAATGGGAATGATGAAGATTTTTCCGTCTCCGATCTTACCGGTTTGGGATGCACTTACGATGGCATCGATGACCTTGTTGACCAAGTCCTCTGCGATCGCGATTTCAATTTTCACCTTGGGCAGGAAGTCGACCGTATATTCGCTCCCACGATAGATTTCAGTGTGACCTTTTTGACGACCGAACCCCTTGACTTCGGAGACGGTCATTCCCTCTACGCCTATTTCGGAGAGGGCGTCCTTTACTTCTTCCAGTTTGAATGGCTTGATGATGGCCTTGATAAGTTTCATGATTTTTTATCCTTCTTTTGGCTGAGTTGATGAGTTTAGGACGAATATCCCGACTCGCCATGGTCGGTGAGATCAAGCCCCATTTCTTCGGAATCTTCGTTGGACCGGATGCCACCCAAAATCAAGTCGGCAATTTTCATCGCGACAAACGCGGCCACTCCGCTCCACACTATGGTGAGGATAACGCTCTTGATTTGAACGAAAACTTGTGTTCCGATTTCGAACGTCCCCTCACTTCCTCCAAGTGATTCGTGGGCACACCAACCGGTGAGGATTGCCCCTACGATTCCTCCAATGCCATGTACGCCGAAAACATCCAGGCTGTCGTCGTATCCGAACTTGGATTTAATGGTGGTAGCGGTCCAGTAGCAGATGCCCCCGGACAATGTCCCGATTATGAGGGCTCCAATAGGTCCGGCCGTACCGGATGCCGGAGTGATTGCGACCAACCCGGCAACGGCTCCCGTAACCAACCCTACGGCAGTTGGCTTGCCCTTGGTGAACCATTCGACGAACATCCAGGTTGCGGCTGCGGCTGCCGTTGCCACCTGCGTCACCAGCATTGCCATGCCGGCAGTGCCATCTGCGGCCAATTGGCTGCCTGCGTTAAACCCGAACCATCCGACCCAGAGCATGGATGCCCCAATCACGGTAAGAGGAACACTGTGGGGAGCCATGTTCGTGGTTCCGAATCCTTTCCTCTTGCCAACCATGATGCATGCTACCAAGCCCGCGATGCCTGCATTGATGTGAACTACGGTTCCTCCTGCAAAGTCCAAAACTTCTTCGCCTGCTCCCATGAGCCAATTTCCTTCGTCGCCTCCACCAAAAAGGCCTCCGCCCCAAGCCATGTGCCAAATGGGGAGATACGAAATGGTAAACCAAATCGAGGTGAAGATGAGGATTGCGGAAAACTTCATCCGTTCGGCAAATGCACCGACGATCAAGGCCGGGGTAATGATTGCAAAGGTCATTTGAAAGGTGAAGAAGACGGACTCGGGGATTGTCCCGTCCACCGTATCCGCGGAGACTCCTTGGAGAAACGCTTTGCCCAAGTCTCCGATATACAGACCTAATGTCTCTCCGCCTCCCTGATAGGCCAAGCTGTAACCGTAGGCCAACCAAAGGATTGTCATGATGCACGTGATGGCAAAGCATTGGACGAGTATCGAAAGGACATTTTTCGTTCTTACCAAACCCCCGTAGAAGAGAGAGAGTCCCGGGATAGTCATGAACAATACGAGGACTGTAGCCACGATCATCCATGCCGTGTCACCGTCTTTTAAAAAGGCGTCAATCTTTAATGGATTTGGCGTGCCGTCTTCAAGCTCTTCGTCTAAGCCCGCATGTTTTTCGGCCAGTGCTTTCGCTTCCAGCCAAGCCTCTGCTTTTGCCTTTGCCTCTGCTTCAGCCGGAGTCGGTTCGGTGGTCTCGACTTCGGTTGAGCTCGCTGTAGGTTCTGTCGCAGCGGTAGCGTTATCTTGGGCGAACCCTTGATTCGTGAATGACATGAGTCCGCCGATCGCAAGTAGCGAAGCGGCGAACCAGGGGACAATTTGTTTTTTTGACGTGTTTGTTCTCATTTCTTTCAGGTTTGGATTGAATGGTCTCGGGAAAGCCGATTTACCAAGAAGGCAAAGGGCGGTAATTAGTTTGTTGTGAGTTGGATAAAGACATTTCAGTTTACTATGATACTTAGGTCTCGCAGGAATCTTGCCATGACTGCAAGTCGAGGCGCAAATGAACGAGTTTCATACAAGCCGTGGGTTTGTTGTCATTTAATTAAACATTGTTTTTCGAGTGATTATTTCGCTTGAAATAAACAAAATCCATCAGGTTGCAAAACCTGTGCCAATGTTTCAAATAAGAGAAAAAAGGAAGAAAAATCTTCTTTCCTGAGAAGGTTTATTCAGATGGTCACCTTCTCATGTCCATCGGAAACTCGAATCGTATTTTCCGCGGCATAAAGAAGCACGGGAACGAACCCGATTCGATTTCCTTGTCCGTTTTTTTGCTCGGTTTTGCCCCGCAATCAGGCTTCTTCCTCAACGGATTGGATTTTGAGATCCCGCAATTGCTTATCGGTGGCGGTGCCCGGGCTATCCGTCATCAAGTCCTGACCCTTTTGAGTTTTTGGGAAAGCAATGACATCCCGGATGCTTTCGCGCCCGGTCAGAATGGCAACCATTCGATCCAATCCGAGAGCAATGCCACCATGAGGGGGTGCTCCGAAAGTAAAAGCCTCGAGCATATAGCCAAACCTGCTTTGAACGACGTCGGAGGGAATCTTCAGAATGTCCTCGAAAACCTTTTTTTGCAGTTCGGGTTGATGAATACGAATGCTTCCTCCGCCTAGCTCGACTCCGTTGAGCACAATGTCGTAGTGTTGCCCCCGGACTTTCTTGGGGTCGGTTTCGAGAAGGGAAATATCCTCTTCTACGGGAGAGGTGAAGGGGTGATGTGATGCGACATAGCGCCCTTCCTCTTCATCGTGCATCATGAGGGGGAAGTCAATAACCCACAAAAATTTCCAATCCTTTGGATCGCGTAGGCTAGCTCCTCTTTTTTCCAGAAGGCTTGCGGCTTCCAAGCGGGTTCGACCGAGTATGTTGCATGAGCTTTCCCATGGACCGGCTGCGAAGAACACGATGTCCCCGTCCTCTACGACGAGTTTGGACTTAAGGGTTTCCTGTTCGGAATCGGAGAGAAACTTAAGAATAGGCGATTTCCATTCCCCGTTTTCGGACTTGATGAAGGCGAGCCCTTTGGCCCCGAGAGATTTGGCGGTTTCCTCGAGGTGCTTGAGTTCGCCTTGCGTGATGTCGGCAAGTCTCTTGGCATTGAAAGCCTTGACTGCTCCTCCTGACGATACGGCTCCTGCGAATACCTTGAAGTCGGAATTACGGAAGTCTTCCGAAAAGTCAACGATCTCAAGGTCAAAGCGCATGTCCGGCTTATCGCTGCCGAACCGATTCATGGCTTCCTCGAAAGGCATGCGTAAAAAAGGAGTTTGGATTTCCTCCCCCAAGGTCTTTTGCCAAACCTCCTTCATCAATCCTTCGATCAGGGCATACATGTCCTCCCGGTCGATGAAGGACATTTCCAGGTCGACTTGGGTGAACTCGGGCTGTCGGTCAGCCCGCAGGTCTTCGTCCCGGAAACATCGGGCAAGTTGATAATAGCGTTCCACCCCGGCGACCATGAGCATTTGCTTGTACTGTTGGGGGGATTGGGGGAGGGCATAGAATTTCCCCGGGTTCAACCTGCTGGGGGCAAGGAATTCCCTCGCCCCCTCGGGCGTGCTCTTGAAAAGCATGGGAGTTTCGATTTCCAGGAAGCCTTGATTGTCGAAAAAGGTACGGATGGCCATGGATGTCTCATGTCTGAGTTTCAGGGCCTGCAGGTTGGAAGTCCTTCGCAAGTCGAGGTAGCGGTAGGTGAGCCTGAGATCCTCGCCCACCTTGTCCGCAGAGTCGTCCAGTGGGAAGGGTGGCGTCTGGGAGCGGTTGTGGACGAGAATGGTTTGGGCGAACAACTCGATGTCACCGGTGTCAAGGTTCGGGTTGGCCGTGCTTTCCTCCCGGTTGCGCACTTCGCCGGATACTTCGATCACGCTTTCTGGTTTGAGTTCCGAAAAGAGCTTGGCTAGCGTTTGGTTTTCGGGGTCAAGCACGACTTGGGTCTTCCCCTCGCGGTCCCGGAGATCGAGAAAGAACACGCCTCCGTGATCGCGTAAAGAATCGATCCAACCGATTAGGGTTGCGGGGGATCCGGCGTTTTCCGTGCGAAGTTGATTGCAGTGATGGCTTCGTTTCATGCCTTGAATAAAAAAAGGGCTCACCATAGTTGATTGGAGTGACGAAGGCAAGCGGGATGAGCATACCTTTCGTTTCCTTGGAATTTTTAAACTCGCCTTCATTCCTTCAAGCGACATGGAGTAAGAACACACAATGAAAAATCGTTACATAGTTATCATGGCGGGTGGCAAAGGGGAGCGTTTTTGGCCTCAAAGTCGCCTTAAGCGCCCTAAGCATCTTCTCCCGATTGTAGGAAACTCTCCCATGCTTTCCCAAACAATCGAGCGACTTGAAGGCCTCGTGCCCCCGGATAGAGTTTTCGTCATAACCAACGCGGAGCAAAGAAAGGCGGTTTTGGAAACTTGTCCGACCTTGCTTCCGGAAAGGGTTGTCGGGGAACCGGAAGGTCGGGACACGGCTGCTGCGGTCGGGTTGGCGGCGTTGCTGGTGGAGAAGGAAGGCGATGATGCGTCCTTTGCCTTGTTGCCTGCGGATCATGTAATTGAGGATTCCGAGGGTTTTCGGGCTACGCTCGAGGCGGCTTTTGCGGCGTCGGAGGACGAAGACGTTCTTGTCACCGTGGGGATCAAGCCTACCTTCCCCTCAACGGGTTACGGTTACCTTCAAAGGGGAAGACAACTGGACTTGCCGGTCTCGTCGTCCTTGAGTCAAGTGGATCGATTCGTCGAGAAACCGGACCTTGAGACGGCCCGGGCTTACCTGGAGAATGGAACTTATTTTTGGAATGCGGGCATGTTCGTCTGGCGCCCGAGCGTGATCCTTGCTGAAATCGACCGCCTGACGCCCAAGTTGGCTCTTGGTTTGAGGGAACTGAAGACCGGGTGGGAGAATTCAGGGGATTTGGAGCAGGCGATGGCAACCATCTATCCATCCTTGGAAAAGATATCGATCGATTTTGCGGTTATGGAAAAAGCGGACGCAGTGGTTATGGTCGAATCCGCGTTTGACTGGGATGATGTTGGGGAATGGCCTGCCATCGCCCGACACTATCCGCAGGACGAAAACGGAAACGTATTCAAAGGAATGGGCCTGGCGATTGATTCCTCGGAAAACCTGACTTTCTCGGAAGATGGTCACTGTATTTCTCTTCTTGGTGTGAAGGATTTGATTGTGGTTCAGTCGGGGGACGCGACTTTGATTTGCCACAAGGATTGCGCTCAGCGGGTCAAGGACTTGGCTCAACGGGTTTCCGACCGGCATCCGGAACTGGGTTGAGGGTAATATGCCGGTTTGCCTGGGCATTGATTACGGTACCAAGCGCATGGGGTTGGCTTGGGCGGATGAGTTGGGCATTGCCTTGCCCTTGAAAACGATACCCGGAGTGAATTCTCAGGTTTGTTGGGACGAATTGCGTCAAGTCGTGGAGGAACGCCGGGTTTCCCGCTTTGTGGTGGGTTATCCTCTTCATATGGATGGCTCCGTAGGGAAACGGGCCAAGGAAGTCGACCAATTCGTGAGCCGGTTGGAAGATGAATTCGACCTCCCGGTCAGCAAGGTGGACGAAAGGTTGACGAGCTTGGCCGCGGAAGAAGCCCTCGGCAAAAAGGCCAAGCCAAAGGATGGGAAAATAGATGCCACCGCAGCCAGTCTTATCCTCAAGGATTTCCTGGATGGAGGAAATGTGATCCAATGACGACGAGGTGGCGATGCGTTTGCGCCTATGACGGAACGGGTTTTTCCGGTTGGCAAAAGCAACCCTCCGGGGATGCCGTTCAAGACAAGATTGAGACGGGCCTGAAAGAAATTTTCCAGCGGCCGATTCGAACGATCGGGGCTGGGCGTACGGATGCGGGAGTCCATGCGAAAGGCCAGGTTTTCCATTTTGATGCGGAATGGAAACATCACGCTGACGATATGCTCAATGCCATGAGGGCTCATCTCCCGGTCGGGATCAGTCCCCGTTCCCTTTCTGCGGTCCGGGCGAATTTTCATGCTCAGATCTCGGCCAAGGGAAAGCTTTACCGGTACCGCTCCGTTCTTGGTTGGGCCATGCCCCAAGAGGATCGATTCGTCCTGTCTCTGAAGAATCGAAAACTCGATTTCGACAAAATGAAATTGGCTTCGAAGCACTTGATCGGCACCCATGATTTTTCTTCTTTTGCCGCTTCCCGGGGAAACGGCAAAGACGAAAGCCCAGTCAGAACGGTGTGGGAGATCAAGGTTGTCAGTCGGGCCCGATCGGTCGAGATTGCGGTTTTGGGCGGTGGGTTTCTATATAAGATGGTGAGGAGTATTGCGGGTGTGCTTCTTGACGTCGGCGGCGGGAAAATCGAGCCCTTGGAAATAGCGGAAATGCTTGAAGCAAAAAAGAGAACCGAG